>TARA_B110000008_G_scaffold89701_1_pt1 | contig 58900 bp, 47 predicted proteins | sample TARA_B110000008 | Tara Oceans TARA_B110000008 (sample SAMEA4396496) | marine metagenome | biome: Westerlies Biome; feature: [DCM] deep chlorophyll maximum layer (ENVO:01000326); material: water (ENVO:00002006), including particulate matter (ENVO:01000060) such as... | depth 40 m
CAACAGTTGAGTTAGGAGCTACGTATACCGATGCTGGCGCAACAGCGGCAGACCTCTCCGGAGCAATCACAGTGACCTCAAGTGGAACGGTTGATACTAGCACAGTAGGAAGCTATACGATTACGTATGTAGCCAGTGATGCATCGAATAATACAGCTACAGCTACACGAATAGTAAATGTTGTTGATACAACGGCTCCTGTGATTACGATCATTGGTGATAACCCAGCAACAGTTGAGTTAGGAGCTACCTATACCGATGCAGGCGCAACAGCGGCAGACATTTCCGGAGCAATCACAGTGACTTCTACAAGTACAGTTGATACCTCTGCAGTAGGAACTATACAGTTACGTATTCAGCGACAGACGCTTCGAACAATACAGCTACAGCGACACGAATAGTAAACGTAGTAGATACAACGGCTCCAGTATTAACAGAGGTGACACCTATTGCAACACCATCTAATAATACAACACCTAGCTATGTATTTACAACAAGTGAAGCGGGTACAATTAGTAGTAATTTAGGATTTTCATCAACAAGTGATGCAACAACAGGTACAGATCAGGTGATTACATTTAATACGTTAGGTCCTGGTACTTATAATGGAGTAACAGTTTCTGTCACCGACGCGTCAGGAAATGTAGGGACAATAACGATTCCAGAATTTGTAATAGATTTAACAGCGACTTCGAATGAGTTGCCAGATTTTGGATCACTAGTTCTGTATCCTAACCCTGCAGTTGATAGAGTGTACCTAAGCAATCCTAGATATATAGATCTTAAAGAAGTAATAATTTATGATTTAACTGGTAGAACCGTTCATAGAGTAGATGTAAGTTCTTCAGGGACTGAAACTATAATTGATGTTTCACATCTATCTAACGCAACCTACATGTTAGTTATTAGAGCTAGTCAAGGATCAACTACCAAGAAAATAATTATTAATAATTAAATTTAAAACCCCTTCATCTGAAGGGGTTTTTTTATTTTGAAAGAGTTTAATCGGCTATTATTAGTTTCTTACTTGAGTTCCTAATATATAAATACTAAACCTATATTTTTCTAGTTTACACAAAAAAACAGGCACCTTTTGCCTGTTTTTTTTAATATGTACTTAAAGGCTTTATATATTAAAACCAATATTTACATTTAATTTATTTGCAATTAATTTTGTTATTCTTTCCTTGACTTCAGGAATTTTTACACTCTCAAGAACGGTGTTGGCAAAAGCATACATTAACAAAGCTCTAGCTTCTTTTTTTGGAATACCACGTTGCTGCATGTAAAATAAAGCGTGTTCGTCTAATTGACCAATAGTACATCCATGAGAACATTTAACATCATCTGCAAAAATTTCTAATTGAGGCTTTGCATTAATCGTAGAGCGATTACTAACTAAAATATTGTTATTTTGTTGATATGCATTGGTTTTTTGTGCTTCTTTTTCAACTATAACTTTTCCATTAAAAACACCCGTAGAACGTTCATCATAAATACCTTTATAGTCTTGATGGCTTTCACAGTTTGGCTCTATATGATGCACTAATGTGTGATGGTCTACATGTTGTTTACCTTCAATAATGGTAATCCCTTTTAAAATAGAATCGATGTGCTCTCCTTTTTGATAGAAGTTTAAATTGTTTCTTGTAATATTTCCTCCAAAGGAGAAGGTGTGTAAAGATACAATGCTATTTGATTGTTGATCTATATACGTATTGTCCACCAATGAAGCGGCAATGTGATCATTTTGTATTTTGTAATAATCAATAGTAGCATGTCTATCTGCGTATACTTCAGTAACAACATTTGTTAATACAGGGTTTTCTGTTAAACTTTGATGACGCTCAATAATTTGGACATGTGCGTTTTGACCAACCACAATTAAATTCCTCGGCTGTAACATTGTTGCTGATTCAGCACCAGTAGTAAAATTGATGATTTGAATGGGTTTTTCAACTTCAGTATTTCTTGGAATATGAATATAGGCACCTTCTTTTGAAAAGGCGGTATTTAAGGATGTTAAATTATCTTGTTTTGCTACTTTATTAAAATAGTTTTCTATAATAGGTTTATATTTTGCTTTCGTTAAAGCAGAGGACATTAAACAAACATCTATGTTATCATGTGTTGTCTCAGATAAAAAAGAACTATATTTTCCATCTATGAATACTATTTTATAGGTATCTATATCATGAATGAAATATTGTTTTACATCAGAAAGGTTAATTGTTTTTTCATTGTCTGGAAAAATACTGTAATCTTCTTTTAAGATTGCATTTAGAGAAGTGTATTTCCATGCTTCTAATTTTTTTGACGGAAAGCCAAGCTTTTCAAATTTTTGGAAAGCTTCTGCTCTAATCTCATGAATATCAGAATTGATATTTACGCCATCTTCAAAAGCAACGTATGATGATACTAGTTTTTCTTTTAAATCCATATTAATGGTTTACGATATCATTTCTTCCTTGACCCAGTCATACCCCTTTGCCTCTAGCTCAAGAGCTAAAGAAGCATCACCAGTTTTAACAATTTTACCATCATGCAATACATGAACAAAATCGGGGATGATATATTCTAACAAACGTTGGTAATGTGTAATTACAATTACAGCATTGTCTTTTGATTTTAATTTATTTACACCGTTTGCAACAATTCTTAAAGCATCAATATCTAATCCAGAATCTGTTTCATCTAAGATTGCTAACTTAGGGTCTAGCATAGCCATTTGAAAAATTTCATTACGTTTCTTTTCTCCTCCAGAAAATCCTTCATTTAAAGATCGAGACAAAAATTTTCGATCAATTTCTAGGAGTTCAGATTTTTCACGAATCATTTTTAGCATATCTTTGGCATGCATATCCTCTAAGCCTTTTGCTTTTCTAGATTCGTTAATGGCCGTTTTAATGAAATTGGTTACAGAAACTCCAGGAATTTCTACAGGGTATTGAAATGAAAGAAATACTCCGTTGTGAGCTCTTTCTTCAGGAGACAACTCACTTATATCTTCACCATTTAATTCGATACTGCCATTGGTAACTTCATATTCTTCTTTACCTGCTATAATATTGGCCAATGTGCTTTTCCCGGCACCATTTGGCCCCATAATTGCATGAACTTCACCAGCGTTTACTTGTAAATTCAATCCTTTTAAAATTGACTTTTCATTTACGCTTGCTTGTAAACTTTCTATTTTTAACATTTTTATATACTATTTGCCTATAGGTATAAGCTATAAACGTTGTTTTTATATTTATTTATCCAACAGATCCTTCTAGACTAATTTCTAATAACTTTTGAGCTTCAACAGCGAACTCCATTGGTAGTTTGTTTAATACCTCTTTGCTAAAACCATTAACAATTAACGCAATTGCTTTTTCAGTATCTATACCTCTTTGGTTACAATAGAATAGTTGGTCTTCTCCAATCTTACTTGTTGTTGCCTCATGTTCTATTTGTGCGGTTTTATTTTTAACTTCTATGTATGGGAACGTATGTGCACCACATTCATTACCCATTAATAAACTATCACATTGAGAAAAGTTTCTAGCGTTTTCTGCTCTTGAATTTATTTGTACCAAACCACGATAACTATTTTGAGAATTTCCAGCGGAAATTCCCTTAGAAATAATAGTTGACTTTGTATTTTTTCCTAGGTGAATCATTTTTGTTCCAGTATCTGCTTGCTGGTAATTATTAGTCACAGCAATAGAGTAAAACTCTCCAACAGAATTGTTTCCTTTTAAAATACAGCTTGGATATTTCCATGTAATTGCAGAACCTGTTTCTACCTGAGTCCAAGATATTTTTGCATTGGTTTCACACAAACCTCTTTTGGTTACAAAATTATAAACACCTCCTTTTCCTTCACTATTCCCAGGAAACCAATTTTGAACAGTTGAGTATTTTATTTCGGCATCATCTAAAGCGATTAATTCGACAACTGCAGCGTGTAATTGATTTTCATCTCTACTTGGCGCTGTACAACCCTCTAGATAGCTAACGAAACTTCCTTTGTCTGCGACAACCAAAGTTCTTTCAAATTGTCCGGTTCCCCCTTCATTTATTCTAAAATAAGTAGACAACTCCATAGGGCAACGAACCCCTTTTGGGATATAGCAGAACGAACCATCAGAAAAAACAGCTGAATTTAAAGCTGCATAAAAATTATCTGAAGTAGGAACTACTGTTCCTAAATATTTTTTAACCAATTCTGGATGTTCTTGAATTGCTTCAGAAATTGGCATAAAAATAATCCCCTTTTCTCCAAGTGTTTTCTTAAAGGTAGTAGCTACAGAAACAGAATCAACAACAATATCTACGGCAACATTAGCCAATCTTTTTTGTTCTTCTAAGGAGATTCCTAATTTTTCAAAAGTTGCTAATAAATCAGGATCTACTTCATCAATACTATTTAATTTGGGCTTCTGCTTTGGGGCTGAATAATAAGCGATTTCTTGAAATTCTGGTTTTTTATAGCTTACGTTTGCCCATTCAGGTTCTTCCATTTTAGACCAAACTTTAAAAGCCTCTAAACGCCATTTTGTCATCCATTCAGGTTCATTTTTCTTTTTTGAAATTGCTCGAACAACATTTTCATTTAACCCTTTAGCAAATGTTTCACTTTCTATATCTGTATAAAAACCATATTCATATTCTTTGGTTTTTAATTCTTCTCTTAAATCATCTTCTGTGTACTTACTCATTTCTACGCTTTCTTCTAAGTCATTAATTATAACGAAAAACTTTCCCCACAACCACAAGTCCTATTGGCATTGGGGTTATTAAACACAAATCCTTTTCCGTTTAAACCTCCGGAAAATTCTAATGTAGTTCCTACTAAATAAAGGAAGCTTTTTTTATCTACAACAATTTTAACATCATTGTCTTCAAAAATTTTGTCGTTTTCTTGCTGTTTATTGTCAAAATCTAAGTCATAAGAAAGACCAGAGCATCCACCACTTTTTACACCAACTCTTACAAAATCTGTATTGGCGTTAAAGCCATCCTCGGTCATTAGCTCTATGACTTTCTTTTTAGCTGTATCCGATACTTTTATCATAACATTAAATAGATTAGAATCTATAATTGTATCTGCAAAGATACGATATAAGTCTAAAATTACTAATCTACCTTGTATTATATTGATTAATTTCGAAAATTTGGGTTTGATATAAAGCTACTATCTGTTAATGTAAGTAAAAATGCTTTTAAATCTAGCTTATCTTGAGTTGTTAATTGAACACCTCCCTGAGCCGCTTTCTTCATCAAAGGATCTATGGTGTTTGATATTTGTAGTCCTTCGCTGTAATGGTTAATAACATCTTCTAAAGTAGCAAATCGCCCGTCATGCATGTAAGGTGCTGTAAAAGCAAGATTTCTCATCGAAGGTGAACGAAATTTACCATTGTCATTTGGATCTCCAGTAACAGCTCCTAATCCAAGATCTGTAAATATTTCGTCTAGGCCGTTATTATGAAAACCATTATCCGTCCAAAGAGGATTGTTATTACTTCCATGACAATGAAAACAATCGCCTTTAGTTTCGTCCATAAAAACATTGAATCCATTGAACTCTTCAGAACTTAAAGAGGCATTTCCATGAAGATATTGATCAAATTTACTATTTCCGGATATGAGGGTTCTTTCAAATTGAGCAATTGCTTTTGTTATATAACTAGAATCAATAATTGAGGTCCCAAAAGCTTTTAAAAATAAGTTAGGATATTCTGGATCTTCTTGTAACTTATTTGCTACAGCAGTCCAATTACTATGCATTTCTACAGGGTTTTTTACAGGCTCTAAGGCTTGTCTTTCTAAACCAAATTCTTTTCCGTCCCATGCAAATCGATCACCAAAATTCCAAGCCAAATTAAATAAAGGCATTGAATTACGAGTTCCGGGTACGCCATCTATTCCATTACTAAAACGTGAATCATCAGTGAATGCATTTTGTGGTTTATGACACGATGCACAAGCCTGGGTATTATCTCCAGATAATTTATTGTCAAAAAACAATTTCTTTCCTAAAGCAATACCTTCTTCAGTTAATGGGTTTTCAGACGGAAGTAATGGAGCGATTAAGAGTTCTTGGAATACAATAGGTATGGGTAATGAATAAGGAATAGGAGTATAAGCTTCTTCAGAGTCTGAATCTGTATTTGTACAGGATAAAAGTAACAAAACAGTGATAAAAATTAGGAAAAACTTCACATTCATTTTATTGAGTAATATTTATCAAACTAAATACAGAAGCACCGTTTTGATTCATTAATAATTGACTGTTATAGTTACCCATTAAATTTATATCATTTTCATTTAAATTCCAGATGTTAGGGTTTTTAAACCATTCTGAAATATCCATTTTCATATGGATGCTTGTGTTCTCACCAACAGTTAGAGGGCCAATATTTAATGCAAATGAAGTGTCTATTGGGTCATTTGTATTTGTTAGATCTACAGCGCTAATCATATGATAATTAAATGGAGCTTCCGTAGCATTACTATTCCTATATTTCCCATCAAATTGCATATAATGATATCCACCTCCTAGGAACTCTGGAACATTAAAATCAGCAGTATTTAAATCTGTATAAGCACCATCAATATTGTTGTTTTCGCTAAAACCAAATCTGAATGTAACTCTAGTATACTCTCCTGGTAATATATTTTTAGATGTTGTAAAAGATAAGCCCTCGTTTTTAGTAACATCAACTAAATTATAATCTTCAAGAACCGTAATGAAACCACTTTCGTGAGTTAATGATATTTCAGAAATTAAGTAACGAAGAACTTCAATACTCAGTAAGTTACCATTAGCATTGGTAAATTTCAGTTCATTAAAGTCCGTATTTGTTACTTCAACACCCTCCCACGAATGATTAAAATTTATTGTAATGCCGACAGGTTCTTGCGAAATATCATTATCCGTACTACAACTACTTAGCATTAAGATAAGACAGATAATTGCTAAAAAACACTTTTTCATATTAGTTGATTTTTATGATTAATAGATCTGTAAACCCTTTATTTTCTATAATATCACCATCTAGGCTATTACTTTCCCCAACTGCAATAATTGTTCCATTATTTAATTGAACTGCATCATATGCAAAATCAATATTAGCACCTCCAATTGTAGTTTCCCAAACCAATAGTCCTTCAGTATTTATTTTTACAACCCAAGCATCATTTTGACCTTGATTTTTAGCGACATCTCCGTCCGAACTTCTGGAGCTCCCTGCAATCACAAAGCCACCATCAGAGGTTGGATTAACAGACCTTGCAACATCAAAATTTGAGCCTCCAATAGCACTGTCCCAAAATAATTCTCCATTGTCAGAAACTTTAATGACCCATAAATCTGCGGCACCGTTATTTATTGTCACATCTTGTTGATGGCTTCGAGTATCTCCGACAATTATATAGTTTCCATCACCCGAAGGAACAATCCCTCTTGCCTCATCGATTTCTGCACCACCAAAGGATTTTTCCCAAACCATATTGCCCCCTGATTCAGATTTTACAATCCAAAAATCATACGAGCCTTTATTGTTTGAAATATCTACATCGTTGCTATCGGATGCTCCTACAACGATAAATTCACCGTTATTATTTTCAACAATTCCTGCAGGGTTATCGGTGAAAGACCCACCATAAAAACGTGACCAAATTAATCCTCCACTAGCTGTTATTTTAATAGACCAGTAATCACCTCCGGCATGTTTTGTTGAAAATCTACCAAAATTCCCTTCTCCCTCTGAGGCTGTAACATCTAAAACCCCTAAAACCAAAAGATGATGATCTGACGTTTCTAGTAAAGAGATCCCTTCATCAGATCCAGCATAACCGAAAGATTTTTGCCAGGAAAGTATTCCTGTAGCGTCTAACTTAGCTACCCAAAAATCTCTATTCCCATTATTAATTGTAATATCTCCATCTGAGCTGTTTGTATAGCCTATCAAAGCAAATCCACCATCAAAGGTTTGAATAATGTCACTTCCTCTATCATCTCCAGAGCCACCGTAAGTTTTGTTCCATTCTAAATGTGCTTCAGAATTGAATTTAAGTACCCAAAAGTCATAATCTTCAGTTGTTTTTCCATTCACATCTCCGTCATTACTTTGCGTATATCCAAGAATTACAAATCCACCGTCTGAAGTAGCAACAACTGATTTTGCTAAATCGTTTTTTGATCCTCCAAAAGTATCTACAAGTTCCACTATTCCATTCGATTGGCTTAGGGTTGAATCAATAATAACATCTGATTTTGTGCAATTAAAAGCAATTAAAATTGGGATAAAAAGCAAGTGTTTTTTCATGAAGCTATTCACTTTTTCTTACGATATAAAAGCCACTATTAATATCACTTATAATAATATTTCCACTGGAGAAATAAGGGTATACGTTCCAGACCCCATTAAAAGAAGCATTATCATTTAGTGGATAGGTATCAAAATATCCTATTTCTGTCATTGTTTTGTTGCTAATGTTTGTAATGTCAATAACTCGAATACCTGCAGAATAATTTGCTAGATAATAGTCATTCTCTTTAGTATAACCGTTATGATCAATAGCAGTTGTAGGACCATAATAATCCATATGAAGAGTAGGGTTATCTAGGTCTGAAAAATCAAATACAATATTTCTAGTATTTCCTCCAAAATTACGTTCATCCAATTCATCACCCAAGATAAAGTAGTTTAGGTCTTCTGTAAACCAACCTTGATGGGTATACCCTATGTTTGGGTAGTTAATTCTTGCAATTTGAGTTGGATTAGTTTTGTCTGTCACATCAATAATCACAACTTCATTTTGATTACTTCCAATGAAAATTTCTCTTCCTGTATACGCTGAATCAGGCCCATTATAAGTAATCACTTGCGCATCATGAGAATATGAATCATTGCTATAACCACCGGCGGATATTGGATTTAAGGGGTTTGTTATATTAACAAAATGTGGGCCACCGTTATAAGTATTTGTACCCACAGCGTATGCGTAACCTTGTGTTTCGTTTATTACAATATTATGTGCCTTTCCAAAGCCTCCATAGTGAGCATCTTCAGTAAAAATTATTGGAGACGAACCTGAAGTAATTCCACTTAATCTTGTTAAATCAAAAATTTGCATTCCATGGTTAGAAGCTTCACTAACGATAAAAGCATAGTTATTATAGGTTTTAATATCTCTCCATGAGCTATTATTGGTATATGTTGGTAAAAACCCAACAATTTTTGGTGTTTCTAAATTCGAAATGTCTATAAATGAAGTTCCTGTACTAAGACCCATAAGTGCATACTCTTTTCCTGTTGACAGATCTGTCCAACCCCAACAATCGTTACCAGAGGAGCCTGTTCCTCCTAGAGTTTCTAAATCAATATGAGCAATTAAATCATAATTATTACACGGGTATTCTCCTGCAAAACCATTTTTACAAGCTTCTAAAATAAATGGTGGAGTTATATTTTCATTTATTTCTGGATTTTCACAAGAAAAAATTAAAAATAACATACTTATTAAAAAAATATTTTTTCTCATAATTAATATAAAATTATTTTTTTTGAGATCGTTTCATTTATTTTTACAATATACACCCCTTTAGAATTTTTTCCTATAGGAATAACGAATTCATATCCATTAATATTTTTTTTAAAGAAAATTCTTTTCCCCAAAATATTATAAACACTGACAGATTGAATCTTGTTATTTTGAGTTCCTTTTATTATCGGGTTATTACTTGTTGGGTTTGGTGAAATAAAAAAGCTTGTTTTATAAAGATTCTCCATCGTATTTAAACTTTCAGATTTTTTTATTACAAAAAGTCCTCGATCTATGTCGTTGACAATAATATTTCCACTATTAAAATAAGGATAAACACTCCAAGCACCATTAAAATCAGTTCCATTGTTTTGAGGATATGTGTCAAAGAAACCTATTTCAGTTAATTGATTATTCACACCTCCAATATTAGTCAAATCTAATACTCGTATTCCTGCTCTATAGCTTGCCATAAAAAACTCATTACCTTTTACATATCCATTATGGTCTATTGCACTAGATGTACCGTAATATGAATCAATTTGTATTGGGCTATCTAAATCTAGAAAATCAAATACAAGTGTTCTTGTATTGATACCAAAATTTTGTTCATCCTCTTCGTCTCCCAATAAAAAATAACGTTGATTATCTGTAAACCAACCTTGGTGGGTATAGCCAATCTGAGAATAGTCAAATTCACTAATTTTTATAATATTGCTCTTATTGGTAACATCTAAAATTACGACTTTGTTTTCGTTACTACCAATTAAAATTTCTTTTCCAGTATATTCTATATCTGGTCCAATATAGGTTATTACTTGCGCATCATGTGTATAGCCATCGGCTGAATAACCCCCTAAATTTATTGGATTTAAAGGGTTAGAAATATCAACAAAATGAGGTCCTCCACCAAAATTATTACACCCAACAAGGTAGGCTATTGCAGTTACTTCGTTAATAACAATATTATGACAACTTGTTACTTCATTATAAACAATATCTGCACTGAGGTCCTCAGGGCTAGTTATATCTCTTAACCTCGTTAAATTAAAAACTTGCATTCCGTGATCCCCTACATTGTCTGCTACAATAAAGGCATAATTACTATAAATTTTCACATCTCTCCAATAGCTAGTATTCCCATTTTGACTGTCCATTCTACCCAAGTATATTGGATTGATTGGATCTGAAACATCTACAAAAGCAGTACTATTTGACATGGCAGCAATTGCATATTCTTTTCCAGTGCTAAGATCTGTCCACCCCCAAATATCACTTCCTTCAGGGTTTCCTGAATCATTTGCCAAAGTTTCTACTGGAATATGAGAGAGTAAATCATAATTAAGACAAGGATACTCTCCTGCAAAACCTCCTGAACAAGGGGCTTGCCCATAACTATAAAAAATTACTAAAAAGAGATTAAAAAAAATAAATTTTTGGTTCATATACAAAATTATGATCTATCAAAGGTAACAGATTCAACCAAAAAAATAGAAAAAATATAATAGCAGAAAAGAAGGGAGGTTTATTTTCTAGATGTGTATATCTTTGCAAAATGTTAGAAGATAAAAATCAATCAAGAACGCCGTTGTCTGAACTAGGGGAGTTTGGTCTAATTAATCATATCACCAAACACTTTAATGTATTACACAAGTCAACAATAAAAGCTGTTGGTGATGATGCTGCTGTTTTAGAAAGTTCAGAGAAACAAACATTAATTACTACAGATTTACTTATAGAAGGGGTACACTTTGATTTAAGCTATATGCCTTTAAAACATTTGGGGTATAAGGCTGTTGTGGTCAATCTTTCTGATGTTTATGCAATGAATGGAGTAGCAGAACAGATTACCGTTTCTATTGCGGTCTCAAATCGTTTTTCTTTAGAAGCAATCGAAGAATTTTATGCCGGTATACAATTAGCTTGTGATACCTATAAGATAGATTTGATTGGAGGTGACACCACATCATCTACAAAAGGGATATTAATTTCTGTAACTGCTGTTGGTAAAGCAGTAAAAGAAAAGATTGTTTATAGAAGCGGAGCTAAAGAAACAGATTTAATAGTTATTTCGGGAGATTTGGGGGCTGCTTATCTAGGCTTGCAAGTATTAGAAAGAGAAAAACAGGTTTTTAAAGTAAACCCAAATAATCAGCCAGATTTAGATAATTATACTTATTTAATTGAACGTCAATTAAAACCAGAAGCAAGAAAAGACATCTCCTCACTTTTAAAAGAAATGGATGTTCAGCCAACAGCGATGATAGATGTTTCTGACGGACTATCTTCTGAAATCATACACATATGTTCACAAAGCGACGTAGGATGTAAGATTTATGAAGATAAAATACCACTAGACCCTCAAGTAATTTCTACTTGTGAAGAGTTTGATTTAGATAGTACCATGGTAGCTTTAAGCGGAGGTGAAGACTACGAGTTGTTATTTACGGTTTCTATTGCAGATTTTGAAAAGGTTAAAGGGAATCCAAACTTGTCTATTATTGGTCATATTACTGATAAATTAGCTGGAGTAAATTTAGTAACAAGAGCTGGTCAAGAACTAGAACTGAAAGCTCAAGGATGGAATTCGCTTGCCAAAAGCTAAACATTTTTTCTGATTCTATTTAATCTAAGATTTAGCAATTCTTTATAAAGCTTTTAATTGTTTTGATTAATGCAATCTTGTTTTCAATATAACTCATATGTCCGCCAGAAAGCACGACAATTTCAGAATTTGTTTGTTTTGCTTCTTTTAAAGAAGTATTAGTATTTAAAACAGGGTCTTTTTTGCCGTGAATCATCAACTTTTTAAAAGTATTTTTTTTTAAAATATTAGTTCTGTCTGGCCGGATTCTCATACCTTCTTGACAGGCAATATAGCCTTGCAAAGGGATTGTTAATGCTTCGACAAGCGCAGCGTCTATTTCAGACTTAAACAAATTTTTACTTTCTTGCTCAAATAAATTTACAAAAGACATTTTCACCATATTGGTGAAATTGTTTTGAACCATTTTAATGGCTCTTGTTCGTAATTTTTTTCGCACTGCATCATCAGATGTTGCTGTAGAATTTAACAAACACAAGCCTCTAATAATTTTAGGACATTTTTCTGCCATGGCTAAAGAAACATACCCTCCCATAGAATGGCCTATAATTGTAACTTTACGGATTCTCAAAGATTTTAGTACAGCAAGAACCGCCTCTGCCATGAGTTCCATAGAATGAATATACCCTAAACAACCTGATTTTCCATGACCTAGTAGATCTATGGCAAGTATTCTATTCTTATTGGAAATTTCAGAGATTATTTTCCCCCACATTTTCTTGTTTTCTAAAAACCCATGCAATAAGACCACTATAGCACCTTGTCCAATGTCTGTATAAGAGATTTTGGTATTTTTAAATGAAAGTGATTTTTCCATTTTACAAAAATATGTATCTTTCCTACTTATCATAGAATTTATTTTATGTTTTCATCACCTTTTTCAACACTTACTAAAAATCAAGAAACAAAATTGACCAGAGTTCTTTTTTTTGTAGTGATTATTTGTATTACTGTTTTACAATATTTAGATCAATTTTTAATAAATGACACCTGTTCTAGTGGAATTATTTCTTTTGAATTGGCAGGAGATCTAGAAACTGCAGGGTCTTATTTAAACTCTTGGGGAGAAAAAGGAAAAATTGCGGTTTCTTTAGGCTTAGGATTTGATTTTTTATTTCCAATTGCTTACTCCTCATTTATGGGAATTTTAATTCACAAATTGAATGTAATTTTATGGTCTAAAAGTTCTTTTTTTAGTCTTGGAAACGGGTTAATTTGGGCTATATTTCTTGCTGGGATTTGTGATTATGTAGAAAATATTGGGTTAATTAATTTGGTTTTAGGAAATATGGAGCAGGCTTGGGTATCTATTTCTTTCTATTTTGCAGTAGTTAAGTTTTGTATCATTTTTGTCGTTTTATTGTATATTTTGATCAATTTTAGCCTGTTTTTGATTAAAAAATGCTTAAAATGAGAAAAAACAAAGAAATTTGGATTATAGGTTTTGCGTTATTTTCGCTCTTTTTTGGTGCCGGAAATCTTATTTTACCTCCTTTTTTAGGAGCTAATGCTGGAGAGCATTGGTGGTTGGTTTTTTTAGGGTTTATAATAACAGCTGTTTTTATTCCAATACTAGGAATTTTGGCGCATGCAAAAGTACAGGGAACCATGTATGATTTAGCAAAGAAAGTAGCTCCTTGGTTTGGTTCATTGTACTGTTTTTTTATCTATCTAATAGCGGTTTCTATTCCTGCTCCAAGAACAGCTTCTGTTGCACATGAAATGGCCATTCAGCCTTTTCTTGAAACAAGTCCATCACTAACAAGTAGTCTTTATTTTCTACTTATTTTTATTTTTGCAATTAATCGCTCTAATATTATACGTCTCATAGGTAAGTTTCTAACACCAATTATTATTCTAATTTTACTAGCTATTATTTTTTTGGCTTTCCTAGGGCCTGAGAATGAGATGAACCCAAACACTTATGAAACACCATTTATAAGTGGTATTTTAGAAGGTTACCAGACCTTTGATGCGATTGGAGGTATTTTAATTGGAGCGATTATTATTATTTCATTAAAACTAAAAGGTCGCAGATCTTATAAAGAGACTAAAACACTTGTAACCAAAGCAGCTCTTTTTGCAGGGTCTGGATTGTTATTAATCTACGGAGGATTACTGTTGAGTGGAGCAATATTAAGTACAAATTTTGCAGAAAATGCATCTAGAACAGACATCTTAAGAAGCTTAAGTTTACAAACATTAGGCACAATAGGAACGTCTTTTTTAAGTGTCTTGGTTGCATTGGCGTGTTTTACAACTGCCGTTGGGATTGTAACCGGAGCTTCAGATTATGTAAAAGGAATTTGTAAAGGATCTCAAAAAGCGTATGTTTTAACTGCTTTTGTAAGTTCGGTTTTAGGGGTTCTCATTGGTCATTTTGAAGTCGATTTTATTATTAAAGTAGCAATTCCGGCTTTGATGTTTATCTATCCAATTACCATTGTATTAATCTTATTGAATGTTGTTTCAAGTAAACTTGCATCACCGATAGTTTTTAAAGGAGTTGCTATTGTAACGTTTCTTTTTAGTATTCCAGATTTTTTAGTTTCATTGCATATTGGAGGTTTTTTAAAATCAATCACCTATTGGATACCATTTGCTTCTCAAAGCTTAGGCTGGGTTCTTCCAGCATTATTAATGTTTATATGCTTAAATTTGTATAGACAACAATTTAAAACAGACCTTGGGGAAACCTCTTCATCCTAGAAATTAAGAGTATATTTGTAGTATATACTATGCTAAATCATTATACTTATTTAAATGAAAACACCACTAAGTGGGTTAGTTTCGTCCACGGTGCTGGAGGAAGCAGTTCTATATGGTTTAGGCAAATAAGAGCTTTTAAAAAAGAATTTAATGTGTTGGTTTTAGACCTTAGAGGGCATGGGAACAGTAAACCTACCATCAAAGACAGTTTTAATAATGAGTATACGTTTAATGCCATAACGGAAGATATTTTAGAAGTTTTAAATTATTTAAAAATTAATAAATCTCATTTTATCGGCATCTCTTTAGGGACAATTCTTATTAGAAATTTAGCCGAAAAAAAACCAGAACTTGTAGAAAGTATGGTGTTGGGAGGGGCTATATTAAAACTAAACGTTCGCTCACAGATTTTAATGCGTGTTGGAAATATTTTTAAGTCAGTAATTCCATACATGATGTTGTACAAATTATTTGCCTTTATTATTATGCCAAAAAAAAACCATAAAGAGTCTAGAATTCTTTTTGTTAACGAGGCTAAAAAATTATATCAGAAAGAGTTTATTAGGTGGTTTAAGTTAACGGCAGAGATTAATCCTTTATTGCGTTTTTTTAGAGCAAAAGATATTCAAATACCCACATTATATGTTATGGGCGCCCAAGATTATTTATTTTTGCCATCAATCAAAAGAGTAGTAAAAGATCATCTACAATCTTCTTTGTACATTGTTAAAAATTGTGGTCATGTGGTAAATGTAGAACAGCCAAAAGATTTTAATACAAAAACAATTGGGTTTTTGAACAGCCTTTCGTTTTAAGAATTACCGCTACTGTTTTTATCTTCTGTTCATTAGATCTTCAATCTCATCTACTTCAATAGGAATATTTCCCATTAAATTAAAAGGGCCTCCATTTTTTTGAACGACTACATCATCTTCTAGACGTATACCAAAACCTTCATTGGGAAGATAAATACCCGGCTCTACTGTAAAAACCATATTTTCTTGAATTGGTTCGTGTAATAAACCGTAATCATGGGTATCTAATCCAATATGATGAGAGGTCCCATGCATGAAATATTTTTTATAAGCAGGCCAATCTTTATTTTCATTTTGTATATCGGCTTTATCTAGTAGCCCTAAGGCTAATAATTCTGATGTCATCAGTTTTCCAACTTCTACATGATATTCTTCCCAATAAGCACCAGGAACTAATAACTTTGTTGCTTCTTTTTTTATGGTATTTACAGCATTATAAACCTTTTTTTGTCTCTCTGTAAATCTTCCGGAAACAGGCACTGTTCTAGTTAAGTCACTTTTGTAATTGGCATATTCTGCAGCAACATCTAATAAAATTAAATCTTCTGCTTTACATTGTTGGTTATTTTCGATATAATGGAGGACATTGGCATTATTTCCTGATGCGATAATTGGAGTATAAGCAAAACCTTTAGATCGATTTTTTATAAATTCATGAACTAATTCTGCTTCAATCTCATATTCCCAAACACCGGGTTTTATAAAATTTAAAATTCTTCGAAACCCTTTTTCAGTAATATCACAAGCCTGCTGCATTAAATCTAATTCAATAGTGTTTTTTACGGAACGTAATTGTTGTAATATTGGATTGCTTTTTGCTACGGAATGTGCAGGGTATTTATCCAACAACCATTTTGTAAAACGATCTTCCCTGGTTTCAGTTTCTACATTAGCTCTGTAATGTTCATTGGTGTTGATGTAAAATGTATCGCATTGTGTAGAAAGCTCAAATAGTATTTTTTCCAGATCTTTAAGCCAATACACAGTTTTGATTCCTGCTGTTTTTAAGGCAGCTTTTTTTGTTAGTTTTTGACCCTCCCAAACAGCAATATGTTCACTAGTTTCTTTTAAGAATAATATTTCTCGATGATTTTCTTTCGGACAATCAGGGAACAATACCAGTATACTTTCTTCTTGGTCTACGCCACTTAAATAAAAAATATCCCTGTGTTGATCAAATGGCATGGTACTATCTGCGCTTATTGGATAGATATCATTGGAGTTAAAAACAGCTAAACTACTAGGCTTCATTTTTGCCATAAACCGTTGTCTGTTTTTGATAAAAAGCTGTGAATTTATTTTATGATATTTCATTTTTTATTATTTGATTCACAAATGTAGCTAATAAAAAGGAAAGAATAGGCCCTATCTACGGCGACTCCTTAATGAATTTCGTTTGCTACTGCCTGAAGAATTTGAGGGTTTTGATCGTCTTTGAGGATGATTTTTTTGATGAGGTTTTTTTGAAGATGAGTTTTTAAAAGCACCTTTACTTTGTGTAGATGCTCTTTTTGGAGGGGCGGTATCTGTCAGTTCATACCCTTCAATTCTTTCAATAATTAGTCTTCTCCCAAGTAACCTCTCTATCTCTTTTTGATATTCTGTCTCTTCGCTGCATACAAGAGAAATTGCTTCACCGCTTGCCCCAGCTCTTCCTGTTCTTCCAATTCTATGAACATAATCTTCAGGAATATTCGGCAATTCAAAATTAATAACATGTGGCAATAAAGGAATATCCAAACCACGTGCAGCAATATCTGTTGCAACGAGCACACGAATATCATTGGTTTTAAAATTTGACAAAGCTTTTGTTCTTGCCCCCTGGCTTTTATTTCCATGGATGGCTGCAGAAGAGATTCCTGCTTGAAGTAATTTTTTTGTTAACTTATTAGCACCGTGTTTGGTTCTCATAAAAATTAACACTTGATTCCAATTTCCTTTTTTTATCAAATTGGTAACAAGCATTGTTTTATCTTTCTTGTTAACACGATAAACTTTTTGACTCACCATTTCTGCGGTTGAGTTTTCAGGTTCAGCTTCAACCATAACAGGGTTTCTAAGAATCTCTTGGGCTAATTGTTTAATTTCTTTAGAGAAAGTAGCTGAAAATAGCAGATTCTGCCTTTTTAGAGGCATAAAACTAATAATTTTATTAATATCTCTTATAAAACCCATATCTAACATTCTGTCTGCCTCATCTAAAATAAAAACATCAATACGTTTGAAAGAAACAGCTTTTTGATTGTGAAGGTCCAATAGCCTTCCGGGGGTTGCGACTAAAACATCAACACCTCTTCTTAACGTTGCTATTTGTGAAGCGGGTTTGACACCTCCAAAAATCACAGTAGAACGAATGTTTAAATATGAACTATATTCTCTAATATTTTCATATACTTGAGCAGCTAATTCTCTTGTTGGTGTTAAAACTAAGGCCCTCAATGGTCTGTATTTAGGGTGTTTTGTGTCTGACAAATATTGAAGAACAGGTAAGGTAAAACCCGCTGTTTTTCCTGTTCCAGTTTGTGCAGAAGCTAGAACATCTTTTCCTGCTAAAATCTGTGGTATTGCTTTTTGCTGGATTGGAGAGGGTGTTGTATATCCTTTTCGTTTGATAGCTTTTAACAAAGCTTCTTTTAACCCTAAATCTTTAAATGACATGACAGTATTTATAAAAATATTCTTTCAAAATAGTTGAGTAAATGTACACCGATTAATTATAAAGGATCGCTTACAATGCATTTCATTTAATTTTTATTTTTCTATTGGGAAATCACACACAAAAATTTATTCGCTATTTTTGAGATGTTCAAGTCGTTAATTCCAATAAAATACAACTATTATGAAATCTACTTTTAGCGTTTTATTATTATTTATTTCTGTTACAGCTTCATCTCAAATATCTTCAACAGATAAAAATGTTATAGCAAACTCTCTTCAAAAAAAGGAGAAACTTACAGAAGTATCTATTATTAAAAACGTTTCTTTTACAAATATTGGCCCAACTATTATGAGCGGTCGTGTTGCAGATATTGATGTAAACCCTAATGATCCAACAGAGTTTTATGTTGGATATGCATCAGGTGGCTTATGGTATACTAACAATAATGGGACTTCATTTACACCTCTTTTAGACAACAGCCCCACTCAAAATATTGGAGATATTGCTGTAGATTGGGAAAATGACACGATTTGGGTAGGAACTGGTGAAAAAAACTCTTCTAGATCATCTTATGCAGGAATAGGAATTTTAAAATCTATCAATCAAGGTAAAACTTGGGAGCATGTTGGCTTGTCAGACTCACATCATATTAGTAGAATTGTGATTAATCCAAACAATCCTAATGAAGTCCTTGTTGGGATTATTGGACATTTGTATTCTTCTAATAAACAAAGAGGAATTTTTAAAACAATTGATGGAGGGAAAACATGGAAAAATACATTGTTTATAAATGAAAATACAGGGATTATAGATGTTGTAGCTGCACCAGAGAACCCTGATATAGTTTATGCATCTTCTTGGGAGCGAAATCGCAAAGCATGGAATTTTGATGGTGATGGGGAAAATTCAGCGATTTTTAAAAGTATAGATGGAGGAGATACCTGGGAAAATATTTCTATCAATAATGGATTTAGAAATGGACTTGGAGTTGGAAGGATTGGTTTGACTGTTTATGATGAAAATACCGTATATGCTTTACATGACAGTCAGTTTAGAAGAAAATTAGATGTGAAGAAAAATGAATCATCAAAAAATTTAACAAAAGAAGATTTTAAACAAATGTCCGATGTTAAATTTCTGGAATTAACTGATAAAAAATTAAATAATTATTTGAAGGAAAATCGTTTTCAGGAAGAATATACTGCAGATAATGTCAAACAGATGGTACGTTCAGGGATCGTAAAACCTATTGATTTAGCAAAATATGTAGAGAATGCTAATTCTTTATTATTTGACACTCCTGTTGAAGGGGCTGAGGTCTTTATCACTAAAAATGGAGGTAAAAATTGGAATAAAACTCACACAAATCAAATAGATGGATTGTATTTTTCATATGGATATTATTTTGGAGAAATTAGAGTAGATCCACAAGATAAAAATACGATATATGTATTGGGTGTCCCTATTTTAAGGTCAAAAGATGGAGGTAAAACATTTGTTTCTATTGGAAAAGAAAATGTACATTCAGACCACCAGGCATTGTGGGTTAATCCTCAAAGGAAAGGGCATCTTGTCGAAGGGAATGACGGGGGATTAAATATTTCTTATGATGATGGAGAACATTGGTCAAAATTAAATTCTCCTTCTGTAGGTCAGTTTTATGCAATTTATGCAGACAATCAAGAACCTTATAATGTTTATGGAGGGTTACAAGATAATGGTGTTTGGACTGCCTCAAACGAATCAAACATGAACAGTCGATGGCATCAAACAGGTCAAAATCCCTATAAATCTATCATGGGCGGTGATGGAATGCAAATTCAAGTTGATGAGAGAAATAATTCTATTGTATTTACGGGCTTTCAATTTGGAAATTATTATAGACTTAATAGGGAGACAGGGGAAAGAAAATATATTCAACCAAAACATCATTTGGGAGAAGCTCCGTTCAGATTTAATTGGCAAACCCCAATTCATTTATCAATACATAATCAAGATATTTTATATTTAGGTGGGAATAAACTCCATAGAAGTTTAAATCAAGGTGATACCTGGGAAGCAATATCTGAAGACTTAACAACTGGAGGGAAAAAAGGAAACGTTGCTTATGGGACATTAACAACTATTTCTGAGTCGCCTTTTCAATTTGGCCTTTTGTATGTGGGATCTGATGATGGGTATGTTCATGTTTCAAAAGATGGAGGGAGTTCTTGGGAACGTATTTCCAATTCTTTTCCAAAGGAGTTGTGGGTGAGTAGGGTGATTGCATCTCAACATAAAAAAGAACGTGTTTATGTAACCTTAAATGGATATCGATGGGATGACTTTACCTCATATGTTTATGTATCAGATAATTATGGGAAAACATGGAAAAATATTTCAAAAACGATTCCATCCTCACCAGTAAATGTGATTCGAGAGGATTCTGAAAACTCAAATTTATTATACATAGGAACAGATAATGGCGCATACGCATCATTTAATCAAGGAGAACAATGGTACCCTTTTCATAATGGATTGCCTAATGTAGCTGTACATGATTTGGTTATTCAACCAACAGCAAAACATATAATTTTAGGGACACATGGTAGAAGTTTATACAAAGCAAATATTGCTCCACTTCAATTAATGACTAAAGAAATAATGGCAAAAGAAGCACATATTTTTTCAATTTCAGATATTAGAAAAAGAAGAAATTGGGGGGATTCTTGGGGCAGATGGTCTCCTGCATATACCCCAGAAATCAAGATACCATATTTTGTAAATAGCGCCAAAAAAATAACCATAGGAATTTATTTAGATGAACTTAAAGTGGCATCGTTTAAAAAGGAGGCTAATAAAGGGTTTAACGAATTTAATTATGATCTTTCTTTTTCTAAAAAAGGGAAAAAATCATATATGAGTAAGTTTAAAAATATTAAATTAAAAGCCTCAAAAAATGGAGTTTTTTATTTACCTAAAGGCTCATATACAGTAAAAATAGAATCAGCTACATCAGGATATAAGATTAAATAGATTTTCACTTTTACGAAGCTAATTATAATCATTCTAAATACAAACTAAAATACTTTTTGTCATTTGGTCAGAAAACCATTGCGTTGTACCTTTGCAATCATAATATAACTAACTATAAAATGAGTGGGATTTTAAGTTCTTCAATAGGTAGAAAGTTTGCAATGGCAATATCAGCACTCTTTTTAATGATATTCCTTTTACAACATTTTGCAATTAATATTCTATCCGTATTCAGTTCAGATACTTTTAATGAGGTTTCTCACTTTATGGGTACTTTTTGGGTGATTCAATATGTTCTTCAACCAGTATTAATTTTTGGAGTGATATTTCATTTTGTAATGGGGTTTGTCTTAGAAATTAAAAATAACAAAGCACGCCAAATTAATTATGCTGTAAATAATGGATCAGCAAATTCATCTTGGATGAGCAGAAATATGATCTGGAGTGGATTGGCCATCTTAGCATTCGTAGTTCTTCATTTTATAGATTTTTGGATTCCTGAGATAAATATAAAATACATTCAAGGAGATATGACCGGAATGCATAATGGTGAGTTTAGATATTTTCATGAATTGGTTGAGAAATTTCACAATCCGTTTCGAGTTGGGGCTTATTGTTTAGCCTTTGTCTTTTTAGCTTTGCACTTATTACATGGGTTTAATTCTGCTTTTCAATCAGTTGGGGCCAATAATAAATATACAAAAGGGTTAAAAAGATTTTCTAAAATATATGCTATTGGGATTCCTTTAGGTTTTATTTTCATTGCATTGTTTCATCATTTAAATCAAATTTTATAGGATGGCATTAGATTCAAAAATACCTCAAGGACCGCTCGCAGATAAGTGGACAAAACATAAAAATGACATTAACTTGGTTAATCCTGCTAACAAGCGTTTAATAGATATTATCGTTGTAGGTACAGGTTTAGCAGGTGGTTCTGCAGCTGCAACCTTGGCTGAATTAGGGTACAATGTAAAAGCATTTTGTTTTCAAGATTCTCCAAGAAGAGCACACTCTATCGCTGCTCAAGGAGGGATTAATGCAGCAAAAAATTACCAAGGGGATGGAGATTCAACGTATAGATTATTTTATGATACTGTAAAAGGAGGAGATTACCGTTCTCGTGAGGCCAATGTATATCGTTTAGCTGAGGTTTCAGCAAATATTATAGATCAGTGTGTAGCACAAGGTGTCCCTTTTGCTCGTGATTATGGAGGATTGTTAGACAATCGTTCATTTGGAGGGGTATTGGTTTCAAGAACATTTTATGCCAAAGGTCAAACAGGACAACAACTATTATTGGGAGCTTATTCTGCCATGAATCGTCAAATTGGTCGCGGAAAAATAAAAATGTATAACAGGCATGAAATGTTAGATGTTGTGACTGTAGATGGTAAAGCTAGAGGAATTATAGCTCGTAATCTAGTTACAGGTGAGATTGAGAGACATGCTGCTCATGCAGTAGTTTTAGGAACAGGAGGGTATGGAAATGTATTTTTTTTATCCACCAATGCGATGGGCTCTAATGTAACTGCAGCTTGGAGAGCACACAAGCGAGGGGCTTATTTTGCAAACCCTTGTTACACACAAATCCATCCAACTTGCATCCCTGTTTCAGGAGAGCATCAGTCTAAATTAACTTTGATGTCTGAATCTTTAAGAAATGATGGTCGGATATGGGTTCCTAAACACATCAAAGACGTTGAGGCAATTAGATCAGGTAAATTAAAACCAACTCAGTTAGCAGAAGAAGATAGAGATTATTATTTGGAAAGAAGATATCCAGCTTTTGGGAACTTAGTTCCAAGAGATGTTGCTTCAAGAGCAGCAAAAGAGAGATGTGATGCTGGTTTTGGTGTAAATGCCACAGGTGAAGCTGTTTATTTAGATTTTGCTGCGGCGATTATTCGTTATGGAAAAGAAAAGGCGCACGTAAAAGGATTAAATGAAAATGATGAATCCTTGGTAAAAGAACTTGGTAAAGATGTTGTGAAGGCGAAGTACGGAAACTTGTTTCAGATGTATGAGAAAATTGTAGATGAGAATCCATACAAGACACCGATGATGATTTTCCCCGCCGTCCATTACACTATGGGAGGTGTTTGGGTAGACTATAATTTACAAACTACAATTCCTGGACTATATGCTATTGGAGAAGCAAACTTTTCAGATCACGGATCAAATAGATTAGGAGCATCTGCTTTAATGCAAGGTCTTGCTGACGGTTATTTTGTTCTACCCTATACAATAGGGGACTATTTATCCAATGATATTAGAACTGGTGCTATTTCAACGGATCTGCCAGAATTTGAAGAAGCAGAAAAAAAAGTTCAAAAAAACATAGAACATTTAATAAATAATAAAGGGACAAAATCTGTTGATTCTTTTCATAGACGTTTGGGAAAAATTATGTGGAATAAATGCGGAATGTCTCGTAATGAAAAAGAGTTAAAAGAAGCTATTCAAGAGATTTCTGATTTACGAAAAGAGTTTTATGATGACGTTTTAGTTCCTGGGTCAGCACACGAGTTTAATGAACAACTAGCAAAAGCAGGTCGAGTGGCAGATTTCCTAGAATTAGGGGAGTTGTTTGCAAAAGACGCATTATTAAGGGAAGAATCTGCAGGAGGGCATTTTAGAGAGGAACATCAAACACCAGAAGGAGAAGCAAAACGTCGCAAAGAGTTTCAGTTTGTTTCTGCATGGGAGTATAAAGGTGAACCCAAAGATGCAATACTTCACAAAGAGCCATTAGAATACGATAATATTGAAGTGAAAGAAAGATCATATAAATAATATAGGAGAGATGAATTTAACGTTAAAAATTTGGCGTCAAAAAAACGCAAATGACAAAGGAATGATGGTGAATTATGAGATTTCTGAGGTGTCTCCAGACATGTCTTTCTTGGAGATGTTGGATGTATTAAACAATCAGTTGATAGAAAAAGGAGATTCTCCTGTAGCTTTTGATCATGATTGTAGAGAAGGAATTTGCGGAATGTGTTCATTATATATTAATGGTGAAGCTCACGGTCCGGATAGAAGAGTAACTACCTGCCAATTACACATGAGAATGTTTAAAGATGGAGATACGATACATATTGAACCATTTAGAGCGAAAGCGTTTCCTATAATTAAAGATTTAGTAGTAGATAGAAGTGCTTTTGATAGAGTGCAGCATGCAGGAGGTTTTATTTCTGTAAATACTTCAGGAAATACTCAAGACGCAAATTCAATTCCAATTTCTAAACATGCAGCAGATAAAGCAATGGATGCAGCAACTTGTATTGGATGCGGGGCTTGTGTTGCGTCATGTAAAAATTCAAGTGCGATGTTATTTGTTTCGGCAAAAGTCTCTCAATACGCCCTTCTTCCTCAAGGGCAGGTTGAAGCTACAGATCGTGTCCTAAATATGGTCCAACAAATGGACGATGAAGGATTTGGAAACTGTACAAATACAGGGGCTTGCGAAGTAGAATGTCCTAAAGGAATCTCATTAGAGAATATCGCAAGAATGAATCGTGAATATTTATCTGCCAGCTTTAAAGGATAAAAGACAGTAATTTTTTAGATAAAAATATTAAATAATCTTAGTTAATTTCAGAACTATTTTCTTCCAAAATCTGCCGGGATTTCCCCCCAGGCTTTCGTTTCCCACTTTAAAATTTGATTGCTGTATGTGTTTTCCTTTAACCATTTTTCAGCACGATTAATTAATTTTAATAATTCTCTATTTGACGAGTTAAAATGAATATTGGTTCTACAGGCTTTTTTCTTTATCCATGACATTGCAATTTTTGAGTCTGAGTAGATAGGTAATTTATGTAATCCTTTTTTTTTAAGGAGTGAAATTCCGTGAACCAAGGCTAAGAATTCACCAATGTTATTGGTGCCGTTACTAAACGGGCCCATTTTAAAAATTTCTTGGTTATTGTGATTTAGAACTCCTCGATATTCCATTTTACCTGGGTTCCCACTGCAAGCAGCATCAACAGTTAAACTGTTTTTTATAGGAACTCCATAGCTTTTTTTTTCAGCAGTAGATAGACCTATTTTAGGAGTACTTTTTCTCTTATAATCTGAGAAGTTTTTTTTGAAAGCCTTATCTGCCTCTGTTTTACTAATAAAAGATTTATATTCTGCACCTTCAAAACCTTGCACTTTAGTTTTTGTTTTATCCCAAGAAGAAAAAACTCCTGTTTCTTTTCCTTTCCAAACAACATAAAATTTTTTATTTCCCATTTTTTAAGATGGTTTTTTCAATAATTTTTGAAAAATATTTATATTCTAATGTATGAATTTTTTGTGCAATATCTTTTGGAGAATCTGAATTTTTTAGCTTTGTTTTAGCTTGAAAAATAATAGCACCTTCATCATAGTGTTCATCAACAAAATGAATAGTAATTCCAGTTTCTAGATCGCCACTTCTCTTAACAGCATTGTGTACATGCATACCATACATTCCTTTTCCTCCATATTTTGGCAATAAAGCAGGATGAATATTAATAATTTTATTTGGGAATGCTGTTACGATTTTTTCAGGAATTTTCCATAAAAACCCCGCTAGTACAATAAAATCTGTTTGTTTTAGAAGTTTTTTTAAGATATTATTTGAATGAGAAAAATCTTCACGTGAAAACCATTCGCAATTTATGCCTAGCTTTTCGCAACGGTTAAAAACACCGGCCTCTTTTTTATTACAAAATACTTTTTCTATAGAGATCGTTTTAGAATTCTCGAAGTATCTAATAATATTTTCGGCATTTGAACCAGCTCCTGAGGCAAAAATAATAACTCTCTTCATTGGTAATGATATTCACTTACAAAAGAAAGCATAATAGTTGATATTATAATTTATAAATTAATTATTTAATAAAATAATTTACTTAGCACCGTCATTTTTATGGTAAAAATTCGTTAAAACTAATAAGATTTGTATTTTTGCTTCGATTTTAAATTTAAAAATTAATAAATTATGTCAGACATTGCATCAAGAGTAAAAGCTATTATCGTTGATAAATTAGGAGTTGACGATAATGAAGTAACCATAGAAGCTAGTTTCACAAACGACTTAGGAGCCGATTCCTTAGACACTGTTGAATTGATTATGGAATTCGAAAAAGAATTTGATATTCAAATTCCAGATGATCAAGCAGAAAACATTGGCACAGTTGGTCAAGCTATCAGCTATATAGAAGAAGCTAAAAAGTAACATCTATATGCAATTAAAACGAGTTGTAGTTACAGGACTTGGTGCATTAACGCCTATAGGCAACAATATTGAAGAATATTGGTCAGCCTTAGTTAACGGAGTTAGCGGAGCAGCATCTATAACGCACTTTGATGCTACTAAGTTCAAAACTCGTTTTGCATGTGAAGTTAAAAACTTTACGGTTACTGATTTTATGAACAGAAAAGATGCTCGTAAAATGGATAAGTTTACTCAGTATGCAATGGTAGCATCAGATGAGGCTATTGCAGACTCTAAAATAGACTTAGACAAGATTAATAAATTACGGGTAGGTGTAATCTGGGGAGCAGGTATAGGAGGCTTAGAAACTTTTCAAACAGAAGTCTTAAACTTTGCTGCCGGAGATGGTACACCAAAATTCAATCCTTTCTTTATTCCCAAAATGATTGCTGATATTGCTCCAGGAAACATATCCATCAAAAACGGTTTTATGGGCCCAAATTACACAACAGTATCAGCCTGTGCATCATCTGCCAATGCTATGATAGATGCTTTAAACTATATTCGCTTAGGACATTGTGATTTAATTGTTACGGGAGGTAGCGAAGCTGCTGTAACAATTGCTGGAATGGGAGGATTTAATTCTATGCATGCGCTATCTACAAGAAATGAAAGCCCAGAAACGGCCTCCAGACCTTTTGATGCAGAACGAGATGGATTTGTATTAGGAGAAGGAGCAGGTGCTATTGTTTTGGAAGAATATGAACATGCTAAAGCAAGAGGAGCTAATATTTATGCCGAGGTAATTGGAGGGGGTATGTCCTCCGACGCTCATCATATGACGGCTCCCCACCCTGAAGGGATCGGTGTGATTGCTGTAATGGAAAATTGTTTACAGAATTCTGGAATTACACCAGAGGACGTGGATCATATTAATACCCACGGTACCTCAACACCACTTGGAGATGTTGCTGAATTAAAAGCAATTTCTAAGGTTTTTGGAGACCATGCTAAGAACATCAATATTAATTCTACAAAATCTATGACTGGTCACCTCTTAGGTGCTGCAGGAGCTATTGAGTCTATTGCTTCCATACTAGCAATGAAACACGGGATAATTCCTCCTACAATCAATCATAGTATTGTTGATGAAAATATTAATAAAAATCTTAATCTTACCCTTAACAAATTTCAAAAAAGAGAGATTAAAGTTGCAATGAGCAATACTTTCGGATTTGGGGGACACAATGCTTGTGTAGCATTCAAAAAAATTGATTAATATTTAATGAGCCTTATTAGTAAAATAACAAACCGATCATCTAAAGGAGCTGATAGGGTGTTTTACAATGGTATTCAAAAATTATTGAAGTTTAGCCCTAAAGATATTTTATTTTATGAAAAAGCATTTACTCACCGGTCTTTGAAAAAAGTAGATGAAAAAGGGGACCCTTTTAACTATGAAAGATTAGAGTTTGTTGGCGATGCAATGTTGGGCGCAGTAATAGCCTCTCATTTGTACCAAAAAGCTCCAAACCAATCTGAAGGGTACTTGACCCAGATGCGATCTAAAATTGTTAGTAGAGACCATTTAAATGAGTTAGGAAAAGATTTAAATCTTATTGCATTTTTAAAGAGTAATATCCCTCAAAAAATAACAGGAGATAACATTCATGGAAATATTTTTGAAGCTTTATTAGGTGCTATCTATTTAGACAGAGGATATACCTATTGTCATAAATTTATTTACGACAAAGTAATAATTCCATATGTAGATATTTCAAAGTTAGAGGGAAAAATAACTAGTTATAAAGGACTTATTATAGAATGGTGTCAGAAGCACAAGAAAAAATATTTTATTGATACATATGAAGACACAGGAAATGAATTGGTAAAACATTTTAGTGTTAAGATTAGTATAGATGGTCATCAAATAGCAAAAGGAAGAGCAACTTCTAAAAAGAAAGCTGAAGAGCAGGCATCAAAAAGAGTTTATTTTACTCTTCAAAAGCAAATAGAAAAGGTATAGCCGATAACGATTTCGTTAATTTTTAACCTCGTTGTCAAAACAATCAGTAATTTTGTGATATAGTTACTATAAATATCTCAAATTAATATAATTTTTCAATGCAGGTTCACTCCTTAGAAATAGATGATTTTTGTGAGGATAAATACGTATTAATTGGTATTCATACTTCTTTAGAAGATTTTAAATTAGCATATCTTTTAAATAATAACTTAAAGACTCTTTTTTTAAGAGCAAACTTTAACTTAGACTTTGAAAGTAATGATAATAAAGCCTCTTTTTCTATCTATAGCTATATGAATTATGACTATGATTATGAATGGTATTTAATATCCAATAGTTATACGGAAGAAAAAACAAACTCATCTGATACTATTTTATTGTCAACAGAAACAAAAACATACTTAATTCCTGAAAAGAAAAAAGTAGATTATTTTATAAAAATTGTTGGAGAACCAACTCAAGAATTTATTTATAAAACAGTAGATAAAATTAAACAAATAAACCAAGTTGTAACCTCTTACAGCGTTGAAATAAATACATTAAAATCTAAACAATTTTTAATCTTTTAAATATGTTCACTAATAAGAAAACAAAAATTGTTGCCACATTGGGTCCAGCAACAAGTACGAAAGAAATTTTAACAGAACTAGCTTGTTCTGGGGTAAATGTTTTTAGGATTAACTTTTCTCATGCAGATTACGATATTGTAAAAGAACGTGTAAAACAAATACGGGAAATCAATAATGAAAATGGCTTCAATTTAGCCATTTTAGCAGATTTACAAGGCCCAAAACTACGTGTAGGAGTTATGGAGGAGGATGTATTACTTGAAGATGGAGATGAGTTTATTTTTACCACTGAAGAATGTATTGGTAATAAAGAAAAAGCATTCATGACATATCAAAACTTTCCTAAGGATGTAAAAGCTGGAGAAAACATTCTAGTTGATGATGGGAAGTTAATGTTCGAAGTAATTTCTACTGATAAAGTTTCTAAGGTTATTACTAAAGTAATTGTTGGAGGTGTTTTATCATCTAAAAAAGGGGTAAACCTTCCAAACACTGGAATTTCACTACCAGCACTAACTGAAAAAGATAAGAAAGACGCAATTTTTGCTTTATCTTTAGATATTGATTGGATAGCGCTATCTTTTGTTAGAACTCCAGAAGATTTGAGAATGTTAAGAGATTTAATTTCTCAAAATTCTGAATATAGAGTTCCTGTTATTGCTAAAATTGAAAAGCCAGAAGCTGTTAAAAACTTAGATGCTTTAATCCCTTATTGTGATGGTTTAATGGTGGCTCGTGGAGATTTAGGTGTTGAAATACCTATGCAAGATGTTCCTTTAATTCAGAAAAAATTAGTGAGGAGAGCAAAGAGAGCAAGAATTCCTGTGATCATAGCTACACAAATGATGGAAACGATGATTGACAACTCTGTTCCTACAAGAGCTGAAGTAAATGATGTGGCAAATTCAATAATGGATGGAGCTGATGCATTGATGTTATCTGGTGAGACCTCTGTTGGGAAGCATCCAGTGAGAGTTATACAAAAAATGGCAGAAATCATTAAAAGTGTAGAAAATTCTAGAATGATTAAAGTCCCACACGAAGCGCCTCATATTAGAACAAATAGATTCATTACAAAATCTGTTTGCTATCATGCTGCATTAATGGCTAATGATATAAATGCCGCAGCAATATGCACCTTAACGAATAGTGGTTATACAGCCTTTCAAATATCCTCTTGGAGGCCTCAAACTCATGTCTTAGCATTTACAACTCAAAAGAGAATTTTAGGGAAACTAAATTTACTTTGGGGTGTGAAAGCATATTTTTATGACGAAAACTTAAGTACAGATGATACTGTTGTAGATATTAATAGAATTGCAAAAGAAATGAATTATGTTGTAGCGGGAGATATTGTTATTAATTTAACAGCCATGCCTGTAGAAGAAAGAGGGATGGTAAATACTTTACGTGTCTCAGAAGTAAATTAAAACAATAAAGATATTAGTGTATAGGCAACACACTTTAGAATATTTTTATTTTAGAGGATTACTTATTTAAAATTCAATTTTTTGAGTGGAAATGATGGCATCATTAGTAACAAAAGGCATTGGGATCATATTTTCTGATCTTGGAGCTAATTCCATAAGTTTATTATCCAATAGATCGTAAGAAATCTCATTCAAGAGTATAGTAGGATTCATTTTTTTAGGAATTGAAAATTCTATCTGTAAATTTTTATCAGCATTACTCATATGAAAAACTAGAAAAGTTCCTGTTTTTATAGAAAAATAACCCCCTTCATTAACAGGGATGTCATTGACGACTAAATGATTAAAATAAAGACTGTCCTTTAAGCTTAATTCATATTTATTTATTTTTCTAGTAGGGGTTATCGTAAATTTCAAAATTCTATTATTATTGATAATTGTATCTATATTTCTGAAAATTTTTGATGTTTCTATAGAAATATTTTTTGCTTTTACAGCATATTTAAATTTGGTATTATATTTACTTTTTGTTTCAGCATTTTTTATATTTAAAGTACGATCTTTTTCATCTATTTTTTGAGAAATATATGAGTCTAAAACAGTATTGTAAGTTCCCCAATAAGAACTAGAATCAGATATATTTTGAACATATACTAGGCTGTTAGGTTTTCTATTATTTATATCAAATTCGCAAGAAATTGTTGCAACACCAAAGAAGATAATTGATAAAAATCCTAGGAGTTTTATCAACATATTTCTAACTTTAGATTCATTTAGTATTGGCAATAAAAGTCCAAAAACAAGTGCTAGTAAAATAGCACTAACAAATAAAGCTTTTAGCCCTAATCCAGCTGGAAATAATTTGATTAATGGAGCAAAAATATAAATAGTAGGAATTGAAATTATTCCAAAAAATATAGAATAGTTTTTATGTTCACGGTTTAAAAATAAAGTTGCTGCCAAAATAATTTCAGTGATAAAAACAGGAATGATAAAGAATCCAGCTCCTTTAAAATCTCCTTGAATTAAAAAATTAACAATTAACCAAAGGATTAATGGAGCAATTAGAAGATTAGCAAGAGAATTTTGTTTTGTAAATTTTTTATAAATAAACAGACAAATCCAACTATTTAAACACATAAAAGCAGCGATATACCAATACCCATTATAGGTAAATCCTTGAAGAATGTCATTATAAGAAGGATGAATTAGTAGAATAAACTTCCAAAGAATATATGAAATTCCGCCACATAAAATGACAGATAAAGATGACGGAATAAAACCAGTAAGGATATTTTTGAGTTGAATTTTATTTAATAATAGTCCAATAAAAACTTCTATCAACAACAAAATTACTGCAATAATAAAAAGTGGCATCACCCAAGAAAAAGGATAGGTTAGAATTTTTATAAAAGGGAAATTGACATAAATTAAGTCTTTATCACTTTGTAAGTTTTTTATGTCTGATTCTGAAAAATAGTTTAGACTATTCATCAAATAGTCTGCCTGGTGTGCTAAGGTTGTTTTGTCAAGTCTAATATATGAATCTTGTGCCGTATGATAATCAAAATGATCGTCAATAAAGGCAAAATTAAAACCGTTGATATCTCCTATTTCTCTAAAAACAGTCAAATCAGTGTCATTAGGGAGTTTTTTATATATACTATATAATAATGAATTTGAAGTTGGATATGATGGATTTGCATTTATGAATTCAGAAATTAATTTACTATTCTTTCCATTTGTTTCTAATAACATATAACTAGGGCCTCCACTTCCTCTTGCTTCAAAGTTTAAAACTAAACCAATATCTTTTGCCCAAGGATGATATTGTACGAATGCTTTTGCACCCAATAAACCTAATTCTTCAGCATCAGAAATTAAGATTATAATATCATTCTTTGGCGTTTTATTTTTTGCTAAATAAGCCCTTAGTCCCTCTAAAATAGTTGCGACTCCAGATCCAGCATCACTTGCTCCAAGAGAAGAATGAGGACTAGAATCATAGTGTGATAATAGAAGTAATGATTTACCTTTTTCTAATCCATTTATTTTAACAACAATATTTTCAACAGTGGTTCCAGCAAACCATTTTTTATTTACAATTGTTTGTGTTTGAATTGTTGGTTTTAATCCTAATTCTTTTAACTCTTGAACAATATAATTTTGAACAGTTTTATGAGCTTTTGTTCCAACATAATGTGGTTTGAGAGAAATTTCTTTTATATGAACAAGTGCATTATCAATTGAAAACTCACGAATGGTTTGAGAGGATTTCACTGAGCTTGGACTTAAATCATAAAAACCCCAAAGAGCTGCTATAAATAAAATTATCAGTGATAGTTTTGAAGCATGTTTTTTCATGAAATATATTTTTGATAAATGTACTAATAAAAAAAAAAGATTATAAAATATGTTAACTATTTAAAAATCAGTAACTTTAAGATTAAACTATCTAATTATGGGAATTATCAATTTTAGAGGGAAAAGAGACATATCTATACCTAGATATGCAGAACAAATTTTAGTTTCTGATTATATGACAAGAAAACTTATTACTTTTAAACCAAGTGATTCATTAGACCATGTTATTAATTTATTGATTAAAAATAAAATTTCAGGAGGACCTGTCGTTAACAATAAAAATGAATTAATTGGTATTATTTCTGAGGGTGACTGTATAAAGCATATTTCCGATAGTAAGTATTATAACATGCCCATGGATAGGGAAAATTTGGTTGAAAAGAACATGGTTTCTGATGTTGAAACCATTGATAAAAATATGAATATTTTTGATGCTGCAACTAAATTTATTAGCTCAAAAAGAAGGCGATTCCCAATAGTTGATAATGGAAAATTAATTGGACAAATTAGCCAAAAGGATGTTTTAAAAGCAGCCTTAAAAATGAAAGGGAGTAGCTGGAAATAAATATTTAAATGTCCCTTTTAATCAAAAGGAACAGATCATTTTCTAACGCAAGATACCCCTGATCGTATAGATAAAAATAAGTATTCCCTGTTTTAGTTTTATAGATTGAGGTAAACAATTGAAAATCGAAGCCCCTGTCATATAATTGAGTTCTTGTTATTTTTGTTTTTCCAAAAGTATTTAGTTCAGAAATTATTTTATGATTTTTTCGCAAACGATTATTTATATTTCTTATTAAGTTTTTACTGTCTTTATTTACTTTATTATTGTGAGAATTTCGACAGTAATCGGAACAAAATTTTTTATCAATTCTTCCTTTTAGTACCTCTCCACACTCTAAACATTCTCTAAGCTCCATATTCATTATTTTTTAATTCATACCAGTTGCATTTAACATCTTTGAAATCAAATTGATTTATAAAGTTTAATCCTATTTTTTTTAACACTTTGTTAGAAGCCTTATTTTCTATATCCGCAGCACCAAAAATAGTAGTATAATTCAACGCTCTAAATCCGAATTCTAAAGATGCTTTAGCGGCTTCTGTAGCATAACCTTTTCCCCAAAATTCTGATATAAATCGATAACCAATATCTATGAAGTTAGTATATCCGTTTAGCATTTCTTTTTCACCTTCATTTAATTTTAGTCCAGCCCAGCCAATAAACCTTCCTGAAGATTTTTCTAGGGTTGCAAAACGGCCAATTCCTCTTTCTTTGTATTGTAAGTTAAAAAAAGAAATTATTTTTTCAGCTTCTTCCATCGTTTTAATTGGTTTTCCCCCTAAATATTTATGAACCTCTTTGTTAGAATCTAATTTAAATATATTTTCAACATCAGAACTTTTAAACGTTCTTAAAATTAGTCGTTCGGTCTCAATATAGTCTATCATCTTCATAATTATAATCTTCGTAAAGGTATAAATTAATCGTTTACAAACGACTACAAATATTTACAACCGAAAGTAAGTGCTTTACAACCGATTCTAATTTGGTTCTTGTTACATCTTTGCAGTGTTGAAATACATCAACAAAAATAAATTATAAACTTGCACTAAGCATCGTCTAAGTGCGCAAAACCTTATCTTATGAATACGTTAAGAAACAAAGTACAGTTAATTGGAAATTTAGGAAACGATCCAGAAATCATCACTTTAGATAGTGGGAAAAAATTAGCAAAATTTTCTATAGCAACAAACGAAAGCTATAAAAATGCTGTTGGAGAGAAAGTAACAGACACTCAATGGCACAATATTGTGGCATGGAATAAGACAGCAGAAATTATTGAAAAGTATATTACTAAAGGAAATGAAATTGCAATTGAAGGAAAATTGACCTCCCGTTCATACGAGAGTAAAGAAGGAGAAAAAAAATACATTACAGAAGTGGTGTGTAATGAGTTGTTAATGTTATGAGGAGTGAAGTGGGATGATTTTGTTATGAAAAGAAAAGAGTACCAGAATGGTACTCTTTTTTTGTATTAATTTCTCTTAGTGTTGGCAAATTACACTTCTAAAACTATGAGTTAAAATTAATATTATAAACATTACTTAATAAAATTTATTATATATATATTGATTATCAGTATATTAGCTACACTATTAAATTAACAGGAATTATCAAATGGCCAAATTTAAATATTTTACGGCTTTTATTGTCCCTCTACTGGGATTACTGACATTTAATTCAACAGGATATGTTGCTTATATTGGCATTTTTAGTTTGTATGTTCTTGTTCCTGTATTAGAAAGTATTTTTCCGCCAAGCACTTATAATTTAAAATCAGTAGAAAAAGAGTTAGCAACAGAAAATATTTTTTATGATGTTGTCTTATATCTTTCTGTACCATTGCATTTATTCGTGGTATATCAATTTTTGATTACAGTCTCAAATGCATCAATCCCTTTATCTGATTTGATCGCCTGTGTGCTATTCATGGGAACAATCTTAGGGGTAAATGGAATAAATATTGGGCATGAGTTAGGTCATAAAATAGATCATAAATTGAAACAATTTTTAGCTCATATTTTATTACTCACAGCTATTCAAAATCACTTTATGACTTATCACAATGCAGGTCATCATAGAGATGTTGCTACACCGGAGGATCTTACTTCTGCAAAAGAAGGAGATATCTTTTACTGGTTTGCTTTGAAGTCTCAGATTGGAGGTTATTTCAAAACTTGGAGATTAGAATCTCAGAGATTAAAATCGCAAGGAAAGCCTTTACTATTAAACCCTATGATCCTTTTTACATTATTATCAATTTCTCTTTTTGTAGGGATTAATTTCTTTTTTGGTATACAGGTTACTGTAATTTATTTCATAACTGCTGTGTATGGTATTTCAGTTTTAGAAGCTCAAAATTACTTTTCTCATTATGGACTTCGAAGAAAAATGAAAGGCAACGGTAGATACGAACGTGTAAAACAAGAACATTCATGGAATTCAGATCATATCATAGGAAGAGTATTATTATTTGAATTAACTAGACATTCAGACCATCATCATAGTGGGGCAAAACCTTATCAAGTATTGGAATCAAAAGAAGATAGCCCTACGCTACCTTACGGATATCCTGCAATGTTGATGCTGTCTTATTTCCCGTTTTTATTTAAACCAATTATGAAAAAAAGGTTGGATTATTATCGGAATAAAACCACAGCTTGATAAAAACCACATACTACAATAACCTTTGTAATGCTTTTTTAATAGATGCCGGAATAGGAGTCGATTGTTTGTCATTTCTGTTCACAAAAACATGAATAAATTCTCCGAAAGCACTTGCTTTATCCTCTCCTTTTTTAAAGATTCCTATGTTGTAAGTAACAGCACTATTTCCTATTTTTTTTACAAATATGCCTACTTCAATTTTATCCGGAAAAGCAATAGGACCTATATAATTACAATTAGAATGTACTATAAATCCAACAATTGGGGCATTTTGAATATCAAAACCTGCATGATCTATTAAGTACTGATTGGTAGCTGTATCAAAATATGAATAATAAGTGATATTATTTACATGACCATAGATGTCATTATCTGACCATCGTGTAGTAATTACTTGAAAATATTTATAATCTGACCGTTTTATTGGTTTTTCTTCCAAATTTATCATCTTACTTCCCAATAAATTTTGGTTTCCTTTTTTGTAAAAACGCAGAGACTCCTTCAACTAAATCATGACTAGCAAAGGCGGCTGTTTGTCTTTCTGCTTCATATGCAATTGTGCTATACAAATCATTGTCCATGGCATGAAACATGTCTTCTTTGGTAATTCCTACAGCTAAGGTTGGTAGTTTTGCAATTTGATGCGCCCAATCTATAGCTGATGCTACAATTTCACCATCTTCAACTAGTTTATTTGTTAATCCTAGTCTAAGACACTCTTCTCCTTTTATTTTTTTACCCTCAACTGCAATTTGTAGTGCACGACTATAACCAACTTGTCTTGCTAATAACCAACTTGCTCCACCATCTGGTCCTAAGCCAATATTGATAAAGGCATATAGTAACCCACTATTTTTAGACATTACTCGAAAGTCACAGGCCAAAGCAATAGATGCTCCTACTCCTGCAGCAGTTCCGTTGATAGCTGCAATGATTGGTTTTTTAAGGGTTGTTAAATTTCGCATGAGTGAGCCATAGGTGTTTGTTAGATATGTTCTTCCTTCATCAGGAGTAATATTTCCAAAAGTATTCATATCAGCTCCAGAACAAAATCCTTTCCCTGCTCCAGTAATCACTATAGCCCGGATACTGTCATCTTTTTGAACCTTTGCAATAGATTTGTTTATGCCGTCAACTAAATTGTCATTGACTGCATTATACTTTTCAGGACGATTTAATGTTACAATAGCAATATCCCCCTCTTTTTTAAACAAGACTGATTTACTTTTTAATTCGTCTAAATTTTGACTATTATTTATAGGAACAGACTTTTTATTTTTCTTTGATGAATCTACATATGCTAGCGCAATAAATTCTGCAACACAGGCTGGTTTTTCTTGTCCTTTTAATTCAAAAACAAGCTTCATTTTATAACGCAAACCTCCAGTAACATCTTTTGTAGAAATTAACGAAACTCTAGCTCTTACTAAAGAACCTACAGGAGTTGCATTCATAAATCTGACTTTATCTAAACCATAATTTATACCCATCCCAACATCCATTAATTTTACTGTTTCATAACAGAATTTAGAAGATAAAGAAAGAATTAAAAACCCATGTGCAATCGGTTTCTTATAAGGAGAGAGTTCCTTTGCCATTTCTGGATTGATGTGAATCCACTGGTTATCATCTGTGGTTCTTGCAAAAGTATCTATTTGATCTTGGGAAATAGTTGTCCATTCAGACACCCCTAATTCTTTCCCAATATAATTTTTTAATTCTAATAGATTTTGAATTTCTGTCGAGTATGCTTTTTGATTCATTGGATGTTCTTCCATTTTCATATGATGTTTATTATATTATTTACTAAAAATAAATTGTTTTAGGATGGCATAGACCCTCCATTAGCGTGTAAAGTATGACCACTCACAAAACCAGCTTCTTTAGAGGCTAAAAATAAATAAGCATAACCCATATCTTTTGGGGTTCCAATGCGCTTTACTGGAATCATAGCAATACCTGCTTTAATGACCTCATCTGGCATAGAATCAGACATTTCAGACTTTATAAATCCTGGTGCAACAGTATTTACTGTGATATTGTATTTCCCAACCTCTTTACATAATGAATGTGTAAATCCAACAATAGCAGCTTTACTAGCGCAGTAATTTGCTTGACCAAAAGCTCCTAGATAGGCATTAATGGAAGATGCAGAAATAATTCTACCATAATTTGCGGCTTTCATGTGTGGGACTATAGCTTTAGCGGTAATAAATAATGAATCTACATTCACAGACATGACAACATCCCATTCTTCACGAGTCATTTTTAAAAATGAACGATCTCTAATTACTCCAGCATTATTAATTAAGATATCTATTTTTTGATGTTTTTCAATAATTTCTGACACAGCAGTATTTACAGATTCTTGATTAGTAACGTCTACTTTTTGATAAAAAATAGTTCCTCCTTTTTCAGAAATTTTATTTACAACTTCCTCTCCATCTAATACATCCCATAAGAGAACTGTAGCTCCTTCTTCACAAAACACTTCACAAATTCCTTCTCCAATACCTCTTGCTCCACCAGTTACAATTGCAATTTGACCTTCTAATCTCTTCATTTTAATATTTATTTTAATTTATTACTAATCTGTTAGTTTTGGTTAAATATAGCAAATACTTTTTTTTCTATAACTTTAACAAAAATCAATCTATATAATAACCTTAAATTAACCTGAAGTATGAGTAAAGCATCATTTATAAACCAACTTTCAATTCCAGTAATAGCAGCCCCCATGTTTTTAATATCGGGGCCTCAATTAGTCATAGAATGTTGTAAAAATGGAATTGTTGGTACCTTTCCGGCATTAAATCAACGAACTTCTGAGGGATTCGAAGATTGGATTATTGAGATAAAAGCTGCTTTGTTAGAGCATGAAAAAGAAACTGGGGAAAAGCCAGCTCCTTTTGGAGTAAATCTAATAGTTCATAAGTCCAACCCTCGACTAGAGGCTGATTTAGCTATTTGTGTGAAACATCAAATTCCATTAATTATTACCTCATTAGGTGCAGTATCAGAATTAGTAAACACAGTTCATAGTTATGGAGGTCTTGTGTTTCACGATATTATTAAAAAAAGACATGCAGAAAAAGCTCAAGAGGCAGGTGTAGATGGATTAATTCTAGTTTCTGCAGGAGCAGGAGGACACGCTGGAACGATTAACCCCATGCCATTGGTTTCTGAAATCAAATCTTTTTTTAAGAAAACCATCTTACTCTCAGGCTGTATAAGTAACGGAAGGGATATCGCATCTGCAATGCAAATGGGGGCAGATTTAGCTTATATGGGTACTCGTTTTATCAACACAAAAGAAAGTAAAGCACCAGAAGCTTATAGAAATATGATTATTAGTGCAGGGGCTAGCGATATTGTTTATACTGCAGCTGTTTCAGGTGTTCCTGCCAATTTTTTAGGGCCTAGTCTTAATGCAATGGGTATTACAGAAGAAATGCTAAGTAGAAAAGTAAAAGTTGATTTTGGGGAGGAGTTGACCGCTCAAGAAGACGAAGCTAAGGCTTGGGCTACTATTTGGTCTGCAGGGCAGGGCGTTTCTTCTATCCATGATTCACCAAGTATAAATCAATTAATTAAGAATCTCAAAACAGAATTTAAAGAAGCTATTAATGCACAATTAGCACTCTTAGAGGCTTATGATTAATGTTATCTAACTAGTTTCTTTTAATGCTTTTTAAAGCCTCCGAAAGTTTCACTTGAGGCAATTTACAGCTACCGTTTACACACACATAAATTAAGGTTTCTTCTTCAACGTATTTATATTTTAATAAGGGTAATTCAGAATCTTTGTTTGACGCTGATATTAATATATTTGGCAAGTAATTTTTAAATAAATTTTTAGTTACAGATTGTGCATTTTTTCCAACAATAGCTACTTCGTAAAAGGGTTGTGTAAAATTAGTCATTAAATGGAGCCAATTACTATAACCAAATGGATTTTTATTAATTTTTGACCTCATATTATTTAACATTTGCTCTGAAATTTCAATCATCTCCTTGTCAGAAAAATGATGTCCAAGCTTAAATAAACTATTTCCAATGAGTGAATTTGAAGATGAAATTACTCCATCAACAATTTCTGTTTTGCGAGCTATTAAATTGGCATCTTCATCAGAGGTATAATAAAACATTCCACTAGTTGTATCAAAAAAATGAGTGATTGTATAGGTCATCAAATCCTTTGAAAGCAATAGCCACTTTTCATTTAATGTAACTTCGTGAAGAGAAATAAAAGCTTGTATTACTGTTGCATAGTCCTCCGCATATCCATTAATATTACTTTTCCCATTTTTGAAATTTCTGTTTAAACCTCCATCATTCTTGAGTTGATTTTTAACTAGAAATTCAGCGTTTTTAATCGCTTTTTTTAAATATTCACCCTTATCAAATGCCTTGTAAGCATCAATATAGCCTTGCAACATTAAAGCATTCCAAGATGTTAAAACCTTGTCATCTAAATTTGGTTTATTACGGTTATCTCTAGCTTTAGTCAATAAAATTTTCCATTTATCAACCTTTTGTTCTAGCTCTTTTTTTGAAATATTATTTTTTTTTGAAAATTCAAGATTAGACTGATTTCTTATAAAAACATACTGGTCTTCTTCCCAGAAGCCCATCTCATTTACATTGTAATATTTTTTGAATAGTGGGAAATCTTCTAAAAGAATTGATTCAATTTCTTTTGAGGACCAGCTATAAAAAACACCTTCCTCTAATTCACCATTTTCATTTTTACTATCTGCATCTAAAGAAGAATAAAAAGCACCTTCTTGAGAACTTAGCTCGGCATCAACAAAACTTAAAGTTTCTGTTACTACCTTTTTGTACAGTTCATTTTTATCTTTAAGATACGCTTTTGAGTATATACTAACAAGCTGTGCATTGTCGTATAGCATTTTCTCGAAATGTGGTATGTGCCATTTGTCATCTACGGCATATCTAGAAAAACCACCACCTATTTGATCATAAATACCCCCATATGCCATTTTGGTAAGGGAGTTTTTAATATAATCTTTTATTTTTGGATCATTAAATTGATGTTGGTATCTTAATAGGTAATCAATTGTGTTTGGCATTGGAAATTTTGGTGCACCAACGAAACCTCCATAAATAGTATCTAGCTGTTCTTTAGATTGATTTATTGCGGTAATGATCTCTTTATTTTTAAAGATAGCCTCTTCACTATTTATGGTAATCAGTTCAGAGTTTTGAATACCTTCCGTTACTCTTTGCGCAAAATCTTCTGCTTTCTCTGGGGTTTCTTTGTAGAGTTTAGAGATTTCTGCTAATATCTTACCCCATTGATCTTTTGTGAAGTAGGTGCCTGCAAAAATAGGTCTTCCGTCAGGAAGTGTGATACAATTAAGAGGCCACCCTCCATTGCCTGTCATTAGTTGTACAGCATTCATATACACTTTATCAACATCTGGTCTTTCTTCTCTGTCTACTTTGATATTGATAAAATTATCATTCATGATTTTTGCAATGGAATCATTTTCAAAACTTTCCTCCTCCATTACATGACACCAATGGCATGAAGAGTACCCAATAGAAATAACAATAAGTTTATTTTGTTCTTTTGCTAAATTTAAGGTGGTTTCATTCCAAGCCTTCCAGTTCACTGGGTTATAGGCATGTTGAAGTAGGTAAGGGCTTGTTTCATTTACAAGATCATTTCCCTTTTTAGAAACGTTTTTTGAACAAGCGATGCATAACAAAAAAGACAGAAAGTATAAAGTAATATGAGCTTTCATGAATATAAATTAGATTATAATTTTAAAAACAACAAAAATCAATAAAGTATATATTAAATATAATAAAAAGCTTTTAATATTTTATCTTTAGATTAATAGGCTTATAAAAAAAACGCTCAAAATATTTAATTTTTGAGCGTTTTTAATACTATTATAATTTAAATACGATATCTAGTATTTAATTAATTTAACACTTTTAGTTCCTAATTCAGTGGTTACTCTAGCTATGTATATACCATTTGTTAACCCTTGAGTAGAAATAGTAGCATCATTGCTATTGTTACTTTGTGATGCAACTCTTTTTCCTAGTAAGTTGTATACCTCAATAGAAGTTATTGCGTTAGATGCTTTAAAGTTCCAAACAGTATTTGATGGGTTTGGATACAAGCTAATATTTGTAATATTTGCATCTTCTACACCCGCTGTTGATTCTCCAATGACAACACTACCTAAAGTTGTGTCTGCAGGATCTGCTAGAGGACCCGTTACAGAAAAACCATACTGAATAGTAAATCCTGCAGTTAATTCAGCAGCAGTTGCTGATACTGTAAAGTCACCAGTACTACTAATATCAGCTGTATTGTTAACCACAGTAGCAAAACCATTGTTTGGATCTAAAGCCTTCACAAATGCAACTGGCGTGTATTCTGAACCTAAATCAGAAACAGATACATTTCCAGTAAATGTAAGATCAGAACCAGCAAGCGTATTATCTTCAATGTAAGAACTTGCTTCAATGTATAGGAGAGCAGTCTGTGTAGTTGCACCTTGGTCAAACCATGCTGAGTTTGAAGCTTCAGCAGTCCAAATAGCGATATTTGGCTCTAAAGTCATACTTGTTGCAGTAGCAGTAGCTCTAAGATCTGAAAGAGTATATGAAAATCCAAATGCATATCCATTATCAGATACATTAAAAGCATTTACATAACCACTCCAAGAATCAGAACTTGCTACAGATACGCTATTCCCAGTTGGAGGAGGAGGTGTATTACCACCTATTGCAATATCATCAAACCAATAAGTGTCTGACAATCCCCCACCTAAATCACCACCAGCATCTGTAAAAAGCACCATTTTAGCATAGCTTCCTAATCCACTACCAAAGTCTAAAGTAATGTCTTCCCAATCAGTACCAGTAGTATTGAAGGGTAATTCTGTATTACCACCACCAGTGGTTTCAAATTTAAGTAAGTGATTTCCACTTCCTGTACCATTTAAAGCCTTTACTTTAAAAGTAATTGTGTTATTTGCATCGTCAGACATGTCTAGACTTTCAGCAAACGTTACTTGTGCATTGTCCCAATCTGCGCCAGAACCAATCATCTGTAAAACATCATTTCCGTTATCTTGTTCAATTGATACAACAGCTCCCTCAGCACCAACCATTAATTGGTTAGGATTGCTAAAGTCAAATGGTAAGCTTGGTAAATCTGGTGGACCATCTAAATGAGTTGCACCAGCAATATCATCAATTAAATATGTATCTGAAATTCCCTCAACACCAAAATCGGTGAAAATAACTATTCGACCATAATTACCAAGACCAGCAGGGAAGTCTAAAGAGATATCAGTCCAATCAGTTCCCGTGATGGTAAATTGAAGTTCTGTATCAGCAGTTGTACCATCTTCAAATTTTAAAGCATGAGTTCCACCCCCGGTTCCGTTCACAGCCTTAATTCTAAATGTAATGGTGTTGTTACTATCATCAGATAAATCAATATTTTCCTTAAAGTTTATTTGTGCATTATCCCAATTTCCACCAGCACCAACAACTTGCAAGACATCGTTACCGTTGTCTTCTTGAACAATAGAAGTTGTTGCGCCATCACCACCAGTCATCAACTGATTGGGGTTACTAAAGTCAAATGGTAAGTTAACAGGCTCTAATGGGACAATATGTGATGCCCCAGCAAAGTCGTCAACTAAGTAGGTGTCAACGCTAGAATTTCCATCACCAAAGTCAGTAAATAAAACCATTCTTTGATAGTTACCAAGACCAGCAGCAAAGTCTATAGAGACGTCAGTCCATTCAGTACCAGTCAAAGTGAACGCTTCTTCTACGTTACCAGTTGTGCCTTCTTCAAATTTTAATACATGATTACCACTACCCGTTCCATTTACCGCTTTGATTCTAAAGGTAATTGTATTGTTAGAATCGTCAGAGAGATCTATATTTTGAGCAAAGTTTATCTGAGCATTATCCCAAGCTTGCCCGGAACCTACAATTTGCAAGACATCGTTACCGTTGTCTTCTTGAACAATTGATGTAGTTGCATTGTCACCTCCTGAGAACAAGTGAATAGGGTCACTAAAATCGATGGGTAATGTTTGTGCATATCCAAAATTAAATAACAGGATTGCAATTAAAAAAGTAAATTTTTTCATCATAAGATTTTGTTTTGTTTTAATAGCCAACCAAATTAATACATTAATTAACAAAATAATAAAATGTAACCTTTACAAAAATCATACATTTTGATGTATGGTTCATAAAAAAATGAAAAACTATCAAATCTGACCCTTTTACAAGCTATAGTTAAAGATTTTGGAGGTATAAAAAAAAGGGAAGGTTAACAATTATTATAAAATGTAGGGGTAATGTTGTGATAAACACAATCTTTTTACAGGTTTTTTTACAGATTTTTAAAATTATAAGTCAACAATGAATAGATTTTTTTGAATAATCATTTTATTTTTAATCGTTTTTTTTGAATAAACTGAGAGAAGTATTGTTATTTGTTGAAAGGTATATTTTTTCTTCTTTAGTTGTTTTAATTGAAGAGATAAATCGGCTATCTTTTGAGATATAAAGACCACTTTTAGATGGGGGTAAAAATGTAAAGGTATTTTTACCATCTCCTAAAAATAGTGATCCATACCCTCCATCATAACGAACAGTTTCTACTTCTACACCATAATGATTTCCAACAAGTAAAAGATCTTTATAACCGTCATTGTTAAAATCATCTACTAAAGAGCTTTTTATAGGGCTAGTTTGCGCTTGTATCGGTAGCGATTGAGCTACAAGCCTTCCTTTATTATTTATTAAAATAATACTCTTAAAATTGCTTATCTCATATACAATTGCATCTTCTATTTTTTTCTCAGGTAATATGTCTATTAACTTAGAGGATGCAAAGCTATGAAAATCTTTAAATTTTTCTCCAACATAGGGCATTTGTTGTGTGGTACACTCTTTACCTCTCATTGGAACATATCCGTCTTTATAATATTTTGCTAGCACAACATCATTGGTTCCATTTCCATCAAAATCGTTTGCATAGACTTTAAATGGATGCTCTTTGGTGGCTTTAAACTTATTATTCTTTCCTAGGTTACCCAATATATAGTCATCATCTCCGTCGTTATCAATATCATTGGCTGTTATAGACCACCATAAACCTCTACTTTTGTCTATAAAATCACCAAACTTTTTAGAGCTATCTTTAAATGTACCCTTACTATTTTCTAAAATTCGAACTTTCATCCATTCACCAACAATAATTAAATCTTCATCATTGTCATTGTCTATATCAGAGAAAACAGCATCTGTGACCATCCCAATATTTGTTAAACTTGGAGCTATTTTTTTAGAAGCTTTTTTTAATACACCGTTTTCATTTATTAGAATATAACTTGTCGCTGGAAAGGTGTACTTTCCGGAAATGAGCCTAGTCCCGATAAATAAATCTAAATCGCCATCTGAATCTATGTCAGATGCTTTTACAGTTTGTGTGCTTTCGTATACATTGGGAACAGCTTTGTTATTTTTTGTAAAGTTTCCTAGACCATCGTTTATGTAGATTCTATCCTTTAGTAATTTATTGCCTTTTTTAAATTCACTTCCACCTGAAGTAACATATAAGTCTTTGTCCCCATCTGAATCTAAATCAAAGAAAAGAGCACCTAAATCCTCCGATTTTTTGTCGATAGCCCATGGTTTTGATTTGCTTTTTATAAATTTACCATTAATTGATTGAAGAAAAAGAGTTCCTTCTTGCCCGGTAGCTCCTCCGATAAAAATATCGTCCAATCCGTCGTTATTTACATCGTCAGATACAGAAAAAGGACCATTGTTAGAAAGTTTATGAGGTAGTAATACTTCTTCAGCAAAATCATCAAATTCATTCTCTTTATGTGTATAATCAAGACCAATATCTTTTGCTTTTATTTCAGCTAAAAGTGTTTTTGAATTACTATCTACTATTAATTTTGGTTTTGATGCTTTCGAGTATTTTGCGGTTATTGTTTTATTTGCAAGAATATTCTGATAGGTTAGTGTTTTACTATCTGGCCAAATAACACGCATACTATCTATTTTATTTTCAAATCCTAAACCAAAAAATAGATTGGGTTCTTTTGATGAGAAATATCCTCTTGTAACAGTATTTTCTCCAATTTGAATTTTATTATTGTGATAAATAATTACTTTGGTTCCGTAACCAAAGGTATTATTAGCAGAACCTTCAAAGTTAATTTTTAAATAGTTCCCATTAGTATTGTTTTTGTATACGAAAGCCTCCGATTCCATATTATTTGTGACAACATCTAAATCTCCATCGTTATCTAAATCTGCATAAGATAATCCGTGAGAAAAGCTAGGCATATCAAATCCCCATTTTTCAGTCACGTTTTCAAATTCATAACCATTTTTATTTTTATAAATATAATTTGGTAATGGATTTGATGGCGCAAGTTTTGACATGTCATAAAAATCTTGTGATTCTGTTTTTAGCTTTTCATACAAACCTGTTAAAAAATCATTATTTCTAACATCTTTTTTCACTCCATTACTGATTATAATATCTTTAAACCCATCATTATCCAGATCAACAAGTAAACCAGCCCAACTCCAATCAGTTTTAGAAATACCAGCGATACTTGCAATATCAGAAAACTCCCCAGAACCATTATTTAACTGCAACGTATTAAACATATATTGGTGATGGCCCCCCTTGTCTATCATTTCTTTAAACTCCTGAGCATTCATAGACCGCATGTTCGTTTTTGATCTATAATGGTCCTCAGCTGCCATGTCTAAAGTTAGTAAATCAATAGCTCCATCATTATTTATATCTCCTGTATCTGTACCCATACTAAACCTGGAAATATGTTTTATTTTATCAAGAATCACATTTTTGAAAGTTCCATCTCCATTATTATAATATAGAAAATCAGGATCATCATAATCGTTAGAAATATATAAATCGGTCCAACCATCGTTGTTTAAATCTGAGGCACTAACACTTAGGCCATAGGTATATCCATCACCAAGGCCTATGTCTTCTGAAACTTCCTTGAACTTTCCTCCTTCATTTTTATAAACCTTATCCTTATATAATTGATATCTTTTTTTTGGGATATTTTTATATCTTTTAAATAATCTTGAATCTGGAATTTGATTTACTAAGTACATGTCTAAGTCACCATCATTATCCATATCAAAAAAAACAGCTTGTGATGAAAAGCCTTTATCTGCAATTCCATATTCTGATGCAGACTCTGTAAATGTTAAATCTTTATTGTTTATGAATAGTTTATTTTTTCTGTCATTCGGATTCATAGATTCTCCGTTCCTACAGACATATATATCTAAATACCCATCAGTATTTATATCAGCCATAGTAATACCCCAGGTCCATCCGGGGCTTTGAGTAATTTTAGATTTTTTGGAAATATCTTCAAATTTTAAGTCACCCTTATTAAGATATAATTTGTCACCAATTTGATTCCCGCCAAAATAAATATCAGGGAAACCATCATTGTTGAGATCTCCAATAGCAACTCCAGAACCACTGTATATTTGGTTGTAATAGATGTGATTTACAGTTTCTGATTCTTTTATAGCATTATTAAAAGATATCCCTGAATGTTCTTTGGACACCAATTCTAGGCCACTTATCAATTCTTTTGACGTAAGATTTTTTTCAGCCGGATTACATGAACAAAATAGGGTGACAGTAAGAATTAAAATTAAAATAGATGATGTATTAAATCTCATACCAATAAATTAGATTTTATCATTTCTGAGGCAAATTTAATAATATTATATGTTAAAGCTAGCATCTATGAAAAAATAGAAATAATTATTATTATTTCTGGAATTTCAATTGTTCATACTTATCCCACAGACCCCAACAGGAACCTACATCTCCTTCTGTATCAACCTTCCAGGATTCGTCAAATGAAGAAAAGTAGAACAGGTCAATTTTTTCCTCTTTAGACCATTGTTGTGAATCAATAAAATATTTAATAGCATTTTCAACAGACGGGACAGCTCCTGCAAGATTTGAACCTTGATTAGGCCATCCAGTTTCTGTAATAATTACTTTTTTACCTTTTCCAGCTCGTACAGCTCTGCGATACATATCTTTCATGTATAATAAAGAATATTCTTGCTGGCATCCTTCCCAAAATGGATAACAGTTTGCTAATATAATATCACATGCTTCAGTTATAGACAGGCGATCTTCAAATTCATAGTATGCATCTACATATCCTACAGGAACGTCTTTAGTAATTTTTTCTTTAACTTCATTAATAAAAGAGAGCAATTCTTCTTCCGATAAGTCTCGTCTGTACATTACCTCATTACCAACTGCAGCAATATCTACATACCCTTCGTTTGCTAATTTAATTAAACCCGCAATTTCTTTTTTATTAATATTAGCATCGTTTCCAAGCCAAGCACCTACCAACGTTTTCATTCCTAGTTCATGAGCTATTTTTGGAATTAACTCGTTTCCATCTGTACAAGAAAAAGAGCGAATCCACTTTGTATGAGGTTTTACGATTTTTAGACGCCTTCTAATTTGTTCTTCTGTTAATTGATCACCTGGTTGTTGCCCCTCTTCATATATGCTAGAGCACAAACCGTGTATTCCATTTTTTAAGACTTCATTAAAAATGGATTTCAAATTTTCAGTTGTTTTTTTCGATAAATCTATATTTGTTAACGAAAGAATTTTTTCCTCTCTTACTGACATTTTATTGGTAATATTTAATTATTATTTATTGTAGTTTCTTTTCTTTTTTTTAATTCAACTCTTATTTCATTAGCTCTCTTTTCAGTAATACTATAATTACGCATAATAAGCATGGCTAAAATAGTTCCTCCCATAGGGAAAAAACAAAAGAAAGCATGAAGTCCATCAACTGCGGCTTGTTGGTCTATTGTTGCTAAATCAGAATTGAAACCAACTATAGTTATGATGACACCACTTAATGCTCCAGCAATTCCATAACCCACTTTTACCATCCACCAATAGATAGCTCCAAAAATACCTTCTCTTCGCTTTCCTGTATTTATTTCATCAATATCTATAACATCTGCTGTCATAGACATCATAATGGTAAATAAGCTTCCAATACCAAAAGAAAAGAAAGGTAATGCAATAATGTACATCCAGGGTTTTCCTGGAATAAATAAGAAATAAAGCATAATATATCCTACTAAAGAAATTGATTGGGATAACATAAATGCTTTTTTCTTACCTAGTTTTTTGGACATCCATGCTACGGCAGGAATAACAATAAAAGTGGTCCCTAATGCTCCTAAACACCCAAACATTGAAACCCATATCCCACTTGCTCCAGCATCTCCATTAAACAGTTTATATACAATTACAAAAAAGGTTAGTGCAGCCACCGTATTAAAGGCATTAAAGATTAAAAAAGTTGCTCCACATAATTTTCTGAATTCTTTAATCTTAAAGGCCGCTACAAAACTTTCATATATTTTTATTAAACTATTCCCAATATTAGCTGAATTTAGCGGCTCGTAGTCTTCCTCTAGTGTTGAGTTGCTTTTTATAAAAACCGCGGGAACCATAGCACAAATAGCACAAGGTATAGCAACCCATATTGCTAATTCTCTTACGGCAATATCAGCAGATGCAAACCAGTTTTCATCATACATAATGATCCAAAACAAAGGTGCAATTACCCACGCCCATTGACCAATAAACTGAGCAATAGCCATAATATTTGTACGTTCATGGAAATCATCACTCATTTCATACCCCATCGCAACATAAGGAACGCTAAAAATTGTTAGACCTAAATAAAACACTAAAGACCATAAAAAGAAATACCAAAAGTTATACTCTACGCCATCAACTTTATAAAGTTGCCACATAAAAATATAAGCAAGCCCCATAATAATTCCACCTATGAGAACATATTGTCGACGTCTTCCCCATTTAGATTTTGTATTGTCTGAAATAAAACCCATGATAGGGTCTGTAATCGCATCAAAAATTCTAGGGAAAAGAAATACTAAAGACCACATCCAACCAGAAAATCCAAGATCTTCAACCAAAACAACCATAAAAATTCCTAAAATGGCAGGGAACATTTGGTTGGCTAGCATCCCAAAGCCAAAGGCTATTTTTTGTCCCATAGGGACTTTACTTGTTGTAGACATAATTATTAAATAGTATTAATTAGTATTGTTTGTATTGCATTAGCACTTATTGAGATACTTGTTGCTTTTTCTCCCAATGTTAATTTAAAATTTTTTGTTTCTCCCTCTTCATTAAAGATTACTACAGCAATAGAACCATCAGTATTTTTAGCAGCAGTAACCATTAAATCATCATCTGATTTTAGAACATCTATTATTTCAGCTTCCGGTCTTATGTATTTACTGAAATGAGCCATGATATAATAAATTGGAGTAAAATATACTTCATCCTTTTCTAGGTCTACAATTACTGGGGCTATACACCAGTTCTTAAACCAGTTTGGACCTCCTTGTGTGTCTAAAACCATATTCCAATCGATCCAACCATCTACCCAATTGTTTAGACAACCAATAATATCTCTTGCATAACGATTAACTGGAGCATATTTTGGATGTAAGTATTTTTTAGACTCTTCCCGCCAATCATAACCCCAGTCAGTCGCATTCTTTTCCCAATACCAACCATCATCTTTCCATTTAGGAATTTCAGAATCTATACAGCCTTCTGTTTCTATAAGGTATTTAGTTGGTGCTTTGTTATGAGCATATTGTAATGCTTCAGGGAAAAAATCAAAAGTGCTTTCATACCAATGAATTGCCGTACCATCAAAGTATCTAGAAGATGCTTCATCTCTGTACATCTCATCTATCCATTCTTGTAAGCCAGCTCTATTTTGGTCATAACCTAGAATAATTGTATTTCCATAACCATCTGCTTCTAATTTTGGACCTAGATTAAACTGAACAAAATCTGTCATTTCTTTAGGAGAATAATGCATGCTTTCCCAATTATTACCATTACCATGTGGCTCATTTTCAACGGTAAATCCCCAAATATCTATTCCTTCATCTTTGTAAGCAGCTAAGTATTTAGAGAAAAATAATGCCCAAGTGTCATAGTATTTTGGAAGTAATTTCCCTCCAACCCAACTATTGTTATCTTTCATCCAAGGACTAGCAGTCCATGGAGATGCAATAATGTTAAATCCATTTTCAGAAATTTCCATGGCGTCTTTAATCATTGGAATAAGATCGTCTTTGTCTTCTTGAATTGAAAAATGAGTTAGCTCTGTATCGTCTTCCACAGGAGAATATGAATAATTTGATAGTGAAAAATCACATGAATTCATATGTGTTCTAGTCAATGAATAATTAGCACCTTCTTTTGAAAAATAGGCCGCCAATATTGAATCACGATTTTTAGAACTTAATTTATTTAATAAGTGAGCAGATGCCTCTGTAAAAGACCCACCAAAACCTGTAATTTTTTGATATTTTATTTCTGGGTTAACAATGATAGAAGAAACTTTGTTAGCCTTTGTAAAATTAGTTACATGACTTAACTTATTTCCATTTTTTGAAGTTTCTAAAACTTTTACCGATAAAGTTTTTTCTGATGTGCAAGAGAGGACACTCATAAAGATTAGTGTTAAAAAAAAGTTTATCCTGATTAATTTCATTTCACCATATATTTTTATAATGTGTTGTTATTTTTTTTGAAAGGAGGGACATGTACTTCTAAAAGTAAACTGTCCTTATTTCCGTTATATGTTTTTGTTATTGAATTTTTATTTCTGCCCAAATCTTTAAAAACCCCTTCATCCACTAAATCCCATAGGGCGTATTTAGCTTTCCCATCAATAGTAAACAACCCAAAGTGATTTTCTGAGCCACCTGGATTTTCAGCATCTTTCCAATGTTCATCAAAAGCTTCAAAATAAAAGCAAGAGATTTTAGCATCAGTTGTCCATTTTCTCATGTGTTTATAATACAAAGCTTCCTTGTATTCATCTGTTGCTTTACTTCCTGTATTACCATATATTTTATTAGAAAATGATGCCCATCCAGTTTCTCCAATGTGTATCGGTTTTTTTATTCCTAAACTTTTTACGTAGTTGGCAACACTTTCATATTGAGATACCGCATAATCTTTGGCTCTTAACATAATATTATTTACTTTCTCTATATTCGGTTTTTCTTCTTTTGTGTACCAAAAAACTGGGTTATAATGAGTGTCGTGCATAGGATAAGTATGCATGGAAATGTAATCTACTTCTTTAATAAGCTTATTTAATTCTTCTGTGTGATATTCATCACTACCGCCTCCCCAAGAAGCAAAATTATCTGAACTTGTAATCCAAAGACTTTTTGGGAGTTTATTCTTTTTTTTCAGATTTTGAAGATGTGATACCCATTTGAGTATTATCGATGGTTGAACATAATAACTTGATGCCCATTTAACCATAGCTTCGTTTCCAACAGCAATAATTTTTACGATACCAGGGTATTTATTTGCCAATGAAACAGCTCTAGCTATTTCCCCTTCATTTTGGTCGCTTTCTAATAGGTGATTTACTGGATTACCAGTCCAAGCATTTTTACAATCGATCCAAGCTCCTATCATTACATACATTTCAAAATTGGAATCTTCTTTTTTCAATTCTTTGATAGCTTTTAGTAAATTAGAAGCCTGTTCTAACTGCACATTATAAGTTCTTAAAATCCTAATTTTCATTGCATAAAGAATTTTGAGATCTTCCTTGAGTTCTATTATAGTTGGTTGAATTCCCCTGGTTGTTTTTCGATAACCACCATACGAAATCGCTAAATAATTGGGGTTTCCTAATATATCTTTTGCTGTCAATTGTATTCTTAGTTTTTGATCTTTTTGAATAACTTTTTTACCTATTTGGTCCTTACAAGACCACAAAATAATTGAAATTAAAAGTCCATACAGATAAAATTTTAACCTCATTAATCTACTTTTTTATTTTAATTGTCTATGATTAATAGATGCTTCTATATGATCTACCTCACCTGTTCTTTTAAAGATTTTATTACTAGTTGCTGAATCAATAACTAAAGAATCAAAAAGTACTTGGCTTCCATCTTTAAAAGCTATTTTTAATCCATCATTTTCAGAGATATGATAAATAATAGGAATTTGACAATATGTAAATCCTAGAGAACCTTTTGGCATTATGATGGATTTCTTTTCTTTTGAAAGACTTATATATTCAAAAATTGTTTCTTTAGACACAAACTCAATTTTTCTCAATAAATAGGGTTTGAATGATAATTTTCCATCTTTAATGCGCACTCCTAATTCACCAAATCTACTTAAGACATCTTCTTTAACCTGTCCAGTCATTCCTGGCTGTTGTGCTCCTTTTCCGCCTGGAGTATGTGAATACGGATCTGTTGGGAATGCACCATATAACTTTGGAGATTTATGCACTCCTATACCTTCATTTATTTCATAAAAGTGTTCTAGCAAATGACCTACCATTATTTCGTCTTCGCCACCCTCAATAGCTTTAAAACAGGATTCTTGAACTGCCAATAATAATTTTGAAACCATATGCCAATATATAGAGCCTAAGCCTTCGTATCCATAAAATGTTCCAGACCTCCCTGTAAAAGCTTTATGATTAAATACATCTTCAAATGCTTCAAGTACTTTAGAAGTATCTGAAGCTATAAGTTCACCGTATTTACTATTTGAAAGTTTTTCTAGAGCCTCTGATACATCACTTGCATTCTTAAAGTTTCCATTAAAATGATACTCTCCGTTTACATCTTTTTCGATGATTTCTATAGTTTGATCTTTTACCATTTCTTGCATTAATTTTGATGATAAAACTGCATCTTTAGAAATGGTATTTCTAAACAAGAATCCTTTTAATTCTTTGTTTGGGTATAATAAATAACTATATTGATCTTTTCTAAAAAGGTTACTTGATTTTAATGCATTTAATACATCTAAAGTCTCTTGTCCATTTAAATAACCAGAACTTAAGACAGCAACTTGACCTTCTAGCATTTCACTTAAATAGTTAATAGATATTGAATTATCTGAATTAACTGTCATTAAATTGTAGGCATGATATAAGTTGTCTGTTCTTTTATTAGCCTCTATTGAGTGTTCAAGGTATGATTTACTTAACCCGATAAAATCTTTTAACCTATCAATTGAAAGCGGAGTTTTTCTTCCAGAAAAAGCATGCTTATAAACTTTATTTCTGTAATCACTACCTGCTTGTCCAAGCGCATCTAAAACCAATTTTTTATCAGAATCATTAATTGATGTTTCAAGTAGATGTTTGTTTTCTTCGAAAGTATATAAAATATTATTGAAAAAATTCAAGACCTCATTAGAGATCTCTACCTGTTCAATTGAATTTGTTTCTAATAATTCATCAAAGAAGTTAAAAAATCTTCTCAAGTAATATAAAGTAACCATAGAAACTCCATTTCCTACAAGTGCATTATTGGCATCATTCCATTCAGGTCTCTGTGTGTTCATCCAAATTCCACCTTCAGGAATAAAGTTTGATAATTTTGCTAAAGAGGTTGCAAGTATTTTTTCTATAAAATTAGCTTTTACAATAAAACGATGCTCATCACGAAGCAACGCACCATCTGACCCTAATGACAAACGTTCTTCTCTAATCTTGGCATCTAATTGTTGATCAAAAATTATCGTATCCTTTGGAGTTTTTAGCAATTCTTGGTATGATTTTATCTTGTAGGGAACATTAGCATAAACAAATAAATTTTTGGTAAAAAAGTTTTCTAATTTCCCTGGATAATGATTATTTATAAATTCTAAAAATTTAAGTAAGTAGATAATTTGGTGGTCACCCCAATATCCAATATAAGACCACGGGTCGTCTGGTTCAATAGTTTCCCAGTCAAATCCTCCTTTAGTAACCCTATATGGATTGTAACCATCAAAAGTGGTAGCGTTCAGAAACTTATAAATCATACTTTCGATAAATTCAGGGTATGAGTGAGCTAATGCTTCCCAGTTTTGAAAGATATCTCTCCAATTCCCCTCATAATCTAAAATTTTAGATCCATCTATTTCATTTCTTGTATTAATAGAAAATTTGTTCCATGGCCGGCTTGGATCTCCATGGCGTCGACTAAATTTCAGAGGCATGTATTCTAAACATAAGCGTCTAAAGTTTTTATCTTCATTAACATAGGCTATTTTTTGAAGCTCAGCAAGTGGAAAAACATCAGGAAGTATTTCTATAATATTTTCTGATGTAAATGCTACTTTTTTATTTGCATTTTCAAGATAGTTTTTAAAGTCCCATTTTTCAATTTTATAATTATCATCAAAAATACCACCTCGCATAATGTTGAACAGTGTATTTGCAAAATGACGAGTATCCTTTAAATTATCAGCAGATACTTGAATAGCATCTGATGCCGAGTTAAGTTCAATAAGCCTTCTTGAGCCAGTAGCAATACTTTCGTTTATTTTTTTTAGAAGAGATGTGTCTTCTTCGATTTGTTTTGCTAGTTTAGCAATACTTGAATGATTAAGATTCACATTTGCAATAATCATCCATTCTTTAGATTTTTTTTTATCTAAAGTGAATTCTGAATTTAAAAAATAAGCGCCTTTTTCTGCCTTTATATCTACTTCCTTATATACATCTTTACCAGATCTAAAGTCATTTAATTGAAGAGAAGAGAGTAAACGTTTTGGATTGTCTAGTCCAATAGACCATACAATATTAGCTTTTAATGCCTCGCTGGCCTCGGCTTTATCAACTAGTATCGCACTTAAAGCGTATATACCAATACCTGTTGATTCTTGTAATTCACTTCTTTTGTAGGCATCTACTAAGTTACTTGACTGGTTTTGTTCTTCACTACCAATACTTGCTGGCATAATATTTTGAAGACCATCAAGTAAACTTACTTTTATGGGTTCATCCCCTGTATTTATTATTTTTGATTTCTTTATAAATCCAAAATCATTACTAGAATTCCATTGGTATCTAAAAATTAATTCTAAGTCGTGATTTATCTCTTCAAAAATAATTTTATTTCCATAGATGTTCTTATAAAGATTTTGAGTTGTGGAATATTCTCCTAGAGATCTAACAGCTAAAGGTTCCCACATGAATATCTGACCATTCTTGACAACCTTAAAAATTGATTTATTACCTGTAATATCTGCTGATTCAGTAATTTTATCATCTGTATAGTATGGGAATAAAGCATATTCAGAATTTTTTCTTCCAGCGGTTAATCCACCATTACTAGAGATAAACATCCAATGGTTAGAGTCACTAACAATACTCATAAAAAAAGGACGCATTTCATCATTATTCGATATTTGGTAATATACTTCATTGTCTATGGTTATAGACTTCAAATTAACTTCCTTGTTATAGATATGTGTATCTTTTGTTAATAAGATATTTTCGTCAATCATTTTATTTTATTTTTTAGGGTTTTATTTTTTGGTGTTTTTATTTTATTTCTAAATCATCAATATAAAAATCTCCTGAAATACCTTCTGGACCATCTATAAATATTGCTAATCTATCGAAATCTTTTTCAGAAGAAATCAAAAAACTAAATTCTTCCCAGCCAGCTCCGTTATGAATTAAATCTATCTCTCTAAAATCATTTTGGTTATTTTTCAATTCTAACTTAAGTAGGATAGAAACAGATCTTTCTGAAAATATTTTTAAAGTGATATTATTTTTATTTTTTATTTTAAAATACTCATTAAAATCGATGTAAACTCCTTCCCATTTGTTTCCCGAATTGGATAATAAACCTACTTTTGAAACATAGTTATTTATCCCTGATATTTTGGGATTATTGATGACTCTAAATGAGGCACCATTAAAAGGTATAAAATAGTTTGCCAGGTTATTTTTATCAAAATCTATTTTAAAGTTTGTTAAATCTTTCTTTATCGGTATTTTTGAATAAGCGCTATTTTCTTTTTCTAGCTTTTGTTTATTGCTCTTCCCAATAGAAATACAATTCGCTATATCTATATTTTTAAAATAATTATCTAAAAACTTTACAGTTATTGTTTTTTCATTTAAACTGAGGCTGTGTATCTGCTGTAAAACATAGTATGAAGCTCTAGGATATAAACTATATAATCCTCTTTTATCGGTTGGCCCTTTTGCTGCAATTCCAAACCATTCTTCATTCATGTTATTTTTATCAGTTACCAAGTCAATAGAATAACCTCCGTTACTCCATGTTGCAACTTTGTCATGTTTTTCTGAATTTTTTCTATTATCAAAATTATATTTCCACCACCCATCGCTAAATTGAAATGTAAAGCCACCAATACAATTCTCTTGTTTCCCTAACCCAGCAATATTTTTATAAATCTCTTTCCAGTTTTCTAACAAATAATAGGCTTGAGATTCTTGATCTTCTTTTTGTGTTATTTCGTTAAAAGCATCAGCTCCAAATTCTGTAAATAAAATAGGAATATCTAGTTTTTCTTTTACTTTCTTAAATAAGTCTGTAAATGATGCTCCTCTGTATGAGTTTACACCAAAAATATCAACATCCTTGCATTCTTCAGATATTATGTCAATAAATAAAGTATCACCATTACATATTGCTACCGGATGGTTTGGGTCTTCTTTTTTTATAATTTTAGCTGCGACATTCATTAGTTGATACATAGGCCGCCCCCTATTTTCACCAATAATTTGTTTTTTCTCCTCTTCTGGAAAGTCTTCTGTTTCAGCACCTGACCAAAACAATCCATAGTTGTTTTCATTTCCTAATAAATACAATAGTAAACCGGGAGTATTTTTATATTGCTTTGCTAAAGTACTTATTTGGTCTAATAATATATTTTGAGTTTCCTTATCGGAATAGTCAGTTATTGGCTGCCAAACATTATTTAATGTCAATCCATATCTTCCAAAAGAATGGTTTATCATCGTATAAATTCCGTAGTTTTTATAAATATACTCAATCCATTTCGCTGGAATATCTGAATAATGGCGTATAGCATTTACATTCATTTCTTTTAATAGTAACATCTCCGAATCTAATCCAGCTTTAATTATTTCCTCCGATTTCCCCCAAAAGTTGGAATTAACAGCGTCATTTCCAATCGGAATAAAATCCCAATTCACCCCCTTGACAATAAAGTTTTCCCCATTAACTTTTAGTAAAGTTCCTTCTTCTGATTTTTCTATGAATACAGATTTAGTTTGAGGAAATATTGAATATACACTCAAAACAAGAGCAATAAGAAAAATAGTTTTTTTGTTATGTTTTAATTTAAATTTCAATATGCTAATCAGTAAAAATTAAAAAATCAATATTTGCTAATTTAAAATTATCATTCCATTTTTTTTTAATTCAAACCTCTACAAAAAACATACACTTTTTAGCAATAACAAATATTTTAAGCTTTTATTAATCATATCACAACAATTGTGGATTAAAATCAACTCTAATGTTCAGTATTTTATTAAAAAAAACATTTAGTTGTTGTGTTTATGTATAGGTTAATTGTGTTTATGTATGGTTTATTTTTCTTTAATTCTTCCAAAATAAATTTTTCTCATTTCGGGCTTAAATCATTTTATATACTAATTATGAACATATGATCTGTTTAATATTGACAAAAAAAGATCCCTTAAGATTAAAATCTTAAGGGATTTTTTTACATATAATAGAATTTAAAACTCTTTTTTTCTTAGTTATAT
>TARA_B110000008_G_scaffold1006_1_pt1 | contig 54794 bp, 52 predicted proteins | sample TARA_B110000008 | Tara Oceans TARA_B110000008 (sample SAMEA4396496) | marine metagenome | biome: Westerlies Biome; feature: [DCM] deep chlorophyll maximum layer (ENVO:01000326); material: water (ENVO:00002006), including particulate matter (ENVO:01000060) such as... | depth 40 m
TAATTGATGAATGTTTTGATGCTTTTGATAGTGTAATTAAAAAAATTCATCAGAAAAATATCACTGATAATAATAAACATTTTAAAAAAATAAGTTTTGAACTTACTGATATTGCATCAGAACTAGTAAAAAAATTTAACAAGCTTTAGCTTATTTGTTTTTTACAATATCACTAAATATTTTCCCATACTTAGATTCTAGGACTTGTTTACTCATTGAGTTTTTAATAGTATCTAAAACTATTTTATCTGATTCAGAGAATTCATTTATTGCTATTAATGGAGAAATAAAGCTATTTCCATTACTTACAGTGTAATTTAAGTTATACAAATACTGTCTTTTGTTTAGTGATTTTATTTGGTTTTGTACTTTAATTAAACTGTCGTTCAATTCAGTTTTAGTTAGATTAAAAGATAATTGAATTAAATCAAGTTTTTGATTATTGAATTTTTTTATAACGCTAAGGTAATCTCTGTATATAGAATCACTTGATGACCCACTTATTTTAAAATCTGAATTAAATTTTTCTAATGATGTATCAATATTAATTTCCCCTTTTTCTCCAAAAAATTCAATTCTATTCTCAATATTAGAGACATCTAGGTTTAAATAAAATAGTTCAGGAGAATCAATATTATATTTTAATATTATTGATTCATTTTTTTTTACAAAAATTGAATCAACATTTATTAAAGCTGAATCAGAAATCTTTTGTAAATAAACATTTCCTTTTTTAAAATTTTCGACTTTCACTTTAACTGTCATATTATTTTTATTGTTTTCACAATTAGTTAAAATGAATAGAAATGATATTATAAGTAATTTTTTCAAAATGAAATAGTTTTATTTTTCAAGAATACAAAAAAATAACTAAACAGCAGGTTTTAATTTTCTATTCATCCAAGCCCAATAAATAAGAACAAATTGGAATAGTGATCTAATAACAAGTAGTGGGGTATTGTATCCAAAGCTATTTTCAGGAAACAGCATGTTTATATGAACTGACATAAATAATATTAATATTAATATTATTCCTGTTAATGAAATATTTCTAAACCTATCAAATAAAACTCCAACTCCAAATCCAATTTCAAGAACTCCAGAAAACAATATTAATTCCCAATGAAAGGGAAGGAAATCTGGCATTATTGGTAAATAAGATTCAGTAAAAGAAAAATGAAAAACTCCATTAATTATATAAAAAAAACTTAATAGATATAAATTTATTTTTTTCATTATTTGTGAGTTAATATTTGTTTAAAATTAACTCAATTACAACACCAAAACATATTCCTAGTGGAAGACATATTCCTATATTTTCAGTCACAGCTCCTGTAATAATTCCAATCATAAGAAAAATCCCTAACCATAATCCTTTTTGAAGTTTTATCTTGTTCAGGACAACCATCTCTTTTTTGGTTATTTTTTTCATGATTTTATCTTAAGTTTTTGTTGTTATGTTATTTTATCAAATCTAGACTTCTGTTTATAAATGATGTAAGTTCTTCACCTTTTAAAAGGTTTTGAGAAAGTTTTGCCAAATCTAATGATTGATTAATTAACCTTTCTTTTTTTGCTTTTCCTTTAGATTTTAATATTTCAGAACATATAGGATTATTAACATTAATGTTCAAATTATACATTTCTGGCATATTACCAAACATTCCATTTCCGCCACTTTGCTGCATTTCTTTCATTCTCCTCATAAATTCTGGTACAGTGATCACAAAAGGCGGAGAACTGCTTTCAATGGCTTCAATCTGAACCGTGTATTTTTCTTTTGGAACTACTTCTTCAATTATTGTTTTTAATTTTTCTTTTTCTTTATCGTCAAGCTTAGAAACTTCTTTTTCATCCTTTTTAATTAATTTATCAATAACATCAGAATCAACTCTTGTGAAATTTAATTTTTCATTTGAAGTTTCTATTTTTTGAATTAAATGACTAATTATCGGAGAATCTAATAAAAGGACTTCATAACCTTTAGCTTTAGCTGACTCAACATATGAATGTTGTTCATTAACGTTTGAAGTGTATAGAATTACAAGGTTACCGTCTTTGTCAGTTTGTGTTTTAGATATTTTATCTTTTAATTCATCAAAAGTAAAATAATTATTATTTACAGTTGGATAAAGAGCAAATTTTTGTGCTTTTTCAAAAAACTTGTCTTCACTTAACATTCCGTATTCAATTACAACCTTAATGTCGTTCCATTTTTCCTCAAATCCTTTTCTATCTTTTTTATATAATGAGCTTAATTTATCAGCAACTTTTCTAGTAATATAATTACTGATTTTTTTAACTGCACCATCAGCTTGAAGATAACTTCTAGACACGTTTAGGGGTATGTCTGGAGAATCTATAACTCCCCTGAGTAATGTTAGAAATTCGGGTACAATTCCTTCAACATTATCAGTTACAAAAACTTGATTTTGATAAAGTTGAATTTTATCTTTTTGCATGTTTATGTCGTTTGAAATTTTAGGAAAATATAAAATTCCAGTAAGGTTAAAAGGATAATCTACATTTAAATGAATGTTGAATAATGGTTCTTCAAACTGCATTGGATATAATTCTCTGTAAAAATCTTTATAAGATTGATCATCTAAGTCTGCAGGTGTTTTAGTCCATGCAGGATTAGGGTTGTTAATAATATCATCTACAACTTCTTTTACTTCTTTTTGATCATCTCCCTCTCCAACCTTGTTTGTAATTTCTTTAGTACCAAATTTAATTGGTACAGGCATGAATTTATTATATTTTGTTAAGAGTGTTTTGATTCTGCTTTCTTCTAAAAACTCTTTTGAATCTTTATCTATATGTAAAATTATTTCAGACCCTCTTTCTTTTTTATCACTCTTTTTAAGAGTATACTCAGGAGAACCATCACAAATCCAATGAGCTGCAGGTTTGTCTTGATAAGATTTAGTAATGATTTCAACCTTTTCTGCAACCATGAAAGCTGAATAAAAACCTAAACCAAAATGGCCAATTATTCCACTGTCTTTTGCACTATCCTTGTATTTATCTAAAAATTCTTCAGCTCCAGAAAAAGCAACTTGATTGATATATCTTTTAACTTCATCAGAAGACATTCCGAGACCTTGATCAATAATATGTAATTTTTTTCCTTTTTTATCAATTTTAATTTCAATAAATGGATTTCCAATATCTATTTTGTTTTCTCCAATACTACTCAGATGTTTTAGTTTTAAAGTTGCATCTGTCGCATTAGAAATGAGTTCTCTTAAAAATATTTCGTGATCACTATATAAGAACTTTTTTATAAGTGGAAAAATGTTTTCAACTGAAACGTTAATTTTACCTTTAGACATAATATATAATTTTTTATAACTGTAAGATCAAATGATATACCAAACAATCTTGAATGACAAATTGACATTAATTCGTGTTTAATTAATACAATTCTCTATATTTAAGATAGAATCTCAATTCTTAATCATGTATAATTCAAAAATTAGCGGTCTTGGTTATTATGTTCCTAATAATATAGTAACTAACAATGATTTGTCAAAAATAATAGACACTACAGATGAATGGATTCAAGAAAGAACAGGGATTCAAGAAAGACGTTGGATTGATCCCAAAACTGATGATAATACGTCTACAATGGCTGTAAAAGCTTCAAAAATAGCAATTGAGAGGTCCGGTTTGAAGAAAAATGATATCGATTTTATCATATTTGCTACATTAAGTCCAGACATGTATTTTCCAGGAGGAGGAGTTCGTGTTCAGGACATGCTAGATATGCCTACAATTGGTGCTTTAGATGTTCGTAATCAATGTTCTGGTTTTATCTACGCAATTTCTGTTGCAGATCAGTTCATAAAAACGGGTATGTATAAGAATATTTTAGTTATAGGATCTGAAAATCATTCTGGAGCACTGGATAAGACTACAAGAGGAAGAGGGATTACTGTTATTTTTGGTGACGGAGCAGGTGCTGCAATTTTATCCAGAAGTGAAGTAAAAGGAAAAGGAATATTATCTTCTCATCTTTATTCTGAGGGTAAACATGCTAGAGAATTAATGATGGATGGTCCTCATACAGGGAGATGGGTTCCTGAAATATTAGCTGAAAATGATCCCGACGATCTATCGTTTTATCCATATATGAATGGACAATTTGTTTTTAAAAATGCAGTAACTCGTTTTTCTGAAGCTATAGTAGATGGTTTAGAAGCCAATAATTTGAAGAGTGAAAATATTGATTTGTTAATTCCCCATCAAGCTAATTTAAGAATTTCTCAATTTGTTCAGCGTAGATTTAAACTTTCAGATGATCAGGTTTATAACAATATAATGCGTTATGGCAATACAACGGCTGCTTCAGTTATAATTGCTCTTACAGAAGCTTGGGAACAAGGTAAAATAAAGGATAATGATTTGGTAGTTCTTGCTGCTTTTGGAGCAGGATTCACTTGGGGGTCTGTTATTATACGATGGTAAAAAAAACTTTAGTACTAGGTGCTTCTTTAAATCCTGATCGCTATTCAAATATGGCAGTAAAAAGACTGCTTTTAAACAATATTAATGTTAAAGCTATTGGTTCAAAAACTGGAACTATTGACAAAGTTTTAATAGAAAAAGATTTTATTAATTTCAATAATATTCATACTGTCACATTATATTTAAATAGTGTAAGACAAAGAGATTATTATGATTATATCATCTCTTTAAATCCTAAAAGAGTGATTTTTAATCCCGGAACTGAAAACGAAGACTTTTATTTATTACTAAAAAATGAATCTATCGATTATATTGAAGCTTGTACTTTAGTATTACTTTCTACGAATCAATACTAAGCCAATAAAAGTTAGTAGTCCATTTAAAGGAAGTAGTTCGTATCCTATTTTATATCCGCCTAAATAAGAGGGGTCTAAGTTTCCAATAAAAATCATTATTAAAACAGATAGAGATGTAACAATCCAAACGTATTTGTCATGAATTTTATAATTTGTAAAAATTCCAAAAACAAACAAACCTAATAACGGGCCATATGTGTAACCTGCTAAAATTAATAAACCATCTAACACACTTGTAGTTAAATAATTTTTGAAAATAATAATTACTATAATTAGGACAAAACTCATAACTATATGGGTCCTTTTTCTAACTTTAATTTGATATTCTATGCTTTTACTTTTTAAATCAATAAAATCAACACAGTACGAAGTAGTAAGGGAGGTTAAAGCGCTATCGGCACTACTATAAGCAGCGGCAATTAAACCTAATAAAAATGTTATTCCAATTAAGCTGCCTAATCCACTATTTAGTGCAATTTCAGGAAATAGCAAATCAGTATTTACAGAGCCATTAAGTTCAGGAATTATAATATTAAATTTTGAAGAATAAATAAATAATAATGCACCTAATAATAAAAACAAAAAAGTTACAATAACTAAAACAATACTAAAAATTATCATGTTTTTTTGGGCATCTTTTAAGGATTTACATGTTAGGTTTTTTTGCATCATATCTTGATCAAGACCTGTCATGCATATTGTTATAAACATTCCTCCAATAAAAGATTTATAAAAATGATTTTTTTCTAGTAAACTTTCGGTTACAAAAACTTTTGAATACGATTTTAACTCATCTGAATTAATAAAATCTATAAGGGACCAGTCTAAACTTTTACTAATTAAATAAATAGAAAGCAAAACAGATATTAGCATAAATGTAGTTTGAAGAGTATCTGTCCAAACTATTGTTTTGATTCCTCCTCTAAATGTATAAATCCAGATTAGTGAAACTGAAATAACAACTGTAATTTCAAAAGGAATATTTAATTCATTGAAAACAAATTGTTGTAACACTATGGCAACTAAATATAATCTAAAAGATGCTCCAGTAATTCTTGAAACAAAAAAGAAAAAAGCACCAGTTTTATGGCTTATAGTTCCAAATCTAACTTTTAAATATTCGTATATAGACGTTAAATTTAATTTGTAATAAATAGGTAATAATAAAAGTGCTACTACAAAATAACCAAACAGGTATCCTAAAACCACTTGAAAATATGTAAATTGAGTTGAACCAACATCTCCGGGCACTGAAATGAAGGTTATTCCAGATAATGAGGCCCCAACCATTCCAAACGCTACTAAGTACCATGGAGACTCTTTATTTGCTGAAAAAAATGTAGTATTATCATTGTTTCCAGTTGTTAAACTTGAGATAACAAAAAGTCCAAAAAAATAGAGAATTATAACTAAAATAATAATTGATGATTGCATTTTAAATGTTCTTATTCAAATATACTAATTTATGGTTCTTATTAAATGTAGTAGTATATTTATAGAATGAATTTTTCTTCAAAATTACTAGAAAATGCAGTTAATGAAATGTCTAAGTTGCCTGGGATTGGTAAAAGAACTGCTTTAAGATTGGTCTTGTTTTTATTGAATCAACCCAATTCACTGACTATTCATTTATCTAAATCACTAATTGACTTAGTTGATGGAGTTGTTTTATGTAAAAATTGTCATAATATTTCTGATTTAGAAATATGTGAAATTTGTTCAAATATTAAAAGAGATAAATCTATCATTTGTGTTGTTGAAGATATTAGAGATGTTATGGCAATTGAAAGTACGGGTCAATTTAGTGGAGTTTATCATGTTTTGGGCGGAAAAATATCTCCGATTGAAGGGATAGGTCCAAATCAGTTAAATATATCTTCTCTAATTGATAAAATTAAATCTGAAAACATTTCTGAACTTATTTTTGCATTGAGTGCAACAATGGAAGGAGATACTACTAATTTTTATATTTTTAAACAAATTCAAGATTTAAAATTAAAGGTAACAACTATTGCAAGAGGAGTTTCTGTTGGTAATGAACTGGAATATACTGATGAAGTAACGTTAGGAAGAAGTATTATTAAAAGAATTCCTTTTGAAAGTTCAATAAAAAACTAATGTTTTAAACATTTTTAGAAAGAATTAATTTATCAAATTATAATTTGATATTTTTGCAGTATTACAATTTTCACATATGTCAAATAAGATAGAGATCGTTTTGCCTCGAATGGGAGAAAGTGTAGATGAAGCTACTATTACAGGTTGGTTAAAAAATGAAGGTGATAAAATCAATGAAGATGATCTAATAGTTGAAATAGCTACTGACAAAGTAGATTCTGAGGTTCCTAGCGAATTTTCTGGAATCTTGATTAAAAAATTATGTGATGTTAATGATGTTGTAAAAGTTGGTGATCCAATAGCTATAATTGAAGCGGATTCAGTAGAACCAAATCTTAAAAAAGTGGAGCCTTTGAAAAAGTTAGATAATCTTAAAAAGATTGATTCTGGGCCAATAGATTTTATTAAAAAAGGTGATAGCCTAATACAAAAAAACATATCGAACGAATCATCTAGAATTTATTCTCCTCTTGTTAAAAACATTTCTAAACAAGAAGGTATTTCAATTAATGAACTTGACAACATAAAAGGTTCTGGTAAAAACGGTAGAATTACCAAAAATGATCTTTTAAGTTATATTTCGAATTCTGAGACTACAGAAAAAGTCTCTGAAAATATTTTAAGTAACGAGCTGTCAGATGAAATCGTAGAAATGAGCAGAATGGAAAAGCTTATTTCTGATCATATGATTTCAAGTAAAGAAAAATCTGCTCATGTTCAAGCTTTTATTGAAGCTGACATAACTAATTTATGGAATTGGAGAGAAAAAAATAAAAACATATTTTTTGATAGAGAAAACGAAAAAATAACTTTTACTCCAATTTTTATTCAAATTGTAGCTCAAGTTTTAAGAGAATTTCCAATGCTTAATATAAGTCTTGATAATTATAATATTATAAAAAAGAAATCAATTAATATTGGTATGGCTACTGCTTTAAGTGATGGAAATTTAATAGTTCCTGTGATTAAAAATGCTGATCAGTTTAGTCTTTTAGGTTTAGTAAAAAAAGTCAATGATTTAGCAAAACGCGCTAGAAACGGTAACCTTGAGCCTGATGAAGTTAAAGACGGAACTTACACTATTAGTAATGTCGGAGTTTTTGACACGCTTATGGGAACACCAATTATTAATCAACCGCAAGTTGGTATTTTGGCCTTCGGAGCAATTAATAAAAAACCATCTGTAATTGAAACAGATCAAGGAGATTTTATTGGAATTAGGCACAAAATCATTTTATCTCACAGTTTTGATCATCGTATTGTAAATGGTGCAATGGGTGGTATGTTTATAAAAAGAATAAAAGAGCTTATTGAAGGATGGGATAATACATTTTCAATTTAATTTTAATATATGAATTTAAACCTCTCTAAACCTATTTGTTTTTTTGATTTGGAAACAACAGGAATAAATATTTCAAAAGATAGAATTGTAGAAGTTTCTGTTTTAAAAATCTTTCAAAATGGGAATAAAGAATCAAGAACTTGGTTAGTTAATCCTCAAATTAATATATCTAAAGAAGTTTCTAATATACATGGAATAACTAATGAAATGGTTGTTAATGAGCCGACTTTTAAGGTAATTGGTCCTCAGATTAAGGAAATGATTCATAATTGTGATTTGGCTGGGTTTAATTCTAATAAGTTTGATATTCCGTTATTAGCTGAAGAGTTTTTGAGATTTAATATAGATTTCAGTTTAGATAATATTAAATGTATTGATGTTCAGAATATTTTTCATAAAATGGAAAAAAGAACTTTGGGAGCAGCTTATAAGTTTTATTGTCAAAAAGAATTGATAGATGCTCACTCTTCTAAAGCAGATACTCAAGCAACATTTGAAGTTTTAGAGGCTCAAATTAAACTCTATAATGACCTTGAAAACAATGTTGATTTTTTATCAGATTTTTCAAGTCGAAATAAATCAGTAGACTTAGCTGGATTTATTATATATGACCAGAACAATATTCCTTGCTTTTCTTTTGGAAAACATAAAGGAAAATCTGTAGATTTTATCATCGAAAACGAACCAGGTTATTTTGGTTGGTTGCTAAATGCCGATTTTCCAATGTATACAAAGAAAATATTGACCAAGTTAAGGCTCAGTAAGCTTAATAATAAATTGTAATATGAAAATAATTTGTATTGGAAGAAATTATCGAAAACACATTGAGGAACTTAATAATGAAAAGCCTAATTCCCCTGTAATATTCATAAAGCCAGACAGTTCAATTATTTTAAAAAATCAACCCTTTTTTATCCCTGATTTTTCAAACGATGTTCATTATGAATCAGAGGTTATTTTAAAAATAAGCAAACTTGGTAAATCAATTGGTAAAAAGTTTGCTCATAAATATTATGATAAAATAAGCCTAGGAATTGATTTTACAGCTAGAGATATTCAAAATGAACTTAAAACAAAAGGTTTGCCTTGGGAAAAATCTAAAGCATTTGACGGTTCAGCTTTAATAGGAGATTGGATCGATAAGAATGAGTTTGAAGATGTTAATAATTTGAATTTTATACTAAAAAAAAATGGTAGTGACGCTCAGGTTGGTAATACATCTAAAATGCTTTGGGGTTTCGATGAGCTTATCTCAGAAATATCTAAATTTTTTACTTTAAAAATAGGTGATGTGATTTTCACTGGAACTCCGTCTGGGGTCAATAGCGTTTCTAAAAACGATTTATTTGAAGGTTTTATAGAAAAAAGAAATGTTTTTAAAGTTAATATTAAGTAATGATTAGCGCCAAAATTATTACTATTGGAGATGAGATATTAATTGGTCAAATTGTAGATACAAATTCTACATTTATTTCTAAACAATTAATTAATATTGGAGTTGAGGTAAAAGAAATTCTTTCAATTAGTGATGAAAAAAATTCTATTTTAAACGCACTAGATAATTCTCTAAATAAATTTGATATTGTTATTACCACAGGTGGATTAGGACCAACTAATGATGATATTACTAAGGAAGTTTTCTGTAAGTTTTTTAATGATAAATTAGTTCATAATGAAGATTTATTGGTACATATCGAAAACCTGTTTAAAAAATTTGTTAATAATCCTATTAATGATTTGAATAGAGCTCAGGCTTTGGTTCCGTCTCAAGCAAAACTAATAGAAAATAAATTTGGAACAGCTGCTGGAATGGCTCTAACAAAGGGTAAAACTTTATTTATTTCCTTGCCTGGAGTACCTTACGAAATGAAATCAATGATTACTTCTTCTGTAGTCCCTTTGCTGAATAAAGAATTCAAGTGTCCTGTAATTTTAAAAAAAACTTTAATTACATATGGAGTTGGAGAAAGCACAATTGCCAAACAACTTGAGGATTTTGAAGATACTTTAGCTAAAAATTATAAGTTAGCTTATTTACCTAATTTAGGCAGAGTAAGACTCAGAATTTCATGTAAAGGAGATAACAGAAAAAAACTTGAGGATCAATTAGATGTTTATATTTCAGAACTCTATAATATTTTAGGAAAAATCATAATTGGTTTTGAATCAGTAAATTCAATCGAATCAGAAATAGGAAAATTTTTGACTAAATCAAACAAAACATTGTCAACTGCTGAAAGTTTTACAGGAGGATTAATATCTTCAAGAATTTCATCAGTTCCAGGTGCTTCTATGTATTTTAAAGGCTCAGTTGTAGCTTATAATACTTCAGTTAAAAAGAATTTGCTAGAACTTGATGAAAAAATGATTAATAATTATTCTGTTGTGAGTCCTCAAGCGGCTAATGAGATGGCTTGTAATGTCAAGAAATTATTACATTCTGATTATGCAATTTCTACAACTGGTAATGCTGGTCCCTCTAAAGGTGATTCAAATAAAGATATTGGTTTAATATATATATCAATTGCTACTCCAAATGAAATTAAGTCTTATCAATTTAATTTTGGAGATAATAGAGAGAAAACTATTAAAAAATCTGTAAATAAAGCTTTAGAACTTTTGTTTAATGAATTATTAAACGAGCAATAAAAAATTTGGGAAAAGAAGAAAATTGTTGTTAATTTGCACCCTGTTTAAAAAATTACATAGTTATGTCTAAAGTTTGTGAAATTTCTGGTAAAAAAGTTTTGGTAGGAAACAATGTTTCCAAAGCAATGAATAAGACCAAAAGGAGATTCGAGCCTAATTTGATAAAAAAGAAATTTTTTATACCTGAAGAAGGCAAGTGGATCACTCTTAAGATTTCTACATCTGTCTTGAAAACTATAAACAAAAAAGGTATTTCTGCTGTTTTAAAGGAATCAAAAATTAATAGAGCTTAATTATATTATCATGGCTAAGAAAGGAAATAGAGTACAAGTTATTTTAGAATGTACAGAACATAAAAATTCTGGTCTACCGGGTACATCTAGATACGTAACAACAAAAAACAAAAAGAATACACCAGATAGGTTAGAGATTAAAAAATTCAATCCTATTTTGAAAAAAAATACAATACATAAAGAAATTAAATAATTAGAAAATGGCAAAAAAAACTGTTGCATCACTTCAAACTTCTTCAAAAAGATTATCGAAAGCTATCAAGATGGTTAAAAGCCCTAAAACAGGTGCGTATACATATGTTGAATCAATTATGGCACCTGAACTAGTTAATGATTGGTTATCTAAATAATCATTTTTTAGTTAGATTGTAAAGTCACTTATTAGTGGCTTTTTTTGTTTTAATATCTTTGACATAACTTTAATAAAATGAATTTTTTTAAAAAACTTTTTACAAAAGAAAAAAAACAATCTTTAGACAAGGGTTTAAAAAAAAGTAATGAATCTTTTTTTAATAAAATTTCTAAAGCAGTTATAGGTAAAAGTAAAGTAGATGATCAGGTTTTAGATGATTTAGAGGAAATTTTAATAAGTTCAGATGTAGGTGTGAAAACAACCTTAAAGATAATTGATCAAATAGAGAAGAGAGTAGCTAAAGATAAATTTCTTAACTCTGACGAATTAGATTTAATACTTAAAGAAGAGATTATAAAAATCATTTGTGATTCGGAGCAAAATAATTCTCTTTCTATAGATAATGATAAACCCCATGTAATTTTAGTTGTCGGAGTTAATGGTGTTGGTAAAACTACTTCTATTGGTAAGATGGCTAATTATTATAAATCTATTGGATTAAAAGTCATGGTCGGAGCTGCAGATACTTTTAGGGCAGCTGCTATTGATCAATTACAGGTCTGGTCAGATAGAGTGGGTGTTGAGTTAGTAAAGCAAAAAATGGGTAGTGATCCTGCTTCTGTTGCATTTGACACATTAGAATCAGCAATAAATAAAAATATGGATGTTGTATTAATCGATACAGCAGGCAGGTTACATAATAAAGCTAATTTAATGAATGAACTTTCTAAAATTAAGAGAGTTTTACAAAAAAAAAATATAAATGCTCCTCATGAAGTTTTGCTAGTTATCGATGGATCTACTGGTCAAAATGCTTTTGAACAAGCAAAACAATTTACTAATGTTACGGAAATTACTTCCTTAGCTGTCACTAAATTAGATGGTACAGCAAAAGGTGGTGTGGTTTTAGGAATTTCCGATCAATTTAACATTCCAATTAAATTCATTGGAATTGGAGAGGGTGTTGAAGATTTACAAATTTTTGATAAAAAGGAATTTGTAGACTCTTTTTTTAAAAAATCATAAATACTAAATATTGAGAACAAAATATTCAAATAAGAACAGAATTAATGTTGTAACTCTTGGTTGTTCAAAGAACATATACGACTCTGAAGTTTTAATGGGTCAGCTTAAGGCTAATAACAAAGATGTAGTGCATGAGCAAGAGGGAAATATAGTAGTTATAAATACTTGTGGTTTTATTGATAATGCAAAACAAGAATCTATAGATACAATTTTAGATTATTCATCAAAAAAACAAAATGGTTTAATTGATAAATTATTTGTTACAGGATGTTTAAGTGAAAGATATATGCCTGACCTAAAAAAAGAAATCCCTAACGTTGATGAATATTTTGGCACAACAGACTTGCCTAAATTATTAAAAGCTTTAAAAGCTGATTATAAACATGAGTTAGTTGGTGAAAGATTAACAACGACTCCAAAAAATTATGCATATTTAAAAATATCAGAGGGTTGTGATAGGCCTTGTTCTTTTTGTGCTATTCCACTGATGAGAGGAAAGCATAAATCTAAAACAATTGAAGACATCACAATTGAAGCTTCAAAACTAGCGGCAAACGGAGTAAAAGAATTAATTTTGATTGCTCAAGATTTGACATACTATGGACTTGATCTTTACAAAAAAAGAGAATTATCTTCTTTGCTTAAAGAATTAGTAAAAGTAAATGGAATTGAATGGATTAGACTTCATTATGCTTTTCCAAATGGATTTCCAGTTGATGTGTTGGAGGTAATAAAAAATGAACCAAAAGTTTGTAATTATATTGATATTCCTTTACAACATATTTCAACTAAAATCCTGAAATCAATGAGAAGAGGATCAAAAAAAGAAAATATTATTGATTTAATTAAAGAAATTAGACTTAAAAACCCTCTCATTGCTATTAGAACAACTTTAATAGTTGGTTATCCTGGTGAAACTGAGAAGGAATTTGATGAATTAAAACAATGGGTTTCTGAAACTAGGTTTGATCGATTAGGATGTTTTACTTACAGTCATGAAGAAAACACACATGCTTACAATTTAGTTGATGATGTACCTGAAAATATAAAGGTTAATCGTATGAACGAAATCATGGATATTCAATCTCAAATATCTTTTGAAATTAATCAAAAAAAAATCGGTAAAACTTACAAATGTGTTATTGACAGAAAAGAAGGGGCTTTCTATGTCGGACGAACTGAACACGATTCACCTGATGTTGATAATGAAGTATTAGTAAATGCAAGCGAATATTATTTAAAAATTGGGGATTTTACTAATTTGAAAATTTCTAGTTCAACAGAGTTTGATTTATATGGAGCACCGATATCTTAATGATATAATGTATATTTATTAAAAAAGATTTGTCTTATATTGATTCTAACATATCAAATCATTTACCCAAGATTACACTTGATTATATAAATGAAGAAAAAAAATTAAATTCTTTTTATAATAGATCTAACAACATAGATAATTATAAAAATCAATTTAATGAAAAGGCAAATAAATATAATAATGATTTTAGAATAGTATTGAGTAATCAGCTCAAAAAGCAATATGAATCAGTTCCGGATAAATCTATACAGGTTAAACAAATAGAGGATTTAAAATTAAAAAACACTTTTACTGTAACAACTGGTCATCAATTAAATCTATTTACTGGTCCATTGTATTTTTTTTATAAAATTATTGACACAATAATTATTTGTAAAAAATTAAAAAAAAGATATCCATATTTTAATTTTATTCCTGTGTTTTGGATGGCTTCTGAAGATCATGATTTTGAAGAAATCAATTTTTTTAATTATAATACAAAAAAATTTAGCTGGGATTTAAATTCTGAAGGACCTGTAGGAAGGCTGAAAACAGAGGGATTGGAAGATGTTTTAAGCCAAATGAAAAAGAATTTTAATTTACCAGATCAACAGGAATTAATATCTCTTTTTGAATTATCTTATTTGAAATATAAAAATTTATCTTCTGCTACTTTAAATCTTGTTCATAGTTTATTTGGAAAATATGGATTATTAATTTTAGAACCAGACAATAAGCATTTAAAAACACTTTTTTCAGAGATTATTTTAGATGAATTATTAAATAAAAATTTAAATAAGAATGTGTTAAATACTAATAATGCATTAAATGAAACTTTCGATAATTCTCATAAACCTCAAGTCAACTCAAGAGAAATTAATCTTTTTTATATAAAAGATAATTTTAGAGCTAGAATAGAACACAGAGGTGAAGTGTTTAGTGTTTTAGAAACTGATATTTCTTTTACGCAAAGTGAAATTATAAGAGAGGTTAAAGATCACCCTGAGAGGTTTTCTCCTAATGCATTATTAAGGCCAGTTTACCAAGAATTTATTTTACCAAATTTAGCATATGTAGGGGGAGGGAGTGAAATAGCTTACTGGCTTCAGTTAAAAGAATATTTTAATCTTAAAAAAATAACTTTTCCTATTTTATCAGTAAGATCATCTGTTTTACTTGTTTCTAAAAAACAAATTGAAAAATGTAAAAAATTTAAAATTTCTATCAGTAATTTATTTGATAAGTCAAATAATTTAAAACAACTTTATTTAAGAAAAAACTCTAAAATAAATATTGATTTATCGATTCAAAAAAATGCAATTAAAGAAAATTTCTTACAACTTAATGAGTTGATAAAATTAACAGATAAATCGTTTTCAGGAGCTGTTAAGGCTCAAGAAAAGAAACAGATCAATGGGATTGAAAATCTTGAAAAACGTTTAATTAGAGCCGAGAAGAGGGTGCATGAAGATAGCTTATCAAGATTGATTACGTTAAAAAATGAATTATTTCCAAATGATTCTTTTCAAGAAAGACAAGTTAATTTTTCTAGCTTTTTTAACAAAAGTGAATTGGATTTTATAAAAATTTTAACTGATAATTTAGATCCGTTTAACAAGGATTTTTTAATTCTGGAATTTTAATTAATTTCTATTGAATTTTTTTGTGTTTTAGTAGTAATTTTGAATATGGAAGATAAAGTACTGATAATTGATTTTGGATCACAATACACTCAACTAATTGCTAGAAGAGTCAGAGAGTTATTTGTTTATTGTGAAATACATCCTTACAATAATTTAAATGTTGATTTAGACTCTTTTAAGGCTGTAATTTTATCGGGCTCACCATTTTCAGTTAGATCTGATGATGCTTTGCATATTGATCTTTCTAAAATTAAGGGTAAAAAACCACTTTTAGGTGTTTGTTATGGAGCTCAATATATTGCTCATTTTTTTGGAGGCAAGGTTATTCCCTCTAACAAACGTGAATACGGTAGAGCTAAATTAACAAGTATTGATACAAATAATAAATTATTTGATAAAGTTGATATTGGATCTCAAGTTTGGATGAGTCATAGTGATACTATTGAAACCCTTCCTTTAAATTCTAAGTGTATTGCAAGTACTCATGATGTTAAAAATGCTGCTTATTCTATTGAAGAAGAGAATCTTTACGCTATTCAGTTTCACCCTGAAGTTTATCATTCAAAAGATGGAAAGCGTATTTTAGAAAACTTTTTAATTAATATAGCTAAAGTAAATCCTGATTGGACTCCGGACGTTTTTTCAGAAAAAACTATATCTGAGATAAAAGAAAAAATTGGAGATGACAAAGTAATTCTTGGCCTTTCTGGAGGTGTTGACTCTACTGTTGCAGCTGTTTTAATTCACAAGGCTATTAAAGAAAATCTTCATTGCATTTTTGTTAACAATGGATTGCTTAGAAAGAACGAGTTTAACGATGTTTTAGACCAGTACAAAGGTATGGGCTTAAATGTTAAAGGAGTTGATGCTTCAAAGTATTTTATTGATAAGTTATCAGGAATTACTGACCCTGAAAAAAAGAGAAAAATTATAGGTAAAGCTTTTATTAATGTTTTTGATGAAGAATCTAAACTTGTCGATGGAGCAAAATGGTTAGCTCAAGGCACTATATATCCTGATGTTATTGAATCAATATCTGTAAAAGGACCGTCAGCAACAATTAAATCGCATCACAATGTTGGAGGACTTCCAGACTTTATGAAACTTTCTGTAGTTGAACCTCTAAAAATGCTTTTTAAAGACGAGGTTAGAAGAGTAGGTAAAAGTTTAGGAATAGAAAACAAACTTTTAAAAAGACATCCTTTTCCTGGACCTGGATTAGCAATTAGAATATTAGGAGATATTACAAACGAAAAAGTAAGAATTCTTCAAGAGGTTGATTATATATTTATTTCTGCTTTATTAGAAAATGATTTGTATGATAAAGTATGGCAAGCAGGTGCAATTCTGTTACCAGTTAAAAGTGTTGGTGTTATGGGAGATGAAAGGACTTATGAGCAGTGTGTTGCTTTAAGAGCTGTAGAGTCAACAGATGGAATGACTGCTGATTGGGTTAATCTTCCTTATGAATTTTTACAAGAAGTATCCAATAAGATTATTAATAATGTAAAGGGTGTAAATAGGGTTGTTTATGATATCAGTTCTAAGCCACCTGCAACAATTGAATGGGAATAATGAAAATTATAAAGTTTTTTGTTCTTTTTTTTATGGTTTCTATGTTGGGGTTTTCTCAAGATTCAAACCAAAACTCTGAATCTAACTTTAATGTTGAATTTTTAGAACATAAGGTTAAAAGAAAGCAGACTTTATATACTATCTCTAATTTATATAATGTTCCAATTGATTTAATTAAAAAATATAACCCTGTAATTAAGGGAAATAAAATATCTAAAAAAATGGTATTAAAAATACCATTTATAACATCAGTTATCTTAAAAGAATCTAAGTCGGAAGTTGTGAAAAAAGAAGTGCTGCCAACTAAAAAAAACCAAAATATATTTGACAGTATTCCAAAAAAAAAATCTATTAATTTTGGTTTTATAGCTCCTTTTAATTTGAACAAAATTGAGATTGATTCCATTGAAAATTCTAAGGAATATTTAGAGAAGTTGAATTTATCAACTTTATCACTTGATTTTTATAGTGGAACACTTATGGCGCTTAAAACTGCTAAAAAATCAGGAATTAAAATTCATCTTGATACATATGATAACAAGAATAGTATTGAAGAAATAGATAAAATATCTAAAAATAAAATTATTAATAGTTACGATTTTATTTTAGGACCATTTATTCCTAGAAATATTAATAGACTTTCATTTAACTTAAAAAGTTCAAAAGTACCTATTGTTTCTCCTTTGACTTCTAAAAAAATTGAAATAAACAATAATGTATTTCAGTCTATTCCAAGTGTACAATCACAAAGAGAATTAATGTTTATCCATGTAGATAGTTTAATCATTAAAGATCCAGATCCTTGTGTTATGATAATATATAACAGTTCTACAAAAAAAGTTAAAGATGAACTCTTAAGACGTTTTCCATATGCTGAACTTATAGATACAGATTTAACTATGGGGCTAGTTGATCCTGAAATTACGGATTCACTTCTTGTAGAACAAAAGAATAATTTAGTTTTTTTAGAATCTCAAAATCTGAATGTGATAACTAGCGTTTCCTCTCTTTTAAATTCCCAAATTTCAAATAAAAGAACTATTAAACTTCTATCTACTTATAGATCTGAAACTTATGAAAACGAAAATATTTCATACGAGCATTTAGGAAATTTAAAATTTACTTATCCATCATATTTTTTTCCTAAGTATGGAGAAGAATTAAGCGAATTGAATGAGTTGTTTATTGAAAATTTCGGTAAACTTCCAAACAAAATAGCCTTAAGAGGTTATGAAATCACTCTTGATTTAATTTTACGAACAGCACACAGAAGGAGGTTAGTCAAATCATTAGATATTGGTGAAACAAAATATTATCAAAATAGATTTAATTATAAAAATAAAGGAGAGGGATATGTTAACGAATCGATTCTACTTATTAAACATGATAAATTGGAAGTTCATGAAATCTTCTCTGAAAAATAAAATTTGTTGGTTTTTTAATTTTAAAACAGAGTCACTTTCTTTTTGTATTTTTGATCCCTTAAAATATATTAATGTCCAAAACTAAATATATATTTGTTTCAGGAGGAGTTACATCTTCATTAGGAAAGGGAATTATTTCGGCATCTTTAGCTAAGTTATTACAGTCTCGAGGTTTAAGTGTAACTATCCAAAAGCTCGATCCTTATATTAATGTAGATCCTGGAACCCTTAATCCTTATGAGCATGGAGAATGTTACGTTACATCTGATGGTGCGGAAACAGATTTAGATTTAGGTCATTATGAAAGGTTTTTAAATGTTGAAACATCTCAAGCTAATAATGTAACAACAGGAAAAATATATCAAACAGTTATTGAAAAAGAAAGAAGAGGTGATTTTTTAGGCAAAACCGTTCAAGTTATTCCACATATTACAAATGAAATTAAACGAAGAATAAAGTTACTTGGTGAAACTAATGATTTTGATATTATAATAACGGAAATTGGTGGAACAGTTGGTGATATTGAGTCTTTACCCTACATAGAGTCCGTTAGACAATTAAGATGGGAATTAGGCAGTGCAAATAGTCTTGTTATTCACCTGACATTAATCCCTTATTTATCTGCTGCGAAAGAACTCAAAACAAAGCCTACCCAACATTCTGTAAAAACATTAATGGAAAGTGGAATTAATGCAGATATACTAGTTTGTAGAACTGAACACGACATTTCTAAAGAAATTAAAAATAAATTGGCACTTTTTTGTAATGTTGATGTAGATTCAGTAATTCAATCTAAAGACGCTTCAACAATATACGATGTTCCCTTAATGATGGAACAAGAAAAATTAGATACAGTTGTTTTAAGAAAACTTGATATTTCTAATTTTAGTTCAACTAACATGTCTAATTGGACAAAATTTGTAAATAGATTGAAATTCCCTAAAAATACAGTTAATGTTGGTTTAATTGGAAAATATGTTGAGTTACAGGATTCCTATAAATCTATCTTAGAGTCGTTAGTCCACGCTGGTTCAGTAAACGAAACAAAAGTTATTATTCATTCGATACACTCTGAGTTTATTGATGATGATCAAATTAAAAAACAAATTTCAAATCTCGATGGTGTAATTGTTGCTCCTGGATTTGGATCCAGAGGAATTGAAGGTAAAATCAAGTCTATTAAATATGTAAGAGAAAATAACATTCCTTTTTTTGGAATATGTTTAGGAATGCAGATGGCAGTTATAGAGTACTCTAGAAATGTTTTAAACCTTAAAGGTTCTAACTCTACTGAAATGGATGAAAAAACTTCACATCCTGTTATAAGTCTGATGAAAGATCAAAAAAATATTGTCAATAAGGGTGGAACAATGAGGTTAGGATCTTGGGCATGTGATTTGGAAGAAGGATCAAGGGTTTATGAAATATATAAATCTAAATCTATAACTGAAAGACATAGACACAGGTGGGAGCTCAATAATGATTATTTAGAGGATTTAAATAATGCAGGTTTAAAAACTAGTGGAATAAATTCTGAAACAGGATTAGTTGAAATAATTGAACTTCCAACTAATAATTGGTTTATTGGAGTTCAATTTCATCCAGAATACAAAAGTACTGTTGAAACACCACACCCATTATTTGTGTCATTTGTCCAAGCTTGTTTAACGTACAATAATACTAAAGATTAAAATGGAAGAAAATAAAATAGATATTTATCAAATAATAGGATTTTTATTCCTGATTGCTGCATTTTTTTGGTGGTTTAATGTAACTATTCCTGAGCTTGAACAAGATGCGTTTGAAGAAAATGAAACAATTTCGCAAATTCAAAATCAAGACGAAAATAAAAATTCAGTTAAAGATATAACTGAAATTGTCAACTTCAACGCTAGTAATGATAATGTTCTTATCGGATCTGATCTTGATAGTGAAGAAATAATTATTGAAAATGATGATGTAGTTTTTAAATTCAATACTAAAGGAGGCTCGTTGACTGAGCTTCAGTTAAAGGGTTATGTAGATTACAAAGGAGATGACTTATTTTTGATAAAAAACAACAACCAAAATATTAGTTTAGGTTTTGATCTTAAAAACGGAAATAAATTAGATACTTCTGATTATAATTTTGTTTACGAAACAGACAAAAAAGGTAAAGTGAATATCCTTAAAATGTCATTAATAATATCGGAAGGTCAATCAATCTCTTTTGAATATAAAATACCTGAATCAGGCTATATGATTGACTTTATTGTAAAGTCATATGGAATGTCCTCACTAATAAGTTCTGAATCAAAGGTAAATTTAAACTGGAGTTTAGACGCTTTTAGACAAGCAAAAAGTATTGATTATGAAAATAGATACAGTCAGCTTATGTATCAATATGATGGGGATGAAACAGATTATCTGAGTTCTTATTCTGACGATGATGATAGTGAAGACTCTATTTCTTGGATTTCATATGGTCAACATTTTTTTAATTCTATTTTAGTTCTTGATTCACCAGTTGATAAAGTTCAATTTGAATCAAAAAAACTTTTTGAGGATGAAAGCAAAGAGGCAATATATACAAAAAATTATTCTTCTATAATACCTTTAAACCTATCAGGTTCTGAGATTAATAACCAAATGAAATGGTATTTTGGTCCAAATGATTATGATATTTTGAATAAATATGAAAATAAAATTTATGATTCTATTTATTTTGGATGGGGGATTTTTGGTATGATAAATAGGTTTATTTATTTTCCGTTTTTCGGATTTTTAATTAAATATTTTTCTGCTGGACTTGCTGTTATTTTAATGACTATAGCAACCCGTCTGGTCATGTCTCCAGTCACATACAAAACCTATGTTTCTCAAGCTAGAATGAAAGTTATAAAACCTGAAATCGAAGAACTAAATGAAAAGTTTAAAAACGATGCAGTAAAGAAACAACAGGAAACTATGAAGTTATATAATAAGGCTGGTGCTAATCCTTTATTAGGTTGTATTCCTGCTTTACTTCAGTTGCCAGTTTTTTATGCCTTATTTTGTTTTTTTCCAATAGCATTTCAGTTAAGAGGAAAATCGTTTCTATGGGCAGAAGATCTTTCGTCTTACGATACGATTGCAGAACTTCCTTTTAGTATTCCTTTTTACGGAGATCATATTAGCCTTCTTCCTATTTTAGCATCGATTGCTATATTTTTCTACACTAAAATGTCTTCTGGTGCTCAAATGCAAACATCTCAACCTGGAATGCCAAACATGAAAATCATAATGTATCTGATGCCGGTTATGATGCTATTTTTCTTTAATAATTATGCTAGTGCATTTAGCTTGTATTATTTTATTTCCAATATATTAACAATATTGATCATGATTTCGATTAAGTATTTCATAATTGATGAGGAAAAAATAAGATTACAAGTTCAGGAAAATAAGAAAAAACCATCTAAACAAAATAGGTTTCAAAGAAAAATGCAAGAAATGATGGAAGAAGCAGATAAGCAAAGAAAACTTCAAGGTAAGAAATAGTAATTTTTTTCAATGTCTAATAAGAATACTAGGGTAGTTGTAGCTCTTTCGGGAGGAGTGGACTCAAGCGTTGCTGCATATTTGCTTGTTAAGCAAGGTTATGATGTTGTTGGAATTTTTATGAAAAATTGGCATGATGATACTGTTACTATTTCAAATGAATGTCCTTGGGTGGAAGACAGTTATGATGCAATGATTGTTGCAGAGAAATTATCAATCCCTTTTCAAACAATTGATTTAAGTAAAGAGTATCAAGAAAGAATTATTGATTATATGTTCACAGAATATAAAATAGGCAATACACCAAATCCTGATATTTTGTGTAATAGGGAAATTAAATTTGATGTTTTTTTAGAAATAGCAAAAAATCTTGGTGCTGATTATGTTGCAACTGGTCATTATTGTAGAGTAGTTACAGAGAATAATCAGTTTAAACTTTTAAGCGGTAAAGATTCAAATAAAGATCAATCATATTTTTTATGTCAATTATCTCAAAAACAACTTTCTAAAGTGATTTTTCCTATAGGAGAATTAAATAAAAAAGAAGTTAGATTGATAGCTAAAGAACAAAATTTAGTCACTGCTGAAAAAAAAGACTCTCAAGGTCTGTGTTTTGTTGGAAAAGTTAAACTTCCTGAATTTTTACAACAAAAATTAAAAATAAAAAAAGGTTTAGTTGTTAAAATATCTAACAATAATAGACAGTATATTGATACTCTTGACTATAATAATCATTCAGTTGAAAATTTAAGAAAACTTGCTAAGCCATTTGATTATTCGTTAAAGGATGGTGATGTATTAGGCGAGCACGATGGCGCACATTTTTTTACAGTAGGACAAAGAAAAGGTTTAGCGATTGGTGGAAGTAAAGAACCTTTGTTTGTTATTAAAACTGATGTAATTAATAATATTGTTTATGTTGGAGAAGGGAAAGATCATCCAGGTTTATATAGAAAGGTGTTGTTTATAAAAAACAAAGATTTTCATAAAGTAAGAACTGATTTCGATTATGAAAACGTGAATAATAAATTTGAATCAAGAATTAGATACCGACAACCTCTTCAAAAATCAAAATTAGTTTTTGGTGAAAGTGGTGTTTTTATGATTTTTGATAACTTACAATCTGCTATTAGTAAAGGTCAGTTTGCAGTATGGTATAAAAATGAAGAACTTATAGGTTCAGGTGTTATAGATTGATTTATAAAGTGATTTCCAACTGATTTCTTAAAATATCTTCGATACTTTCTCTCTTTCTAATTTCAATTGCCTCTTCGTTTAAAAAAAGTATTTCTGATGGTTTATATCTGGAGTTGTAATTACTAGCCATTGTAAAGCAATAAGCCCCGGCATTTTTAAAGCATAACACATCTCCTTCGTTTATTTTTGATATTCTCTTATTATTAGCAAAAGTATCTGTTTCGCATATATAACCTACAACTGAATAAAACCTTTCATTGTCGTTTGGATTAGATATGTTTTTAATATCGTGATTTGAACCATACATCATTGGCCTAACAAAGTGGTTAAATCCAGAGTCTACTTGTGCAAAAACGGTTGATGTGGTTTGTTTTATGGAATTTACGGAGCATAAAAAACTTCCTGCTTCACTTACAAGAAACTTTCCGGGCTCAAAGGCTAATGTTAATTCTTTTCCATAATCAATGCAGAAATCATTAAATCTTTTTGATAATTTTCTTCCTAATTCTTCAATATTAGTTTCATTATCACCCAATGAATAAGGTACTTTAAAGCCACTGCCAAAATCAATAAATTCCAAATCTTTAAATTTTGATGCTACTTCAAATAAAATCTCTGATGCATGAATAAATACTTCTATATCTAGAATATCACTTCCAGTATGCATGTGGATTCCATTTACTTTTATGTTTGTGTTTTTTATAATTCTTAAAAGTAAAGGGATTTGATGAATACTTATTCCGAATTTAGAATCAATGTGGCCAACTGAAATTTTATTATTCCCTCCAGCCATTACATGCGGGTTAATTCTGATGCAAATAGGAATATCAGGGTTCAGTCCTCCAAACTGCTCTAAAACACTGAGGTTATCAATGTTTATATTTACGCCCATTTCTGAGACTTTTTGAATTTCTTCAACTGAAACCCCGTTTGGTGTATATATTATTTTTTCAGGACTAAATCCCGCTCTTAAACCAATCATAACTTCTTGAATTGAAACTGTATCAATTCCTGCTCCAAGGTGGTTTATGTATTTTAAAATCGAAATATTCGATAAAGCCTTTACTGCATAGTTTATCCTTAGATTTTTTACTTTTTTAAATGAGTTTATAAGTCTTTGGTATTGACTTTTGATTTTAGAAGCATCATAAACATATGTTGGTGTTCCAAATCTTTCTGCTATGTCTGATAAAGTAGAATTTTTCATTCCGCAAAACTATATTAAGTTTTAATATTTAGATAAAAAATTTGTTTTTATTATAAAAATAAAACAAATTGTTTTATTTGTAACATTAATAAGTATTTTACATCATATGTTCTTAATCATATTCTATTATATTTGTTCAAAATTAATTACTTAACTATGAATTTACATGAATATCAAGGGAAGAAAATTTTAGCACAACATGGTGTGAATATTCAGAGGGGTGTTGTCCTAGATAATTTAAATGAAATTGATAAAGTTTCTAATAAACTTATTGAAGAGACAGGAACGGAATGGTTTGTTGTAAAAGCTCAAATTCATGCTGGCGGAAGGGGTAAAGGTGGAGGTGTTAAGTTGGTCAAAAACCAAATGGAATTAAAAGAAGTAGTTTCTAGTATTTTAGGTATGAACTTAGTGACTCCACAAACTTCAAAAGAAGGTAAATTGGTTAGAAAAGTTTTAATTGCAGAAGATGTTTATTATCCTGGTGAATTTGAAACAAAAGAGTTTTATGTTTCAATTTTATTAAACAGAAATACTGGTAAAAACATGATTATGTATTCAACAGAAGGTGGTGTTGATATTGAGTCTGTTGCTGAAAAGACACCTGAATTAATTTTTTATGAAGATATAGATCCTCTTTTAGGTATGTTGCCTTTCCAAGCTAGAAAAGTAGCTTTTAATTTAGGTTTGTCTGGAAAAGCATTTAAAGAAATGGTTAAGTTTATTTCTCTTTTGTATAAATCTTATGTTTCCTCTGACTCATCTTTATTTGAAATTAATCCTGTATTAAAAACTTCAGATAATAAAATATTGGCTGTAGATGCTAAAGTAACTTTAGATGATAATGCGTTATTTAGACATAAAGACTATTCTGAGTGGAGGGATTTGAAAGAAGAAAATCCAGTCGAAGTTGAGGCTCGAGAAGTAGGTCTAAATTATGTCGATTTAGAAGGAAATGTAGGTTGTATGGTAAATGGAGCTGGTTTAGCTATGGCTACAATGGATTTAATTAAGCAATCTGGTGGTGAACCTGCAAATTTTCTTGACGTTGGAGGTACTGCTGATGCAAAGCGTGTTGAAACTGCTTTTAGGTTAATATTAAAAGATCCTAATGTTAAAGCTATATTAGTTAATATTTTTGGAGGAATTGTAAGATGTGACAGAGTTGCTCAAGGGATTGTTGATGCATATAATAATCTTGATGATATAAATGTCCCAATTATAGTCAGATTACAAGGAACTAATGCTGAGATTGCTAAAAAAATTATAGACAATTGTGATTTTAAGGTTTATAGCGCTACTGAGTTCCAAGAAGCAGCTGATAAAATCCAAGATGTATTGAAGTAGATGACAATATGTCATCAATTATTTAAGTTTTAATGACATAATGTCATTTATTTTTGAATGGCACTTATTTTGTTCTAAGTGAGAATATAAATATTTGTTTAATTTAAAAATAATAAACTATGAATTTAATTAAAAAACAATCTAATTTTTTACCTTATGTATTCGACGATTTCTTTAGAAATACTTGGGATATATTACCTACTAAAACCATCAATAATCCAGCGACTAACGTTATCGAAAATGACAAAGAATTTATTTTAGAATTTTCAATTCCAGGAAGAGACTATCTTGATTTTGAATTAGAACTTGATAATCGAATTTTATCTGTTAGTTTAAAAGAAAACGATTCTATATCAAATGATAATTATATGTTACAAGAATTTAATTTTTCTTCTTTCAGTAAGTCTTATGAACTACCTATTTCAATCGATTTAACAAAAATTGAATCATTTTACAGAAATGGTATTTTGAAAATTATTTTTCCTAAAATAAAAGAGTTTCATACTCAATCAAAAAAAATTATTTCAGTAAAAAAATAATTAATGAATAAAAAGGGAGGTGGTAATCCCCCTCCCTTTTTATTTTATTATTTTTTGAATTCTTTAATGATATCCCTAATCCTTGCAGCTTCAATAAAATTTAATGCTTTAGCAGCAATTTCCATATCTTTTCTTAAAGAATTTAATTGTTTAGTTTTTTCCGCATTTGACATTTTTGATTTATCCTTTAATAGCTGATTACTATTTTTTATTTTATCTAAACTATTCTTTTCAGAATCATTTCCAAAAACATCTTTAATTTTGGTTTTTAATGGAGTAGGAGTTATGTTGTTTTTAATGTTAAATTCATTTTGTTTTTTTCTTCTATAATTTGTTTCATCAATAGTCTTTTGCATACTTTTAGTTACTTTATCTCCATAAAAAATAGCTTTTCCATTTATGTTTCTCGCTGCTCGTCCAATCGTTTGAGTTAATGACCTATGGCTTCTTAGAAAACCTTCTTTGTCAGCATCTATAATTGCTACAAGTGATACTTCAGGAAGATCAAGTCCTTCTCTTAATAAGTTAACTCCTACCAATACATCAAATAATCCTTTTCTTAATCCTTGCATTATCTCTACTCTTTCTAAAGTATCAATATCACTATGAATATATCTTGAACGAACATCAATATTGTTTAGATATTTTGTTAATTCTTCTGCCATTCTTTTAGTAAGAGTTGTAACTAGAATCCTTTCGTCTTTTTCAACTCGAATTTGTATTTCGTTTATTAAATCATCTATTTGATTTTTACTTTCCCTTACCTCAATAACCGGATCTAATAGTCCTGTTGGTCTTATTATTTGTTCAGTGAATATTCCCTCAGTTTTTTCTAATTCATAATCAGATGGTGTCGCACTTACATAAATTACTTGGTTTTGTACGAATTCAAATTCATCATATTTCAAAGGTCTATTGTCCATAGCTGCAGGAAGTCTAAAACCGTATTCTACTAAATTTTCTTTTCTGCTTCTGTCTCCTCCATACATTGCTCGAACTTGAGACAATGTAACGTGACTTTCATCAACAATCATTAAGTAATCATCTGGAAAATAATCTAGTAAACAAAATGGTCTTGTTCCAGGAGATCTTTTATCTATATATCTTGAATAATTTTCTATTCCAGAACAATAACCAAGTTCTTGAATCATTTCTAAATCAAAATTAGTTCTTTCCTCCAATCTTTTAGCTTCTAGAAACTTACCTAATTCTTTAAAGTATTCAATTTGATTTTTTAAATCAAATCTTATTTCATTTATAGCATTTTGTAATACGTCTGGAGATGTTGCAAACATATTAGCTGGATAAATATTTAATTTATCTAAAGATTCTAGAGTCTTTTTTGTTAATGGATCAAAAATCTCAATTAATTCAATTTCGTCACCAAAAAAATGAATCTTAAAACTATGATCTGCATAGCTTGGATAAATATCAACAATATCTCCGGATACTTTAAATGATCCGCTTATTAGTTCTGTAGTTGTTCTTGAGTAAAGACTTTGAACCAAGTTGTGTAAGAATTTTGTTCTAGATATTTTTTGATTTTTTTCAATATTTACTATATTTTTTTTAAACTCTACCGGATTTCCTATGCCGTATAAACAAGACACAGATGCGACAACTATAACATCTCTTCTGCCAGAAAGCAATGATGAAGTTGTGCTTAATCTAAGCTTTTCAATTTCTTCATTAATAGACAAATCTTTTTCGATATATGTTCCACTTACTGGTAAATAAGCTTCAGGCTGATAGTAGTCATAATAAGAAACGAAATATTCCACTGAATTGGAAGGGAAGTATTCTTTAAACTCTGAGTAAAGCTGTGCGGCTAAAGTTTTATTATGGGCAAGAACCAGAGTTGGCTTATTTACTTTTTCAATAACATTAGCAACTGTAAAAGTCTTCCCAGATCCTGTAACACCTTTTAGAGTTTGGAACTTAGTATTTTCTTTTAAACCTTCTACAAGCTGATCAATTGCTTGTGGTTGATCTCCAGTAGGATTATATTCTGACTCTAGTTTAAACAATTGAAATTATAAAACTCAAATTTACAATAATAACTCTCTAATAGATAATTCTTACTTTTATATTATTAAATTCAATTATTTCTTAAATATGATCGAAAAATTAATGTCAAAGAAAAAACCGTTTTTTCCTATTAACATCAAACTAAATGAATATTTAAATGAGTATAATAGGAATTTAAAAATTCCAATTTTTTATGAAGATTTAAAAAGATTTTCAGGTTCATTTTCAGTTTTCAACAAAGACGATAAAGACACTCTTTGGGTTAGAGTATTTTATTCAGAGCATGAAAGAAAGGATATTGATTTATCATTGAAAAAAGTTTACAATTTATTGCATTCTGATGGCAATGAATCTAATATAGATTTACTAAATATAGACGCTATTGATTACTGTACATTTGGAAATTCAAAACCATTTAGAATTAAAATAAGAAATAAATTAAATGATAATTTTACCTATTTCTATGTCAAAAAAGCTGACGCTTCTAGAGTTTATGGTTTAGAATTAGAAAATTTATTATCTCCTTATAATTTAAATTTTTTAATTAATAAGGACACTTTAATTGAAGAACATGTAGCTGGAATTCCTGGAGATGAGTTCTTTGAACAACATCTTGAAAAATGTAATAATTCTGAAAAGTCACAAATTGCCAAAGAATTTGTAAAATTTAACGAAAGATGTATGATTAGACTGTTGGGGGATATGCGTTCTTACAATTATGTTATCATACCAACTCACGATTTTGATCAAGTGATTTATAAAATTAGAGCAATTGATTTCGATCAACAATCTTATGAAGGTAATTTAAAAGTATATAGACCACAGTTCTTCAAAGAAAATAAATTTATTATGAATCTTATTAAAGATAAACTTGATTCACATTCTTTAGATCAATATAAAACAGAAGAAAGATCTATTATTGCGAAACGAATTTTAAGTTCGGAAAGTAGAACTAAAAAAATAATAAACTGTATGATTTCAGATAATATTTCCTCAAAAGAAAATATTTCATTACTATCTAATCAAATATTTAAACTTACAAAAGATGATAATTTTAATAAAACTAAAAATATGGGTGAAATTCTAAGAGCTTCTTTTAATTATGTATTAAGGAATTATGAAAATCATGAAATGCTAAGTATTAATTAGTAAAACTGATAAGGGTCTTCTTCTTCAAATCCTTCTTCTTCTTCAAATTTATCATTTTTGTTTTCAATAAATAATCTTTCTGGAGCTTTGTCAGGCATTTTTCCAACCGAAAAAATTGTTTCAGGATAATTCGTAGATTTATTTTCTTCACTGGTTTCGATTAATTCTACAAAAAAAGTCCACAAGTTCAAAAAATCATAGACGTAAATAAAATTTTTCTGATTCTCATTAATTATTATTTCTAAAATATTATCCTTCATTACCTTTTGTTGTCCAAAACTTTCAAAAGTTATTTCTTCACCTTGATTCCACTCTGAGTCACTTAAATAAAATGAAGCCATTTCATTTCCTTCAAAACCAAATGCACTGATAATTGCATAATGTAAATCTTCAAAACTATTAATAGATTGTATTTCTATATCTCTTAAAACATCTTCTTTTGTATCTAGAATTAAACGTAATCTATAAATCATTTTATGTTTTTTTAAAAAAAAATAAACACCAGTAAAATTGAAAACCGAATAAAATAGTTGCCAAAAATAAGTGTAATGGCTGGCTTAAAATTGGAAAATCTCCGTAATACATTAAAATTCCTAATAAAATTTCTAATAAAATTACCAAACTAATCAGTGAAATAGTTTCTAAATTATATGACTTTTTATATGTATAATAAAGTAAATATGAATTAGTAATTAATATTGTCAGTGAGAATGTTCTATGAAAATAAAAAAAGAAATCAGGTGATTGAAGCCATAGTTCTTTGTTTTTAGAGAGTTCATACTGCACGTCAATAAACTCTCTTACTTGAGTTCCTGAAATGACTTGAATTAAAGTTAATGCAATTGAAAATAGTATTAAATATTTTATTTTTTTATCATATTGATAATATTTTTTTTCTTTTGAATAATAAATTAAATATATAATTAGAGCTACTATCACCAGTGCCATAAGCATGTGTACGGTAATTTTATATGGTGCTAAGTTTGAATCAACTACTAATTTTCCAAGCCATGCTTGAAAACCCATTCCAAAGACTATAAGTATTGAAATTAAAGGAATAATTTTTTTAACCTTCCAGTATTTCAAAGATAGGATTAACATTATTATAGTAAATATTCCTGCAACAGCTCCAATCAATCTGTTGATAAATTCAATCCAGGTATGTACAGGATCATAAGTTACGTAGTCATGTTTTTCATATGAGCTCCAATTGTTGAAGTCTATATTTTTACCTGATCTAAAATCTAGATTAGCAGTATACAGCTTTTCACTATTTACAATTATCATCTGATTAACTTTGTAATCATAATTGGGTTTAAAAAGCAATTCACTTTCCTCATATGGAGGTATGAAGTATCCAAAACATTTTGGCCAATCTGGGCACCCCATTCCGCTTCCAGTCATTCTAACTAAAGATCCAGCTAAAATTACCAGGTAAACTAAAACCAAACTTATTTTAGATATTTTGATGAAATTATTCAATAATATTGTTTTTTAATCCAAGAGTTTTACCTTTTGTAATCATCAATAACTTTGCCGATTCTTTATTGTTTGGAATTTCTCCATCTAAAATCGAATTTTTAATATATTCTTTAATAATCCCAATCTCTTTTGACGGCCCGATCTTAAAGTAATTCATAATTTCTTCTCCACTAACAGGGGGTTGAAAATTTCTAATAGAATCTCTTTCTTCAACTACTTTTATTTTTTCTCTAACAACTTTAAAATTATTTAAATATTTTTTAAATCTCAATGGATTTTTTGTAGTTATATCCGCTTCACATAGTGTTAGCAAATCATCTATATCTTCATTACAATCATAAATTAATCTTCGGATAGCAGAATCTGTTATATTATTATTCGATAGGACTATTGGTCTAGAGCTTAAATAAATAATCTTTTGTACATACTTTAACTTATTATTTAAAGGGAGATTTAATCTTTTGAATAATTTATAAACCATTTTGGATCCTTTAAGTTCATGCCCATGAAAAGTCCATCCTGTTTTTTTTACAAATTGTTTTGTTGGAGCTTTTCCAATATCATGAAGAAGAGCAGCCCATCTTAACCAGAGGTTTTCTGTTTCTAAACAAATATTATCTAAGACCTCTAACGTGTGAAAAAAATTATCTTTATGTTTTTGTCCTTCAATTTCTTCAATCCCTTTTAGATCTGTAAGTTCAGGAAGTATTATATCAAGTAGTCCTGTTGATTCTAATACTTTAAAACCAATGGATGGCTTTGAAGTCATAATAATTTTATTTATTTCTTCAGAAATTCTTTCAGTTGAAATAATTTTTATTCTTTCTTTTTCTGAAATTAAACTATTAAAACAATTTAAATCAATTTCAAAATTCAATTGACTAGCAAATCTTGCAGCTCTTAACATCCTAAGGGGATCATCAGAGAATGTTTGTTTTGGCTCTAATGGTGTTTTAATTATTTTATTTTCTAAATCTTTAATTCCGTTAAATTTATCCAATAGATCACCCCAACTCTTTTTATTCAAACTTATTCCTAAAGTGTTGATTGTAAAATCTCTTCTGTTTAAATCATCATCTAAAGTCCCTGGTTTAACGACAGGATTTCTGCTAGATTTATTATAGCTTTCTTTTCTAGTGCCTACAAATTCGATGTCAAAACCATCATATTTAAACATTGCAGTTCCGAAATTCTTGAAAATTGTAATTTTTGATTTTATTTTTAATTTTTTAGCTGTTTGTTTAGCTATTTCAATACCATTACCTACCACAAGGATATCTATATCTTTAGCTGATTTTTTTCCAATAATTAAATCTCGAACAAATCCACCTATAGCATAACATTCAATTTTTTTATCATCACAGCAATTTGAAATAGCATGAAATATTTTACTCTTTATATTTTCTTTATAATTTCTTTTAAGCATTCTATGATCTTAAGATTTTGAATGAGTCACCATCTATTTTAATGATTTGAGATGGTGTTTTAAGCTTTTCATTTCGTTTTAAATTTACAGTATAATCAATTTGATTCAAAATATCATTATTGATTTCATCAAAACATTCTGGAAACCTGTCACCTGTGATGTTGACTGATGTCGAGGTGATAGGTTTATTAAATTCTTTTATTAATTTTTGACAAAATTCATCATTTGGAATTCTGATAGCTATCGAGCTCTTATAGAAACTCAATTCTTTTACTTTATTGAAAATTATAGTTGTGGGTTTCTTTTGAAGTTCTAAAAAGTGTTTATTTTTTTTTGTTAAATTCACATATTTATTTAACATTTGATAGTCGTTCATAAGACAAATTAAAGGAGAGGAGGAATCTCTTTTTTTAATTTTAAAGATTTTATTTATTGCTTTAGAATTAGTAGCATCACAACCAATTGCCCAAATAGTATCAGAAGGGTAAATAATTATTCCACCATTTTTTAAATATTCTACAGTTTTTAAAATTTCAGAAATCATTTGAATTATGCAGACACATTATATTCTCGTAAAGCTTCGTTAAGAGATGTTTTTTTATTAGTACTTTCTTTTCTTTCACCTATTATTAACGCACATGGTACTTGAAAATTTCCAGCCTTAAATCTCTTTGTGTATGAACCAGGAATAACAACCGATCTTGGAGGAATTTCTCCTTTGCTTTCTACCGGCTTATCACCTGTTACGTCAATGATTTTAGTAGAACCAGTTAATACAACGTTAGCTCCTAAAACAGCTTCTTTACCAACCCTTACGCCTTCTACCACTATGCATCTAGAGCCAATAAAGGCATTGTCTTCAATAATTACTGGTGCAGCTTGTAATGGCTCCAAAACTCCGCCAATACCAACACCTCCACTTAAATGAACATTTTTACCAATTTGAGCACAACTACCAACAGTTGCCCAGGTATCTACCATAGTCCCACTATCAACATATGCTCCAATATTGACATAACTTGGCATTAAAATAACACCTTTACTAATATATGCCCCGTGTCTTGCAACAGCATGTGGAACTACTCTGATACCTTTTTCTTTATAATTTTTTTTCAATGGAATTTTATCGTGAAATTCTAACGGACCAGCTTCAATTGTTTTCATTTCCTGAATTGGAAAATATAAAACAACAGCTTTTTTAACCCATTCATTTACATTCCAACCGTTATCTGTTGGTTCCGCTACCCTTAAGTTGCCATTATCCAAATCATTAATTACAGATCGTATCGCATTTTTAGTTTCTTCTTCTTTTAAAAGAGATCTGTTTTTCCAAGCAGATTCAATAATATTTTTCACAGTTTTTTTTCAAATATACGTTGATAATAATAAATAGTTTAAAGAATTTTAACCTTAATTATTAATGATTTAACTTTGATAAATGTCAAAAATAGTTGCTTTAGATTTTGGAATGAAAAGAATAGGTGTAGCCATTACCGATGATTTAAATATAATTGCATCAGGACTTGATACAGTTTCAAATGAAAATATTATATCGTTTTTAAAGAATTTAATATCAAAAAATAATATAAATATTATTGTAATCGGAAAGCCGATGCAAAAAAACAATCAACCTTCTGATGTTGAATTTGAAATATTAAAATTCATTAAGAAGTTAAAAAGTAACTTCCCCTTTATAAAACTAGATAGATGTGATGAGAGGTTTACATCCGTAATTGCTAAAAGAGTAATTTTAGATAGTGGTGTAAATAAAACTAAAAGAAGAAACAAGTCTCTTGTAGATAAAATTAGTGCTACTATTATTCTCCAGTCTTATCTTGAAAACATATAATATGATTTTACCAATTATCGCATACGGAAATCCAGTATTAAGAAAAAAATGTGAAATTATTTCTAAAAATTATAAAGGATTAAGTAAATTAATTTCAAATATGTGGGAGACTATGTATGCTTCTAGTGGTGTTGGTTTAGCAGCTCCACAAATAGGATTATCTATAAGAATGTTTATTGTTGATGCCTCTCCTTTTTCTGAAGATGATAAACTAGATATTGTTGAAAGAACTAATCTTTCAACTTTTAAAAAAGTTTTTATTAATCCAGAATTAATCGCAACTACAAATGAGCTAAATACATTTAATGAAGGATGTTTAAGCATTCCCGATATTAGAGAAGATGTTGTTAGAGAAAATGAAATATTAATTAAATATTATGATGAAAATTTCATAAAACATGAATTAAAATTGGATGGGTTAAGAGCTAGGGTAGTTCAACATGAATTTGATCATATTCAAGGTGTTTTATTTACTGATAAGCTAAGTGTTTTTAAGAAAAAACTGTTAAAAGGTAAATTGAATAATATTTCAAAGGGAAAAGTTAAATCGGATTATTCAATGTCATTTTATAAAAAATGAGAAAATCTAAAAATCTTCAATCAATTGATAAGTTAATTGAAATAATGGACGAACTAAGGTTGGAATGTCCATGGGACAATGGACAGACTATGGATTCTTTAAAAACTTTAACCATTGAAGAAACTTATGAACTAGTCGATGCTATTAACAATAACGATTTTGATGAAATTAAAAACGAATTAGGCGATTTACTTCTTCATATTGTGTTTTATTCAAAGATTGCCAGTGAAAAAGATATTTTTGATTTTAATGACGTTATTGAATCAATTTCTAAAAAGTTGATATTTAGACATCCTCATATCTATCAAAATAAAGAGAAGATATCGCAAGAACAAGTAAAAAAAAACTGGGAAAAATTAAAGCTGAGGGAAGGTAGAGATAGTATTCTTTCAGGGGTTCCGAAAACATTACCATCTTTAATTAAAGCTTTAAGAATTCAAGATAAGGTTTCTAGTGCAGGCTTTAAATGGGATTCGATTGATAATTCTAAAAACAAAGTCATTGAGGAGTTTAATGAGTTGAGTTTAGAGATTCAAAATTCAGATGAAAATAAAATTGAAGAAGAATTTGGTGATTTTCTGTTTTCAGTAATCAATTTTGGTAGACATTTAGGGATAGATTCAGAAAATGCTCTTGAAAAAACGAATAAAAAATTTTCTAAAAGATTTAAAGAAATGGAATTAAAAATCAAAAATGATAATCTTGAATTAGATAAGCTTTCCTCAACTGAAATGCTTGCTTTTTGGAACGATTCGAAATAATTATTTAAGAAGATCTTTTTTTTGATTAATTATTTTTTCAATTTCTAATTTCTGATTTTTAATTTTTAAATGAACTGCCTCTAATAGTTTGTTTTCTTTGGATTTATCATTAAAAAATAAAAGATTATTTTCTTGTTGTATTAAATCTTTTTTTAGTTTGTCTAAGTTTGAATTTAATTTATAAACTTGTGATTTTTTCTGATCAATACTCATAAATTTAGATTTCATCTCATTGATTTTGATTTGAGATTCTTCTTCATTAAATCCTTCTTTAATTAATAGATATTTAATTTTCTCAAAAAACAAATTTTCTTTTTCTGAATTTATTTTATTTATTGATAAATATTCTTTACAAACATTTTCTAATTCAATTGAATCCCCGTTAATTTCACTAAGTCCTTCAATTAGCTGATCTTGTTTTATTTCAGATTCTTTATTTTTTGTATGTTTTAAGTTTCTATTTTGTGAAGCTTTTTGAAAATATATATCACAAATGTTTTTGAAAATTTTCCAATTTTTTTCATTTGCTTTATAAGGAACAGGCTTAATTAACTTCCATTTTTTTTGAATTGAAATCACATTTTGTCTTTCTTTTCCTTCCCCATCTTTAGTTGTGATTATTTTTATTTCTTCAATTAATAAATCTTGTTTTTTTAGATTATCGGAGTAGGTTTTTTTTATATTTTTAAAAAAAGTGTTTTTACTTAAGTAAAATTCTCTAATTACTATTTTATAATTATTCCAAAATGTTTTTTTTAATTTTCTAGGAATAGGTCCAGCAAGATCTATTTCATTTTTAATAGATTCAAAAGTTTTGATTTTTTCTTGCCAATTTTTAATAGATTTTGCTTCTGTTTGATTTAATAGTTCAATTTTTTTAATTAAACTTTCTTTTAAGTTATAATTTGTAATTAGTATAGTATCCTTGTTTAATTCAAATTCTTTTCTTTTGATATTTAATGCTTCTTCAATGCTTTTTAATTCTTCTTCAAGACTTTCTTCTTTTTCTTTTTTTACTGGACCTAATTCGAATTTCCATCTTTTTTTAAGCCTTTCAAAATCTTTAAAAGCTTTTAATTGATCATTTATATTTGTTAATTTTTTAGCATTAAATATTATTTTTTCTTTTTCTTTCAAATTATGTTCTAAATCAATTTCTTTAAACTTTCTATTTAGATGTAAATAATCATAAAAATTTTTAATGTGATGTTGGAAATTATTCCATATAATTACGTTTTGTGATCTTGGAACTTGTCCTATTTTAAACCATGAGTTTTGTATTTTTTTAAACTCATTATATTTTTCATTGATTGATCCATCAATGATTAATAGACTTTTTAATTTTTCAATTAAATTCTTTTTCTCTTTTAAATTATCATCTAAATTTTTTTGACTTAGCTTCAATGATTTATTATTTTTAATTAAGTTACTTATTTTTATTTAACTATTCCAAATCTTCCAACTTTCATTGGCTTGATTTTCTAGCATCTTTTTCCCGTTAATTATTGTTGCTCCCATTTTTTCACTTTCCAATAAAAATTTTGTTTTTTCAGGATTATAAATCAAATCATAACAGATGTGATTTGATGATAGAAATTCAAAAGGAATTTTCGGACATTCTTTAACTTCAGGAAAAGTTCCTAGTGGTGTGCAGTTTATTATAATAGTATTTTCTTCAATTACTTTTTTGCTTAATTCACTATAAGAAATTACACCCTCTCTTTTGTCTCTTGAAACTATTGTAGATTTTACACCTATTGAATTAAGTCCAAAGATAATTGCTTTCGATGCTCCACCAGTTCCTAATACCAATGCTTTTTTTTGATTAGATATTATATTCTTTAAGGACATTACAAACCCTATATAATCTGTATTGTAACCCTCAATTATATCTTTATCATGAATTTTGATTGTATTTATTGCACCAATTTTTTTGGCTATTGGATCAATTTTATTTACCAATTCTATTATTTCTTCTTTATAAGGTATAGTAACATTTAACCCTTTTATTGCATCATCTTTTATAATATTTTTAAAGTCTTTTATGGATTGTAAATCATAATTTTCATATGAACAATTTGTTATATTTTCTTTAAGAAATTTATCATTAAAATATTTTTTTGAAAAAGAATAATTTATATTCTTACCTATTAGTCCGTATTTTCTTTTTTCTAACATATTTATCTATATATAATACTGTTATTAATCCAATATAAATCCATACTGTCGATATAATATTAGTTGTTTCAGTCAATTTTGGAAATGTTATTACTAAATTATCAATTAATAATGATTTTTCAAGAACATGATTCCATGGCCATACTATTATTAAAGATCCAAATACAAAACCAATTATAAATTGATTTAATATTTTCTCATATTTTCTAATTAGATAACTAAGTAAATTTGAAAGTAAAATTAGTCCTAAAACTGATCCTAAAGTAAATACCAAAACAATTCTCAATAAATCCATATCATGAGATAGGTTCGGTTCAACCCCAATAATTATTAATAATGAATTATAAAGAGAATTTACAGAGTCAACTAACAAAAGTTTGTAGTTGCCTAATAATATTAATATAAAAGATCCAGAAAGTCCTGGGATGATCATTCCACTTATACTTATGAAGCCACAAAAGAAAATAAATAATGTATTTTTATTTTCTTCAAAAGGGTCTGAAAAGCTAATGATTAGACCTATAGTTAAACCTAAGATAATTGGAATAAAAGAAATTAAATTCCACTTTTTTAAATTCCGAATTAAAATAAAATTTGATGCTAGTATCATTCCAAAAAAAGCTGACCAAACATATAATTCATAACTATTGAACAAAATATCTAATAATTTTGAGGTTGTAAAGAAACTAATAACAATTCCAAGCAATATTGTAATTAAAAACAAACCGTTATAGTTTTTATTTAAGTCAGAAAAATTTAATCTTAATAATAATGGAATTGTTTTATAATCAATTTTTTTAAGTGAATTTATCATTTCAATATAAAACCCTGTTAATAAAGCAACAAGTCCACCAGAAATGCCAGGTAACTTATTTACAGTACCCATTAAGATGCTTTTAATTAATAAGATTATATAAAATGACTTATTCCTTTTTTTCATTCTTAGTTGAAATGAACTCTAAAAGTAATACTATTAAGGTTCCTATTGTGAAAAATAATATTCCTTCTTTAAATTCAGAATTATTAAAATAATTTTCAGGTATATATAGTTTATCTAGAAAAAAACTTGAATCATTATTTTTTTTCCAAGGCCACAACGTTGGAAGAGATCCAATCATAAAGCCAATTAGACAAAAAAGTGTATTGTTTTTATGGTTTTTATAAGACCATGTTAATAATTTTGAAAATAATTTAATACTTAGTAAAGCTCCTAAAACAAAAGAAATAAAATTCATAAAATAATCTGAGTTGAATTGAGTTATTTCTTTCAACGTGATTAGCATAGTTTCATAAGCACCAAGTAAAACCAAAATATATGCACCTGAAACACCAGGTAGAAGCATTGCCGTTATACTAACCATTCCGCAAAAAAACAAATAGAAAGAATTTACTTCTACATTACTAGAGTTTAGTGTTTGAATGTATAAGGCAACAAACAATCCTATAATTAAAAAATAGAGTTGAGCTGGAATAAAGTATTTAGAATTTTTAAAACTTAATTCACTTGTGCTTTTAAATAAAAAAATAATACTTGATGATATTAAGCCTAGGAATAAAGACCAAAGCGCTATGGGATAGTTATTTAGAATAATTAAAATAAAATGACTTAATACTATAATACTTAAAAAAATCCCCAAGCATAAGTATAAAAGAAAACTTAAATTATAAGAGTTCCATACACTTTTAATTCTACCTTTTTTTAATTCTTTGAATATTTCAAAATCTAAACCATTTATAGTTTTTAGTAATTCTTCATAAACCCCTGTTATTATTGCAATTGTTCCACCAGAAACACCAGGAACAATATCAGCAATGCCCATACACATTCCTTTTATGAAAATGATAAAGTTTGAAAAAAAAGTATTTTTCATTTTTAATAAAATTAAGATAATTTACTTTATAAATTAATTTACATTCATGTTTTTAAAGACATGAAGTTGCGGAATAGTTGGGAATATGTCTTTGAAGTAATCATAAATAGCAGGATTGTGAAAATACGCTTCTTTTAAATTAAAATTTGCTTTAACTAATTGATTACAGTTGTGAAGAATTACGTAATTAATATATTTTTTTTCACTTAATAAAGAACTTGGAAGCGCTTCAATTTTAACTAAAAACTCTTTAGACAGAGACTCGTTAAATGGCATTTGTATTAATGTTTTTGTAAGAAATATCAAAGTGCTTAGGTTGAAATCCCCCAAAGATAAAATCTCTTTAAAAGAAATTTCAACTTCCTCAAGATTATTTAAATCTAAATTTATTTTACAATAAAGTTCCCAGTATTTTATATTTTCTGAATCAATTTCAATTGCTTTAATCAAGTGATTTTTAGCTTCTATATAATCTTTTTGTTTGTAATAATTGGAAGCCAAAGACATCCAAGCGCTATCGTGTACTGGGTCTTCAATTACGGTTTTATTGAAATATGAAATTGCTAATTCAAAGTTGCCTAATTTATTATGGCAACAAGCTATTCGATATAGGGCAAAAGGGTTGGGTTCGTCTATTTTAATTACAATTTCATATTGCTCTATAGCTTGATTTATTTTATTGAGTTTCTCAAGAACTTTACCCATTTCTAAATAAGCTCCCACAAAAGAATCATCAGAAATTATAGCAAAATCAAATGCAGTTAAAGCTTCTTTGTAAAGTTCTTTTTTTACATATTGTTTTCCAAGCTGATGCCAAGCAACTTCGCAGTAAGGATTTAATTCCAGAAAATCATTTAAATAGTTTACTGTATTATCTGTATTACCTAAAGCGTCAAAACAATAAAGTAAATTATTAAGAACAGCATAATCTAATTGAAAATCTTTGATATATTCTTTAAATTTCTCTTTTGCATTTTCAAAATTATCAATAAAAAGATATTCTTTTCCTATCATAATCAAAGCATCGCTGTAGAACTCACAATCTTTATTTATTTTTTTTAAAAGATTAATAGAATCAGAGTGTTTTTTTCTTTTAGAGAGAATTCTAGATTTTTGAATTATTATTTCAGAGTTATTTTTATCAATTTCAAATAAAATGTTAATTATTTTTTCTGCTTCTTCAATTTTATTTTCAAAAATTAAAGTTTCAACTTTTAAAAGTAGAATAGACGTGTTGTTTGGATACTGATCGATAGCCATTTTTATAGCTTTATTAGCCATGGAACTATTCCCTGATTCTAGGTAATAAATTATTATAGATTCAAATTCATCAGTATCAAAAAACAAAAATTGATTACTTTTTATCATTGATTCAAATTTTAATATTGAATCAGAAAAAAAATCTTGAAAATTATCTTTCATTTAAATGTAAAGATATTATGAGTTTGATTTTAAAATGGTAAAATAAATAATTCTTTTTAACAAATTAATGAACAGATTTTTTCACATCATCAAGTACTTCTAAAATGATTTCACAACCTATTTTTATTTCTTTATCATTGATGGTTAGTGGAGGTGTAATTCTAACAGCTTTAGTTTCAAATAGTAAATAAAATAAAATTAATCCCTTTTCTAAGCATTTGGACACAAGTTTAGTAGTGTTTTTTCTTTCTTTCAATATTATTGCTAACATTAGCCCTTTTCCTCTAACTTCTTGAATTAGTTCATGATTCAGATATTTTCTAAATAATTTTTCTTTTTTATTAATATCAGCCATTAAGCCAGAATCTAAAGTTTCTTTTAGATTCGCATGTGCAGCAGCAGAAATTACTGGATGTCCTCCAAAAGTAGTAATATGTCCTAAAATTGGGTTTTCTTTAAAAAGGCTCATATTTTCAAAACTTGATGATAGAGCTCCAATAGGGAAACCTCCACCAAGTCCTTTTCCGTAGACTAAAATATCAGGAATTATTTCATAATGTTCAAATGCAAATAATTTGCCTGTTCTTCCAATTCCTGGTTGAATTTCATCAAGTATCAAAAGAGCACCTACTTTTTCACATTGATTTTTAATTTTCTTTAAATAATTTTTTTCAGGTAATATAAAACCAGCTCCACCTTGAATAGTTTCAAGAATTACTGCTGCTGTTTTATTATCAATCAGTGAAATATCATTTTCATTATTAAAATTGATGAAATTAATATCAGGGAGTAAAGGTCTATAGGCTCTTTTTCTTTCTTCATAACCCATAATACTCATTGCACCTTGAGTACTTCCATGATAACTATTTTTTGCAGCTATAAATTTACTTCTTCTTGTTACTCTTTTAGCTAATTTCATGGCAGCTTCAATAGCCTCAGTTCCAGAATTTGTTAAGTAGGTACTTGATAGAGAACTTGGTAAATTATCCGAAATTAACTTACATAATTTTACTGTAGGCTCTTGAATAAATTCCCCATAAACCATCACATGCCAGTATTTTTCAATTTGATCAAGTACAGCTTCTTTTATCTTTTCGTTTTTATGTCCAAGATTAGATGCAGAAACTCCTGCAACAAAATCTAAATACTTTTTATTATTTGTGTCATACACGTAAGATCCCTCTGCATTTGATATTTCCAAGCTTAAAGGGTTATTAGTAGTTTGCGTCTGGAATTTTAAAAAATTTTCTTTCAAATCATTTAATAATTAAATTTTTTTTATTCAAAATTTTTTCATCAATTCTCCAATTAAAACCATTCAATATTTTTTGATTTATCTCAAGCTCATTTTCTGGATATACTTTTCCTTCAGGATTTGTGTAAAAAATAATTTCATCAATTTTATTATTATTTATAGTCATTAAAATAGAACTACAAATTGCTTTATCAATTCCTATTAGATCTTTAGTTTCCTCATCGTATAAATAATAAATCATTTCAGTATTTCTGTCTAATCTTATTTTTTCTAGCACATTATCTTTAAAATTCCCAAATAAGTCAATCCCTTTGATTTGGTTATAATTATCAATCCCAAAGCTATCTTTTTCAATAACAAATGCATTATTTAAAATCTTCAAAGAATCAAGTTGATTTGTCTCTAAATTTCTAATTATGTGTATTTCATCTCCTGACATTTGACTTTCGCCATTCCAAATCACAGGATTTATTTTTGAAATTTCTTTACTAGTTAATATTTGTTGTTCTCTTTTTGAAAGTTTATTTCGAATTAATTTGATTAATCCACTTTTCTGATTCATTATGAATTTATCAGATTTACCACTCATATTAGTTTTAAAAAATTTTACGTTAAATCTACCTTTAATAAACCTGTTTTCTTCAGGTCCTACTGCAAATAAAGTATCAGCTTTAATAAATAGGGAATCTTTTTCTAAGAGTTTAATTGCATATGAATTTTTTGTAACCATTGCGGAGTCCAAATCTTTAAAAACCTCTGCAAAATCTCCTTTAATGATAGTTTTATTAATTGTATCAGTTATTGTCACATTTTTTATTCCAGAAGCATATTTTTTTAAATCATCAAATATTAAACTGTCTCCTACAATTGTTCTATTACTATACTCGATTTTTGATTTCGTATTAAAAAATCCATTTTTGTTTTTAGTATTATAAAATCCCTTTTCACTAAATATTCTATAATCTTCTCCGGTGATTACAGTTGGTCCGTAAAAAAAGACTTTATTACTATTACTGTAATAATCTAATTTTTTTGATTTAATATCAGTATTGTCATTATATACATTCACTCTTTTATTGAATTCATACTTAGAGCTTTCTAAATAATATTTTCCTTCTGTACTTTTAATAGTATTTGAAGAATCTCTTATTACGCCTCCTTTTTCAAAATATATTTCTTTTAAGTCTCTGTCGTGAAATAATATTTGGGTTTTTAAATTTGTATTAGTACTATTAAATACTACATTTTTTTTTGCAATAATTTTTCTGTTATTTCCGTCATAGTCTAAAATTTGACTATATAGCTCAATACTGTCACCTTGTTTAACTACAACGTTTCCTCTTGCTTTAAATGAATTATTTTTTTTATAGAACAATGCATAATCAGACCAAATGTCCATTCCATCGTGTAAAAGATGAACTCTTATTTTATTGTTTTTTTTTAAAATATTAGCGCCAGGCAGTGTTATTTCATTTTTGTCAAATGAACCAGCTTCAATTATTTGTACAATCTTTTTTTCTTGAGATAAAAGAACATTTAATAATAATATAAAAATTATTGATAATTTTAATTTCAAATTTTTTTAACGAATTATGGTTTGAGTTCTGTCTGGTCCAACAGAAATAATTGCAATTGGAACTTGTAATTCATTTTCTATGTAGGAGACATAGTCCATAAATGTTTTAGGAAATGAATTTTCTTTTTTTATTTTACTTATATCTTCTTCCCAACCTTTAAATTCTGTATAAATTGGTTTTAATTTTTTAGAGTCAACAGAAAATGGAAAATGTTCAATTTTTTCTCCATTATAGTCGTATGAAGTACAAATTTTAATATTTTTAAATCCTGAAAGCACATCTCCTTTCATCATCATTAATTTTGTTACACCATTTATTTTGACAGCATATTTTAAAGCAACTAAATCTAGCCATCCACATCTTCTCGGTCTTCCAGTAGTTGCGCCAAATTCATTACCAACTTTACTCATTCTTTTTGCATTATCATCAAACAGTTCGGTTGGAAATGGCCCGCTTCCAACTCTTGTTGTATATGCTTTAAAAATACCAAATACATCTTTTATTTTGTTAGGAGGGACTCCTAATCCAGTACATGCGCCTGCTGCAGTTGTATTAGACGAAGTGACATATGGGTAGGTTCCAAAATCAATATCTAATAAGGATCCTTGTGCACCTTCAGCTAATATATTCTTGTCATTATCTAATTGATTAAAAATATAATTTTCACTATCAATAAATGGAATTGATTTCATGTTTTCAATTGCTTTGAAAAAATCTTCCTCTAATTCTTTTAAGTTATATTGTAAATCAACTTTATAACTTTTGATCATTCCTTCGTGTTTGTTTGCTAATTTTCTGTATTTAGTTAAAAACTCCGGAAGTTCAATGTCTCCAACTCTAATACCATTTCTACCCGTTTTGTCCATATATGTTGGACCAATTCCTTTTAATGTTGATCCTATTTTAGATTTTCCTTTTGAAAGCTCTGATGCTGCATCTAGGAGTCTATGGGTTGGTAGAATTAAATGTGCTTTTCTTGAAATACATAAGTTTTTAGAAAAATCAATATTAAAAGGTTTTAATTTTTCAATCTCCTTTTCAAAAATTACAGGATCAATGACTACTCCATTACCAATCAAGTTCATTGATTCTTCATGGAATATTCCAGATGGTATAGTGTGTAAAACATGTTTTATTCCATCAAATTCTAAAGTATGACCTGCATTAGGTCCTCCCTGAAATCGTGCAATAATATCATAGTTCTTTGTCAAAACATCAACTATTTTTCCTTTCCCTTCGTCTCCCCACTGTAAACCTAGTAATAAATCAACTTTCATATTTTATTTTTAATTTTTTTACCGTAGAAATATAAGGAATGATTGTTTATTTCAACTCCAAAAATTTCTTCAATATTTTTTTTAATAGTTTGAATTCTAGGATCGCAAAACTCAATAACTTCTCCGCTATCGGTTAAAATTAGATGATCGTGTTGATGATCAAAATAGGATTTTTCATACTGAGCTTGATTAGAACCGAACTGATGTTTTCTAACTAGTTTGCTTTCTAAAAGGAGCTCTATTGTATTATATAGTGTGGCTCTACTAACTCTATAATTTTTGTTTTTCATTTTGACATACAGAGATTCTATATCAAAATGCTCTGAAGAGTTATATATTTCACTTAGAATTGCAAAACGTTCAGGAGTTTTTCTATGAGTTTTTAAGTCAAGAAATTTAGTAAAAACTTCTTTTACTATTTTCTGATTCTTTTCTTTATTCATAAAGGTAAAATTAGTTTAAAAATTGATAATTCACTATTCTCTGGTGACCTTTTCAATCCCATTTATTTTTTTTAATCTTTTCATTAAATCATTCAAAATATTTTTTGTTCTAACTTTTAGAGTGATTTTTCCTCTAAAAATATTATCTACAGTATCAAAACTCATTTTATTAATATTAATATTCAATGTGGATGATATAACTTTTGTTATTTCATTTACAATTCCAAGATTATCAATTCCAGAAATATTAATTGTTGAACTGTATTCAAATAAAGAAGAGTCAACCCATTTAGACTTTAAAATTCTATAATCAAATTTAGATTGAAGACCTAGAGCGTTTGAGCATGTTTTTTTATGAATTTTTATTCCCTCATTTACTGTAACAAAACCAAAAACATCATCACCAGGAATTGCATTACAGCATTTGGCTAATGTATACTCTAATTTATCTTCTTCATTTCCAAAAACAATAAGATCAAAATTATTGCTAATTTCTTTTTCATTTAGATTGAATTGACTCGGCTTTCTAGAAATTTTTTTTCTAAAGAAATTTAATATTCTATTATTGTAATTAGCAAATTTTTTAAGTTCAGTATTTTCTACTTTCCCAATTCCAACTTGATAAAATAAATCAAGACTAGTTTTTAATTTTAAAAAACTTCCTAGATCATTGACTGTTTTTTCATCAAATTTCATTTTCAACTGTTTGAGTTTTCTTCTTAATATTTCTTTTCCATCTTCTGCTAATAATTTTTTTTCTTCTTTTAAAGCTGTTCTGATTTTAGATTTTGCCCTAGATGTCTTTACATAGTCTAGCCAATTTGATGAGGGTTTTGTATTTTCTGATTTAATTATTTCAATTTGGTCTCCACTATTAAGAACGTGACTTAATGGAACCATTTTACCATTAACCTTTATTCCTCTTGTTTTTAAACCCAAACCAGTGTGAACACTGAACGCAAAATCAAGAGCTGTTGATCCTTTTGCTAATGATTTTAGTTCTCCAGCAGGTGTAAAAACAAATATTTCTGTTGAATATAAATTTAATTTAAAATCCTCAACAAAATCTATTGCGTTTGTGTCGGTATTTTCTAAAACTTCTTGTAATCTATTTAACCATTCTTCCAATCCATTTTCAGCTTTATTACCACCTTTATACATATAATGTGCCGCATACCCTTTTTCAGCTATTTCATGCATTCTTTCAGATCTTATTTGAACTTCAACCCACTTTGATCCAGGTCCAACAACAGTAATATGCAGTGCTTCATAACCATTTGACCTTGGTGAGGTTATCCAATCTCTTAATCTTAAAGGGTTTGGTGTGTAATGATCAGTTATAATTGAATATATTTTCCATGCTATAAATTTTTCACTTTCTCTGTCAGATTTATAAATAATTCTAACAGCAAACTTGTCATATATTTCTTCAAATGAAATATTTTTATTTATAATTTTATTTCTTATTGAGTGAATAGATTTAGGCCTACCATTTATTTTAAACTTTAATTTTTCAGGTCTTAATTTTTCCGAAATTCTTCTTGAGAAATTTTTAATGTATTTGTCTTGATCAACTTTAGTTTCTTCAATTTTGTTTTTTAGTTCCTTAAATGTTTCAGGTTCTGTATACTTTAAGCCTAGATCTTCTAATTCTGACTTTACATCAAACAGTCCAATTCTATGAGCTATTGGTGCATATATGTAAAGAGTTTCAGAAGCAATTTTTATTTGTTTGCCATTTGGCATAGAATCTAAAGTTTGCATATTATGAAGTCTGTCGGCAATTTTGATTAAAATAACTCTTACATCATCATTTAATGTAAGGAGCATTTTTCTGAAATTTTCAGCTTGAAGAGAAACGTTCTCATCTTTAGATAATTTGGAGATTTTTGTTAAACCAACTACGATTTTGCAAATAGTTTTGCCAAAAATTTTAGTTATTTTTTTTTCATCATAATCTGTATCTTCAATTACGTCGTGTAATAAAGCTGCAGCTATACATGTCGCATCTAATCCAATTTTTGATGCAACAATCTTAGCAACAGAAATGGGGTGAAACACATAGGGTTCACCAGATTTTCTTCTTTGATTTTTATGAGCATCGACAGAGGTATTAAAAGCTAATCTTATTAGCTTTCTATCATCTTTAGATAATGATTGATAGCTAATTTTGAGAAGCTCTTTATATTCTTTAGCTATTTGACTATTTTCTTTTATTGAATCGACTACCATCATTATTAAATTTAACTAAAAAAATAATAACTATCGTAATTGATTTATTCTTTCCAACAGGGTGGGGTGAGAGTAATGCCACCAAACATATTTTGGATGTGGCGTTAAATTGCTTAAACTATCTTTAGTTAAAACCTTTAAAGCTTCAATTAAATATTTCCCATCAAATGATTTATCAGCATATTCATCAGCTTCATATTCAAATTTTCTTGAAAATAAATTAAATATTAAAGATGATATTTCAGAGATTGGTGTGTATAGTATTGAAAAGGTTATGAGCGCTATATGAAAACTATGGTTTTCTATATTAAGTGCTTCAGAAAAAATTGGCATATAAATTAATAATGAAAGAATATAAAGCATTAAGCCTGATTGAATTATTGAGAACAATAAATTGAAAATAATATGATTTTTTTTATAATGACCAATCTCATGAGCTATTACAGCTACAATTTGATTTTTCGTTAATTTATTTATTAATGTATCATATAATGTCACTCTTTTTTGTTTTCCGAAACCAGAAAAATAAGCATTTGCTTTAGTTGATCTTTTAGAACCATCAATTACGAAAATATTACTAAGATTAAAGCCAACCTTTTTTGAATACTTTTCTATTTCACTTTTTAATTCACCATCTTCAAGTTTTGTTTGTTTGTTGAAAAGAGGCACAATTATTTGTGCATATAGACCATTTATTAAAAGAGTTAAAACAGAAATAAAAATCCAAGCTACTATCCAGAAATTTTGTCCAACATATTCGAATTGAAGAATTATAAAGCTCAATATACCCCCTCCAAACAAAATTGTCAATAACCATGATTTTAATTTATCAATTATATATGTTTTTTTAGTTGTTTTATTAAAACCGAATTTTTCCTCAATAATGAAAGTATGATAAATTGAAAAGGGAATACTAAGTAGGTCATTTCCAAAATAAATAATTCCAAAAAAACTTAAACTTATTATTAATTCTGAATCAAATAGTGATCGACAGTAATTGTCTAAAATTAAAAATCCATCAAAATAAAAAAATAATAATAAAATCAGTAAACTATATGTGCTTGAAATTCTATTAAATTTATATTGAGTTTTTTTATATTCTTGTGATTTCAAGTACTTTTCTTTATCATAAATATCACTAATAATTTTAGGAATTTTATTGTCAAAATATTTAGAATTCAAATAATCTAAGATTGAGTCTTTGAAAAAATTTAGTATTATAATAGCTATAAGTATATTAAATAATATTTGTGGACTAATTATCATTTCTTTGTTTTAATCCTTCAAATATAACTATTGCAGCGCTTACTGATAGATTCAACGAATCCATTTCACCTTTCATGGGAATGCTAATCAGTTCATCTGATTCTAACAGCCAGGATTTAGATAAAGATGAGGATTCTGTGCCTACTATTATTGCACATGCCTGTTTATAGTTAATATTTAAATAGTTTTTACTGTTTTTAACAAAAGTCGAAAATATCTTTATATTATTTTTTTTTAAAAATCTTATAATTTCGTCTGTTGAAGCTGTCGCTATTTGCATAGTGAATATACTTCCTAAACTTGATCTTATTGCGTTTGGATTATAAAGTTCAGTTTTAGGATTAGCTATTATAAGCCCATCCAATCCCGCTGCATCTGCTGTTCTTAAGAGAGCTCCAATATTACCAGGTTTTTCGGGCGATTCTGCTATTAAAATATATGGGTTTTTAGAAATTTTAAAACTTTCTAGAGAATTGTCTTTGGATTTAACTAAAGCTAATAATCCATCACTCTTTTTTTTATAAATTAATTCTTGGTAAAGGCTTAGAGAGAAGTCATAAATGATAATGTTTTTATAATTATTGTTAATGTAATTTATATTATCATCTGAAATTATTTCTGAACATATAATTATTTCTATAAATTTAAAACCGAAATCGTGACATAAATTTATATTTTTCTTGCCTTCAACTATAAATGAGTTACTAGCTTTTCTTTTATTATTTTTGAACAAAAGTTTAGAAACGTTTTTATAAATCGAGTTGCTTTTACTGGATATGTATTTCAAAATATATTTAAAATTTATTATTTAAAATTAAAACAATAATTTAAATCTATTATTGTTTAATTTTGTAATATTCTTAATTAATATTAACATAATTTAGTTTTTATGACAAATGATAATTCTAGTTATTTTATTGAGCTTGAAAATAATCATGGAGCTCATAATTATCATCCCCTTCCTGTTGTTTTGGAAAGAGGTGAGGGTATTTATGTATGGGATGTAAACAATAAAAAGTATTTTGATTTTTTATCTGCTTATTCAGCAGTTAATCAAGGCCATTGTCATCCAAAAATCAATGAAGCGTTAATTGAACAATCTTCAAAATTAACCTTAACATCAAGAGCTTTTCACAATAATGTATTAGGTGAATATCAGAAATTTATTACTAACTATTTTGGTTACGATAGAGTTCTTCCAATGAACACAGGAGTTGAAGGAGGAGAGACTGCTGTAAAATTAGCTAGAAAATGGGCTTATGAAAAAAAGAGTGTTCCAAAAAACTGTGCTAAAATTATTTTTGTTACTGGAAACTTTTGGGGAAGAACTTTAGCCGCTATTTCTTCTTCTAACGATCCGTTGAGTACTACCAATTTCGGCCCTTTTATGCCAGGGTATGAAATAATTCCCTATAATGATTTAGATGCTTTAGAAAATTCTTTAAAAGACCCTAATGTAGCAGCTTTTATGGTTGAACCAATTCAAGGTGAAGCAGGAGTTGTTGTTCCGGACGATAATTATCTTCTTGATGCATTTAATCTTTGTAAAAAAAATAACGTTTTATTTATAGCTGATGAAGTTCAAACCGGTATTGCTAGAACAGGAAAAATGATATGCTGTGATCATCATGGTTTTAAACCTGATATTTTAATTTTAGGTAAAGCTTTATCAGGAGGGGTGTTTCCTGTTTCTGCAGTTTTAGCATCAAATGAAATCATGCTTACCATTAAGCCTGGCGAACATGGCTCTACTTATGGTGGAAATCCTTTAGGGTGTAAAGTTGCTATTGCTGCTTTAAAAGTAGTGAAAGACGAAAAATTATGTGAAAATTCATTTGAAATGGGAAATTATTTTAGGTCAAAATTAAATGAATATATTTCGAGTAGTAACATTGTTAAATTAGTTAGGGGAAAAGGTCTTCTAAACGCAATAGTTATTGATGATCATGAAGAAAGTGATACGGCATGGAAAATTTGTTTAAAATTAAGAGATAATGGTTTATTGGCAAAACCTACTCATGGAAATATTATTAGATTTGCACCTCCACTTACAATTAATAAAACAGAAATTGATGTTGCTGTAGATATTATAGCCAAGTCTTTAAAAGAATTTGAAACAAGTGAATAATATATACTTTGATAACGCTGCCACTACACAAATCGATCAATCAGTAATTGATTTGATGAATAGTATAATGTCTAATCAATATGGTAATCCTAATTCAACTCATAGTTTTGGAAGGTCATCTAGAACTTTAATAGAAAAAGCAAGAAAATCAATTGCAAAAGAATTTAATGTTTTACCTGCCGAAATATTTTTCACGTCATGTGGAACAGAGTCTGATAATTTAATTTTAATTTCTGCTGTTAGAGATCTTGGTGTTAAAAGAATTATAACCTCAAAAATTGAACATAAAGCAGTATTAAACGTTGTTAAATTTTTGGAATTGACAGAATCTGTCAATGTTGAATATGTAAAAGTAAAATCTAATGGATTACTAGATTATGATGACTTAGATCAAGTTTTAAAAAGTAATAATCAAAAAACACTTGTCAGCTTGATGCATGTAAATAATGAAATTGGTTCCGTTTTAGATTTAACAATAGTTGGAGATATTTGTAAAAAACATGATGCTTTTTTTCATTCTGACACTGTTCAGTCAATAGGAAAATACAGATTTGATTTATCAAAAATTAATATTGATTTTATAGTCGGATCTGCCCATAAATTTCATGGTCCAAAAGGAATCGGTTTTGTTTATATTAATAAAAAATTAAAATTAAATCCTTTGATAATTGGAGGAAACCAAGAAAGAGGTTTGAGGGCAGGAACTGAGTCAGTTCATAATATATGCGGAATGGAGTTAGCTTTTATAGATTCTTATAATTGTTTTGAAAAAAATAAAAATTATATTTTAGATTTAAAAAAATATTTCATTAAAAAAATAACTAGTTCAATTCCTTTACTAAAATTTAATGGAAGTTGTGAAGATAATAATTACAGTACCTTTTCCATTTTAAATATTTGCCTTCCAGTTTCAAAAGACAAGTCAGTTCTTTTAGAATTTAATTTAGATTTAAAAGGTATTGCATGTTCAAGGGGAAGTGCTTGCCAATCTGGAAGTAACACAGGATCACATGTTTTAAACTCTATATTGACTAAATCGGATTTAGAAAAGCCGTCATTAAGGTTTTCATTTTCCAAATACAATAATAAATCTGAAATTGACAAAGTAGTTGAAGTTTTGAGTGATTTTATTAATTCAAACTAGTCTCTAAAAAATGTAAAATTCTTTTGAGATTTATTTCCAGCCATATCCTCAACAGAAACTTCAATTAAATTCTTTTTTTTATTTATAAAATATGAATCAAAATTGTAAAAAAGTTCATTTTTTTTATATTCATATTCAAACAGCATCCATTTTCCGTTAATTTTTACTTTGTAGTTTTTAATACCTGTTTCTTTATCTAAAATTTTAATTTTTATAGAACTTTTATTAGAAATCCAATCATTGTTTTTGAAATTTTTTAATTCAATTAAAGGATTTAAACTATCGTTTTTTATAAAATATGTTCCTAAGGATTTAGTTTTATGATAAAAATAATTTTTATTATTAAGTTTTGCTGATGCGAATGATTCGTTTCCATTATTATCTTTTAAAGCTAAATAATTGCCTTTTCTTTTTTCTTTATTTAAAAAATATATTTTAATATTTTTAAAAACAGCTATTTCAGGATTTATTATTTTAATTGAATCAATTGATGTGTCTATATTTAATTTAACGTTCTTAAGAAAAGTATTTTTAGCTATTTTTATTTCAGCGTTTTCAAATTCAAAATTGTAATTAAGTTTATTGTTTATCGTAGTATTTAAATCTTTTGAGTTGACCTTTTTTAATGTGCTCTTTTTTAAGTCACCTTTAGTTATCGGAATTTTAATAGTGGATTTATTTCCTTTTAAATCAGCAAGGGTAATTTGATATAAAGAAATATCTTTTTCTATATTTATATAACCAGATTTATTATTTGAATAAATACTTAAATTATTCCCATGATCTTTAAATAATTTTACTATTCTTGATTTATTCTCTATATAATATTTGTAATCAATTAATGTTTTGATTTTTATTGACTCTTCGAAAAAAAATGAATTAAAGTTGAATTCAATATTTTCTTTATTGTCATAAATAGTAGAGTATTTATATATCCCATTTTTATTATTTGCTAAATCTTGTCTATCAAAACCACTTATTCCAAATCCAATTGTTCCATTTGCTGTAACTTCTTCAGATTGGTAAATACTGTCATTAACTCTTTTAATTTTTAACTTAATTGGTTCGCTAATTTTATTAAGACTATCAAGTTTGTATAAAAACACTGAATTTATTATTGGTCTTCTTGTGTCTTTTATATCAATTTCAAATAATTGTGGGTTAATTGCTTTTTGATTTTTAGTTAATCTTATTTCATAATGTAGATGAGGCCCAAAAGATGAACCGGTATTTCCTGACTTACCGATATTTTCATTTTTCAATATTTTTATTACATCTTTTTTAAAATAATGTTCAATTTGATAAGATTTTTTATTGTATTGAATTTTCTTAATGTAATCTTCAATTTTTTTATTAAAATTTTTCAAATGTGCATAAACTGTAGTGTATCCGTTTGGGTGATTAATGTATAGTGCTTTTCCAAATCCACCATGTTTTATGCTTATTCTACTCACATATCCTTTAGCGGAACTAAATACATTTAATCCTTCTTTAAATTGAGTTTTAAAATCAATTCCTGAATGAAAATGACTGGGTCTTGATTCCCCAAAATTTCCATTTAAGATTAATTCTATATCTAATGGATTAGAAAAATAGTTTTTAGGGAAATTTGTTTGTGAATTTATGTTTATTGAAATAAATAAAAATAGAATTATTAATTTTTTCATTATTATTTTAGTGAATCTTTTTTAGTTATTTAATTATTAATAATACTAAAAATAATTCTAAGATTTTTAAAATATAAGTACTTATTTGTTTTAGAGTATTAGTAACACTAAATTTGATTAAGATAGTATTGTTTTAATGTCTGAGTCAATTGAAAATATTGTTCTTTTAGAAGCTAATTTGTCTAATTTAAAATCTTTAATAAATAAATTAAGAGATGAGAATTTGGAATTTAGTAAAGATTTAAAATTGAAAGATGAATCTTTACTCAAACAAAAAAATCAGTTAAAAGAATGGAAAGAAAAATATCATTCTTTAAAAATTGCTAATACTTTCTTAGGTAGTGATGATAAATCATTAACAAAGCTGAAGATTAATAATCTTATCAAAGAGTTGGATAAATGTATATTGAGTTTAAGTTCATAAATCTATTATATGCAAAAAATTAAATTAACAATTGCTAATAGAGTTTACCCTCTTAATGTCCCCTTGGAGCAAGAAGAAGGACTAAGAGTTGCATCAAAAAAAATCGATATTATGATTAAACATTTTGAAGAAAATTACGCTGTTAAGGACAAGCAAGATGTTTTAGCAATGTGTGCTCTTCAATTAGCGACTCAAACTGAACAAGAAAATATTTCTGAAGCTAAAATTAATGAAGAGGTAAATAAAAGATTAGAAAAGATTAATAAATCTATTCAAGAAAT
>TARA_B110000008_G_scaffold6581_1_pt1 | contig 54722 bp, 55 predicted proteins | sample TARA_B110000008 | Tara Oceans TARA_B110000008 (sample SAMEA4396496) | marine metagenome | biome: Westerlies Biome; feature: [DCM] deep chlorophyll maximum layer (ENVO:01000326); material: water (ENVO:00002006), including particulate matter (ENVO:01000060) such as... | depth 40 m
TTTAACTTAGGTTTTCTTTTTATTTATCCTATTCATCCAATTTCTAATTCTTTTAACATCAGCAAATCTGGTCAATTTTCCGTAAGAATTCAATAAGACAATAATTATAGGCTCTCCATCAATAACTGTTTGTAAGACTAAACATCTACCCGCCTCTCTAATAAAGCCAGTTTTTGATAATCCGATATTCCATATACCTCTTCTTACTAAAGGATTAGTATTATTAAAGCCAATACTATTTTTCTTTTTACCAATTTTAATACTTTCGGAAGGCGAGGTTGTTAATTTCCTAATTACAGAATATTGATATGCAGCTCTTACTAATTTAAGTAAATCTTTTGCTGTAGAAATATTTCTTTTATCCAGTCCGGTAGGATCTCGAAATTGGCTATTTTGCATTCCTAACTGAATTGCTTTTACGTTCATTGCATTAATAAAACCTTTTCTACCAGATGGATATGAGCGACTTAAGGCAAAAGCTGCTCTATTATCAGATGATATTAATGCTGCTTTTAATAGCTCATATCTGCTTAATTTTGATCCAATTGGTAATCTTGAGGTCGTTCGCTTTACTCTATCAATATCAGCTTTTGTTATTTTAATTTTTTTATTAAGATCCATACCAGAATCAAGAACTACCATAGCAGTCATCAATTTAGTTAAAGATGCAATAGATGCTTTTACATCCGATTTTTTTTCATAAATAACCTCACCTGTATTTTGATTCACTACAATTGCTTTCAAAGAGCGAACTTTTAAACTTTTACTATTTTTAACGTAAAGGCTTATATTTTTTGAGGAGAGAGGTTCTTTTGCAAAGGCTTGATGGGTAGAAAATAAAAATAAAACTAATAAAATACTTTTTAAAAACAAATTCACTAAAAACCCTTGATTTATTTAACTTCACATGATGATATACAGTTTAATTTTATTTGTCACTCTAAAATTATAGTGTAGTGTTTAATCTAAATTAAGTTAGGAAAATAATGAATTATATTGATGGTTTATTTTACACAAAAGAACATATATGGATAAAGCCCTATCAAGAAAATGAATACCTCCTAGGTATTACAGATTTTGCTCAAGGCTTGTTAGGAGATATTGTTTACATTGACATCACTTTAGGAAATAAATTTAAAATGAATTCTCCATTAGGGTCAATTGAGTCTGTCAAAACTGCATCAGATATTATTGCTCCTGCAAATGGTGAAATTACTTTTATTAATAAAGACTCTATAAATAATCCAGAAAGTATAAATGAAAAACCTCATGAAATTTGGCTATGCAAAATTTCACTTGTAAATAAATTCAACGAGGAAGATTACTTATCTAAAGAAGAATACCTATCATTCATAGAAAATTAATTCTTACTTTGTTGTTCTATTAATAAGAAATTCACTTAATAAACTTACTGGGCGCCCAGTTGAACCTTTGGCATTTCCAGACTTCCATGCAGTTCCTGCGATATCTATGTGGGCCCAATTATATTTTTTAGCAAACCTTGATAAAAAACAAGCTGCTGTTATGCTTCCTGCCGCTCGCCCACCAATATTTGCCATATCTGCAAAATTACTATTAAGTTGAGGTTGATATTCATCCGTCATTGGCATCTGCCATACTGGATCTAATGCCTTTTCTCCTGCAGTCTTTAATTCATCAGCCAATGCATTGTAGTTACTAAACACCGCGGAAATATGATGGCCTAATGCAATAACACAAGCACCAGTTAAAGTAGCAACATCAATAACAACTTCAGGTTTAAATCTTTCTGAATAAGTCAAAGCATCACATAATATTAATCTACCTTCAGCATCAGTATTAAGTACTTCTATAGTTTGCCCAGACATACTTTTGACTATGTCTCCAGGTTTTACAGCTTTACCATCAGGTAAATTTTCACATGTTGGGACAACCATAATTATATTTAAGGGTAAATTTAATTCTCCTACTGTTTTCATTACACCTAAGACTGTTGCAGCACCACCCATATCATATTTCATTTCATCCATAGCTGGTGAGGGTTTAATTGATATACCGCCTGCATCAAATGTTATTCCCTTCCCTACCAATACTATTGGTTTTTGATTTTTTGTTCCCTTCTTATGTTCTAAGACTATAAATTTAGGCGCCTCTCTACTTCCTTTTGCAACTGACAGAAAAGATCCCATTTTTAACTTCTCAATTTGCTTTTGCTCTAAAATAGTCACTTTCATTTTGTATTCACGTGCTATTTTTTTTGCTTCAATAGCAAGATAAGTTGGTGTACAAATATTTGGAGGTAAATTACCAAGGTCTTTGGTAAGGTCTAAACCTTTACCAATTGCCTGACCATTCTTTAGTCCCTGTTTTATTTCTTTTGTAACCGAAGTATTTGTATGCAGATAAACTTGGAAGTTTGCAGGTTTCGATTTATTTTGAGTTTTTAGTGAATTTATAATATATCCTTGATCAATTAAAGCTCTTACAAGATATTCAGTTGTAGCTTGTTCTGTTATAAACTTATTAACGAATTGATTAATTGGAAATATAATCTTTGTAAAATTTATATTTTTTAGTTCATTAGATGCACTCACTATCCCCTTAAAAAATTGTTTTGGAGTTAAATCTTTATGGACTCCAATTCTTAATAAAATTATTCTTGAGTATGTATTACTACCATGAACTAATAATGTTGAACCAGTTCTTTTATCAAGATCACCCAACTTCAAAATTTTATTCAAATGTTTCAAAGTCATATTATCTATTTGTTTCTCGCATAATATTTGATTTTTATCATTGACTGCCAATGTTATAATATCAGCAGGTATACGGGCAATTAAATCTGTTTTTATGGTGAATTTCATTTAATATCCTTTATATATTCAAATCAGAACTTTAGGGTCATGCTATTTAAAACGTCTTTAACAAAAGAATTATTTTATACCTCATTATCAACAATTCTAATCCTTTCTGGTGTAGTTATTGCGCAAAGATCAGTCTATATTTTCCGCCTAGCTTCAAAAGGTATTATACCTAATGACGCAATCGATACTATTCTTGTTTTTAATTTACTCAAACATTTACCATTATTACTCTCGTTAACACTTTTTTTAACGGTTTTAATAACATTGACCCGATGGTACAAAGACAGTGAGATGGTTATATGGTTCAGTTCCGGCGTAGGTTTATCTAAACTTATTAAACCAATTCTGATATTTAGCTTGCCTATTATAATTTTAATTACGGCGCTTTCCTTTTATATAAGTCCTTGGGCAATTCATAAAGCAGAAGAATTTAAGAAAGGTTTAAAAAGTAGAGATGAGTTAGCAACAATAACTCCTGGTGTTTTTAAAGAATCTAGATCAGATAATCGTATTTTTTATGTAGAAGGATTTAGCGAGCTCGGTAACATAGTTAAAAATATCTTTGTACAGTCTGTTCAAAATGGAAAAGTTGGAATTATTGTAGCTAACGAAGGGGTAAGAGCCGAAAATAAAAGAGGCGAAGATTATATAATTATGAAAGAAGGGAGACGATATGAGGGGCGATCAAATTCACAGGAGTTCTCAACCACTGATTATAATGAATACGGCATACTTATTGAAAAAGAAACTCCTAAAATAATTTCAGTTGGTGAAGTTTATGAGGCTAAAAGTACTTTAGAACTTTTAGCCTCAGATTCGAGTAGATATAAGGCTGAGCTTTATTGGAGATTATCTTTGCCTATATCTGCTTTACTATTAGTGTTTCTTGCAATACCTTTAAGTGTCATTAATCCTCGTTCAGGGCGTTCTTTAAACATTATTCTTGCACTATTATTATTTGTTATTTATAACAATTTATTGGGGGTATCTCATAGTATTGTTGCGATTGGTAATACAAAAATTTTGTATGGGCTTTGGCCAGTTCATTTATCTTTCGCAGTTCTTGCTATCTATTTATTTTATAGACGGTCCCTAAACCTACCTTTTTTTCCAGTGAAATTTTTCAAAAGATAATGAAACAAATCACAAAATATTTAAATAAAGAATTTTTTATAAATATTACTATGATTATGCTTGGGCTTATTGCGCTTTTCTCTTTTTTTGATTTTATTCAGGAAATTAATGATCTTGGTAAAGGTGGGTATGGTTTGTTTCAAGTCATTAACTATGTTGTGTTAAGTGCCCCCGGTCATATATATGAAATTATACCTCTAGCTGTCCTTATCGGGGCAATGTTTACGGTTGGGGATCTTTCTCAAAATTCAGAATTTACTGTTATGAGATCTAGTGGATTATCAATTAAAAAAATTGCTGCTTCTTTAATTTATGTTGGGTTATTTTTTTGCTTACTTACATTTGCTATTGGCGACCTAATTAGCCCCAATAGTGAAAAAAATGCACAACAACTAAAAATTAGTTCTACTGATTCCGTTGTAAGTCAGGAGTTTAAATCTGGATTTTGGATAAAAGATGGTAAAAGTTTTGTCAATATTGAGAATGTTTTGCCTGATAGTACGCTTGAAGATATTCATATTTATGAATTCGATAATAATTTCAAACTAAGAACTATAGTTAATGCAGCTCAAGGTATATTTGAAGATGGGCAATGGAAACTTAAAAATATCTCATTAACTTTACTTGACGAAAAAAAAATTACTACGAAAAATATTGAAAATGGTAATTGGAAATCTTTAATTCGACCAGAAATGATGAATGCACTTATCATATCACCAGAAAAAATGTCCACTATTAATTTAGCTAAATTTATAAATTATCTAAAATTAAATAATCAAAAAGTTACCCGCTATGAAATTGCTTTATGGGAAAAATTAATACACCCAATCATGCCTCTGGTAATGTTAATTTTTGCAGTCCCTTTTGGATTTTTACAAGAAAGATCGGGAGGAAAATATTTAAAGATGTTTTTTGGTATCGTAATTGGTATTTCTTATCAAATTCTCAACACAATGACTAGGCATTTAGGCCTCCTAAATGACTGGCAACCTTTTATAAGCTCTTTAATACCAACATTTATATTTTTATTAATTGGCTTATTTTTAATATCTAAATTCGAACGTCTATAATTTTTGAGCCTAAAATAAAGTCGTGAAGATATTGATTCTTTTTATTAAAAAATACCCATAAAAAAGAAGTAAAAAAAAGCATAGCTCCAATGGTTACAAATATATATCTTATAAAATAAAACCACAAGCTATCATAAGGACAGATCAATTTTAATTTCCAAGCTCTCATTGCCAATGTTTGACCACCGCATGCCCACGACCAAACAAAGTAAACTCCTGATGATATCCATAAAATATATTGTAATAAATTTGACTCAGTATCAAATAAAATAAGAACAAAAAAAGTGACGGTAAACCATAAGCCTATTTGAATGATGAGTTCATAGAACAAACAGCAATAGAGTCTTAAAATTAAATTATCTATTTGCTAAGATATTTCTGTATGTTGTGAAATAGCGGTATTGCTATCATAGCAATCAAACATCCAAGTCCAGTACCAATTGCTAATACTAAATTTCCACTTGCCAATCCCCCTGCAAAGTCACTAACTGCATTACCAATACCAGCCCCAATGACCGCTCCTAAACCTACTTGTAATTTACTTGGTAAGTATTTTTCTAACCCTAAGCCGAAAAAAGCTCCCATTAACATTACTCCATTATCTACAATACCAAATATAATAAAGTCATAAAAATATTTCCAATCCATTACTTTCTCCTTAACAATACTAATTTGATGCAAAAACTAACAAAAACCATTAGACTTTCCATATAGTTTACTTTCAAAATATTATAAGCGATTTATATGAAGTCATCATGTAACTTTTATGAATTAAGCGCCAATGGCCTAGTTAAGGAAGCTATTTTCCTTAAATCTAATAATTTTGATGTCCGACCAAAAGATACGTTAATTAATATGATAGTAATTCACAGTATCAGCTTGCCACCAAATAAATTTGGGGGGACATTTATTGAGGATTTCTTTACAAATAAATTATTAACTAACAAAAATCCTTATTTTAAAAAGATTAAAGACCTCAAGGTATCTTCTCACTTTCTTATTAAGCGAACAGGGAAATTATTACAATTTGTTTCCTGCAGAGATAGAGCTTGGCATGCTGGAAAATCAAATTGGAAAAATAATTCTAACTGTAATGACTTCTCGATAGGAATAGAACTTGAAGGTTCTGATTTGATACCATTTGAAGATATACAATATATGAAACTTATAAATCTCTTAAAATGTCTATGTAAAAGTTACCCAATTAATGATATTGTTGGGCACAATCAAATTGCGCCTGAAAGAAAAACGGACCCGGGTCCTTTTTTTAATTGGGATTTAATTAATGCGGAAAATCTTCATGGCTAATAATTTACAACACTTTTTAACTTTAATTTTTTTAACACTTATGCTTTTCGGTTGTGGAGATAAAAAATCGGAAATGAAAAATACAAAGAAAGAAATTTATATAACTACTAGTGAAGTTATATTGAAAAATTTTGAAGAAAAAGAAACGGCAATAGGGTCAATCAAAGGAATAATTGATCCGACTGTATCTGCAGAAATTCAAGGGAATGTAGTCAAACTCTATGCTAGAACTGGGAAAACCGTTAATAAAGGGGACCTCCTTGCAGAAATTGATGAAAAAAATTATAAATATGAATTAACTCTTGCAAAAGCCGAGGTAAGACGATTAAAAACTCGCCTCGTCAATCAAGAAAAAAATTACGAAAGGAATAAAAAATTAGTAGGAAAGAAATTTATTTCTGTAAATGCTTTAGATGCTATTCTAACTGAAAAAAATGAAACATATGAAGAACTAGAAGTTGCTTTATCAAAAAGGGATATTGCGCAATCTAGTTTTGAAAAAACAAAGATTTTCTCTCCAATTTCTGGGAGAATCGAAAAACAGATTCCGTCTATAGGGGACTTTCTTAAAATAGGTGATCCAATATTTCAAGTTATAAATAATAAAAAACTTAGAGCTCATATTCCATTCCCAGAAAAATTGGTTTCTAAATTAAAAGCTGGTATCTCAATAAAACTTAAAAGTCCGACCTCGCAGAATGAAATTATTTCTCAAATAGCAGAATTAAAACCTAAATTAATGTCCGATAGTAGGTCTATCGATGTTATTGCTGATATTGAAAATCAATTAGACTGGCAACCTGGGGCTAGTGTTAAAGGAACAATAGTATTTAGCACTAGACAAGCATTAGCAGTTCCAGAACAAAGTGTTGTTTTAAGACCAGCTGGTCAGGTTGTTTATGTTGTCAATGGAAATAAAGTAGACCAAAGGAATGTTAAGCTAGGTATTAATCAAAATGGTGTCATTGAAATTATTTCTGGTTTAAAACAAGACGAGATAGTTGCTCTTGATGGTGCAGGATATTTAACCGATCAAACTAAAATTAATATTTCAGCGCAATAAGATATGACATTACCTGAAATTTCAATTCGAAGACATGTCCTAGCTTGGATGATCTCTGCGATATTTGTTTTATTAGGAATTATTAGTTTCCAAAAAATTGGTCTTGATAAATTTCCTACAATTGAATTTCCTATTCTCACTGTTACAACTACTCTAGAGGGTGCTAATCCAGAAATTATTGATTCTAGTATTACCAATCTAATAGAGGAGGCTGTAAACACAACTCCGGGTATTGAGTCTATTAAATCAGAATCTTCTCCGGGAGTATCTGTGGTAAGTATCACATTTAATTTAGATAAAGATATCGAGGTTGCCTTTAATGAAATTCAATCTAAGGTAAGCAGATTGGCTAGGCGATTACCCGATGACATTGTGCCTCCAGTTGTTAGAAAAGTTGAAACAAATGCAAGTGCGATTATGTGGCTAGGTCTAACTGGCGACAGAACTATTCAACAATTAAATCTCTATGCCAATAATATTTTAAAGAAAAAATTGGAAACAGTTGATGGTGTTGGTTATGTTACCTTAGGTGGGAGAAGAGATCGAACAATAAGAATTAACTTACTCCCTGAAAAAATGGCAGCATTAAAAATAACTGCTAAAGATCTAGTTTCTGCCTTTAATAAAGAACATGTTCAGCTACCTGGTGGCTTCCTAGTAAGAGCTCAATCAGAAAAAATGTTTAAATTAGATTTAGAGTTTCATAAAATTAAAGATTTAAAAAAAATGATTATTGCTTATCGAGATGGTGGACCAATCAAGATCAATGATATCGCAGAAGTGGAAGATGGTTTAGATGATTATAGACAAACTGCTCGACATAATAATGAACCATCAATTGGTCTAGGAATTATAAAAGTAGCAAATTCAAATACTGTTGATATTATCAATAAAATCAAAGAAAAAGTTAACACTGAAATAAGACCTAGCCTACCACCAGGCTTAAAATTAAAAGTATCAACTGATGATTCAATTTTTATTAAATCTATGGTTAAGTCACTTCAAAATCATATTCTTGAAGGAACTTTATTAGCAGCTTTAGTTGTATTATTCTTTTTAAAATCACTTCGTTCTACATTAATCATTGCCATTGCTATCCCTATTTCTCTTTTTGGGTCGATTGCAGTAATGTATTTTTATGGTTTTACTTTTAATAGTATGACCTTACTTGCGCTTATCCTTTTAATTGGGGTTGTGGTTGATGACTCAATTGTAGTTCTTGAGAATATTTTTCGGCACCAAAAAAATATTGATAAAAATATTTTTAATGCAGCTATTAATGGTAGTAAGGAAGTTGTCTTTGCAGTCCTAGCCTCTTCCTTAGCTTTGGTATGTATTTTTGCCCCAGTTATTTTTATGGATGGAATTATTGGGCGTTTCTTTGAATCTTTTGCAATAGTAGTTACAGCTGGGGTACTAGTCTCATTAATTATTTCATTAACATTAACTCCTATGTTGTGCTCAAAATTTTTAGCAATGAAAGAAAAAGAGGTTTATTGGTTAAGAGGGTTAAATAGATTTTTTGAAAAACTAGATACTAATTACAAGGAAATTTTAGCCTGGACTCTATCTAATAGATTTAAAGTCTTAATTTCAAGTTTTCTCATAGTGCTTGTAAGTAGTACTCTTTTTTCGAAGGTAGAAAAAACATTAGTACCAGAACAAGATGAAAGTCGTTTTACAGTCAGATTCAAAACACCCTTAGGCTCTAATATGGAATATACCTATAATAAGTTGTTAGAGATTGAAAATATTATTAATCAATATGATGATTATACTGCTAGCGTTTTCTCATCAATTGGATTGGGAAGTAGAGGACAAGTTAACAGCGGCTTTATTAGCGTTAGGCTGAAAGAAAAAAATCGGCGTTCACTATCTCAATCTGAAATTATGGCCAGAATGAGAATTGATTTTAATCAACTTGCTGGTGTCAAAGCATTTCCTTCAGGAGTTTCATTTGCTGGCGGAAGGCGTTCAGAAAAATTACAATTTTCAATTACCGGCCCAAGTATTGAAAAAGTAGCGGCTTTGAGTGATGAGCTATTAATAAAGCTATCTGAAAATGAAGGATTAGGAAGGATTGATCTCAATTTGCAACTCAATCTTCCTCAAATGATTTTGGATATAGATCGAGAAAGGGCTTCTAGTTTTGGAATCGCTGCTGCTGATATTGCTGAAGCAATTTCTGTTCTTAGTAATGGATTAAATGTAGCAAGATTTAATGACGAACCAGGTGATGGCCATAGATATGATATTAGAATGAAAGCAAAAGAAGGGTCATTTGAAAAATTAAATGATCTTAATAAAATATATTTAAGAAGTAAAACTGGTGAACTAATTCGCCTTGATTCAATAGCTTCATTCCATCAAGAGCTTGGACCAGCTGTAATGGGACGCCAAGATTTACAATACTCGTCCAATTTTTATTCTAATCCAACAATATCTCTTGGTGAAGCTATTAGTTTAGTTAAAGAGACTAGTGAAAATATTCTTCCAGGAGAATATTCAATTAAATTAGAAGGTCAAGCCAAAGAATTAGCAAAAACAATGAGTAACATTATATTTGTTTTTATTCTTGCAACTATATTACTTTATATGGTGCTAGCAAGTTTATTTAACTCATTTTTCCAACCACTAATAGTAATGTTAGCTCAACCATTAGCTATAATTGGCGGTATATTTTTATTATGGATTACTGGTAACAGTCTCAATATTTACTCAATGATTGGGATGGTTCTTTTAATTGGGCTTGTTGCAAAAAATTCTATTTTATTGGTAGATATGACAAATCAACTAAAAGAATCGGGGAAAAAGACAGACCAAGCTCTTCTAGAAGCGTGTCCTATCCGTCTTAGACCAGTATTAATGACTTCACTTACACTAATATTAGCCCTACTTCCTGCAGCTTTAGGTTATGGTGCTGGGTCTGAATCAAACGGTCCATTAGCAATTGCAGTTATTGGAGGGATGATTTCTAGTACCTTACTGACATTGATTGTAATACCTGCTGCTTATTCTTTATCAATAGGGTTTATTGAAAAAAAGAAAAATAGATTTAAGACTTAGAAATTTTATTAATAATTAGTGCCCCAACCAAATCACCCTCAACATTAATTGTTGTTCTAAATGTATCGATCAACCTATCCATCGGAAGAAGTATAGCTAAAGCTTCCAAAGGTAAACCTAAGACTTGTAAAACCATTGCCATAGTAACCATCCCAGCACTAGGAATTCCTGGAGCCCCAATTGATGCAACCATAGCTGTCAAAAATAATATAAGTTGTTGAGCTAAAGTTAAATCCATTCCAACTAAGTTTGCTATGAATAATGCTGCAGCTGCTTCATATAAAGCAGTACCATCCATATTCATAGTAGCCCCTAAAGGTAGGACAAAGTTAGAAACTCCTTTATTAGTTTTAAAATTATCGTTAGCTATACTTAATGTAATTGGAAGAGTTGCTGCACTTGAGCTAGTAGCAAATGCCGTAATAAAAGCTGGCCTACCTTCTTTCCATAGATACATAGGTGAAATTTTAGTTAATATATATAAAATAGTCGGCAAGATCACTAATCCATGAAACATAATTAAAAATATTACTGTAAAAATAAAAATACCAAGCTGAGAAAATAGTTCGGTATCCTGACTAACAATCATATTTACTAAAAGTGCGAATACGCCTAATGGTGCAAAAAGCATTAACCAATGAACAATTTTTAGCATAACTTCATAAAGGCTGGTAAAAATATTTTTAGCTGCCATAAACTTATCTTGCTTATCATTTAAAGCAATGCCAATAATGATTGAAAAGACAATTAATGGGAGTATCTTTCCAGAAGCGAGAGAATGAAAAGGATTTTCAAATAAGCTTAATAAGAATTGTTTAAAAAATTCTGGAATTGTCATAGTATTTGAGATCCCAATGTTAGCTGATTGCCAAGAATCAATACTTAGGCCAATGCCAGGTTGTATAATATTCATAACGACTAAAGCTAGAGTAATTGCAATAGACATAGTTGTAACAAAATATAGAAATGTAGATTTCCATATAACGCTTGAATTCTTGCCTCTTCCTAAATTAGAAACACCAACAATAATGGAGAAAAAAACTAAGGGAACTAAAATCATCTTTAAACTTTTTATAAAAATTTTGCCTAATAAATCAGTTGCAGTTAATAAATAGTCCACAAAAAATAAATTTGGAAAAAATTTTATTATTAAGCCTAATAAAATTCCTGAGGTAGCAGCTATAAAAATTAATTTATTTATATTATTCATTTATTCAAACCTTTCTAATATTGCAGCAAAAAAACCATCAGTCTTATGCTCATCAGGTCTTAACTTTAAATATTTATGAGTTTTCAAAGTTATATTATATTTTATTAAAATAGGCTCTGGTGATAATAGTCTAAAATTCTTATTTTGAGATAGAAATTGCTCTATGATTTCTTCATTCTCTTGAGCCAATAAACTGCATGTTGCGTATATTAAATGTCCACCAATTTTACATAATTTAGAAGCTGAATTGATTATTAAATTCTGCTTAATATTCAATTCCTTTAGAGATTCAGGAGAATGCTTCCATTTTAAGTCTGGGTTTCTTCTCAAAGTTCCAAGCCCTGTACAAGGAGCATCAACAAGAACTCTATCAAACTTTTCACGTAATCTCTTTATCTTTATATCATTCTCATGAATTATTTTATGAGAAATAATATTTGACGCTCCAGACCTTTTTAACCTCTTTTTTAAATTAATTAATTTTTTTTCAGAAATATCAAAAGCGTATAATCTTCCTGTATTTTTCATTATTGCGGAAATCGCTAAAGTTTTTCCTCCAGCTCCAGCACAAAAATCTGCAACCATCGATCCTCTTTTTGGATTCACTAAATAAGATAATATTTGACTTCCTTCATCTTGGACCTCAATTATGCCATCTAAAAATAAATTATTTTTTTGAATAGATATTCCTCTAGGTAAAGAAATACATGTTGGAGACATATTAGTTTTTGTTATTTTATTTTTTAAGTCAGGTAAGCTAACAATTAAATCATCAATAACTTTTTTTATGTTTTTTTCTTTTAGTAAGTTTACTCGCAAATTGAAATTAGCTGGTTTTAATAAACTTTTTGCTAAACTAATTAAGGATTTTTCACCGTATTGTTCTAATAATTTCTCCCAAATCCAATCTGGCATGCTTAGCTTTGAAGGCCACCCTTTTAACTCGATTTTATTAGCTTTTTTATCTTTAAGCCACTTTAAATCATGTCTATCAATTAAATTAGATACTTCTCTTATACTTTTGCCCAAGACTAATATCATATAAATTAAAATTAATTTTCTTGGACTTTCTTCACCTATATTTTCAGTCAAGTATCTTTTATTTCTAATTACCCCGTAATATAAATCTGAAAGATCCGATCTATCATGACTTCCTAAATATCTATTATTTTTAAAAAAAATACTTAACTGACGATCAGCAGGACCTGAAAGTAAAAATTGCTCCCTTAAAATTTCTGAGCAAGCCTTAATTATTATTTTATTCATGGGTTTTCTCTATTTCTAGATTATCTATTTCTTGAATAATTCTACTTAAATCATCTTCAGTAATTGATATTTTAACTGGTAAATACCCAAATTTTTTTGATAACCATAAATCGATTCTTTCTGGACTCTGATAATTAAATTTTGCTACATGCAAAACATCAAGATTACCAAGTTTAGTGTCAATTTTTATTTCATCTACATAATGATAATTATAAATTTTAAAAACTTTTGCATTAGTAATTGGTATCTGCATTTTATTTAATGGGTCTAAGAACATAAATTGAAACATGAAGCTTAACTGATCCTGTGCTTGATTAGTTAAATCATATTTTTTTTCACTTCCTTTCCTATTTATAATTAAAATCTTTCTAGACCAATCAAAATATACTTCCGATTTTTTCTTTTTGCCATGATTATATAAAAAATAATCGGGTCTCAGACCTAATGCATTTATAGTGCCCCTACTTTTTTGTATCAAAGGCTTAGAATAAAATAATGAGCTAACTCCTGTTGCTTTAGCTTCATAATCAATAAAATATTTTTTTTTATCAACTTTATATTGAATTGTTAAATTTCCAACTACTGATTTCGAATTATTTTTATTACTACCAATAACTAGACCATCACTACCAAATGGCCTAATTTTGCTCATTGCTCCTTTAGTTGGACCAAGATCATGAAGGACTTTGTAAATCATTGAAATTGACTTTATTGAGTCGCCAAAGATTAGTTCATCTTTAGGTAGTTTAAAATCTTTAACCGGTTCACATAAATCACAATATACTTCTTCTTTACTCAAATTTTCCTTGCTAATTATGTCTTCTTTTTTAAACTTCTTATTATATTTTTTTTTTATTTTTTTTTGTGGAGGTAAATTTTCTTTAATTAACCCCGGTGGCATTTTTACTAATTGAATATTGAGAGGCTTATTATCCTTAATATCAAAACTTATATTTGATAAAATTATAAAATGTATTCCAATAGAAATTAATATTCCATATATTAATAAACGATTTCTCATTTTTTCTATTCAGCTGGTAATAAATTTGTTTTTAATAAAACTTGTTCTATCTTAATGCCCACATCTGTTACTACCTCTATTTTTAATGGTATTCTATACGGCTCCCTTAGGATCCATAAATAGTGTTTTGAATTACTCTTACCTTTTATCTCTCCTTCATAAACATCTGCTTCAAATTTTCCTGAGTGAGTTTTAATAAAATCATTTCTAACTTTATTGTAAATATATGTCCTACTCTTTTTTCCATCCACTACTTCAAAAATATATTTCTCTTTACTTAGAGATTCGAAATTAAATTGATATAAATAAGTTAGTAAATCAAAATGTTTGTTCTTTAATAATATTTTTTTTGTTTCTTGTTTGTACTTTAATTCTATTATTTTATCTTTATAATTAAACATTACTAAAATATTTTTTTTTGGTATTTTCTTATTTTTTATTTCAAATTTTTTAGGTGAAAACCCATATAAATTTAATATACCTTTACTTATAACTTCCCGATCTCCTAAAAGCTTCATAATTCCTTTTGCATTTGTTATTGCTTTTATTTCATAATTCTTATTTTTTAAAGAAAAATCAACAACTACTTTTCCCAGGACATTATTTTTTTGAAATAACTGATATTCGCTATGAAAATTCTTTGGAAATAATTTAGCACCCGCATTTACTGAGCATAATAAAAATATTGTAAAGCTAAAAATTTTAAATAAATTCAGATTGAGGTTCATTTAAATCTCTACTGGCAATATATCCAAGAACATAAACAGTTTCACCATTTTTTTCTAGAATTCTTATTACTTCTTCTTTATTATCATGATCTACAATAATTGCCATTCCTATTCCACAGTTAAATGTTTTATATAATTCATCATCATTTATATTTGCTTTTTCCCTAAGCCAATTAAATATCTTAGGCATGATCCATGAATTCTTTTTGATGATTGCTTTATGATTATCTTTCAATATTCTAGGAATGTTTTCATATAGACCTCCACCAGTAATATGAGCAAGTCCATTAATTTTAATTTTTTCTAATAGATTCAAAATTGATTTGACATATATTTTTGTTGGGGCCATCAGAACCTCGGCAAACCTTTTCCCATTAAAATCATCATCGAGATTAATTTTTTCTTTTTCTAATATATTTCTTATTAATGAATACCCATTAGAATGAGGCCCAGAAGAAGCTATACCTATTATTATATTTCCCTCTGAGATATTTTTCCCATCAATAATTTTATCGCGGTCAACTGCCCCCACACTAAAGCCAGCCAAATCATATTCACCTTTAGTATACATTCCTGGCATCTCTGCTGTTTCCCCCCCTACTAAAGCACAGCCTGCAAGTATACAACCCTCAGATATTCCTTTTATTACTTCAGTAGCTATTGCTACATCTAATTTCCCACAAGCAAAATAATCTAAAAAGAATAATGGCTCTGCTCCTTGAACTAAAATATCATTTACACACATCGCTACTAAATCTTGACCAATTGTATTATGGGTATTCAAATCTAAGGCTAATTTAAGCTTTGTACCAACTCCATCAGTTCCAGAAACTAATACAGGATTACTAAATTTTTTTGGTATTTCAAATAATGAACCAAAGCCTCCTAATCCACCCATAACCCCTATTCGATTTGTTTTCTTAGCGTATGGCTTTATATTTGATACTAACCTATCTCCTGCTTTTATATCTACCCCGGCATCTTTATATGTGATAGATTTTTTCTTATTATTGGAATCTTGAGACAAGTCATTTACCCTCTGAAATATTTAATACTTTACGTATAATATAATTTTAACTGAATTTAGTATCAATAGATATTTCTAATCCAATCAATAGCCTATGGAACAACTTTTACTAAATATTAAATTACCAATACAAAAAACATTAGATAACTTTATTGTAGGTAATAATAAAGAATGTTTTGATTCGTTACACAACTTTATCTTGCCTGATAATGATATTTTTTTTATTTATATTTGGGGAGAGAAAGGTTGCGGAAAATCTCATCTAGCAGAAGCTATTAATAATAATAATATTACAGTTGTAGAAGATATCGACCAAGCTAATAATACGAAACAAATTAAAATCTTTAATCTTTATAATGAGCATAAAATAGCTCAAAAAAAATTATTAGTTACTGGAAGTAATAATCCTAATAAAATGATGTTAAGAGATGATTTAGCAAGTCGCCTGAGTTGGGGTTTAGTCTACAAAATAAATTTACTTTCGGATATTGAAAAAAAACTAGCACTAAACCAATATTCTAAAGAAAGAGGCCTTAACCTTAAAATTGAAATTATTGAATACTTACTTAGATACTATAAAAGAGACCTTCATTCACTTATTGCAACATTGGATGCTCTAGACCGTTGGTCACTTAAAACTAAACGGTCTATCACCATTCCACTTCTTAAAGAAATGAATCAAATAAAATTATTCAAATAAATTAAATCTTTCCTACTAAGTCTAAGGATGGTTCAAGTGTTTCAGCCCCTGGCTTCCAAGAAGCAGGACAAACTTCATTTGGATTAGCTTCAATATATTGTGCTGCTTGAACTTTTCTAACAAGATCAGCTGCAGACCGGCCAATACCTAGATCATTAACTTCCATTGTTTTAATAACACCTTGTGAATTAATAATAAAAGTACCCCTTAATGCTAAACCTTCCTCTTCGATCATTACCTCAAAATTTCTTGATAATGCCCCTGTAGGATCACCAACCATGGGAAATTTTATTTTTGTTATAGATTCAGAAGAATCATGCCATGCTTTGTGACTAAAATGAGTATCTGTAGAAATAGCATAAACTTCTACGTTTAATTTTTTTAATTCTTCATAATGATCTGCAAGATCACTCAATTCAGTTGGGCAAACAAAAGTAAAATCTGCAGGATAGAAAACAAATGCCGACCAATGTCCATTTAAACTTTTTTCGGTAATATCTATAAATTCGCCATACTCATCTTTTGCATGATAAGCCTTAGCATTAAAAGGCTTAATACTAGTATTTATTAATGAACTCATCTTGAATTTCCTTGTTAATAAAAATGATAATTCTAAGGAAATTATTTAATATGTATAATTAATTATATATATATTATTAATAAATAATTCTTATTATAAATTTGCTTTACTTATTTCATAAATTTCTTTTTCTCTTTGAAGTTCTTTTAAACGTGCCTCAACTCTAGATTTTTCATAAAAATTACCATCTTTTGCTCTTACCGCCATATCCATCTGTATTATTGCTTCCTGTAAGTTATAACTATAATAAAATGATTCTGCAAGACTTTCATATTGCAAAGTTCTTTTTTCATTCAAAGAATATGCTTTTGCAAGCAATCTATAAATATTTGGGTCACTATTAAAAATTTGCGAATATCTTTGTAAAAATTTTATAGCTTCATTTATAGATTTTTTATATATTAAATATTCAGCTAACTCATAAATGAATGCTCTATAATTTGGATATTCTTTTAATGCATTTTTTATTGCTTTATATGCTTTGTCTTTATCATCTTTTTTGAGTAATATTTGAATATTTAATTGATCGATCATTGGATTCTTAATTTTTTTATTTTTAAACCACTTTAATTCTTCTAAAGCTTGACTAAAATTTTCATTCAATAAATAAGCATATGCAAGTGAGTATCTCTCTCCTAATTCATTTACATAAGTTTTATTTTTTAGATTACTTTGTAATTGTTTTTTTATCGATTTTTTATCTTGAAGAAATACTTTTATTTTTCCTTTTACAAAATGAAAACTTGGGTCATCTAATCTCTGTTTATAGGGGTATTCCGTTAAACGATTTTCAATATCACTAATACGTTCTGAAGTAATTGGGTGTGTCCTTAAAAAAGATGGCGTCGCTCCTATTGAATATTGATTACCTTTTTGCAAAGTTTTAAAAAAATCAATAGAGCCCCTTACATCAAAGCCAGCTTTATGAAGAATTTCAATACCAACACGATCTGCTTCTTTTTCGTTCTCCCTAGTAAAATCTAAAACTGTTTGAACTCCAAGTGCTTGTGAAGCAGTTAAAGCTCCTTTAGCCAATTCAGGATTAGATCTAGCCAATAATAGAGCCAAACCTAGCCCAAGATAGGACTTAAAAGAATCTCTTTGAAGTTTTCCCATTAGTCTTGGTATGTGACGTTGGGTAATATGTGCGATTTCATGACTTATAACACTAGCAAGTTCTGATTCAGAATTTGATGATAAAATAAGTCCTGTGTGAAGGCCAATTACGCCCCCTAACATTGCAAATGCATTAATAGAGCGATCATTTACTACAAAAAATTTTAACCCAGGGCCAGAGTAATCACTTGAGTTTACCAATTTATTTGTTAAATTATGTAAATAATCTTCAATTTCTACATCATGCAAAATACTCGAACTCTGATGAGCTTGCTGAAGTATTTGGGTTCCAATAATTTTTTCTTCATGCGCACCAATTATTGTTTCACTATAATCACCTAAGTCTGGAAGCTCATTAGCAAAACATATATTGGAAACAAAGAAAATATAAAAGAAAATCTTTTTCATCATTAAAAATTAAAGTTATTATGCAATTAATTATATAAATTTAGTATTATAAACCTATGCTCACACATATAGATAAAAATGGGAATGCTAAAATGGTAGGAATATCTGATAAAAATAACACAGATAGAATAGCAATAGCATCTGGTTTTATTAAATTAAAAAAAGAAACTATTAATATAGTTGAAATTGGTAACGTAAAAAAGGGAGACGTACTTACTGTTGCAAAAATTGCAGGGATCCAAGCTGCAAAAAAAACATCAAGTTTGATACCACTTTGTCATAATATTAATCTAGATGAAATTAATGTTCAATTTAATATAAATAATCGAGAAAATAGAATTTATTGTCAAGCATCTGTTAATTGCTCAGGTAAAACAGGAGTTGAAATGGAAGCACTTACTGCGGTATCAATTGCACTTCTAACTATTTATGATATGTGTAAAGCAGTTGATAAGAATATGGTAATTTCAGATATTAGTCTCTTAGAAAAGCACGGAGGAAAATCTGGGTCATGGGTATCAAAAAAATAAATATCTAAGTAAAAATTATTTTAAATGTTGAATTATTTTATTTGCTATAACTTTAGGATGAATATTGTTTATCTGGTAATTTTTATCCTGCATCCAAAATGCTTTAGCTCCCCAAGGTTTATATCTTAGTGGCTCTCCAATTCCGAAAATGGTAAAAGATTTTATCTTTACAGCACTTGCTAAATGGCCTAATCCTGAATCGTTACCAATATAAAAATTTGATTCTTTTATAATTGAAGCTGTTTCTAATATATTATAATGGCCGCAACAATCAACAACTATTCCTTTATACTTTGAAATAAACTCTTTGGATAAAGCAGCATCTTTTTTATCCCCCACCAAAATAATTACATCAAAGTAATCTTTTAAAAGTTTTGCTAAACTAATAAAGTTACTAACATCCCAAATTTTTCCCTCAAAATTTGCACCCAGACCAAGTGTTAAAATTGTATTTTTTGAGAATCTCTCAAAAATTTTTTTTGATAGCTCTCTCTCATAATTTGAAAGCCAAATATTAGTTAAAGGAGGCTTACTATTGATAATTTTATTTATTGATAAAAAATGTTTTTCAACACTATGTATACTCTTACCAAATTTGTTTGAAGCTTTAAATAATTTTTTCTTAGCGTTGATAAAATATAAGAGAACATCTGTTCTTAAATCAACAGCTAAATCATAATCTTCTTCTCTTAATCTTTTTATTAAAAATAAAATTCCATACCATCCCAAGCTTTTATCTTTTTCATAAAAAGAATTTACATAAGGGCAATATTTAAAAATTATTTTAGATCTGTTATCTCCAACAATATCAATAACTGCATTTGGATATCTTTGATGTAATGATTCCAAAGTTGGTACCGTAAGAATTACATCTCCTATATTTGATAATGTTATAAATAGAATTTTTTTAACAGTGCTATCATTTAAGTGAATTTTCATCTTATCGATTATGATAAATTATTTTCTTTGTGACTCATAACCTTTATGCTTGTCATAATTCCAAAGATATTGTGTTGGAGCTTTTTTAATTTGTTTTTCTAAAGTTTGATTTAATCTTTTTGGGCTTGATACTTCATTTAAAGAGACTTTTTTAAAGTAAATATTAAAGCCTTCACCTATTTTTAATCTTTCACCAAATGCCATGATTACAGTTGCTCCTGTTTTCTTAGCTAATTTACTAACTAAAACCATTGTATATGCAGGACGTCCAAAAAAATTTACCCATTGTCCCTCCCCTTTGTTGGCTGCTTGATCTGGAAGTATTCCAACAGCTTCACCTTTTCTTAAAGCATTTAAAATTTTCTTAATACCAGCTTTATTTGTGGGGGCTAATGTATTAAAACCTTTTTGTCTACCCTCTTTTATTAAGGTCTCTAACCATTTTTGTCTTGGGGGTCTATATAAAATAGTAAGTGGATATTTTGATCCATAATAGATAGATGTTATTTCATAACATCCCAAATGAGGAGTTAAAAATATTATTCCCTTTTTCTTTTCATGGGCTTTTTCTATTTCGTTAAGACCCTCTATTTTTTTTAACCAACTTAAAACTCTTTTTTCTTTACTTGACCATATACCAATACCTTCTATTATTGTTTTACCTGTTTCGCCAATATTTTTTTTTATTGCTCTATATAATTCAATATCATTTTTATAAATTTTTGATGAAGTTAGGTTTTTTACTAATAAATTTCTACTTTTTTTATTTATTGTATGAAAAATATGGCCAATCATAATACCTATTAATTGAAGTAAAAAAAGTGGTGCACGTGAAAATAAAAACTTAAAGAAAATTAAATAAATTTTATTCATTACTAAATTTTTTATCCTTATAGATGCTTGTAAAATAATAATATTTTTTTAAAAATCCCTCTCTAATTTTAAATAAGCCACGAGTCAATGGGTATACGAATCTCTCCCATCCAATTAGTTGATTTTTTTTAAATCTTTCACTTCCAATAGCAGATTCAAAACTTCTATCCCATGAGGCTATCGAAGGCTGAATAGTTAGGACATCTAAACCCGATCTCCAGGGTAATCCCATGAGGGTATCAATAGGGCAACTAGCATACTTCATTGATTTAAGCAGTTTCTTTGCTCCTACATTTGATACTATATAAGCATAAGTACCACCTGGTGAAGTTGCTAATCTTGTTAAAAAATAATTTTGATATATCTTTATTATTCTTCTTTGCATCATTTTTGATATTTTTGGTTTTCCTAAAAATCTTACAGCTTCCCATGGGTATCTACAATTTATTAGATTTTTTATAACTTCATTAAAGTTTCTTTGCAAAATAACATCATCTTCAAATATTAAGGCAGTTGAGATATCTTCATTAACAATTTTTTCTAATACTGCCCTATGCGAAAAAAAACAACCTAGCTCCCCTTCAGATAAATCTTTTCCATAACAAAGTCTTCTTTGTAAACCGTCATAATCTTTATGTTTTAAAAGATTTAATTTTTTACCATCTATAGCTTCAAAAAACTCAAATTCTAAAGAAAATCTTTCTAGTGTTTTTTTGATCGTTTTACGTCTTTTATGCTCATAAGGAAGACTTATTACAAAAGTATGTATTGAATTTATTTTTGAAGTCATATCATTTTTTATTCTCTCATACTTGTTTAAATACTGATATAAAATTAAATAATCTTATATAATCTGCTTTATGGTAAATCCTTTTCCTACTAAATTTAATTTCTTATTTCTTATTTTTTTACCAATTCTATTAATTTTTTTTAGAGGTATAGCTGATTTAACAGTTTTATTTATTGGTTTATTTTTTTTATTCAAGTCCTATAAATCAAGTAATTGGCAGTGGGTTAAACAAAAATGGTTTGTTTTTAGTCTGATTTTTTGGTTTTATTTATTATTAATTAATAGTCCTTTAAGTATAAACTCTTCCGAGAGTACTTTATATTCTCTTGCGTTTATAAGATGGCCACTTTTTGCAATGGCTATCAGTATGTGGCTTATGAATAATAATCTTTCTCAAAAATATTTTTTAATGTCTTTGGCTGCCACTTTATTATTTATAATGCTTGATGTTTGGTGGCAATATATTTTCAATTATGATTTTTTTGGCAATCCGAGATATTCTTTAACTCCTGAAAGACTTACTGGTCCTTTTAGAGATAATCCTATGCCTGGAATTTTTATGGCTAGATATTTATTTCTTCTTTTGTATCTTGGATATTTTATTAAGTATATTCAAACGCCCATTAAGAATACTATCTTTATTTTTTTAATACTTTTGCTTGGAATATTATCTATTTATATAACTGGGGAGAGAATGGCTTTAATTATTTTTATTAGCGGTATAATTTTTGTAAGTATTGGCCTATTCTTTCAATATAAAGAAATTAGAAAATATATATTTTTTGGTTTATTTTTAATTATTAGTTTTCTTGCTTTGGCTCAACAAGCATTTCCTGAATTAAATAATCGAATGATTACTGATTTATTATACAAGCTTTCAAATTTTAGCTCTTCAGATTACATGCAAGTTTTTAATAGTGCTTATGCTGTTTGGATAGAAAATCCAATATTTGGCGCAGGATTTCACCAATATCGAGAAGCTTGTATAGAGCTAGGATTTTGGGGGTCTGGGGGAGGTGTTTGTATGCATCCTCATAATATTTCTCTTGAACTTTTGTCTGAAACTGGAATTATAGGCTTTATGCTTTATTATTTAATAATAATTTCTATTGCTTTTACCTTAGTAAAGGACTTTATTCATAAAAAAAACTGGTTATTACTTTTTCTTTCTTTGAATTTACTATTTATAAGCTTTTTCCCTTTAATAGGAGGTATGAGTCTCTTTAACAATTGGATTGGTGCCATAGTTTGGCTATTTGTAGGTTGGGTTCTTGCTAAATCGAAAGATACTAAATTGACTTTTTAATCAATTTCCAAACTCTAGTAACTGTTAAATGTTTTAAGTTCTCTGACTCTACAATTTGAAAAGGCTTTCTTGATAGTTCGGATTTTTTTCCAGAAGTTGTTGGTCCAAATAATGCAATGCCTGGCTTTCTTAAACATGATGCAATATGGCTTAAGCCAGAATCATTCCCTATTACAAATATAGATTTTTTTATAATCCCTGCTACATCTATTAAATCTAAATTATTAAATTTATAGCCTGGAATAATATTTCCAAGATCTAATTCATCAGGACCAAGGATTGTGACTACGTTAAGGTCTTCTTTTAATAATTTATGAGCTAGCTCTTTATAATAAGGCCATCTTTTTTCTCTGTGCTTTTTAGAGGATCCTGGAATTAGAACAATATACCGTCCTATAATCTTTCTCTTTTTAAGAAGCAATGATATATCGTTAGCCATCCATGAAATATTTGGCTCTAATATTTTATTAAATGGAATTCCATAATCATTTAGCATATCGACTAAACCTTGAAGGCCTGATATCGGATGATCTTTTCTTTTGGTTGTAATCCAAGTGGGTTTTCTTAAAAATATTTTATATAGAAAAGTTCTTTGTGAATTTTGTAAATCAAATACATGACTAAAACATAAAGTATCTATTTCATTAATTAATCGAAATATTTTTTTTAAATTCCAAAATTTAAATCTATCATCAACAATTACTTTATCTATATATGGGCTTAAAAGCATTAAACCTTTGTAAGAAGATGATGTAAGTAATATTAAATTTACATTTGAAAAGCTATGCTTTATGGTTCTAAATATTCCATCAGATTGAATTAAATCACCAAAGGCACCATGCTTAATAATCAATATATTTTGTTTTCTTAATTTCATTTAAATAATCTTAAGTGACTACTCTTTAATCCCTAATACTCTAGTGTAAATAGCTATAATATTTCGGACAAATACTTTTTCTGTATAAAATTTTTGAAATTTATTATAGCCATTATTTGCTAGGGTTTTTGCTAACTTCTTATTGTTAATTATTTCATTAACAGATTTTGAAAATTCTTCTGCATTATCAATCTCTACTAAGATTCCATCTTTTCTATGTGATATTAATCCTAAAGGGCCTGGTGATTTGCATGCTACTGTTGTTTTTCTTGCAGCCCATGACTCGATTGTGACGGCACCAAACGAGTCATTACGTGAAGGGAAAACACATATATCAGCAGTTGCCATTAATATTTCTTTATCATCCCTCCAACCTAAAAATCGAACTCGGTCATTAAGGCCAAGGTTTGCAGTTTGTGATTTTAATACTTTTTCTAAAGGTCCTGATCCTGCAATCCATAAATATGCATCTGGTATTTTAGGCATTGCATCTATTAAAATATTAATTCCTTTAACTTGATGAAGTCGTGATAATGAGAGTAATAAGGGTTTATTTTTAGGCGTATTAAATTTGCTTCTATTCATTTTATTTAATTTATTTTCTTTTGTATAAATAGGTAATTCAAAAATATCTTTTGAATTGATTCCTTGATTAGCTATATGTTTTTTTAACTCTTCAGTTAGAGCAATATGGTAATCACACTTCCTAAATCTTTCAACGCCCCTAAATCCACTATGCCATCCAATATTAATATGTTTTCCTTTAACTAAAAAACTCGAAGCTCTACCCATCCAATAATGAATAATATCAGGCTTAAATTCACTTATAACTTTATTGATTACACTTTGTGTTGGCCATTTTAGTAATTTACTAAAAGATGCAGTAGCAAATGGAATTTTTAAATCATTTATTTTTTTTACTCTTTTTTGATTTTTCTTATTAATAACTACGTATTGGTTAATTTCTTTATTTTTTAAAGCCTCTACAGCCTCTATAAAAAATTCTTCAGCTCCACCTTCCCTAGCTCCACCCATTATTTGAAGTATTTTCATATTAAATTTTAAGAATAAATGGTATATATCTGCCTAATCTTCTTTGCCAGTTTATCCATTTTCTTTTGGATGAGAAGTCATGGTTTTTGCAATCTATAAGCGTTACAGATTTACATTCAGATAATGTATGTAATCCATCTGAATATTTCTTATTTAGATAAGGTTTTATTGATCCTACCATTCTTGCATTAAAAGTATCTTCAGTTAAATTGATAATTTGCAAAATATTAATTTCGCCACCGTAAGTCTTTTTACAATTTTGAACTGGTAAATGAATTAAATTATCGATAATAAAAGGAGTTCCCCCGGGACGACTATTCTCAATACCAGTTATTACTGGATTTTTTGGATGTTCTTTGTATCCACTTAAAAAATTATCTGAAAATGCAATATGTAGCTCTTTCATTGCTCGTCCATTTGGGCCTGGTAAAGAATAGAATAACCACCATCTTTCTTGAAACTTGATTATACTTGGATCTATCATTGGTACATTTTTCATAACTTCTGTAACTATTTTCCAATCTTTAGGAAAATTCGTAGCTTCGTATATATAGGTTTTACCAGATTGACTAGACTCTGGAATCATATATATCTTATTCTTATGTTCAACTATAAATGGATATGATAAGTGCACTTTGTTTGATAACACATGAAAGAAATCAATTTTTTTTAATTCTCTATCAAAGACAAAACAATCAATTTCACCTTTTTTAATTCTATAATCTAATGCTTCAACAAAAATATATAATTTATCATCCTTCCATACACCAAATGGGTCAGCATAAAATTGATAAGATTTTTTTGGGTAAATCCATACAATATCTTTTTTATTATTGTTTTTAATAAAATTAGCTATCGTATTTTTTACAATCCCAATAGCCCAGATATCAGTTTTATTATTTTTATTCACTTTTTCACCCTAAATACTTTCATATACTTTTAATGTATTTTCTAGCATTTTATTTAAACTAAATAATTCAGAATAAATTACTTCTGGGGGGTCCATAATCCACTTAGAAGCTAATAAAACTGCTTGGCCTATATTTTTTCTATCAATTTTCCCCTGTGGAAAAATTTCTTTTAATTGTTCTCCAACTCCACCATGATTATAACCAATAACTGGTATTCCTAATTTCAATGCCTCAATCGTTGTTCTTCCAAAAGCTTCTGGCTCCTTTGATAGTGAGAAAACTATTTTTGACATTGCCATAATTTCTCTTAAATCTGACCGATGCTCGATAAATAAAATATTTTTTTCTACTCCTAATTGCCCTACTTTTACTTTTAATTCATTTAAAAAATTTTTCTTATTAGATTTTACATCTCCGACTATCAAGCCAATTATATTAGGAGTTTTCTTTCTTAATTTTGCTATTATTTCAATAAAATCTTCTTGCCCTTTCCATCTGGTTATTCTACCTGGCATTGTTAATAAGATTTTATCCTTAGTTTCTGGATAATTTTTATACCAATCTTTAATCCAAATTTTTTTAGGTTTAAATAAATATGGAAATTTCTTTGAGTCTACTCCTCGATAATTTAAAAATACTTTCTGCGGATCAAGTTTATAATTTTTAAGTACATATTTTTTAATTGTCTTTGATATTACAATTACTTTATCTCCTTTTGTCATTATTCCACTATAAGAATTTACAGAATAAGGTCCATGAAAAGTAGTTATAAATTTTGGTCTCTTTTGAATAGGGATAATCTTTAAAGCTAAAAAACAAATCCATGCAGGCAATCTTGATCGAGCATGAAGTATATCTACTTTATTTTTTAAAATAAATCTTGCTAAAATTGGGACATACTTAAATGTAAATAATGATTTTTTTCCTATTGGCCACTGAAAATGTTTACTCCCTTCTTTTACTAAATCTTTTCTCATTCTTCCACCACCAGAAATAACTAGTGATTTATGCCCGTTGATAGTAAGAAATTTACCAACCTCTAGAGTTCCTCTTTCTACTCCTCCCGAATCTAATTCAGGTAGTATTTGTAGAACGGTTAATTTATTTTTTTTATTTATCATTAATACTTATTTGTTAAAAAATTTTATTAAATGTTTTTTTTATATTATTTTTTAAATATTTTTTTGCTAACTTACTATTATTTACATAATACTCATAATTTTTTGCAATTCTTGTTATTGCATTTGAATAACCTTCAATATTATTTGCAGATATTGCATTTTTAAATTGTCTTAAGTTTTGCATTGACATATCCTTAACTGTAATTATTGGCTTTTCTAAAAATATTGCATCAGTAATAAAACCCGACCCACAATATTTGTATTGAGTTTTTGAATAAGGTAATAAAAAAATATCAACTTTCTTAAGTAACGACATAAATTCTTTACTATCTTCTATTCCATATATATATTTCACATCTACTGAACTAGAAATATACCTACTTAAAAATTCTTTGATTTTAAATAATATGCCTCTCTTTTTTTTATCTTTACTCATTTGAATAATAAATGTAACTTTAAAATCTTCTTTGTTTCTTTTAAAATATAATCTTAAACTCTTAATAATCTTAGGTATTTTAAATATACCTTTAGACCGTCTTGGTCCTCCTAGGCATCCTATAAATATATTGTTTTTTATTTTCTTTTGTCTTTTTAAATTGATGTTGTATGGAACTGAAACAGGTAAAATAAGACTCCCTGATGATTTTATTTTAAAACTACTCTTAATTTTTTTTGATAGCTCTTCTGTCTCTGAAAATAACTTAATACGCCCTTGATTTACTAATTCTGAAAATATTAATAATATAGATCCTGGTAAATTTTCTAAAAAACATATATCGTGAATTCGAATCACAGTAGTAAAATTTAAGGAGATTTTTTTTTCATTGTATATATATGTTATCAAAGCTATTTCTAGCCTTCTAGCTGATGGTACTATCATTTTTTGTATTTTTTTTAATTCTTTCCGCTTTAAGACATTAATTAAGATATCTCCTGATTCATAAATATATTCGATTAACTCTTTACCTTCATCTTCTAAATTTAGCTTTGGTAATTTTGGAATTAACTTATTATCAAATGGCATATCATTTTTATTTATTCCTTTACATGCAATTACTATTGATTTTTTATTTCCTATTAATTCATTAATTGCATTTATTTGAGTTCTTTCATGTCCAATTGCAGAAAAAAGCCTTCTCTCTAAAATTATTATCCTTTTATCCATTTTTTTTTGTTGTTTTAAATTGATATGAATTAAATAAATTATTTTTTATCCAAACAGCACATTTTTCAGCCTCATTTGGAAAAATTTTTAATTTATTTTTGTTTTGAAAGTTCTGATCTCGATCATAAAATATCCAACCTTCTTTTTTTAAAATCTTAAGTGCCTCTCTTCTTCGATTCCCTTTATTATTTTTTAATTCCAAAATTCCCACTAACTGACCTGAAGTTAATGATTCAGAAATCATTGATATTGAATCTTCTGTGATCCATGAAAATTTTGCTTTGTTCATTTTTACTATTACCCAATTTTTCTTTTGCTCTTTTGTATTGATGATTCTTAAATTCTTCTTAAGCTCTTCCTTATGTTCATCTAGTTTTAGTAAAAAATCTATTGGAGTTCTTCTTGAAGTAGTTAAGTCAAAATCTATTTTTGGGTTATTAAGAACTAATTGCTTTATTTGCTTCACAATATAATCAGTATCCCAAATAAAGTTTCTTGAAATTCCTCCAATTAAAATTAAACCTTTTTTTGGATTTTTCTTGTCTCTTTTTTTAATGTCGCATAAAGCTCCCTTGGTTTTATAAACTAAACCTTTTCCATGATATTGATCGTGTTCAGGAATAATACAAAGATCAAACCAATGAACTGGAAAACTTGGTTTCATGATTAATACAGATTTTCCACCAAATATAGCTTTGATTATTAAAATACTCAAATGTACATCATGGCCAACTCCTATTATTAAATCTGGCCTAGGGAGTTTCTTTAAGTATTTTATTTTGGTTAGAAATGTAAAAAGAATCCCAGTGGTAAAAATATCAAAAGACTTTATTTTAATTTCTTGCTTTAAAAAATTTCCTAAAGCTAAAGATTGTTTCTCATGGCCTATCTTTCCATCAACAAAGCGCCACACAATAATTTCTTTTTTTATTTTCATATTTTTGATTCTACCAATAAACTATTTATTATTTCTGCAGATTTTGGAGCCATAGTTATCCCATATCTAAAATGACCAGAATTTATATACACATTTTCATATTTAATATCTTTGCCAATAATTGGAATATTATTTTTGGTTCCTGGTCTAAATCCTACCCAATGGTTTTCTACCAAAATATTTTTTAGTGCAGGAATGACCTGTTCTGCTTTTTTCTTAAGGTAATTTAATGAGTCAGACTTAATTTCTTTATCAAATCCAACTTCTTCAACTGTGCTTCCAGCAATTATTACCCCATCCTTTCTTTGTAAGACATAAAACCCATCAAAATAAAGAATATGATTTATTTTTAATGATGAAGCTTTATATTGAATCATTTGACCTCTAATTGGATAAATTATATTTTTGTATTCTGGTCTGATCATTGAAACCCATGCTCCGGAAGTAACTAAAAAATAATCCGCTTCAACTGGATCACCTTTTTTTGTCCCCCATTTATTTAATATTTTTTCTTTATTATTAATTTTACAAAGTTCCGTATTCTCAACAACATCGATTCCTATTTTATTAATATACAAGCTTATTGCTTTCATTAGCCGTGGCGGTCTTATCTGAGCTATGAAGGGAAATAAAATAGCAGATGATTTGTTAAATGTTGAATTTTTAATTTCATAACTATTTTTTTTAGACCATTTTTGAATTTCTTCTAAGTTTTTTGGTTCTATGAGCTTCATACCAGTTTTAAAAAATTCTGGGTCTACCCCTGTCTCTTGAACTAGTTTTTTTGAAAATTCTTCATAAAATTTAGATGAACTTTCGCATAAGCTATATACTTCTGAGGAATAAGCCCATGGCATTAGTGGAAATAAAATACCTGCACCGGCCCATGATGATTCTTCACCGATTTTATTTTTTTCTACGATAACAACTGCAAAGCCACTCTCTCTTAATTTAATTGCCGAAAGACATCCAATAATTCCTCCACCAATAATTGCAATTTTCTTACTCAATTTATTACTCACCGGTAATAGAAAATTTTTCAAATTCAATTAAATCTCTTGGTAATCCTAAAACTACTATTACATCTCCTTTCGAAACCTTAATATCTGATCGTGGTTCAATATCTTCCAACATGTTTGGTCTTCTTAAATGCTGTATTTCGATATTAAATTTATCGAATAATATTTGATGGATTTGTTTACCCAATAAATAATGATTTTCTTTAATCTCAATTGAATGAAGCTGTAATTGATCTTGGCCTTGTAAGTCATCACTTGCTTCAGCAGAGCCCATAAAATAACCTCGAAATATTTTATATCTTTCATTTCTAAAAGCACGTATTTTCCTAATCACTCTTGCTAATGGCACATTTAATATAACCAGGGCATGGGATGCTAACATTAAGCTACTTTCCAATACTTCAGGAACTACATCTGTAGCACCAGCATCTTGAAGCTGTTCAATTGATGATTCATCACGAGTTCTCACTACTACTGGTAAGTCTGGGTATATTTCTCGGATTACATTTAATACCTTTAATGAAGATCTATCGTCTGAATAGGCTATTACTAAAGCGTTTGCTCTTTCAATGCCTGCTGCTCTTAAAACAACTCTTCTACTAGCATCTCCATACATTACCTTTTCCCCTGCATTCGCAGCATCATTCACACGATTTAAGTCCATATCAATTGCAATAAATGAAATATTTTCTTCTTTGAGAAATCGTCCTAAATACTGCCCCCCTCTTCCATAGCCACATATAATTACATGATCACTAAAATCCTCACTAGATGCTTCTATTTTTTTAACTAATCTTTCACTATTTTTTGAGTACTCTTTTGATATGTACCTGGCAATACGGCCATTAAAAGGAATAATGAAGGAAGCAAATAACATTGATAATAAGCATACTGATAAAATAATTTGAAGTAAGTCTCCAGAAATTAGATTTTGCTCTTGTCCTAATGCCAGAATTACTAAACTAAATTCACCTGCTTGTCCTAAAATGATACCCGACCTAATTCCTACACCTAATTCATACTTAAATAACTTAGCTAAATATGTTATGACCGTCGCTTTAAAAATAGTGTAAACAAAAAATAATAAAAATATTGTAATGAAATATCTAATGAAGACTTCTATATTAAGCATCATGCCTATACTAATAAAAAAAAGTCCCAATAAAATATCTCTAAAAGATGCTATGTCAGATTCAACTTGATATCGATATCTTGTTTCAGAAATTAACATACCAGCAAGAAACGCTCCTAAGGCGTAAGATAAACCGGTTAACTTTGTAACGTAAGCAAAAATAAGTGTGATCATTAGAACATTAAGTACAAATAATTCTCTTGATTTTTGTTTCGCAACTATTCCAAACCAAAAGTTCATCACAGGTTGACCAACTCTAAAGAGGATAAATAGTAAAATTATAATTTTGAATAATGAGATCCATAATAAACTATATAGATCGATAACCTGTGAATTAAAAACTGGAATTAAAATTAAAACTAGAATTACAGCTATATCTTGAAATAATAAAATACCAATAGATAGCTGACCATGACGACTATTAAGATCAATTCTTTCCATCAATATTTTTGATACAATTGCAGTCGATGACATCGTTAATGCTGAACCAATAATAAATGCTGCTGCAAGATCTAACCCAAGAAAAGTTGAAAATATCATTGTTGTAGCTAATGTAATTGCAACTTGAGCTCCTCCTAGTCCAAATAAAATATGTCGCATAGAGTTTAATTTAGGTAAACTAAACTCCAAACCAATAGTAAACATAAGAAATACAATCCCAAACTCAACAAAATGTCTACTAGATTCAGAATCAGGCAGAACACCAAGCGCAAAGGGTCCTAAAACCAAACCCACAACAAAATAAGCTATCATAGGTGGTAATCTTAAATATCTAAAAAGCGCCACCATAAGAACGGAGCTAACTAATAAAAGAATAATTAATTGGATTGATTCAAACATAAATTATATGCAATTTCATATATAACTTTATTCTACTATCAAACCCTTTTATACTTATAAAATAAATATATTTTTGAAGAAAACTTATGAATAAAAATTCAGAGCAGATTGTTAAGCTTGCACAACAAGTTCTCAATATTGAGGCTGAAGAAATTCTTAAAGCAAGTAAGAGTATTTCTAATAACTTTACTCAAGTAGTAAATGAAATCTTTGAATCTAGGGGGAGAATTGTTGTAAGCGGTATGGGTAAATCTGGTCATATTGCAAGAAAAATTGCTTCAACTTTTGCAAGCACTGGTACCCCAGCTTTTTTTATGCACCCTGGCGAAGCAAGTCATGGGGATCTAGGTATGATTATGAAAGAAGATATTGTCATATTTTTTTCTAATTCCGGTCAGAGTGATGAACTAATATCAATCTTACCCACAATAAAAAGAATAGGAGCAAAGATTATTAGTATTTCAGGTAATCCTAATTCAGATTTGGCCAAACAAAGTAATATTCATATAAGTGCTGCTGTTACAAAAGAGGCTTGTCCTTTGGGTTTAGCTCCAACAGCAAGCTCAACTGTTTCATTAGCTTTGGGTGATGCTATTGCTTTATGCGTATTGGATTTAAGAGAATTTACTGCTGAAGATTTTGCTAAGTCCCACCCGGGTGGAAATTTAGGTAACAACATTTTAATAAAAGTTAAAGATATTATGCGTATTGGTCAGAAGATCCCATCGATTAATATGAAATCTTCTTTAAAGCATGCAATTGAAGAGATTTCAAACAAAAAAGTAGGGTTTACCGCAATAGTTGATAACGAAAATAAATTAATGGGTATCTTAACAGATGGAGATCTAAGAAGAGCTTTGCTTAATAAAAGAAATATTGACTCGTCAATAGAGGAATGTATGACAAAAAATCCTATTACTCTTAATGGTTCTGAGATGGCTGTTGAAGCAGTAAATATAATGGAGAAATTCAAAGTCAATTGTTTCCTCATAACTGACGACAATAAAAAAGTAATAGGAATGTTAAATATAAATGATCTTTTTGAATCAAAAGTGATTTAGAGCCCATATGGCTAATAAACTTTCATCAATTTTTGTATTATTTCTTATTTTAATAATCGCTTCTATTACTTATTGGCTTAAAATCGAAGTCGAAAAAGAGCTATTAATTAAAGAAAACAATAGTATAAGTGGACCTAAATTTTACTTAAGAAAATTTAATAGCGTACAAACCAAAAAAAATGGTGATGTTAAATTTAAAATAAGCGCAAAAAGTATGGAGCAATTTGATTATGCTGAGTATGCTATTTTGGATAAACCATATTTTACAAAATATCGAAATAGTAAACCTTATTCATATATAAAAAGTAATAAAGGAAAAGTAATAAGTGGTGGTGATGAGTATTTATTTTCAGATAATGTTGTTCTAACTAGAGTTGAAACAAAGAAAAAGAAGGAGATGAAGCTTTTTACCGATCAATTAGATATATTACCTAATCTGAATATCATTCTAACAAAAAAACCAGTAAAGATAATTCAAGAGCCAAGTATAGAGATTTATGGTGTGGGAATGAAATATGATAATCAAGAAGGGGTTGTAAAGCTATTAAGCGATGTCAGAGTTCACTATGATAATCCAAGAAAAAAATCTAAAATCAACTAAATATAATTTTATTGTAGTTTGTATTCTAACAATACTATTATCTATACCTTCTATAACTTTTTCAGAAGAAGCAGATAGGGATAAAGCAATTGAAATTGAATCAGATACAATGACTGTAGATGATGCAAAAAGTATTAGTATATACAAAGGTGATGTGATATTGACTCAAGGAACACTAATTATTAGAGCAAATGAATTAACGGTTCGGGAGGACAGTCAAGGCTTCCAACACAGTACCGCCATTGGTAAGCCAACAACCTTTAAACAAAAAAGAGAGGGACGTGATGATTATATAGAAGGGCGTGCAGAGAGAATAGAATATGATGGTCATATGGATAAAGTTCATTTATACAGTGGAGCCTCAGTTAAAAGAGGAAATGATACGGTTTTTGGTGACTATATAATGTACGATACAAACGCAGAATTTGCGCAAGCACTTTCTGGAAGTACTAAAGATGAAGATGGTAATGAAGTTAAAAAGGGTAGAACTCGAGCAATTATTAAACCAAAAAAAGATAACTAATTAGTATGTCAGAATTAATTATTCAAAATATTAAAAAGACTTATAAAAAAAAGGCTGTAGTGAAAGATATTTCCCTTAGGATTTCAAGTGGGGAAGTAATTGGTTTATTGGGGCCAAATGGTGCCGGAAAAACTACATCTTTTTATATGATTGTTGGTTTGATACCTTCAGAACATGGAATGATAAAAATTGATAATCATAACTTAACAAAAATGCCCATACATAGCAGATCTAAACTTGGGATCTCTTATTTACCTCAGGAACCTTCAATTTTTAGAAAAATGACAGTTTCTGAGAATATTTTATCTATCTTAGAGCTCAGTAAAAATTCAAAAAAACAAAATATTGAACGCCTAGAACTACTTTTAAATGAATTAAGTATAGTTCATATACGAAATAATACTTCGATTAGCTTATCAGGTGGAGAAAGACGAAGAGTAGAAATTGCAAGATGCCTAGCAACAAATCCAAAATTTATTTTATTAGATGAGCCTTTTGCAGGAATTGATCCAATTGCAGTTATTGATATTCAAAAAATTATTAAGAACTTGGCATCAATGGGTATTGGCATATTAATTACTGATCATAATGTTAGAGAAACTCTTGGGATATGTAATAGGGCTTATATTGTTAACCAAGGAAAAATTTTTGCTTCAGGTAAACCAAGAGATATAGTAACTAATCAAGATGTTATAGATATATACCTTGGTAAGGACTTTATTCTATAAAATATGAAATTAAGCTTTAATCTTAAACTATCACAATCATTAAAACTCACTCCCCTTTTACAGCAATCAATAAAATTACTTCAGGCATCGCAATCAGAATTAAATCAATTAATAGAAGATTACGTCAATGATAATATTTTTTTAGAATTAGAAGAAAATATAGAAAATAATTTATCTGCCCAACCAAGCTTCAATAGCTCAAAAGAAATATCTTTTAAGAATGATTATTCTTATGAGGTATTTGATTCTGAAATAAAGAATCAAACATTAAAGGAGTATTTAATTGAAAATTTAAGTATTCTTTCATTTTCTGATAGAGATCAAATTATTTTATTAATATTAATTGACTCAATTGACGATGATGGTTATTTAATAGAGCCTCTAGAAAAAATTTTAGAAATCATTCCTTTTGAACCTAAAGCAGAGGTAAAAGAATTACAAAATATTTTAAAACTTATACAAAATTGTTCTTCCCCTGGAATTGGTGCAAGAAATTTATCAGAGTGTTTGTCCTTACAATTAAAAATAATCAAAGGAGAAACAAAATTAATTAATATTGCAGACAGAATATGTAATGAATCTCTTAACATTTTAGGAAATAAAAATTACAAAGTACTTAAACAAAATTTAAATTGTAATGATGAAGAGCTAAGCGAAGCAATAAAGCTAATAAAGAGTCTTAACCCTAAACCAGGTCAAGTATTTCAAAGAATCAAGCCCCAAGATTTTATAAAGCCAGATACTAAAGTGCAAAAGTTGAATAATAATTGGGAGGTGAGCTTAGTTGAGGATAATTTTTCAAAGCTTAAAATAAATGATAATTATAAAGAAATTATAGACAAAGAATCAGATAAATTTGATAAAGAATCTAAAGATAAGCTTCAAGAAGCAAAATGGTTAATAAAAAACTTAAGGGATAGATCTATTACGATTCTTCGTGTTTCAAGAGCAATTATGAAAAAACAAAATGATTTTCTTGATAATGGTAAACTTTTATTAAAGCCATTAATTCTTAAAAATATTGCGGAAGAGCTTGATTTACATGAATCTACCATATCAAGAGTTACATCAAATAAGTTTATATCTACTCCACATGGTATATTTGAACTTAAATATTTTTTTGGCTCAGCAATTAAAAATCATGATGGAAATGATCACTCATCAAAAGCAATTATTTTTAGGATAAAAGAACTTATAAAAAATGAAAATGCAAGTAACCCCTATTCTGATGAACAATTATCAATATTGCTTATGGATGAAGGTATTAATATTGCAAGGAGAACGATTGCTAAATATAGAATCGCTTTGAAGATTCTTCCTTCTAACCAAAGAAAAAATAAATAAATTATAGGAGTATTATGAATTTAAATATTATTGGTAGGCATTTTGAAATAACCCCCGCTCTTAGGCAGTATATTGAAAATAAGTTTATTAAAATAAATAATCATTTTAATCATGTAATTGAAGCTAAATTTATTCTTAGTGTTAAGAAATATGATCATATTATTGATGCAACTATTCATTTACCTCATCTAGATATAAACGCTAAATCTGTTGATGATGATATGTACAAATCTATTGATTTGGTTATTAATAAACTAGACAGACAAGTTATTAAATATAAAGAAAAGAATAAGGATCACCATCAGTCAGAAGGCTCCATTAAATATAAAACTTCTGATCAAGATCTTAAATGAAAATATCTATTAAATATTTAATGGGTAACAAATAATGATTGGTATTTTATTAGTCACACATGGCGAAATTGGAAAATCTCTGATTGATTGTGCATCTCATATTCTTGATAAACACCCAGTTTCTGTTAAATCTATAGCAATTAATTCTAGTAAAGATTTAAATTATTATAGCAATATAATTTCTCAGGAAATTCAAGATCTTGAAGATGGCGATGGTGTTTTAATAATGACAGATATTTATGGAGCAACTCCATGTAATCTATTAAAGAAATTTATAAAAAAAAATAAGGTAGAAGTTGTAACCGGAATTAATCTTCCAATGCTAATCAAAGCAATATCTGATAGAAAAGATAATTTGGGATTTTTAACAAATGATTCAATTGAATGTGCTAAAAAAAATATAAAAAAGATATGATTGATTAATGATTAAAAAGAAAATAAAAATAATCAATAAATTAGGATTGCATGCAAGAGCATCGAGTAAGCTCACGAAATTAGCTTGCACCTTCAAATCTGAAATTTTTTTAACTAAAGACAAAAATAAAGTAAATGCTAAAAGTATTATGGAAGTTTTAATGTTAGCTGCAAGTAAAAATACTATTATTTCATTAGAAGCTAATGGTCCTGATGAAAAAGAAGCTATTTCAGTTATTGAAAAACTTTTCATTGATTATTTTGGGGAGGGTGAATAATGTCTACCTTTAATATACATGGTGTTCCTGTTTCTAATGGAATTGCTATAGGAAAAGCACATCTTATTTCTAATGCTTTATTAGAAGTTGTTCATTACCAATTAGATAAAAAAGATGTAAAAAATGAAATCAAAAGATTATCAGGGGCATTGAATGAGGTTAAAAAAGAACTAATAAAAATAAGAAAGCAACTACAAAAAGATTCTTCCAATGAATTCTCAGCTTTTATTGATACTCACTTAATGATCCTTACTGATAAAAATTTTTCAGAAGAGCCCAAAAGAATAATTAGTAAAGATCGTTGTAATGCAGAATGGGCATTAAAACAACAAATGGATTTTTTTATTAGGAAATTTGAACTGATAGAAGATGAATATATTAAAGAAAGAAAGAATGATGTTATTCAAGTTGTTGAAAGGATTTTAAAAGTTTTACTTGGTCACCCAAGTCAATCTAATCAACTTAAAAATGAAAGCTCTACCATTTTAGTTGCTCATGATATATCACCTGCAGATGCGCTTCAATTCAAGAATCATCAATATGCTGCATTTATAACCGATATGGGAGGCTCAACATCCCATACAGCCATTCTTGCAAGAAGCCTAAATATACCTTCTATTGTTGCCCTCCAAAATGCTAGAAAGCTAATTAAAAATAACGAACAAATTATTGTTGATGGGAACCAGGGCATAGTTATAATAAATCCTTCATCAGATATTCTTGACGATTACTTAGTTAGACAAAATCTTTGGGGTATTGAGCAAAAAAAACTCTCAAAAATAAAAAATATTGAATGCAAGACTTTGAACAATGAAAAAATTGAATTATTGGCTAATATTGAGGTTCCAGGTGATATATCATCAGTAAAAGATAATGGAGCTTCAGGTATAGGGCTCTTTCGAACAGAATTTCTATTTATGAATAGAAGAGAGCTACCAAATGAAAAAGAGCAATTTGAAATATATAAATCAGTAGCAAGATCTATGAAAGATAAACCTGTAGTAATAAGAACTCTAGATTCTGGCGCTGATAAATTAACATCTGCAGATACAACTATTAGCTCTAATCCTGCATTAGGTCTTAGGGCGATAAGATTGTGCTTATCAGAACCTCAATTATTTAATATACAACTTCGGGCTATATTAAGAGCTTCTAAATTTGGTAAAATTAAGATATTAATACCTATGCTTTCTTCTTTATCAGAGCTAAGACAAACTAAATTATTAATTGAAAGAGCTAAAAAATCTTTAAGTAATGAAAAAATTTTATACGATAATAATATTAAAATTGGAGGTATGATTGAGGTTCCAGCAGTTGCAATTAATGCTGATGTTTTTGCACAAGAATTAGATTTTTTGTCAATTGGAACTAACGATTTAATTCAATATACACTTGCAATTGACAGGACTGATGACAGAGTTTCACATTTGTATAATTCTCTTCACCCTGCGATATTGAAATTGATTAATATAACAATTAAAGCTGGCAAGAAATATAAAAAAGAAGTTTCAATTTGTGGAGAAATGGCAGGTGATTCTAAACTTACTAAATTTCTTCTTGGTATGGGTTTAAGAGATTTTTCAATGCATCCATCAAGAATATTAAATGTAAAAAAACAAGTTTTAAATTCAAATACACAAAAATTAGAAGGATGGTCTGCTAAAATTCTAAAAAGTAATGAATCAGAAAATATAGAAACTTTAATTCAAAAAATTAATCAATAACATATATAAAAAAACTGGAGATACCTATTATTCATAATCCATTATTAAATAGAGTTGGTCTACCTTTATTTGAACAAATAAAATTAGATGATATTTCGCCTGCAATAAATAAAGTTCTTAGAGATAACAAACAGATGATTACAGAAATTGAATCTAACAATATGGCCCCTACCTGGGAGAACTTTGTATGCCCCCTTCAACAAAGTAATGAAAGATTAAGTCGAGTATGGTCTCAAATTAATCATTTAAACTCTGTAGTCAATAATGAAGAACTAAGAATAATTTATAATAAAAATCTTAATAAAGTAACAAAATACTATTCTGAACTTTCTCAAAATCAATTGATTTATAAAAAATTTAAGAAAATTAAAATTGAAAAGTTATATAAAAAACTTTCAGCCCCACAAAAAAAAATTATTTTAGATGAAATTTTAGGCTTCGAACTAGGGGGTGTTGGATTAGCTGAGGATAAAAAAATTGAATTTAAAAAAATTCTTAGCAAACTGTCTAAACTTAGTGCAAGTTTTGAAGAGAACTTATTAGACTCAGTAAATAATTATTCACTTCTTATTGAAGATAAGAAGAGTTTAAAAGGAATCCCAAAAAATATTTTGGAGAAAGCAAGAATTGAAGCAAAAAACCAAAAAAAAGATGGGTGGTCTTTTACTCTTGATTTCCCCTGTTACTTGCCCTTAATGCAATATGCAGAAAATAGAGAGTTAAGGAAGAAAATTTATTACGCTTATGCTACGAAAGCATCGGAGCTGAGTGGTAAAAAAACAGATAATACAGATAATATTAATAATATTCTATTGAATAAGAAAAAATTATCTAACCTATTGGGATTCTCAGATTATGCTTCTATGGCTTTAAAGACAAAAATGGCTAATTCTAGTAAAGAAGTTGTTGATTTCCTTGAAATATTAGCAAAAAAAGCAAAGCCATTTGCTATTAAAGATATGAAAGATCTTGAAAGTTATGGTCATAAAATCAATATAAAAAATATTGAGGCATGGGACATAGCTTTTATATCAGAAAAAATAAAAGAGAAGCGTTTTAATTATTCTGAACAAGAAATTAAGAACTATTTTCCCGATTATAAAGTAATTGAAGGTTTATTTAAGGTCGTTGAGACAATCTATGGAATTTATATTGAAAAAGAAATAACAGAAGTTTGGCATAAAGATGTCACATTCTATAAAATTAGAAATTCAACTAATCAAATAATTGGTTACTTTTATTTAGATCTTTATGCTCGAAAAAATAAAAGAGGAGGAGCATGGATGGATGAGGCTATTTCAAAGTTTAAATTTCCTAATGAAAAAACTTATCCTGTTGCTTATTTAACATGTAATTTTACTGCACCGATTCATAATGATACTTCTTTATTAACCCATGATGAGGTTGTTACACTGTTTCATGAGTTTGGACATGGTCTTCATCATCTATTAACAGAAATAAATGACTATGGCGTCTCTGGAATACAAGGTGTTGAATGGGATGCTGTAGAGTTACCTAGTCAATTTATGGAAAATTTTTGTTGGGAATGGTCAGTTATAAAAAATATGACTGAACATGTAACTAATAAAAAACCAATGCCTAAAGCTTTATTTAAAAAACTTTTAAAATCTAAAAATTTTCAATCTGGTATGCAAACCACTCGTCAAGTAGAATTTGCATTGTTCGATATTAAGCTTCATAGTAGCTATAACCCCATTAATAAGAATTTTCTCTCGCTTCTTGATAAAGTTCGTAATCAAGTTGCAGTTGTGATTCCTCCAAGTTGGAACCGATTTCCACATAGTTTTTCTCATATATTTGCTGGTGGATATTCTGCAGGATACTACAGTTATAAATGGGCTGAGGTTCTATCAGCCGATGCCTTCAGTCTGTTTGAGGAAATGGGAATTCTATCAGCGGAAGCAGGTTATAAATTTAGGAAAGAGATTTTATCGAAAGGTGGATCGAGGCCTGCTATTAAGTCTTTCATTAAATTCCGAGGTCGTAAGCCTTCAATTGATGCTCTTTTAAAACACCATGGTCTTCAAAAATGAAAATTGCGACCTGGAATGTTAATTCCTTAAATGTCAGATATCCACATGTCATTTCATGGCTTAATAAAAATCAACCTGATATTCTATGCCTTCAAGAAACTAAACAAGATAACGATAAATTTCCTTATTCTGATTTTAAATCTCTTGGCTGGTATTCTTATCATAATGGCCAAAAAACTTATAATGGTGTTTCAATTATTAGCAAAAAACCTTTAATCAATATTTCATTAAATATTGATGGTTTTGAAGATAACCAAAGTCGCTTAATTTCTGGAACATATGAAGATACTAAAAATAAAACAATTAGAGTTATATCTGCTTATATTCCTAATGGCCAATCTTTAGATTCTGATAAATTTATCTATAAAAAAAAATGGCTTTCACATTTCTACAAATTATTAAAGGATTTAAAAAAAAACTACGAAAATATTATTTTGACTGGTGATTTCAATATCTCTCCACAAGATATTGATTGTCATGACCCAAAAGTATGGATAGGTAAAAATCTAGTATCTGATATTGAAAGAGATTACTTTAAAAAGATCTTAAATCTGGGTTTTACAGATTCATTTAGGTATTTAAACCCTGATTCTATTGAGTTCTCATGGTGGGATTATAGGATTCCTTTAAAAAGAAACTTAGGTATGCGAATTGATCATATTCTTACAACGGAGTCTCTATTGGATAATTTAAAAAAAGCATATATTGATAAACAACCACGTGAAATGGAAAGGCCATCTGATCACACTCCTGTTGTTACTGAATTAAACTGACTACTTACTACTTACTTTTAATTCCAAGAGATTTTAACTTTCTATACAAATGAGTTCTTTCCACACCAGATTTTTTTGCTAATTCTGAAACAGAAAGTTTTTTTTGCATATGAAATTTAAAATATAATTTTTCAAATTCATCTCTTGCATCTCTAAGAGATTTATTAAATATTACCTCGCTCATATCTAGAGTGCCTTTTTCAGGAGGAACTTTTTTGTTTACCTTTAATTTAAAACTCTGTAAATAATTTACCACGTCTTCCGATGATATTTTTTGGCCTTCAGAAACCTTAATTAAATTAAAAATAATATCATCGAGTTCATCTATATTTTTAATAATATTACATATTCTTAAAGAATTTAATGCAGAAATCTCAAATTCTTTATACCCAAGATGCTTATTCATTGTCAGATAAAATTTAAGTATTGCTATTGAGAAATCAGGGATTAGATCTTGATTATTTGTGAAATCAGGCATACTTAAAATATTTTCTTTTGGTGTGTCACTACCAATAATACTTTTCAGATTATCATCAACAAAAATAACTTTTATTTGTTCATAGGTATTCTCATTTAAGAATTTTATTATATTTTCTTTTACTATATTTTCAAATTGTGAAAAATTTTTAAATAGTATTGCACTGCAACCTTTTTGTGCTGCTTTTTCAATAAAATTATCTTTAATAATTACATTTGAATCTATCAATAAATAATTCGTACCTACAAGACTATTAATACATATATTAATAAAATTGCCTTCTGATCCTTCTAAATAAATTAAATTTAAAGCTTTAAGATCTATTAGTTTTTGTTTACAGTGAATGACCCAATTTACTTGTGAAGTATTTATAAAATTTTGGTCAATTTTTGATATGTGAATTTCTTTTTTTAAAGCTGAGTTTAACGTATTTAATAATTTTTGTAATGAGATTGGTTTTTCAAGAAAATCATAGGCTCCAATCTTTGTTGCTTCAATTGCTGTATCAATCGTTCCATGGCCTGACATCATTATTACTGGACAATTTATTACATTAGCTGTTGCCCATTGTTTCAGTAAAGTTATACCATCACAATCTGGCATCCAAATATCTAAAAGAATTAATTCAATATCTTCTTTATTTTTAATTAATTTTGCTTCTTCAGCATTTTCTGCCAAATATAATTTATGCCCCTCATCTTCAAGAATATCTCTTAATGATTCTCTAATATCTTGCTCATCATCAACAATTAATATATTTGTCTTAGCCATAACTTTTAATTTTTTCCACTTTTAAGTTTTATTATGACCCTTGTTCCAGAGTTATCAATTCTTTCAATTTTAATACTACCATTATGCTCTTCAATAATTTTATGAACTATTGCTAATCCTAGACCAGTTCCTGTCTTCTTTGATGTTACATATGGTTCAAATATTCTTCCAATGATCGTATCAGGAATACCAATACCATTGTCCTCAATATTCAATTCGACTTCATTAATATACTTTCTAATAAATATTTTTATTTTAGGTTTTTCAATATCTTTTAATGCATCTTGTGAATTTTCTATTAAATTTATTATTACTTGCCTTAGTTTATTCTGATCAGCATAAATTATTGGTATATTTTTATCCTTTTGTATATTAATTATTTTACTTATTTCATATAGCTCAATGACCTCATCTACAAGGTTATCAATTCTTATTGCATCTTTTTCAAGCTTAGGTGGTCTTGCATATTCTGCGAATTCATTAACCATAATTTTTAACGCGTTTACTTGATTTACAATTGTTTTTGTAGAACGCTCTAGAACAATTGAGTCATCTTTATTTAACTTATTACTAAACTTATGTTGTATTCTTTCTGCTGATAATTGTATTGGAGTTAGGGGATTTTTTATTTCGTGAGCTAGCCTCCTAGCAATTTCACCCCATGCACTATGCCTTTGTGCTTTTGTAACTTCAGAGATATCGTCAATTACTAATACGTATGATTTGTTTTTATTCTCAATTAATGGGGTTATTTGTAACATTATTGTCCTTTCCTGACTATCTTTATTAAGTTTAAATTCTTGGCTAACTTCTTTTTTATTTTTTTTATTTGTCGCTATATAATCTTCAATAAATTCATATAGCGGTTCAAAAATTTTATTATTTGATATTATTTTACTCATTGACTTATTATTCATAGGGCTATTCTTATTTTGAAGCATTCTTGATGCTGAAACATTATTTAATCGAATAATTTTTTTATCATCAATAACAATAACGCCAGTTGTTAAATGCGCTAGTATAGTTTCGAGAAAAGTTCTTGCAATTTCTACCCTTTCTCTGTCTTTCTCTGAATTTTTTGTTGCTTCTTCCAATTGTGAAGTCATACTATTAAATGAGCTTATTAATACACCTATCTCATCTTTGCCTTGTTTTGAAGTAATTTTTTTATAATTTCCTTTTGATATTTGTCTTGTTGCATCTGCAAGCATAGCTAATGGCGAGGAGAATCTTCTACTAATAACAAAAGAGGCTGCTACAGATGATAATAAAGCTAATAGTAGAACTAGTGTTAGCGTTAAAATATAAATAATTTTTAATGAATTTCTACTATATGTAAGCTGTTGATATTCATCATAAACAGATTCTACAGATAATGCTAAATTTGCAATTGATGGTGGTATTGGTTGAGTTAATTGAAGAATTAATCTTTTTGACATTACATTTTCTGAAATTATTGGTGTAAAAGCTTTTAAGTATATTTGCTCGCCATTTGCTTCTTCAATTCTTCCAAAAAAATCTTGCCCCCCTCTTTCTAAATCTTCAATATTAGGGATAGGAGGAATTAAATCATTTTTTTCACTTGAAACTTCTATTATCATAGAATCTTGATCAAATATCACAGCATCTTGAATACCAAACTTTGCTCTTAGATCTGACAAAATATTATTTCTTTGTTCTGGATCTGCATTTCCAATTGAGTAAGCGATACTTTTGCCTTTTAATTCAATATCACTCATCAAAATATCAATTGTTTTTTGTCCTAACGTTAACCCCCCCTCTAAGGCTGATTCAACTTTTACGTCAAACCATGACTCAATTGATTTTGTTAAAAAATTCACAGACACTAAATATACAATAAGAACTGGAACAATTCCCATTAAGGCAAATGACAAAACTAGCCTTAATGTAAGCCTACTTCCTGTAATCTCTTTTTTAACACTTTGAAGTAAACGAAAAATTTGTACTGCTATCAAAACAATAAGTGAAAATATAAAAAATATATTTAGACCTAGAAGAATTCTAAATGAATCACTTGAAATAAGATCTGAATTTGAAATTGCTTTTGCTAACAAAATAAGTAAAGCAATGCCAATAAATGATGCAGTAATTATGATATATTTCAATTTAATTTTCCAAATTTATAAATACTTTTGTTTGAATTCATATACCAGGTTCTATCAAAATAGTTAACTTGTAGGGGCTTAGGTAACTTCTTACGTTCTAAAGCTACATTTAACCATAACTCAAAATTCACTTGATTATTATTGAATGAAAATCCAAAATCTTTTACTTTTGAAATTTTTTGTATTGCTTCATCAAGATACTTATATTCATAATTCTTTCCATTTATATCTTTTATTTTATATACTTTTCTTAATGCCTTATATTCAATTTGATAATACCTTATTTTTTTTAAAACCGTTTTAGTTGGCCAAATATCATTTACCTCGACTATCTCTAAAGTAACCTTAAATACTAAAGGTATGCCCTTATCTATTGCTTCACTAATTAAATAATTAATATTTATCTCTTGATCAAAACTTAAAAATTTTAAATCTTCTTTATCTTCAACGACAATATTTTTAATTATTATTTTATTTTCCTCAGATTGAGGAGTTTTATACATTATGACTAATAAAATAGAAATAATGATAATGATAATGGTGATTACGTTAATTTTTTTGAAGAAGTGCATAAAATAATCCATCATGATTATCTGAAGGAAGTACTTGATTCTTTATGTGAAATATATTTGAAGGAAATTTTATATCTATTTCAGAAATATTACTTAAGCTTTTTTTAAAATCTTCAATAACTTCTCTGTTTTCTTCCTCAAAAATAGAACAAGTTATATATAATAATTTTCCCCCTTCTTTTAGCATTGGCCAAGCTGCCCTTAACAACAATAATTGATTATCTGAAAATTTCTTAAAATCATTAACCCTTCTCAACCATTTTATATCAACATGCCTTCTAACTATTCCTGATGCCGAACATGGTACGTCCAATAATATTCGATCAAAATACTCTTTATCCCACCATTTATTTCGAATATTTAACTCTTCATTCATAACCTTTGCTGTAAACCCTTGACGGTTGATATTATCATTAATTTTTATTGTTCTTTGCTTATCACTATCAATTGCAGTTAATTGTATTTTATTTAACTCTAACATATGACAAGCCTTTCCCCCCGGGGCAGAGCAAGCATCCAATACTTTTTGATTATTTTTTAAATCAATTATATGAGCTGCTAATTGTGCTCCCAGATCTTGAACTGATACCTCACCAACATCAAATCCTGGAATTTTTTTTACATCTAAAGGTTTTTTAAGAATTAAACATTCATCATTTAATAAAGTATGCTCTGCTCCTTGCTTATTTAATTTCTCAGAATACTCTCCAATAATAAGCTTCTTTGAATTAATTCTTAATGTAAGTGGTGGTCGCTGATTACCAATATTAAGAATATCTTGCCAATTTTTTGGGTATTGGTTTTTAACCTTTTCGATCCACCACTTTGGATAGCTATACTTTGCAGATTCATTTTCATTTAATTGCTTCTGTAAATTATCTTTATTTCTTAGAAAGTTTCTTAACACTGCATTTATAAATGAACTTTTCTTTAAATCAATTTTTTTTGCTGCATCAACCGCTTGATTAACTAACGTAAAATTATTTGATCTTGTATTATTTATTTGAAATAAAACAATATGTAAAAGCGACTCAAGACATAAGTTATGAATCTTATTTTTAACCAACTTGTTAATATAAAAGTTTGATTCTCCTAACTCTCTTATAGCGCCATAAGCCATATCTTTTATTTCTGATAAATTTTCTACCTTTTTATTATTTAATACCAATTGAAAACTTTTATCTAAATTTTTTCCTAAAAGTACTTGTTCTAATATTTTTGCTGCTAAAAATTGAGAATGGAACATCATGAAAGAGACTCACCATTTTCAATTTCATTAGCAAAAATAAATTCTTTTGCTGTCATTTTTCTCTTACCTGCTAATTGAACTTCTTTAAGCTCTATAGTCCCATCAACTGTTCCTAAAAAAAGGCTACTTTTTTCTGAGTTTACCCACAAACTTCCTGGCTTATTTATTTTAATTTTATCCTCTATACTAGCTTTCCATATTTTTATTACTTTACCTCTAAAAAAACAAGATACTCCTGGAAATGGATTAAAAGCATTTATCTTACGGATTATCTGCTCAGATGTTACATCTCTCCATATCACTTTACCCTCAGATTTTATAATTTTATTTGCATAAGTTGCTGCACCTTCATTTTGCTTAATTAATTTAGGAATTTTATTATTATTAATATCATTAATTACATTAACCATTAATTCAGCACCTAATATAGATAAATACTTTGTAACATCTTCTGTATTTTCGTCTTTACCCAAATTTACAGATCTTTTCCTTATCATATCTCCCGCGTCTAATTTTGAAGACACTGACATAATAGTCACACCAATTTTTGAGTCTCCAGCTTCTATTGCTCTATGAATTGGGGCTGCACCCCTCCATAAAGGAAGTAATGAAGCATGAACGTTATATGCACCTTTAGGAAAAATATCAAGAATCTCACTCGGTATTATTAAGCCATATGCAGCTACTACTAAAATATCTGCATTAAGTTCTAATAATTTTTTTTGTACGATATCATCATTTAATTTTTCTGGTTGATAGATTGGAAGACTAAGATCTTCACCCATTTGCTTTACTGGGCTTGCCTTTAAATTCATTCCTCTACCTGCTTTTCTATCTGGCTGGGTAAGAACTAGTAATATTTCATACCCTTCTTTATATAATGCGCCTAATGTTTGTACTGCAAATTTAGGAGTCCCAGCAAAAACAATCTTTAGTTTCTTATTCATCATTATGTCTGATTTCTTTTATCATTTATCATTTTTTATTTTAGAATGAAATGTCTTATTATTAATATCGAACATATAAAAAAAGGATATAGATAATTTAATGAATTCAAAATTGTCATAATATGTTGATTAATTAATTATTAACTGTTAAATTTCTAGTTGATTATGAAAAAAATCTAATTAAAACTAATTATACTGCTTACAGTCTAATTTTCTTTTTTTCATTGTGAAAGTTTGTAAATTTCTTATATTAAATTTCAAGAATTAAGGATATATCATGTTTGATTTGCTTATCTATATGTTCGAAAACTACCTAAGTTCTAAAAATAATCTAGACTTTGCTAATATGACTTTAGAGCTTGAAGCAGCTGGATTTAATAATAAAGATATTGAAAATGCCCTTGATTGGTTTTCTGAACTTAAAAAAATGTCAGAAAAAATTCCCCAATCTAATTCATTAAAAATTAACGATAAATTTAGAATTTTTACAGAAAATGAAAAAGAAAAGTTTTCACCTGATGGATTGGGTTTTATTTTATTTCTTGAACAAGCTAATATCTTAGACTCAATAGAGCGTGAAATTATTATTGATCGTGCAATGGCACTTAATCAAAATATAATTAATATTGATGAGGTTCGTTGGATTGTCATGATGACATTGTGGAACAATGGTCGTGAAAATGATTATCTTTTTGTTGAAGATTCTTTATATCAAACAGAGCAGTTAATTCTTCATTAATTACTTAAATTCTTAATTATTTTTGAAACAATTTTTGATTCGTTTAAAGTATAAAAATGTATGCCAGGAACACCATATTGAATCAAGGTTTCGCACAACTCTGATATAACATCCACACCGTAATCTCTCAATGACTGAATATCGTTGTCATAACTTTCAAGTTTTAATCTAAGCCATCTAGGAATTTCTGCGCCACAATTTGAAGCGAATCTTGATAATTGCTTAATATTATAAATAGGCATAATTCCAGGAATAATAGGTACTGAAATAGATCTTTTATGGCATTCTTCTATAAATCTAAAGTAAGCATCTGCATTAAAAAAAAACTGTGTGATAGCTGAATCTGCTCCAGCCTCTATTTTTCTTTTAAAATTCTCTAAATCATCATCTGCAGAATCTGCTTCAGGGTGATATTCAGGATAAGCACCAACTTGGACATGAAAATATTCTCCTGTTTCTTCTCTTATAAAAGAAATTAACTCATTAGCATATTTAAAATCTCCATGACTTATTGCGCCTGATGGGTTATCCCCTCTTAAGGCTATTAAATGGTTGATTTCATGTGTTTTATATTCATTTAAAAGATTTCTAATATCTTCTTTTGAAGCACTAATACAAGATAGGTGGGGTACCGCATGATTATTTGATGATTTAATATTTAAAACTGTTTCTAATGTTTTAGTTTTAGTTGAGCCGCCTGCACCAAAAGTAACAGAAAAAAATTCTGGATTAAATTCTGATAAAGTTTTTACTGTTTTATCAAGTTTAAGAACTCCCTCCTCAGTGCGAGGAGGAAAAAATTCAAAACTTACTGATAATATTTCAGCCATAGTTTAATACCGATACGTATCAGTCTTAAATGGTCCATTAACATCTACATCAATATATTTAGCTTGCTCTTGAGTTAACACAGTTAAGTCAGCATTTAACGTCGTTAACTGTAATCTAGCTACTTTTTCATCTAAATGTTTAGGTAATACATGAACACCAAGCGGATATTTGTCTTTTTCAGAGAATAATTCTATTTGAGCAATTACCTGATTGGCAAAAGAAGACCCCATAACATAACTTGGGTGCCCTGTTCCACATCCAAGGTTAACTAAACGCCCTTTTGCTAAAAGAATGATACGTTTGTTGTCTGGGAAAATTACATGATCAACTTGTGGCTTTATTTCTTCCCATTTATATTCTGATAATGAAGCAACATCAATTTCATTATCAAAATGACCAATATTACATACAATAGCCTGATCTTTCATGACTTTCATATGTTCATGATTTATTACATTATAATTCCCTGTTGCAGACACAAAAATATCAGCAAGTTTTGCAGCATATTCCATAGTTACCACACGGTAGCCCTCCATAGCTGCTTGAAGTGCGCATATTGGATCAACTTCTGTTATCCAAACTTGAGCAGATAAAGCTCTTAAAGCTTGAGCAGACCCCTTTCCTACATCACCATAACCACAAACTACCGCAATCTTACCAGCAATCATTACATCAGTAGCTCTTTTAATAGCATCTACCAATGATTCCCTACATCCGTATAAATTATCAAATTTCGACTTAGTTACTGAATCATTTACATTAATTGCAGGAAATGCTAATTCGTTATCCCTAAACATTTGATAAAGTCGCATAACTCCCGTCGTAGTTTCTTCTGTTACCCCTTGAACCTGAGGTAATCTTTCAGAGTACCAAGATGAATTTATTTTTAGCTTATTTTTAATTGCATTAAATAAACAAATTTCTTCCTCAGTAGATGGTTTATCTAAAACTGAAATATCTTTTTCAGCTTTAACTCCAAGATGAAGTAGAAGAGTTGCGTCTCCTCCATCATCTAGAATCATATTTGTGTATTTGTTATCTGGCCATTCAAAAATACGATGCGTGAATTCCCAATACTCATCTAGACTTTCATTCTTAAAGGCAAAAACTGGCGTACCACCGTCAGCAATTGCTGCAGCAGCATGATCCTGAGTTGAGTAAATGTTACAAGAAGCCCATCTTACATCAGCACCTAATTCATTAAGTGTTTCAATTAAAACAGCCGTTTGGATAGTCATATGGAGAGAACCAGAAATTCGAGCCCCTTTTAAAGGTTTTTTGCTCGCATACTCTTTACGAATTGCCATTAATCCAGGCATTTCTGTTTCGGCTATTGCTATCTCTTTTCTGCCGAAACTTGACAAACTAATATCGGCTACAAGATAATCTTTAGTATTTAATTTTGAGTCAGTCACTGTATTCATTTTTTTTCCTAAAATAAATGTGACCAGTGAGATGAATGGTTCACCAATCATCCCGTAACTGGTACGGTTTAATAATGGTGAACGCAGTTACAAATAAATTTGCAGTTCGAGCCTGGGAAATTCTTAGCATCTTGCAGCGTCCCTCGAACAAGTGCAATACTAATTTAAATACTAATTTAAATCAAGTAGATAATAAATATTTACTTGATTTGTAAATCAATTTTTTTATCTATCATTTCCCATGTGAATTCAGGCTCGTCACGGCCAAAGTGTCCGTATGCCGCAGTTTTTTTGTATATAGGTCTTAATAAATCTAATGTCTCCAAAATTCCTTTTGGCCTTAAATCAAATTTTTCTGCTACTAATTGAGATAATTTTTCATCTGTTACTGTTCCAGTTCCAAAGCTATCAACCATCACAGAGGTTGGTTTAGCAACTCCTATTGCATATGAAATCTGAACAAGACATTTAGTAGCCAAGCCTGCAGAAACTATATTCTTTGCAACATATCTTGCACCATATGCTGCAGATCGATCTACTTTACTTGGGTCCTTTCCTGAGAATGCACCTCCTCCATGAGGGGCAGCTCCTCCATAAGTATCGACAATAATTTTTCTGCCAGTTAGGCCACAATCTCCCTGAGGTCCACCGATTACAAATCTTCCTGTAGGATTAATTAAAAATTTAATATCCCCCCTTATTAGCTCCTTAGGAATAATAGGCTTAATAATTTCCTCTATTACTGCTTCACGAAGATCATTTAGTTTAATGTCAGGGGAATGTTGAGTTGATAAAACAATTGTATCTATACCGATTGGCTTATTTCCATCATATTCAATTGTTACTTGAGACTTCGCATCTGGTCTTAGCCATGGAAGAGTTCCATTCTTTCTCAGGAGCGCTTGGCGTTCAACTAATCTATGAGATAGATGAATTGGTAATGGCATTAATTCATTTGTCTCATCACACGCATAACCAAACATTAAACCCTGGTCTCCTGCTCCTTGATCTAAAGGGTCATCCATTGCAAAATCAACACCCTGAGCAATATCTGGTGATTGTGTGTCATATTTTACTAAAACTTCACATGTTTTATAATCAATTCCATAATCACCATTATCATAACCAATTAATTTTAATGTATCCCTGGTTATTTTTTCATAATCTATTTTGGAATTACTTGTAATTTCACCAGCAAGCACAACTAAATTAGTATTTGTTAGAGTCTCTGCAGCAACCCTAGAATTAGGATCTTCAGTTAAAATTGCGTCTAAGACTGCATCTGAGATTAAATCAGATACTTTGTCAGGATGACCTTCTGATACCGATTCAGAAGTAAATAAATAATTATTCATAAAAACCTTGTATATTAATTTTATTAAGCCGTTAGAATAACAAATATGTTCAATAAAAAATAGAAATAAATGAAAATTCCATTTACAAAAATGCATGGCATTGGTAACGACTTTATAATTTTAAATCAAATAACCAATCAATATAATCTAACTCCAAAAATAATAAAATTACTATCACATCGTCAATTTGGCATTGGTTTCGATCAACTTTTAATTATAGAGTCTAGTCTAAATCCAAAAGCAGAATTTAAATATCGTATTTTTAATGCCGATGGTGATGAAGTTGAACAATGTGGTAACGGGGCACGATGCTTTTATCGCTATATTAAAAATAAAAACCTTTCACAAAACTCTCCAATCACTGTTGAAACAAAATCAGGTTTAATTATTCTTTCGGAATATTTAGAAAATTTAATTTCTGTTGATATGGGGAAACCGATTTTTAAAGAAAAAATTAGTGATTTATTTACTTCCGTTTCTATTGGAAATCCTCACGCGGTGCTTGAGCCACTTGAGAAAGATGAAGAATGGGGGGAAGCATTAAAACTTTGTAAAGAAATACAAGCTAATAATAGTTTATTTCCTAATGGCGTAAATGTTGGAATGATGAAGGTGATAGATAAAAATAACTTGCAACTTAAAGTTTTAGAAAGAGGGAGTGGTATTACTCTTGCTTGTGGTTCAGGTGCTTGTGCAGCAAGTGTTACAGCTATCTTAAAAGGATTAGTGAATAGTCCTGTTACAGTCCATATGGATGGAGGTAATCTGATAATTGACTGGGATGGCTTAAATTCAATAACAATGTCTGGCCCTGCTGAAATTGTATTTGAAGGAGAATTTGATTTAAGCTCAATCAAACTATATGAATAATCTTGAATTAATTGAAGAGTATAAGAAATTTATTAGCTTTGAAAAAAGATTAAGCCCTTCTTCAGTAAAAAGCTATCTTAGAGATATTAATGAATTATTAAAACTTAACAATAATAAAGAATTAAACAATTATAGACTTGAGGATATTAGAAAGAATATTACTGTACTTCATTCTCAAGGATTAGGAGGGAAATCTTTATCAAGAGTTCTTTCTTCTTGGAGAGGGTTTTTTAATTTTCTAATTAATCAACATAAGTTTAAAAAAAATCCTACCTTGGGAATTAAAGCACCTAAAAGTAAGAAATTGCTTCCTCAAACATTATCAGTCGACCAAACATTAAAACTTATTGATATAAAAGATATTTCCTTTTTAGGAATTCGTGATCATGCTATTTTAGAATTATTTTACTCTTCTGGGCTTAGATTATCTGAACTAGTTAATCTAAACTATAATGATATTAATTTCGATGATGGAATAATTTCTATCATAGGTAAGGGTAATAAAGAAAGAGTGGCTCCCATAGGCTCATTTGCTTCTATAGCTATAAAAAAATGGTTGAAAATAAGAAAAAACATCAGCGGCTTAGAGTCCGAAAATAAAATATTATTTTTAAGTAAAAATTCTAAAAAATTAACTCCTAGGGCTATTCAATATAGGCTAAAATTTTGGGCAATCAAACAAGGCGTGCCTGAAAATATTCATCCTCATCTCCTTAGGCATAGTTTTGCATCACATATGCTTCAATCAAGCCAAGATTTAAGGGCTGTTCAAGAGCTATTAGGCCATGAAAATATTAGTACTACACAGATATACACGCATTTAGATTTCCAACATCTTTCAAAAGTCTATGATAAAGCCCATCCTCGAGCAAAGAAAAAATAAGAAAGAAAGTAAATTCTCTATTGATGGTATTAAGAAATTAAATTATAGTAAATAGATGCTAGATGAATTAAATTTATTAGAAAGTAAAATCAATAAGCTCATTGAGGCAATTGAAGTATTAAAAAAAGAAAATGATGAATTAAAGCCTAGCCTTCATCATGCGAAGGAAGAAATACAATTACTAAAGACTAAGATGAATGAAGCGACATTAAAAGTTGAAAACCTATTAGCACAGTTACCGAGTTGAGAATATGACAAAACAGGTTGAAGTAAACATATTAGGTAGAGATTTTACAATATCATGCCCAGAGAATGAGGAAGAGAACCTGCAAAAATCGATAAGCTATTTAAAACATAAAGTAGAAGAAATTCAACAATCAGGTTCAACAATAGGTGTTGATAAGATTATTATTAAAGCGGCATTAGATATTACTCATGAATTTTTAAATCAAGGGGACAATAAAGATTTACATACTCTAGATTATCAAAATAAAATAACAAATTTTAATTTATTAATTGATAAGGCATTACAAAACCATTAGCTTTAATAAGTTTATTTTGATGTTGCTTAGGCTAATTATTCTTTGAACT
>TARA_B110000008_G_scaffold95319_1_pt1 | contig 53008 bp, 46 predicted proteins | sample TARA_B110000008 | Tara Oceans TARA_B110000008 (sample SAMEA4396496) | marine metagenome | biome: Westerlies Biome; feature: [DCM] deep chlorophyll maximum layer (ENVO:01000326); material: water (ENVO:00002006), including particulate matter (ENVO:01000060) such as... | depth 40 m
CCTAAAGGTGAGGAAGATATATTAAATATGTCCATTTCAATTGTTTCAATTGTGTGGCCAATGTTAATTTTTGCGGCCATTAATGTAGCACTCATAAGCTATTTTACTGGCATGCAATGTGCAAAGGAGTCAGCTCTAATTGCACTCGCGCGCTCAGTTATTTTTCCAATTATGTTAATACTACTCTTCTGGAATTTATTTGGTTTTATGTCAGCATTTTATGCACTACCAGTTTCGGAGTTATGTGTTTTTGTTATAAGCATATTTATATTTAAAAAACGATTACCAAAGAATTTAATTAAAATTTAGATTTGAGTTTTCAAACTAAATACACAACAATTAAGCAACCGTTTGGGGAATATGATGTATGTTCCGTACCTTTACGAAGCCAAACTAAATCTCCTGGACCATATCTGGTTCCATCATGATCTACCAGATCACCCTCGATAATATAAAATTCTTCGTCACTTTGATGTTTATGGGCAACTGTAGTTTGCCCTGGTTTCATACGATATATGTGAAAACCGCTTCCAAGAGGTTTACTATCGCCTAGCTGTAAAACTGATCCATCTTCGATTCCATCACTTATAAAGGGGATGTAATTTGCACTTTTAACATTTATGACGCGTCTATCTTCCGATGCGATTGGTTTTAACTTTCCCATAATGGCCTCTTTCAGTTCTATTTGAACACTAATTTGAATTATCGATTGCCGAGATTTTTGCAGCAACTTCTATACCACTTAGATATGCACCATGAACTGTTGCTTGAGAGTTTGACATTGTTGCTTCACCTGCAAAAAATAATCGATCATTTAATGTTTCGGCTAAAATCTCTCGTGCTCCAAACCCACTGGGTAATGCATAACTGTATGAACCATATGAGTTTATATTACTTTTCCAAGCAGTTTCTGTAGTTTTATTAATAAATTTGGTAATATCATTCCCAAAGATTGATTTCAGCGCTTCAGAGCAAAAACTTGTTGCAGCACCTGGACCATCCATCTCTAATTGTTCGGCAAAGTGGCCAGCTACAAAACCAACAGCGATATTACTGTCATAGAGCCCAAACTCTATTGAGCAGAAGTCATTTTCTCCCATAAGATAATCAGCACTTTGACCTTGGTGAGCTTCTCGCCATTTTGCATTAAATTCAAATCCAATTTTGTTTAGCAGACCATTAGGCAAATTGTTAATAGCATCTTTTTTTCTTTGCGGTAACTTTGGAAAAAATTTAATTTTATTCTGGGATAGGACGCCAGTAGAAACTGTTACTACTGCATAAGTTGCACTTATTACTCCATCTGGTGTTTCAACTTTTACACCACTTGAAGAATAGTCAATTTTTGTGGCAGCACAATTAGTAATTACTTCAACATCTTTATATAAATATTTTATGAAGGCGCCTAATCCATTTTCTACTAGCCAATCTCCTTTTGTATTTGTGAAATGAAATACATCATGAGCTGAACATACATCTGGATCTGCTCCCAGCATTGGAGCTATTTGATTTCTTGCAATATCTCGCCATTTTGCTTCTGGAAGTGATTTCTCAACTGATTGATCTTTTTTATTTTTCCCTGCTTTATTTATATTTTTCCACATATCTTCAATGTACTGGCTATATTCTTTTGTTTGCTTTGAAGAAAGATTTACACCATTAGAATGTACCCAAGTATGAGACCAGTTTTTTTTATGTAATTTAAAATTATTTTGAACAGCAATTTCTGCTAATGGATTTGTAACTGCTGAATGAAGCCACGATCCTCCAATATCAAACGGAATATCGAAAATAGAATTGTCAGTCACGCATCTACCGCCAATATGGTTGGCCGATTCAATTACAATCACAGAATAACCAATGTCTTTTAGAGATTTGGCCGCTGATAGGCCAGATGTGCCAGCACCAATTACAACAACATCTGAATTAAGTGGATTTAAGACCATAGAAACATAACTATTATAACTTAATGTTCAAATTTGGTACTTTCTCAAACTCAGCCAAATCGATAGGGTCTTCATTATCGAATTTGCAACACCTTCTATAAATTTCAAGCATTGCTTCTGATAATATGCCTTGATTGTAAAAGTACATTGCAGCACCATACCTTGCATAACCTGAACCAGAAACACCAAGTTTGCTGTTAAGAAGTTCTTGTTGTATTTTTTTCTCATTTGTATTCATTGATCATGAGTATCAATCATTGATTTGTTTAAGTCTCTAATGTCACTTTCTTTAGGAGTTTTTTGGGCATTATAGATAGGTAGTATTGACCGTAGATGATCATGATACGTTCGAACGCTATACTCTAGATCTGACAAATAAAAACCGTCAAACGCATTTGACACCATAGATTCATTTGACCAAATCGTTAGCTGTTTATCCTCAATAACTGTCTCACGATCAATCCTGCTAGCTAAATATCTAGCAACTTTTTGCTGCCGGTCTTCATTAGGATATTTATAAGTAGCGCTTCTTATAATTGATTTATCAGTAGAAATTGGGAACTCTTGATAAAATAATGATGTTTCTGGCGTCATAGCGATAACTGAATTTGGAAAAATTCCATAGTATACCCAAGTTTGATTAGACTCTATTGGAAGATCCTTGTGTGGCTTTGAGAATTTTTTATAGTTACGAACACCCCAATGACGGCCTTTAGAGGCTGTAAATTTTCCTGCAGAACGAGATACACCATCTTTATAAGACTCATCGTAATAATTTGAGCCATAAAGATCTTGTAATGCTGGATGAGCCATTGCCACATGATACCCCTCATTGTCGACATCTCGAATTGATTTCCAGTTAACTGGAGATGTTTCAGTCCAAAACCCATCTGTAGGTATTTGCTCAGACATCTTATAACCTGATGCTTCTTTTTCATATTTGTTCAATAACTCTTTTACAGATGGTTGCGGGCCTTTTTTAAAACGAACAAAAACAAAACCATTCCAAATTTCATGTTCAACAGTGCGCAAAGAAAATTCATTCTTATCTAATGGTGGAAAAGACTTTGGTTGAGATGCCCCTCGCAATGTACCATCGAGATTGTAGACCCATCCATGAAAAGGGCAAATTAAAGCATTTTTGCAAGTACCCTGATCATTTGTCACCAATCTTGATCCACGATGACGGCAAATATTGTGAAAGGCTTTTACATCAAAGTTAGTATCTCTAATTATTATTGCCCGTTCGCCGCATAAATCAAATGTTTTAAAATCACCTATATTTGGAATATCTGAAATATGACAAGCAATTTGCCAATGTGTTTTAAATATTTCAATTTCTAAATCTAAAAGTGCTGAGCTATGATATGTCCAGCCTGGTAATCCTGAACGATCCCATCCTTTTGGAGGGGGTTTCAGATTTTTAGCATTATCCATTTGTTAACCTCAAAATTCGTTCTCTAATTTTTTTCACACGAAACTGTATTAATACGCTTTTTAGTATTTTGAATAACAATATTATTGGTAAACTATTTTCCTAATCAGTCAACTTGACTTTGAAGCTTTGTTTGGATTAGCGTTAGTATAGGGAGAAAATACAATTAAATAATTTGTAAATTTACATAGATAATTTCTTTTGATTTCAAATAGATTTAATCTGGACATTATGTTGTTCCTAAAAGGAATTAAACGAAGAAATAAATATAATTTATACCAAGGGGAAGGATACTCATTATGAAAATAAAAAATAAAATATTAAATTTAGCGTGTTCAGTTGCTGTTGGCTCTTTATTTGCCAACTCTGTTTCTGCTCAAGAGCGTGTTCTCAATGTAACAAACTGGGGCGAATATATTGCAGAAGATACGATTTCTAATTTTGAAAATGAATATGGTATTAAAGTAGTATACGATGCTTATGACTCTGCGGAAGCAATTGACGCAAAGTTACTTGCAGGTAGCAGTGGTTATGATGTTGTTAGCCATTCTGGTGGGATGACTGCTCGTTTAATACAAGCCGGCATTATCTCTCCACTTGATATTTCAAAATTAGACCAGCTTAAAAATGTTGACCCTGCAATAATGGACCAATTAGCTAATTTATGGGATCCTGGTAATAAACATTTTATCCCTTATATGTGGGGTACACATGGAGTTACTTATAACGAAGAATTGGTAAAAGCTACGTATCCTGATGCTCCAATAGGCTCAATGGATATGATTTTTGATCCAGTTCATATGAAAGAACTATCTAAGTGTGGAGTTTCTTTCCTTGATTCACCTGGTGATATCATTCCCATGGCTTTAGCGCACATGGGCCTTGATCCAAACTCAACAAATCGTGACGATTATGCAGCTGTAGGTGAAATGCTTGCTAAAGTACGCCCTCACATAAAAACATTTGATAATTATGCTTATCAACAAATGCCACAAAAAGAGTTCTGTGTATCAGTAACATGGGGTCCTGATGGATTACTTGCCATGTCTGGTGCTGCTGAAGCAGATACTGGTGTTGTCTTAGATTTTTCTCTTCCAGAAGGGCAAGGGAAATCACAGTTATGGATTGATGGATGGGTTATTCCTGCTGATGCAAGCAACAAAGATGATGCGCATCTATTCTTAAATTACATGATGCGGCCTGAAGTTGCAGCTGCGGATAGTAATTACACTTGGTATGCGACAGCAAATCTTGCTGGTAAAGCAATGGTGGATGAAGAAGTAACATCAAGCCCAGCTGCGTTTCCAACATCTGGTCAAGTAGACCAGATGTATACAACAGCTATATTGCCACCAAAAATCAAAAGACTTCAAACTAGAACTTGGACTAATTTTGTAGCAGGTAATTAATCTAAATTTTAATGCGGCGGTAGTGTAACTACCGCCGTTTACTTATGCACTTATAAAATATGGTGAGTTCGAATTGGAAGATGAATTAATATTAGACAGTGCAATTTCTCAAAGTGGTAAAAAAGAAAAGCCATTTGTGCAGATTAGGGGTCTAACGAAAAAATTTGGTGCAATTACTGCGGTAGATAATATTGATCTTGATATATACCAGGGTGAGCTATTTTGCCTTCTTGGCGGGTCTGGTTGTGGTAAATCCACACTTTTAAGAATGCTTGCGGGCTTTGAGTTTCCTGAAGCAGGGACAATAAGTATCGATGGTATAGATATGTCTCAAGTTCCTGCATATGAACGACCAACAAATATGATGTTTCAAAGTTATGCATTATTTCCACATATGAATGTAGGTGAAAATATTGCATTTGGTCTTCAGCAAGACAAAATTCCTAAAGCTGAAATTACTGATCGTGTAAATGATATTTTAAAACTAGTTGAGCTTGAAGGTTATATAAAGCGAAGACCTCAACAGCTTTCTGGTGGACAGAGACAGCGAGTTGCATTGGCAAGAGCATTGGTTAAGAAACCAAAACTACTTTTATTAGATGAGCCATTAGCCGCACTTGATAAGAAATTACGCAAACAAACTCAATTTGAACTGGCTAATATCCAAGAACAAGTTGGTGTAACATTTATTGTGGTGACGCATGATCAAGAAGAGGCAATGACTCTATCGTCAAGAATGGCAGTCATGGACATGGGTAAATTCAAACAGATTGGCACACCAACAGAAATTTATGAATTCCCTGAGTCGCGTTTTGTTGCAGACTTTATTGGTTCTGCAAATATTTTTGATGGAAAAGTAATTAGTAGCAAAGCTGGAAAATTGACAGTTTCTACTGATGTTGGTGAAGTGTTTGTTAATAATGGACAGTCAATACCCAAAGGCGAAAAAATATGGTTAGGTCTTCGGCCAGAAAAAATTTATTTAAGTAAAATCAAACCAAAAGCTGTAGGGCCAAATCAAATAAATGGTATTGTAGAAGAAATTGGATATCTAGGTGAAACTTCGATTTATAAAATCCGATTAGAAAATGGACAAATTATTGATGTATCAGCTCCAAATCAGAGTAGACAGATGTCACGCGTACGTGAAATAACTTGGGAAGATATGGTCTATTTAAATTGGGAACCTGAGAGTGCGATGTTACTTAAGTCATGAATATTGGAACAAAAAATGACATCAGTATGAAAGTTGAAAAACAAAACAATATAATAGATCGCTTTTTAAGGCGTCTTCAAGAAAATTGGCGAAGTATAGTTATAATTATACCATTCGTTTGGTTGTTAATGTTTTTCTTATTTCCATTTTTCATCGTTGCTAAAATTAGTTTAGCTGAAATAAAAATCGCAAGTCCCCCATTCACTAGCATGGTGGAATGGGCTGATGGTGGAATAATGACTATACGAATTGTATTTGATAACTTCCTCTATATCATTAACGATAGTCTTTATATTAATACATATCTCAATTCTGTAAAAATTGCATCAACAGCAACTCTGATAAGTCTTTTATTAGGATATCCGATTGCATATGGAATAGTTCGTTCCGGTCCTGTAGCTAAACCAATCTTTCTTTTTATGGTAATTTTACCTTTTTGGACTTCTTTTCTGTTGCGTGTGTATGCATGGATGGGGCTACTTGCAGATCAAGGCACAATTAATAGTTTGTTGATAGCACTTGGGTTTATTAATGAACCAATACAAATGTTATATTCCGAATTTGCTGTCTATGTTGGCATTGTTTATACATATCTACCGTTCATGATTTTGCCACTTTATGCCAATATGGAAAAACTGGATATTAGTTTAAACGAAGCTGCTGCTGATCTTGGATCAAAACCAACAAATACTTTTTTCAAAGTAACGCTGCCCCTTACAATGCCTGGTGTGATCGCTGGGTCACTATTAGTTTTCATACCTTCATCTGGTGAATATGTAATTCCAGATCTTTTAGGTGGTGGTAATGTTCAAATGATTGGGCGAGTTTTATTTAATGAATTCTCTCGTAATACTGACTGGCCTGTTGCCTCAGCTGTGGCAATTGCAATGCTCTTTTTGCTCGTTTTTCCGATAATAATATTCCAGCATTACCAAGGTAAAGCTGCAGAGGGTAATTGAGCTATGTACGGAAAGCGCTCTAAATTTTTAACGGTAATGTTAACAATTGGAATGGCATTTTTTTATATCCCAATTATCTTATTGGTGATCTACTCTTTCAATTATTCGAAACTGGTTCTTGTTTGGGGCGGTTGGTCGACAAGATGGTATAAAGTTTTGTTTGAGTCTGAAGAAGTTTGGGCGGCTGTTAATATGAGTTTAAAGATTGCATTAGTAAATGCGACTTTTGCAACAATACTTGGCATGCTAGCTGCTTTATCAATGGTTAGGTTTGGTAAATTTAGAGGGCGCACTTTATTTGGTGGAATGTTAGTTGCGCCATTAGTAATGCCTGAGGTTATTACTGGGCTTTCACTTCTAGTTATGTTTATAACTTTGAAACAGTTTTTTGGTTGGCCTGAAAATCGTGGTTTTGCAACAATTACAATTGCACATATTACATTTTCAATGGCTTACGTGGCAGTAACTATTCAAGCACGGTTAACTGGAATGGGGCAATCATTAGAAGAAGCAGCGGCTGACTTGGGCGCTAAGCCCTTTAAAGTTTTAACTGCAATTACAATGCCTCGCCTTACACCTGCACTCATTTCAGGATGGTTGCTTGCATTTACTTTGTCACTTGATGATCTGGTGATAGCTAGTTTTGTATCTGGGCCTGGCGCAAACACTCTGCCAATTTTGATTTTTTCGCGTATTCGACTAGGTCTTCGACCTGATATAAATGCATTGGCAACAATCATCATATTAGTTGTGGCCGTTTGTATAGCCATCGCTGCATTGATAATGTTTCGTCAACAAAAACGTGATATGTTAGATCAACAACTTGCCGAAGGTGAAAAATAATAATTCAAAACATTTTTTGAAAGGATTCAATAATGACCAATACAGCACTAACCTCTAATGCGCCTGATCTTGAAACACTCAAGAAATGGGATCGATTACATCAGATACATCCCTGGGCGGCAATTGATAGCTGGAGGGGTTACGATAATATGTTTGTAGATTCTGCTGATGGAATTTATTTTTGGGATGGCGCTGGTAAACGTTATATTGATGGGCCTGGCGGTATGTGGTGTAGCCAGATTGGGTATGGCCGTAAAGAAATGGCCGATGCAATTTCTGATCAAGTCATTAAATTACCATTCACCTCACCCTTTACTAATTCAACTCAACCCTCTGCCATACTATCAAAGAAAATAGCAGATATGGCACCGGGTGATTTAAATAATGTTTTTTTCACAACAGGTGGATCCACAGCTGTTGATACAGCGCTGAGAACCATGCAGTATTTTAATAATCGACGATGCTTACCTGAAAAAAAAATGATAATTGCCCGCGAAAAAGGGTATCATGGCTCTACTTATCTTGCTCATTCTGTAACTGGAAAAGAAAGAGACAAATCCCATTTTGATTTTGCAACAAACCTTGTTCAATTCTTGCCTGATGTGAACCCATATATCCGTCCAGATGGTATGAGCATAGAAGATTGGTGTGATGCCAAAGTTGAAGATTTGAGGGAAATGATAAAACAAATTGGGGCAGATAAAATTGGTGCTTTCATAGCTGAGCCAATTTTAAGTTCAGGTGGCGTAATCGTTCCTGCAAAAGGTTACCAAAAGAGAACTTGGGAGATTTGTCGAGAAAATGATATTTTATATATATCTGATGAGGTTGTTACAGGATTTGGTCGTTTAGGGCATTGGTTCGCATCTGAAGAGGTTTTTGAAATTATTCCAGACATGATAACATGTGCAAAAGGCTTAACATCAGGGTATTTACCTCTAGGAGCGTGCATTATATCTGACCGTGTATTAGAGATAGCAAGCCAAGGTGATGAACCATCTGCATTTACAAATGGATACACATATTCTGCTCACCCAGTATCATGCGCTGCGGCATTAAAAAATATTGAAATTTTTGAGAATGAACGCATTCTAGAAAATGTTCGCAATGTGTCACCCCATTTTCAGCATCGTCTCAAAGACTTAATGAAATATGATATTGTGGGGGATGCGCGCGGCATGGGTTTGCTAGGGTGCATTGAATGTAAAGCTGATGATTTAGAAGCAGAAAGATCTTTAGGTTCAAAAATTGATGAAGCCTGTGAGGAATTAGGATTATTAGTTCGCCCACTAATCAATATGGCAGTTTTCTCTCCACCTTTAATCATAACTATAGAACAAATAGATGAAATGTTTGATATCTTGGAGGCTGCTATTATAAAAGTAGAAAATAACTTATGATTTATACAATTTTGATATTCAAAAATATTTAACAGTATTTGGAAGTTTATTGGCTGGGTCGATAGGACTCGAACCTATACTCTACGCTACCAAAAAGCGGTGCATTACCATTATGCTACGACCCAACGTGAAGGCTGTTTACGCGGACTTTAAGTATCGTGCAAGTCAAAAAATAGTAATTTTGACTTGTTTTGTGCCTTGCATGCTTCTAGGTGAAAAATATGAGAAAATTTGACGTAACTATTATTGGCGCAGGTGCTGCGGGCATGATGTGTGCTATTCAAGCTGGAAGACGTGGCAGAACAGTATTATTAGTAGATCATGCAGCGTCTGCAGGTGATAAAATAAGGATTTCTGGTGGCGGTAAGTGTAATTTTACTAATCTAGATATTAAATACGATAAGTTTATTTCGCATAATCCAAAATTTATGGCATCCTGTCTTTCCCGATATACTCAATGGGATTTTATTGACTGGGTGGAATCATGTGGCATTTTGTATCATGAGAAAACATTGGGTCAGTTGTTTTGCAATAACTCCTCAAAAGAGATTTTGACAATGTTAAATCAAGCCATGTCAGATGCTGGAGTTGTTCTGGAATTAAAAACTTCTGTTAAGAATATAAAAAGATCTACCAATTTTGAAATTGAATTGAACACAAGCTCTGTAATGAGTGAATCACTTGTAATTGCAACTGGTGGCAAGTCTATACCTAAAATGGGTGCAACTGGCTTTGGTTATAAAATAGCAGAACAATTTGGACTATCATTAACTGAAACTCGACCAGGTTTGGTGCCTCTGATGTTCGCACAGCAAGAACTAGCACCAATAAAGCAAATGTCAGGAACTTCAGTACAAGCAAGTGTAAGTTGTAATAATGTTTCATTTGATGAAGGTCTATTGTTTACCCACCGTGGATTATCTGGCCCAAGTATATTGCAAATAAGCAGTTATTGGGATCAAGGTGATGAAATTTCAGTAAACTTACTTAGAGATAATAGTATTCTTGAAGCACTGAAAACTAAACGCCAGAAAAATGGCAAGCAAGCAATTCATAATGCTCTAAATGGTCTTCTTCCTTCAGTCGTTTGCAAATTTGTTACTGAATTGGCGAATGTAAGTGGAAATATAGGTGATCAATCTGATCTATCATTAATAAAACTTTCTAATGCTGTACATGAATGGAAAGTCAAACCGGTTGGATCTGAAGGATATCGTACGGCTGAGGTGACATTAGGTGGAGTTGATACTGATGAATTACATTCACGAACAATGGAATGCAAAACTGTAAAAGGTTTATATTTTATAGGTGAAGTTGTTGATGTTACGGGCTGGTTAGGTGGTTATAATTTCCAATGGGCTTGGTCATCTGGTTGGGCTGCCGGACAAGAAGCATAAGCACATCTTTTAAGCTATATTCTGATAGGAGATTTCTTGGCTAAAATGTCAAATTCCATAAGTGATTTAATTAAATCAGGCATACGATTCAAGTCAATCATATTTGGCCCATCACTTGGAGCATTATCTGGATCTTCGTGGCACTCGATGAAAACACCGGCGATACCAAGGCTCACTGCACACCTTGCCATCACTGGTGCAAACTCTCTTTGGCCACCTGAAGAGCCGCCATTTCCTCCAGGTTGCTGAACTGAGTGTGTAGCATCCATTATTACTGGTATGCCATTACGTGCCATCTCAGGCAATCCACGCATATCAGCAACAAGAGTGTTATAGCCGAAGCTTGTACCTCTTTCACATGCCATGATCTTGTTATTTCCTGAAGTAGATACTTTTTCAAGAACATTATGCATGTCCCAAGGTGCTAAAAATTGACCTTTTTTGATATTTAAAATTGCATCTGTTTTAGCAGCTGCTATCAGCAAGTCTGTTTGACGACATAAGAAAGCGGGTATTTGTAAAACATCAACAATTTTTGCAACCTGTGAACACTGTTCTGCAGTATGAACATCTGTAATTGTTGGGCAACCAAGATTTGATTTAACTTCTTGCATTACTCGTAATCCTTCTTCGATACCCAAGCCCCTTTTGCCATTCATTGAAGTACGATTTGCTTTGTCGAAGCTACCCTTAAAAATAAAATTTGCATCGAATTTATTACATGCTTTCATGAGCGTTTCTGCTATGTTTAAAGAATGATCAATACTTTCCAATTGGCATGGTCCTGATATAATAGTTAAGGGACTATCATTAGAAATTTCGAAATTGTTTAATTTGATTTTATTTTGCATTTTGATCTCGTGATTTATGAAATATTTACTTAAAATTTCTTCAATAAAAATTTTTATTTTAAACTTTGAGGTAAATCTGTATTTCCATTTTTTGCTTGAGTAAGATAACTTTTCTATCCCTTCTTATAACAGATATGATGTTATTTTAAATTTCGCAAGGTGAAGTATTCAAACATATTTGAATTTTTTAAATTATCTTAAAAATATTCTAAATTCATCTATAATTTAGCTTTAGAGACTTGCTCAAACCTAGGAAAACTTTAAATTGCAAGCAAAGGAGTGAGATTCATTTGTTACGATCTGTTTTAACTGCAATTTTTTTATTTCTGCTTTGGTATTTAATGTCTGGTATAGATAAAACGTTAACTCTAGGCTTAGGTTTAGGCTCATCTATTTTTGCTGTCTGGATAGTGCGCAGAATGGAAAATGCATCTGATTTTAAGAGTCTTAAAGTACAATTGCGACCAGTTGAATTTTTGAAATATTGTATCTGGATTTTATCAGAAATTCTCAAGTCAAATTGGACCATTACAAAGGTAATTCTTTCACCGAATATGAATATCAAGCAGAATATGTTTAAAGTACCTTTTTCCCAAAAAAGTGACTTGGGGCAAACCATTTTTGCAAATTCAATTACTCTAACTCCTGGTACTATTTCAGTTGAAGTTGAAGAAGATCATTTTCTGGTACATGCATTAGTTTTTTCACCTAGAGATCATGCAGCATTGGCTGAAATGAATGAACGTGTTTCTAAAATTGAAGGTACTGTAAAATAATGATAGATACGATGCCACATTTCATTTTTTTAATTGCACTTATTTTATTATTTATAGCAATGATCCTTGTTCTAATAAGATTGTATAAAGGGCCAACTTTATATGACAGGGTTTTATCAACTAACTCTTTTGGGACACATACTGTTCTATTTATTGGAGTGCTTGGTTTCTTAAGTGATCGCCCAGACTTTTTAGATATTGCATTATTATATGCTTTAATAAATTTTGTAGCTACAATCGCAATTCTTAAATTTTTTCGTTACCGTGCAATTGGAGATGTATTAATAAAAAGGGATTCAAAAAAATGAACTTTCTTTATGATATTACGCAATTAATTGCTTGGGCTTTAATTTTACTAGGAAGTGTAATGGTTATTATAGGAGCATTGGGGTCTCTTAGGTTTCCAGATTTTTGGTCAAGATTACACGCTGCTTCAGTTACTGACAGTGGTGGAGTGATTTTACTCTTATTAGGAATGGGTATTCATTCTGGGTTCAATTTAATTACTTTTAAATTATTTTTAATAGGTGCGTTTTTATTTATAACTGGTCCAACATCTTCTCATGCTGTTGCTAACGCTGCTTTAGTATCTGGAGCTAAAACTTCTAAAAAAATTAAAATGAACCTGGTGACGAAGGATGATTGATACTTTTACAAATACAGTTTTATTTGTGATGCTGGTGCTCACGGCCTTAGCGATTGTTAGAATGGAACGCCTTTTTGCAGTTGTAATGCTTTCCAGTGTATTTAGTTTGTTGTCAGCATTATTATTTGTAACTTTAGACGCTGTAGATGTAGCATTCACTGAAGCAGCAGTTGGCGCAGGCATCTCAACAGTTTTAATGCTGGGAACAATCGCATTAACTAAACCAGAAGCAAAAAGACCACGTCACACTGCTTTTGTGCCATTAATAGTTGTATGTGTGACTGGTGCTGCATTAGTCTATGGTACATTAGATATGCCAGCATTTGGTTCACCAGATGCGCCGGCTCAAACACATGTAGGCCCAGATTATTTATCACGTACACCAATTGATATTGATGTACCGAATGCAGTAACAGCAATTTTAGGCAGTTATCGTGGCTTCGATACACTTGGAGAAACTGCAGTTGTATTTACGGCGGGTATTGGTGTTTTGCTTTTATTGTCAGGACTAAGACGCCGACGTGAAGATGAGGATGACGAAATATGATTTTCCATCATTTAATACTTCGTGTTGTTACCAAACTCTTAGTCGGAACTATAATATTATTTGCGCTATATGTTCAATTTCATGGTGATTTTTCACCTGGAGGTGGTTTTCAAGCTGGAGTTATCATGGCTGTAGCTTTCATTCTTTATGGTATTGTCTTCAGCTTAGAGGCAGCTAAAAAAGTTTTTCCTGAATGGCTTGTTCACAAATTATCAGCACTTGGTGTCCTGATTTATGCAGGTACTGGCATCGTTGCCATGATTTTAGGCTATGATTTCTTAGATTATGATGCCTTTTCACCATTACATCCTACGCATGGTCAGCATTGGGGTTTGTTAATAATTGAATTTGGGGTTGGAGTTACAGTTACTGGAGTAATGGTAGCAATATATTATGCTTTTGCTGGCCGTCCTCCAAGCATCTCAGATGAGGAATGGTAGATGGGTAAGTTTTTTGAACTTCAGTTTTTAACAGGCCATATACATTACTTATTATTTATAGTTTTAATGATGACTGGACTATTTATAGTTGTGGACAAAACTAATTTAGTAAAAAAGATTATTGGTTTAAATATTTTTCAAGTTTCAGTATTTATGTTTTATGTGTCGATTGGGAAAGTTACCGATGGTACAGCGCCAATTTTTCCTATGGATTCAAATTATCATGTCGATCAAGCTGCGATGCAAACAATTCTATATTCAAATCCATTACCGCATGTTTTAATTTTGACAGCTATTGTCGTTGGTATAGCCACTACTTCATTAGGATTAGCGCTAATTGTTCGAATACGAGAAAGTTTCGATACAATTGATGAAGAAGATATTTTGCAAATTGAACAAAAAATGACACGCGATGATAATCAAAAATATAAATACCTTTTAAGGGATATGCTATAATGGCTAACATTGCGCATGTCGCCGAACATACAGCACGAGACTTAATTGATCACTTGCCTTTGCTTCAAGTTTTGGTGCCATTTTGTACTGCGCCAGTGATTGTTTTATTTGGAAGTCGTAGGTTTGCGTGGCCTTTAGCATTTATTTCATCAATTATTTCATTGGTTATTTCAGTCATGCTCATGATGATTGTGCGAGAAGGGGGGTATATTTCATACACCCTCGGAGGGTGGGCCCCACCATTAGGCATTGAATACAGAATTGATGCAACTAACGCATTTGTACTAATGCTAATCACTACCATAGGTACAGTAGTTTTACCATTTGCATATACTTCAATTAATAATGAAATCCGTAATCGTGACCATACTCTGCTTTATGCATGCTGGATGCTTTGTTTCACAGGTTTGTTGGGAATGGTTGCTACAGGCGATGCTTTCAATGTGTTTGTATTCTTAGAGATTTCGTCATTGTCCACTTATGTATTGGTAGCGCAAGGTGCATCAAAAGATCGTCGTGCACTGACTGCAGCATATGATTATCTGATCATGGGAACTATAGGAGCGACGTTTTTTGTTATTGGCCTTGGAATGTTATATATGGCTACTGGCACTTTAAATCTGGCGGATTTGGCAGATAGAATTGCTGATCAAGGTGCTAACCGTACTGTAAGATCTGGTTTCGCTTTTGTGATTGTGGGAATGGGCCTTAAGGTAGCGATGTTTCCGCTACATCTATGGTTGCCAAAAGCATACACATTTGCACCTTCTGCAGTAACTGTATTTTTATCGGCTACTGCAACTAAAGCAGCATTATATGTAGTTATGAGATTTGTATTTTCTGTATATAATCCAGATTTTTCATTCACAAAAAATACACTTGAAATTATTTTTTTACCATTGGCTATTATTGCAATGTTTTCTGCATCTTTCGTTGCAGTATTTCAAGTAAACATGAAAAAAATGCTAGCTTATTCTTCGATTGCTCAAGTGGGATATATGTTGTTGGGAATAGCCATACTTAGTGAAGCAGGCTTAACTGCTTCTCTATTACATATGTTCAATCATGGATTTGCAAAAGCATTGCTGTTTATGGGTGCGGGTGTTTTAGTCTTAAAAACTGGTGGGTCTTTTTATCTTCAAATATCTGGAATGGGGCGCAAAATGCCAATTACTTCCGGGGCGATCGTAATTGGTGGGTTGTCACTGATCGGTGTGCCTGGCACAGCTGGATTTTTGTCAAAATGGTTATTAGTTCAAGCAGCATTGGAGCGTAGTACAGATAATAGTTTATTTTTAGTTGTTGCTTTGAGTATAGTTTTATCTTCACTTTTAGCGGTCATTTATGTTTGGCGTATATTTGAAGTTTTATTTTTACGTGAAGCAGACGTATCTATGCCCTCATCTGAAGCTCCAATTATGATGCTAATCCCGATGTGGATATTGGCTGGATCTTGTGTGTGGTTCGGATTTTCAACAGATCTTTTATATGATGTAGCCAATCAAGCGGCTCTTAATTTGCTTGAAGGATCTATGGGTATGACTGGCTCTATTTTGAATTTAGGGATGAACTGATGGAATTTAATTCTATTGAAACAATTACGCTTATTCACTGTGCTATGCTATTTCCAGTTTTAGCTATGGCGGGCAATATGGCTTTTTCTGGAGCTAAGAATGTTCGTGATACCTTTACACTATTGTGTGCGATATTAACATTTTTTAGTGTGGTTGTGATACTTTCTAATGTAGGAAATAACGTCACTGAGCCTGTAAGCTTGTTTAATGTATTTCCTGGAATTGACATTGCTTTTAATGTTGAGCCATTAGGTTTGTTATTTGCAATCATTGCTTCAGGATTATGGATCCTGACACACATTTATGGTGTTGGGTATATGCGAGGTAATAATGAAAAACATCATGCTAGATTTTTTGCATGTTTTTGCATTGCTATTTCATCAGTAATTGGAATTGCTTTTGCATCCAATATGTTCACATTATTTTTGTTTTATGAAATTTTAACAGTTTCGACTTATCCTCTTGTTGCTCATAAGGGGACAAGTGAATCTATTCGGGGTGCTCGTGTTTATTTATCAATCTTAATTGGTACATCAATTGTACTGCAATTAACTGCAATAATTTGGACGTATGTTTTAACTGGTACTTTGGACTTTACTCAAGGTGGTATTCTTGAAGGTAAAATTTCAGATTGGGTCGTACCTATTCTTCTTGCACTTTATGCTTTTGGGATTGGAAAAGCAGCGCTAATGCCTTTTCATAAATGGTTGCCAGCAGCAATGGTTGCGCCAACTCCTGTATCAGCACTCTTGCATGCCGTAGCTGTAGTGAAAGCTGGAGTGTTCACTATGTTGAAAATTGGTATTTATATCTTTGGCATTGATTTTCTTTCAGATACAGGTGCATCTGAATGGCTTATGTGGTTAGCAGCATATTCAATTATAACTGCGTCAGTGGTTGCTATGTATCAAGATAATCTTAAAAAGAGGTTGGCATATTCAACAATATCTCAATTATCATATATTACTTTAGGAATGGCTTTGGCTAACTCTATGGGTGCACTAGGTGGGGGTATGCACATTGCTATGCATGCTATGGGTAAGATTACGCTCTTTATGTGTGCTGGTTCGATTTATGTAAAATACCATAAGACTGAAATTTCAGAAATGTCCGGGTTGGGGCGTGTAATGCCGATTACGTTTCTTGCCTTTTTTATTGGTGCACTGTCGATTATTGGCTTGCCACCTTTAGGCGGGTCTTGGCCAAAATTTTTGTTAATTATGGGAGCAATTAATACTGAGCATTATATCATAATTGCTGTTCTGATGTTGTCATCACTATTAAATGTTGCTTATTTGATGCCCATTGTTGGGCGAGCTTTTTTTAGTTCAAATTTGAATTCATCTGTGGGAAAATATAACGAAGCGCCAATTTTGTGTTGGTTACCACCAGCAATTACAGCTATTGGCTGTATAGTCTTGTTTTTCTATGCTGGCATCTTACAAGATTTTTTAACCCCAATTATTCAAAAATAGGAGGCTGATTAAGTGATAAAGAAGGTAAAAAAAAGCACACAAGATTACCCTATTCTAGGTAGATGGATTTCTTGGGTTGATAAGCCAGGGAGCAACCAGAAAATATTTTATGTTTTAATAATATTATGTATTGCTTCATTTGGGCTTGAATGGACTTATGAAAAACATGCATATTTCGAAATAGAAAACTATAAAGGTTTTTATGCAATTTATGGATTTATAGTTTTTTCAATACTTATTTTTATAGCAACATTATTACGAAAAATTATTAAAGTTCGTGAAGATTTTTATCTTGAAAAATCAATAGACTCTGAAGTTTACCCAGAAGATCAAATTCAGAGGATTGATCATAATGCTTGATCTTTTACATCAAATTCCAACAGCTTTTTTATTCTTTTGTGCTGCATTTGTAGTGATGGTTCTTCCACAGGGCAGTGCTCGCAACATTGTTTTATTGGGTACGCCCATAATTGCAGCTATTCAAGTTTGGACTTTGGGAATGGGAGAGTTTTACACTATTCCATTATTTGGCTTTAACTTAGAGTTAATGCGGCTTGATAGCTTATCGCGTATTTTTGTTTTGATTTTTTGTCTTGCTGCATTTTTGGGAAATCTATTTGCATGGCATCTTAAAGATACAATTCAACAAGTGTCTGCTTTAGCTTATGCAGGATCTGCAATAGGTGCAGCTCTTTCTGGGGATTTGATTGCATTGTTCTTTTATTGGGAAGGTACAGCTATAGCTTCTGTCTTCTTAATATGGGCTCGAAGAACTGAAGGCTCGTATTGGACTGGAATGAGGTACTTGGTTATTCAAATTGCCTCTGGAGTTATTCTTATTGCTGGTGTGTCTTTATATTATTATGAAACGGGCTCTATTGCTTTTGAAAGAATGGAGCTTGGTTCTGTTGCAACTTGGCTTATCTTTTTGTCTTTTGGTATTAAATGTGCATTTCCTTTATTGCATAATTGGTTGCAAGATAGTTATCCGGCAGCGACCATTACTGGAACAGTAATATTATCTGCATTTACAACAAAACTAGCTGTTTATGCATTGGCGCGTGGTTTTGCAGGAACAGAAATTTTAATTTATATTGGAACAATAATGGCATTATTCCCTATCTTTTTTGCTGAGATAGAAAATGATTTAAGAAGAGTTCTAGCTTACTCACTTAATAATCAACTAGGCTTTATGGTAGTTGGTGTCGGTATTGGTACTGAACTGGCTTTAAATGGTACGGCTAGCCATGCATTCGCTCATATCCTCTACAAAGCTTTGTTGTTTATGTCAGTGGGTGCAGTTATGTACCGTACCGGCACTTCGAAAGCATCAGAATTAGGTGGGCTATATAAAACGATGCCAAAGACGGCAATTTTTTGTTTAGTTGGTGCCGCTTCAATTTCAGCTTTTCCATTATTTTCCGGTTTTATAACTAAATCACTCACATTGTCAGCGGTAGCACATGAACATTATACGTATATTTGGCTAGCCTTAGTTTTTGCTTCAGCTGGAGTTTTGTCGCATTCTGGAATAAAGATACCATTTTTTACTTTCTTTGCACATGACAGTGGAAAACGACCAAAAGAAGCCCCATTGCATATGCTTTTAGCAATGGGCTTAACAGCGTTTCTATGCATATTCATTGGAGTTTTCCCAAATTTTCTTTACTCAATTTTGCCTTACGATGTAGATTATGAGCCATACACAATGGAGCACATAGCAGGTCAGTTGCAACTTTTATTATTTGCTCTACTTGCGTTTGCAATAATATATAGGCGCGGGCTCCACCCACCCGAAATTCGCGCAGTAAACCTAGATACTGATGTTATTTATCGTAAATTTATGCCTTCTGTTTTTATGTATGTTTCATTTATTGTTTCTAGAAGTTTTTCATCAATTCACAAATTATCAAAATTAATGTTTATTAATCTAATAAGTAGGCTAAATCATACCCACGGACCTGATAGTTCACGCGCGGCTAGCTGGCCGGCTGGCGCAATGGTAATTTCTATTGCTGCATTATTAGGACTTGCATTGTTTGTAATATTTTTTAGCTAAAAATAATCTACTTTTTGTTAATTAAGGATTAATTCATGACTCCAATAGATATTGCATTTTCTGATATGAATGCTGATGAGACGAATGATATTGCAAGACTCAGATTTTATGAAAGATTAATTGATTGTGAGCTTTTTATGCTTTTAGAAGCAGAGTCTGATGGGCAATCTGTTAGACCAGATATATTTGATGTTGAAAAACAGCAGGTCGCACTAGTTTTTGATAAAGAAGACCGTTTGGCAGATTTTGCAAATAGTATTGTACCATTTGCCTCTTTGTCAGGTAGGTCGATCATTTCTATGATAGCGGGGAAAGATATTAGCCTTGGCTTAAATCTTGCTGTTGCGCCTTCATCAATTATTTTGCCTCCTGATGTTATTTCATGGATGGCTGAAACAATATCAAATGGGCCAACTATATCGGAAGCTAAAATCAAAGAAGTTTTTCCGCCAAGTGCACTGCCTGAAATAGTTGTATCGGCTTTGGATACTAAACTAGCAACAATGGCTGGATATGCAGATATAGCTTATTTAGCTGAAGCGGTTTATGATAATGATATAAAATCATCAGTAGTTATTTTCATAAATACAAAAGCTGATGCAGAAGTGGCTATTGCCAATGCAATTTCTGAGACATTAGTTTTTTCTGGCATAGAAGCTGGTAGTCTGGATGTAATGTTTTTAAATTCAGAGAATCCAATTTGTGCAAAATTAGCTAAATTTGGACTTAGATTTGATTTGCCTAAGCTAATTGAAAAAGGGCAGCGAGTTGCCCCCGGTTCAGATCCTAAAAAACCGCCAATATTAATTTAATAGCCAGATAATCTGTTGACTACATATTTAAATGGTTTTTTGGTTTCACCGCGTTGAATGTTTTCTGCAATTATTTGACATGCTGTATCAATGCGAGTTGTAGATGCAATATGTGGGGTAACTAATACCTTTGGGTGAGACCAATATTTATGATCTTTTGGTAAGGGTTCTTTATTAAATGTATCTAGTGTTGCGCCAAGAATTTTTCCTGAATTTAGCGCATTTAATAAAGCATCATCATTAATTAGTGTGCCGCGTCCAGGATTGATAATTGAAACCCCAAATCTCATTTTATTGATACTTTCCTCATTTATAATTTCTAGTGTTTCTTTTGTATTTGGTAATAATAATACGATTATTTCTGAGCATTTTAAAATTGTATCCAGGCCATCAATTCCATTCAAGCATTGTATGTTTGGATGTGTTTTTTTACTTCTACTCCACCCGGATACTTTAAATCCAAATTCAGACAATTTAGACGCGCAATGCATTCCAAGTTCACCAAGCCCCAATACTCCAACTGATCTATTTTTTGATAAGGGAGGAATCTGATCGCCATGCCACTCGCCGGGTAATGCATACTGAAACTTGTCAGTATTTAAGTGATATCGTAAAACATGGCCCATTACATAATCAGCCATACCTAAGGTTAATCCGGGTTCAACCATTCTTGCTAATGGTTGGGTTAATGACACATTTGCTATTGGAACTTCAACACCTGCCCATAAATTTTGTACTAATTTAACATTTTTGAACGGCTGAAAATCTTCCAGATCACCATTTGGAGCATAAACAATATAATCAATTTTTAATGGGTCTATTGGATCAATTGTTAATGAATATTTGATGTTCACATAATCTAACGCATTCTTTATGTGAATTTGATATTCGCTCCATTCATCTTTATTTCCGGCATAAAAAATATTTACCATCATCTTGCCCTATGTATATGTGCACTTTGTACTAAGCCAAAAGCACCAAGTAATACTAGCATTGCAGAACCACCATAACTCACAAGTGGTAAAGGTACACCAACTACCGGGGCTAGTCCCATAACCATGAGCATGTTTACACTAAAGTAGAAAAAAAACGTAGCAGCAATTCCTAAAGTTAAAAGAGCTGAGTACCTGTTGTGGTTTTGCATAGCTGTCAAATAACAGAAAAAAATAATTAAAAGGTATATTAATAATAATATTATACCTCCTAAAAACCCAAATTCTTCTGCAAAGGTTGTAAAAATAAAATCCGTATGCTTTTCGGGTAGAAAATTCAATTGACTTTGCGTGCCTTGCATAAAGCCCCGACCAGAATAACCACCCGATCCTAACGCAATTTTTGATTGTGTTATGTGGTAACCTGTACCAAGAGGATCTGAACTTGGATCTAAAAAGGTTTCTATCCGTTGATATTGATAATTTTTCAGTATTTGAAATTCAGTACCTTTAGATACTATTACTGCATATACTAGCCCTGCTATGGAGCTTATTCCAGCCATAAAATACCACAAACTTACTCCTGCTAACAACATTACTACTGCTGCTCCACTTGCCAGTAAAATAGCAGTTCCTAAATCAGGTTGATTTAGAACCAATATCATTGGTAGTGCAGTTAATAATATAGGAGGTAATAGCCAACGTAATTTAGATACTTTATCTTCACCAAGCCAATCATAATACAGTGCTATAACCATTACTAAGGCAATTTTCATAAATTCACTTGGTTGGAGTCTTATAAATCCTAAATCAATCCACCTTTGTGCACCTTTACCAGATATGCCAAAGTATTCTACATAAAATAATAATACTAAGCTTATTAAATATGTAGGTATAGACATACTTCGCCAAATTGAAATTGGAGTAAAACTGATTACAATCATTGCGATAAAGCCTACGCAAAAACGTACAATTTGTGGCTCAGCCCATTTGTTGAAGTTTCCACCTGAAACAGAAAAAAGCATTAAAAACCCAATGAAACTGACTGAAGTTAGAAGCAATGCAATAGGCCAATGAAAATATAAAATTTTACGAAATCCAGTTGGTATTCCTTGATATTTTTCTGATATGAAACTCATACCGTTTTGCCAGATTTTTTGATTTTATCAGAACGTATTTGATTAGGTAGAGGGCCATATGAGTTTTCACCTAGGGACAAAGCTTTCTTCATTATATCCCGTGCTATTGGAGCTGCTTTTCTTGAACCTGCACCGCCATGTTCTACTATTACTGATATTGAATAGCGTGGGTTTTTGTATGGTGCATATCCTACAAATAGTGCATGATCTCTGCGGTTCCAGGGAAGATCCTCATTTTTGGTAACACCACTCTCGCGCTCTTTTTTGCTAATGAATCTTACTTGGCTGGTTCCAGTTTTTCCTGCCATTTTATATTTTTCATTTATCCTAGAACTAAATGCTGTCCCTCTAGGATGGTTTGAAACATCATACATACCAGATCTAATAAGATTTAGGTGCTCAGTTTTAAAATCTAACTTTTGAGTGTCATTTATGAAAGTAGGTTTATTATCAATCATATTCAACATTCGTGGTTGAAGGATCAATCCAGATGCTAATCTGGCGGTCATTGTTGCGAGTTGTAGGGGAGAAGCAAGAACAAAACCCTGACCAATTCCTGCATTTGCAGTATCACCAATAAACCAATCTTGTTTTTTATTTTTTTGTTTCCATTGTTTTGTTGGCATGAGACCAGTCCGTACTGCTGGCAGTGGTAAATCATGTTTAATACCCAAACCAAGGGCTTTTGCAGTCTCTGTTATTTTTTCAATGCCAACTCTTATTGCAATTTCATAAAAGAAAACATCACAAGAATATCGCAATGCCTCTCTTAATGATACTTTTCCATGGCCACCTTTTCGCCAACAATGAAATTTTCTACCGTTTATGTCTTTGTGACCCGGACAAAAGATTTCTTCGTTCTTGCTTATTACTCCATTTGTTAATGCGGCAAGCGCAACAACCATTTTAAATGTTGAGCCTGGTGGGTACAAACCTTGAACTGTTTTGTTTGCTAGCGGACGATATTTGTTATCGTTCAATGCCTCCCAGTCAGATACTGAAATACCATTTACAAATTTATTTGGATCAAATGTTGGTGCAGATGCAAGTGCCAATACATCTCCGTTGTTGACATCCATGACAACAGCTGCAGAACTTTCTCCTTGCATGCGGTCAGTAGCAAATCTCTGTAAATCATGCCCAATAGTGAGTTGTAAATTAACCCCGGGTGAACTTGATTGATCTTTTAAAACTCGCATAACTCGGCCAACTGAATTCACTTCTATTGTCTTAAAACCAGCCTTCCCTCGTAGTGGTTTTTCAACTTTTGCTTCTATACCATTTTTGCCAATTTGGAATCTTGGAATAAGGAGAAGTGGGTCTTTGTCATCAATTTGTGATAAATCATAGTCACTTACTGGTCCAACATATCCAATGACATGTGCAAAATCTGCTCCAATTGGATATTTTCTGTTCAATCCCAATTTTGGAATAATTCCGGGTAACGATGGAGAATTTGCAGAAACAGCTGCAATATGCTCCCATTCAAGTCCTGTTGCAACGGTTACTGGTACAAAGGCTCTTCTACGAGATATTTCATTTAAGACTTCTGAAATTCTTATTTTTGAAAGTGGAATTAATTCTGCAAGGAGATTTAATACTGTTTCAGGATCAGTTGCTTGTTCACGAATAATTTCAATAGTATAAACTTGACGGTTTAGGGCTAATGTATTTCCAGAACGGTCATATATTATGCCTCTTGAAGGTGGTTGTAAGCGAATATTAATTCTATTTTCTTCAGCGAGTAATCGGAACTTATCAGCTTCTTTAACCCCAAGCTGGTTCATTCGCCAAGCAAGTGTACCGGCTAATCCCAATTGCATTCCAGCCAATAACAGAGCGCGCCTTCTAAAGCGTCTTGGCGTTTTAAGGGGAAGATTCATGTTCTATTCCTTATGGAATATGAGATACTTTTTTCTGTCTTTTTCACTTGAAACACAATTCTTACAAGTATTACAACAATTGGGTACATAATAATATCCACACCTAATTGTTGTAGTGTTTCTATCCAATCATTTCTTTCAGATAATGTAAGCGTAAGTAGTATTCCTTTTAGCATGGTAGCAAAAAATAATATAATAGAAATTATAAGCCATTCACTTAAAAATAACATTTCTATAAAAGCAGGGCGATTTCGTCTAACAAATTCGGTTATAATTAATACTATAAAAGTGTTTAAACCTAATGGTTTTGTTAATAAAAAATCACTCAAGATAAATGTTAAAAAAATTAGCCAAAATGGTACATAATCTGGACTACGAATAATTAATACTAACGTAATTAATAGCGTTATTTCAGGCAGCAGAATATTTGTAGGTAAAAGTGTGATTGGTGATAATAAAATAAAAAGGCCAAGTGCAAAAATAAAAAAAAATAAAAATTGGTTTAATATGACTCTGTATCTGTAGGTTTTAGTCATCAGTATTTGCCTTGGTTAATTCAGGGCCAATTAATCGACTAGGCTGTTTGATTGCTGCATTAGGAGAATGTCTGATTATTCTTAGATATTCAAGGCCATTAAAATTAGCTGACAACTGAGCTTTGAGTTGGTTTGAGTTATCAAGGGAGACTTGTCCTATAAGTAAATTAGCTGGAAAAACTCCACCATCTCCAGATGTTAATATTCTATCACCAGGCTGTACCTGCTTATTATTTTCTATAAATAATAAATTGGGCTGTATTGTATTATCACCTGAAAGGATTGCACGTTGATTAGATGGTTTGATCAAGACTGGAACATTACTTGATGTATCTGTTAGAAATAATATTCGCGAAGTATTTTTTCCAACGCCAGCAACTCGTCCAACTAATCCTAACCCATCCATAGCTGCCCAACCCTCTATGATGCCATCTGATATGCCTAAATTTATTATTGCTGATTGTCTAAATAGACTCCCACTGTCTACCAATATCTTTCCTGAAATATAGTTAAGCTTTGGATTTAGCTTAACATTATTTAAATCTAATAAACGTGCATTTTCTTGTTCAAGCTGCAAGGCAGCTTCACGCCATGATCTCATCTTTTGCAATTCATCACGTAATTCTTGGTTTTGATCATAAAGTCGTTTGTAACTTTGAAAATTTTGTACCATTTGAGATGCTTTGGTTGCTGGTGCCATTGCCCAATCTAAATTGGGAACAATTTTATCGATAACAGCAATTCTTATGAGTTCTGCACGTGGGTTATCAATTCGCCATAATATAAAAAAACAAAACGATATCATAATAATTGCCGCCATACCTACAAAGGCTAGTGGTTTAATGAATTTTCCATCTTCGTGCTTTTTATCTATCAATTTTTAATCCAAGTTGAATTTAACTAGGCTTCAAAATCTAAAATATGAGTTAATTGTTTTTCATATTCTAGCGACTTTCCAGTCCCTAAAGCGACACAATTCAAACAATCTTCTGCTATAGAAATTGATAAGCCTGTTTGTTCACGTAATGCTAGATCTAAATTACCTAATAATGCCCCACCACCAGTAAGCATAACTCCACGGTCGACAATGTCTGCTGCTAAATCAGGTGGAGTGCTTTCTAATGCTGTCATTACAGCCTCTACAATTTGTTGAACTGATTCTGACAATGCATCAGCCACTTGTGCTTGAGTAATTTCGATTTCTTTTGGTACGCCGTTTAATAAATCTCTACCACGAATCTTCATCGATTTACCTTTACCATCCATTGGCATTTTGGCAGTTCCAATTGCTTTCTTAATACGTTCTGCGGTTGCTTCACCAACTAATAAATTCTGATGCCTTTTTAAATAACTAATAAGTGCATCATCCATTTGGTCTCCACCAACTCTAGCAGATCTTGCATAGACAATGTCTCCTAATGATAAAACGGCAACTTCTGTTGTACCTCCACCGATATCTACTACCATAGAACCAGTAGGATCTGCTATTGGCATTCCTGCACCGATAGCTGCTGCAATTGGTTCTGCAATTAATCCTGCTTTCCTTGCTCCAGCTCTTAATACACTTTCACGAATTGCACGTTTTTCTACTGGAGTAGCACCATAGGGAACACAAACAATTATACGTGGCTTAGATATTTTAGATCTTGCGTTAGCTTTTCGAATAAAGTGTTTTATCATTTCTTCAGCGGCTACAAAATCTGCAATAACGCCATCTCTCATAGGCCTAATAGCTTCTATCGATCCAGGCGTTCTTCCCAGCATTAGTTTGGCATCTTCACCAACGGCCAGAACTTCTTTTTTCCCGTTTTTAATAGTATAAGCAACAACTGATGGTTCGTTTAAAATAACACCCTTACCCTGCACATAAACTAGTGTATTGGCTGTCCCTAGATCTATAGCCATATCAGAAGTAAACATATTTCTCATTGAACCAAACATATTTATTTTTATTCCTATTTTTAAATTTCTCACTCAATAAATTATACTTATTCAAAGATTATATTGAAAGCATAGACTTTTAATTCCCCTTGATGAAGTGTTCTTTAGGCTAATTAATGCTTACATAATGCTTTAGTTCAAACGAAATAATAACTTATATACAGAAAATCAATTTGGAGCCGTTTTTTCACGGCGAACTAAAAGTTTATTAAGTGCATTAACATATGCTTTTGCGCTTGCAACAACAGTATCAGTATCTGCAGATTGTCCAGTTACTATTTTACCATTCTCTTCCATTCTTACAGAAACAGTTGCTTGAGCATCTGTCCCTTCAGTAACCGCATGTACTTGATATAACTGAAGATGTGCTTGATGAGGAAATAAAGCTTGAACAGCTTTAAATACAGCATCAACTGGGCCATCACCAATTGCTTTATAACTGTATTCGACCTTATCAATAATTAAAACTAATGAAGCAGTTTGTGGTCCTTCAGTGCCACATTTAACTTGAAGTGACTTTACTTGAATTGTGTCGTTTGCTGAATTTGTTCCTTCATCTGATACCAATGCCAATAAATCATCGTCATAAACTTCTTTTTTACGATCAGCTAAAGCTTTGAAACGTACAAATACATCTTTAAGCTGATTGTCACCCAAATCATATCCAAGATCTTTCAACTTCGAGCGAAGTGCTGCTCGACCTGAGTGTTTCCCCATAACAAGGTTTGTTTCTGACAAACCGATGTCTTCTGGACGCATAATTTCAAAAGTATCAGCTGATTTTAACATCCCATCTTGATGGATACCGCTTTCATGGGCAAAAGCATTTTTGCCAACTATGGCTTTATTATATTGTACTTGAAAACCTGAAACAGTTGCTACGCGACGGCTTATATTCATTAATTTTGTTGAATCAATCAAAGTTTTATAAGGCATTATATCGTTACGCACTCTCAAAGCCATTACGACTTCTTCAAGAGCAGTATTGCCTGCCCGTTCACCTAATCCGTTTATGGTGCATTCGATTTGCCTCGCTCCACCTGTAATAGCAGCAAGGGCATTTGCTGTGGCCATGCCTAAGTCATTATGGCAATGGGTAGCAAAAATTATCTGGTCAGCACCTGGCACGCGCTCAATAAGCATGCGAATTATTTCAGCACTCTCAGATGGAGCTGTATATCCAACAGTATCGGGAATATTTATTGTATTAGCTCCTGCTTTTATTGCCGTTTCAACTGTACGGCATAAATAATCTTCTTCAGTGCGAGTTGCATCCATCGGTGACCATTGAACGTTTGGGCATAGGTTTCGAGCATGACTAACTGTGTCGTGAATGCGATCAACCATTTCATCCATTGTAAGATTAGGTATTGCTCTATGCTGGGGGCTTGTTCCTATAAATGTATGAATACGAGGGTTCACGCCATTCTTTACAGCTTCCCAACATCTATCAATATCTTTGTAAATAGCTCTTGATAAGCCGCAGACCTGTGCATTTTTGGTATTAGATGCAATTTCGGACACAGCCTTAAAATCACCTTCAGATGCGATTGGAAAACCAGCTTCAATAATATCGACGCCCATCTCATCAAGCATTCCTGCAATTTCTAACTTTTCATTGTGGCTCATGGTAGCGCCAGGAGATTGCTCACCGTCACGAAGTGTTGTGTCAAATATTAATACACGATCTTGTTTTATCATTTTATACCTCGTCTCTAATATTTTATACGCGATGCTTAAATATACTATATTTTTTCATATATTAGCCGCAGTATTAATAGAGCTATAGTTGTTATTTTCTTTTAAGATTATTTGGCGCATTGTCTATCCCCTGAGCTTTGCGCCCAAAAAGATGAACGCTCAGAGGAAGCTCAGTAATAAGAGTGCTGAAAATGCTAGAAGTGCATTGAGCATGATTGCTTCAGGAGCATGTATTGTTTTTGCATTTACCATTCTCTAATAATACTTGATTTAACCAAGATTGGAACCCTTAATGAACAATTCTTATAATAAAAGTTTAATTAAGTGGTTTTCTCAAATTAAAAATCTATTTATCAATATCATAACAATAAAAGGTATAATATTAGAATGAATGAAAATCATACCTTCAATTCAGCTTGTAGAGCTTTAATAATAGGTTCTTCTGGTGGAATAGGTTCTGCTCTACCAGAAGTAATAAATGCTGCATATGGAATAACTGATATTGTAAAAATTTCACGCTCTGATGATGGTCTAGATATTACCAATGAAGATAGTATTAAAAACCTTTTTAAACGTCTAGATGGAGAGTTTGATTTAATTTTTGTAACTACCGGTGCATTAGAAATTAATGGTGTTGGACCTGAAAAAACAATTTTACAAATGACACCAGAGAATCTTCGCGCACACTTTGAAATAAACACATTAGGTCCAGCTTTATTAATTAAACATTTACATAAATTATTACCAAAAGAACGCAGAAGTATTTTGATTATACTAACAGCAAGAGTTGGATCAATCGGTGATAATAATTTAGGTGGGTGGATCAGTTATCGTACTTCTAAGGCTGCTGTTCATCAAATAATTAGAACTTCAGCTTTAGAAATTAAAAATAAGTATAAGGAATCAATTTGTGTAGCCTTACATCCTGGCACGGTAAAAACTAATCTTACTCAGAAATATGTTGGTAACCACCCAAGTGTTTCACCGGATCAAGCTGCAAAGAATATCTTGAATGTAATTAATTCTTTATCCCATAAAGATACTGGTAATTTCTTTGATTGGGCAGGCAATAAAGTTGAATGGTAAAAAGATTTTTACTAATTTGAATTACATCAGAGGTGTTTTTTCTGTTCCATTATCCCATATGCCTTTGAAGACTCTTCCCGATGTGTAAATCATTTTGCCAACGCCATGTGGTTGAGCTTTCTTTAGGTAGCCAGAGTATACGTTTCCGTTACTATAGGTTGCTTTTCCAAGTCCGGTAATTTCACCATTAGTCCAATCACCAATATATTTAAAACCATTTGCTAAGTGTAATTTGCCTTTTCCATTTGGGCGTCCTGCTTCAAAAGATCCATTATAAGTTGATCCGTCAGGTTGAATTTCTAAACCTTGTCCTTGTTTTAACCCATTTGCCCACTGACCATTATAGGAATGACCATCAGGATAAATAATTTTTCCATTTCCATTTTGTTGAGCATCTTTGAAAGTACCCTTGTAAACTGCTCCGGTTGCAAAAATTGCAATACCAATACCTTCGATCTTTCCATTAACCCAGTTTCCTGAATAACTACCTCCATCCGAATATCTTAATTTTCCAGTCCCATGAGGTTTACCGGCTAAAAAATTTCCCAAATATATGGATCCATCAATATAAGTAGCTTTTGCAATTCCTTGAACAATATCATTTTGCCATTTACCATCAATTATGTGGCCGTTTTTACTTGTGAAAACTCCATTGCCATGTCGTTTATTATTTTTAAAGTACCCAGTATAAAAATCACCATTTGGGTAATCTACATTTCCAGAACCGTGGCGTTTTCCATAAAGAAACGCGCCCTCGTAGTTCTCTCCATTATTCATTTTTAAATGACCATTTCCTGAAAAGAGACCATTAATCCATTCACCAATATAAGTAGTGCCGTTTGAATATTTGATTTCACCAAAGCCATATCTTTTACCATCCAATACATTGCCTGAATAAATACTTTTATCTTTATATGTGACATTTGCAGATCCAGTTTGTTTCCCATACAACCAATCCCCACTGTATTTAAAGCCTGTGAGTGTTGTTAGATCTCCCTGACCATGTTGTTTGGCTTCTTTGAATTCACCAACATAAATTGATCCGTTTGGATACTTGGCAGTTCCTGTGCCCTGAATTATTCCATTGAGCCATTCGCCCTCATAGTTACCGCCATCTATGAATTCTATTTTGCCGATACCATTAGGCTCACTATTAGAGAATTTTCCTGTGTAAATTGATCCATTTGGATATTTTGCTTTTCCATGCCCTTCAATTTCACCATTTATCCATTCACCAGTATATGAGAAACCATCTGGTGATGTATAAGTAGCAAAACCGTGGCGTACACCATTTTTAAATGTACCCTGGTAAACACTTCCATCATCATATTGTTTTAATAGTACTTCGCCTTCAGCCCAAATAGGTGTGGCTATAAACATTAAAGCTTTCAGTGTGATACAAACTATTACTGTTTTGATTCTCGACATTGGTTGTCCCTATTTATCGTAGCAAAGCATTATATTTCTCCTTAGACTCTAAAACCAAGTAAAACTAGGGGCAATCGTTTTAATTGTGCACTTTTAAAGATTGGAAACTCTGCTACATATAAAATTAACAAAATTATTCAAAGGACTACTGATGACCGAAGAATTTAAACTTACTATGGCTCAACTTAATGCATGCGTAGGTGACTTTGATGGTAACTTAAAAAAAGCACGTGATGCATTTTCTATAGCATGTAAAGAAGGTGCTGATATGTTAGTTTTGCCTGAAATGTTTTTAACAGGCTATCAGACCCAAGATTTAGTTCAAAAAAAAGCCTTTGTAGAAGATGCTCAAGAAAAATTAATTGAATTTGCAAAAGAATGTTCTGATGGGCCAACAATTGGAATCGGTGTTCCATTGCAAGATGGAAATAAAGTTTATAATGCATATGCTATTTTACAAAACGGTAAAATTTTAACGCAAATTTGCAAACACCATTTGCCAAACTACAAAGTATTTGATGAAAAACGTGTTTTTGATAGTGGTGAAATTCATGGTCCATATGTTGTGAATGGTGTTAGGATTGGATCCCCAATTTGTGAAGATGCATGGTTCCCTGATGTTTGTGAAACATTAGAAGAAACAGGTGCTGAGATTTTGATAACTCCAAATGGATCACCTTACTATCGAGGTAAGTTTGATAAACGTATATCACTAATGGTAAGCAGAGCCGTGGAAAATAGACTCCCAATGGCTTATTTAAACCTTGTGGGTGGCCAAGATGATCAAGTCTTTGATGGAGGCTCATTCGTTATAAACTCAGATGGTGCTTTAGCACTTCAAATGCCATTATTTGAAGAAAATATTGAGACAATTACTTTCATGAGAACACAAGATGGCTGGGTAGCCCAAGAAGGTAAAAAAGCCTCATATCCTGACCAGTGGGAACAAGATTATCACGTTATGGTTTTAGCTCTAAGAGATTATATGAAAAAAACAGGCTTTAAAAAAGCCCTTCTTGGGATGTCTGGTGGTATTGACTCTGCTCTTGTAGCAGCAATTGCATGTGATGCTTTAGGTTCTGAAAATGTGCGCTTGGTAATGCTTCCTTCAAAATATACAAGTCAAAATAGCTTAGACGACGCAGAAAACTGTGCAAACTTATTGAAAGCTAAAATACAAACAATCCCAATATCTGATAGTTTTAATTCAGTATTGAAAACATTAGAGCCAATCTTTGAAGGGTTTGATGAAGATACAACCGAAGAGAATATTCAGTCAAGATTACGTGGTTTATTATTGATGGGTTTGTCTAATAAGTTTAATGAAATGCTTCTCACTACTGGGAATAAGTCGGAAGTTTCGGTTGGTTATTCAACAATTTATGGCGATATGGCAGGTGGGTTTAACCCAATAAAAGATTTATACAAAGTGCGTGTATTCGAAACTTCTAGATGGCGAAATAAAAATTATTTCTCATGGATGAAAGGTTCAAGAGGTGAAGTTATACCAAATGAAATAATACAAAAGCCCCCAACTGCTGAATTAAGAAATGATCAAAAAGATTCAGATAGTTTGCCAGATTATGAAATTCTTGATGGAATTTTGGAGATGCTAATGGATAATGATGCTTCTGTTGCTGATTGTGTTGCTGCAGGGTACGAGCTAAGTGATGTAAAACATGTCGAAAAATTATTATATCTTTCTGAATACAAGCGGTTTCAATCAGCGCCAGGAACAAGACTATCTTTGAAAGCCTTTTGGTTAGACAGACGTTATCCTATTGCCAATAAATGGCGAGATAATAAATGAATCTTGGAATCTTAATTTAAAAATATTTTAGAATGCCTTATGCCCCTTGGAGTCTTTGCTAAATCAGTCTAATAAATTTCAAACAATAAAAGAGATTATAATGAAAACTACACGTTTTGCACCGAGTCCAACAGGATATATCCATGTTGGAAATCTACGCACTGCATTATTTAATTATTTAATTGCACGCAAAAGTGGCGGTGAATTTATTCTCAGGTTAGACGATACAGATCCTGTACGTTCTACTGAGGAATATGCAGATGCTATCAAAGAAGACTTAACTTGGCTTGGTCTGCATTGGGATAGAGTTGAAAAGCAATCAGATAGAATAAATAATTATAAAGCTAGTGCTGAACTATTACGTAATTCTGGCCGTCTTTATGAATGTTTTGAAACACCTGTTGAGCTTGATTTAAAGCGTAAAAAGCAACTGAATATGGGAAAGCCACCAGTCTATGACCGCTCGGCTTTATCTATGTCCAAGTCGGAAATTCAAGAGTTAAGATTAAATCGAGAAAGCCATTGGAGATTTAAGCTAGATTTAGAACGAATAAATTGGAGAGATGGTATTTTAGGTGATTTGTCCATTGATGCTGCATCTGTCTCTGATCCAGTTTTAATCCGTGGAGATGGTCAATTCCTCTATACATTGGCATCTGTTTGCGATGATGTTGATTTTGGCATTACAAATGTTGTTCGGGGTTCTGACCATGTTACAAATACAGCCACACAGATTCAAATAATAGAATCTTTGGATGGTAATGTGCCTGATTTTTCACATCATTCATTACTGACTGGCCCAAAAGGTGAGCCTTTATCAAAGAGGCTAGGTACTTTGTCTTTGAGGGATTTACGGGCAAATGGGTTAGAACCAATGGCAATACTATCTTATATGTCCCGTTTAGGCTCATCTGAACCAATAGAATTATTTGATAACATAAATGATTTGGCAGAAAATTTCGATATTTCAAATTTTGGTGCTCAACCAACAAAATTTGATTTAACTGACATATCCCCACTTACAAAAAAGTATATTTCTGGTTTGGATGTTTCTGAAGTGTTTGACAATTTAAAAGCATCAGGAGTTCCTTCTGACATCGCACCAAATTTTTGGTCGATAGTACGTGAGAATATTAGTACTCGAGCTGAAATCAAACACTGGTGGAGTATCTGTTTTGAGGGTGTGACGCCAGTAATAGATAAAGAAGATATTGAATTTATTAATATAGCTAAATCATTGTTGCCAGTTGGAAATTTTGATGAAAACACTTGGAAAAATTGGACATCTGAAATTAAAGAAGTAACTGGTAGAAAAGGAAAAACACTTTTTATGCCACTGCGTAAAGCTTTGACTGGAATGGAACATGGGCCAGATATGTCAAAACTATTACCACTGCTTCAAAAGATAAATTTATAGTCATCATATATAACTTTATGCTCATCATCTAATTTTAGATGATGAGCATATTTTATTTTAACCTCTACCTTTCCAAGGTATGAGACGATTTTCTGCTTTACGCATTAAAACTTCGATTGCAAATCCAATAATTCCAATAATTATAATCCCGATAATTACGATATCTGTTAATTGAAATTTAGACGCAGCTATAATCATTTTACCTGCACCTTTTTCTGCTGCAACAAGTTCAGCCGCAACAACTGTGCCCCAACAAACTCCCATAGCAACGCGTGCTCCAGTGAAAATTTCAGGAAGTGAATTTGGTAATATTACTTTTAGTAATAATTGTCTTTTTGTAGCTCCCAATGAATAAGCTGCATGAACTTTTGAAATATTTACGCCAGAAACTCCAGCTCTAGCAGCAATAGTCATGATCCAAAGTGCAGCAAGAAATAAAAGACTAATTTTGCCTTGTTCACCAATACCAAACCAAATGATAATTAATGGTATTAATGCAAGGGGTGGAACTGGGCGCATAAATTCTACTATTGGATCAAACCAACCACGGAACCAGTTTGAAAGGCCCATCGCAAATCCAAGTGGGATACCAAAAAGGCATCCTAAGGCAAAACCTAAGACGACTCTAATCAAAGACCAGAATACATTTTCCCACAAGCCAATATTAGTATAGCCCTCTTTGTTTAGTTTAATGAAACTTTTCCAAACGTCTTCTGGTGCCGGCAAATATAGTGCTTCCATAGTCATACCTGGATATGGGCGAATTTGCATACTTCCTTTTGATGTTAGCAATACTTCACCATTTCCAAAGTTAACTATTTCATTTTTAGAAATTGGTTGGCCATTAATTTCAACAATTTTAAAACCCTCAACTTCTTTTGCGCCAATTTTTTTTGCAGAAAGTAATGCGGTGCGTCTTTCGCGTACTTTAAGTGCACTATTTTTGGCAAACCCAGATGCTGAATTATCTGCCTTTTCTAATTTTGGCTTATCATCAAATGTGTGAACTAATAAATTCACTATGCCTTTATCTTTTTTTCCATAACTATCTTCAGCAGTATACTCAAAGCTAGTTTGACCTAAAAATGGTGCAGGTAATTGTATCGGACCCAGCAGGCTTGATCCTGTAGCAAGACCCCAGAAGAAGAATATTGCAACAATGGAAGCAACGGAAGCAAATCTATTCGCTACAACAGCACTTTCATCTCCAAATGTAACTGTTTTTAAACTTGTGTAGCCCTTAGCTTTATTACGGCTATCAATAAAAAACTTATGTGCTATCCAACTTGCAGCGCTAAATATCATGTAGATTAAAAAAATTATAGCGATTCCAAGAATCATCCAAAAAGTTGTAGATAACAGACCAGCAACTTCACTTCCTTCAGGCATATTAAACCAAAAGAAATCACTGATTGATGCAGGGATAGGTGTAATTGAGATTATCATATTAGTTCTCCGCTCTTCCCATAATTTCTTCTTCCATGTTCCAAATCATGTTGAGTATTTCGTCTCGTGTAGGTCCAAATTTTTTATGTCGTTTTACTTCTCTCAAATCAGCACCAACACCTAGTTCAGCAAAAGGTAGGTTATATTCTTTGTGTATTCTTCCAGGACGTGGTGCCATTACTATTAAGCGTTCGCCTAGTAAAAGTGCTTCTTCAACTGAGTGTGTAATTAATATTATGGTTTTCCCAGTTTTTTTCCAAATATCTAAAACTAATGATTGCATCTTTTCTCTAGTTAATGCGTCAAGTGCTCCTAGAGGTTCATCCATCAAGATTACATCAGGATCATTTGCTAGACAACGCGCTAAAGCTACACGTTGTTGCATTCCGCCAGACATTTCGTAAATCATTTTATCTGCAAAGTCTTTTAAGCCAACAATATCTAGTAGTTCAGTTACTTTTTCATCAATTTCAGCTTGTGGGGTACCTTTCATTTTTGGTCCAAAGCCAATATTTTTTGAAACGTTCATCCACTCAAATAAGGCACCCTGTTGAAATACCATTCCTCTTTCAGAACTTGGTTTTTTCACAAGGTCTCCATTGAGTTCAATAATACCTTCAGACGGTGCTAGAAATCCTGCAAGGATATTTAACAAAGTTGTCTTACCACATCCTGAGGGGCCAAGAACAGAAACAAGCTCACCTTTTTGGATGTTAAGATTAATGTTTTTTAAAGCTTCGACAGAACCGCCATTAGGTAATTCGAAAGTCATTGAAACATCATTTATATTCAAGCCTGACATGAATGTATCCATAAATAAAATTTGTAAAAAAGGCGTGACAATTTATCTGTCACGCCCAATGCATTGTACAATTATTTAGCTGCTGCAGCTAAATATGTAGTGTTAACTAGAGCATCATAATCGTCTAATGCTGTAATTTTGCCAGCAGCTTCTAGAGCTAAAGCTTGACGTTTTAGATCGCCTGCTAGCCACTTGCCCATCCATTGATCAGAAAGCTGTGTTTCAGCTGACATGAATGCCATAACAGCCAAGATTGCTTTTGTGCCTTCCATATCCATACCTGCTTCTATTGAAATAGCTTCATACATAGGCTCTGGATTTTCAGCATACATTGTGTTCATTTCTGAAGTTACTTTCAAGAATGTAGTAACCACATCTGCATTTGCTTCAGCAAAAGAACTTGGAGTAGATGTTACGTCGTAAATAACTCCTGAAACTGCTTCTTTAGCTGGTCCAGACAGTAGTACGTTTCCGTGCTCTTTCATACGACGTAAAGGTCCACCCCAACCACAAACCATGTCAAATTCACCAGAAGCAAAAGCAGCCGCTGAGTCAACTGGAGTCATGTCAACAATTTTAAAGTCACTTTCAGCAAGACCAAAGTGACCAATTTGAGCTAAGAAATCAGAGTGTGCTGCTGTACCAATTGGTAATGCTACTTGCTTACCTTTTAACTCGTCAGTGTTATCAGCGTCGATTTCAAGTGATGAACGAACAACGCAATTGTTGTTGTCAGAGTATGTTTCAGCAATATCGATAACTTGTAAGTCTTGACCAGCTGCAGTTGCAACTAGGAAAGGCGTTACACCTTGTGAGTATGAAATGTGAACATCTCCAGATGCCATTGCAGCTGACATCGCAGTACCGGCGTCAAAAGAAACCCATTTTACAGGAATACCTAATGCTTCATCATATAATTTGTTGTGCTGTGCGTATTGGTTTGCAGTAGGCCATTCCATAAAGTAGCCGACAACCAGCTCATCTAATGCCATTGCTGATGTGCCTGTAGTTGCTGCTAGAGCAACTGCCATTGCAGTAAGTGTTTTCGTAATCTTCATCTTGCGATCTCCCGTTTTGTTGCAAGTCTGTCGCTTATTGCGACTTTGTAAGTTTCATTGTTAAACAACGAATCTGTAGGTTAGACTGCACGAATAACCTAGTAATGACAAAGATAAAGATTTGTGGGATTATTTTGGGCTTTATTGCGCGACTTAAACACAGAGAAAACCGACAAATATTTTTTTTTGAATATAAAATTAAAATAATTTTAATTTGATTGCGCTAACGATTGTCATTCCCAGAACATTTCAGGTGAAATTGTGTCAACTGTTTCCCCACCAGTCTTAATAACTTGTGAATATTTTTGTATATTTGGCAAAGAATGTGAAGTAAAAATATTTAAATATGAAGACTTAGCATTTAAAAAACTCTGACTCCAATTTGCATTATATTCCAATTCTGAGGAAGCTTTTGCAGATTTTAGTGCCATCCATGCTCCACATAATGTTCCCATCATCATAAGGATTGGTACAGAAACAGCGCTTAGATGTCGTAAAGATTTTTTGTTATCTACAACAAATTTTATAGTATCTATTGTTGAATAAGCTGCATCTATAATTCGTTTTGAACTGAGTTTAAGGGCAATATTTGTTTTGTTTGTTGATTTTGCTTCGTCCAAAATATCATTAATTAAATCTAATATGTTAGTTCCTTCATCGCGAAGTATTTTTCTATGTAGTAAATCGTTGGCTTGAATAGCAGTTGTGCCTTCATAAATTGGTAATATTCGTGCATCTCTATAGTGTTGAGCAGCTCCAGTTTCCTCAATAAACCCCATGCCGCCATGAACTTGGATACCATCAGATGCAATTGATACCGATCGTTCTGTTATCCAACCTTTCATGATGGGTATCATTAATTCTGATCGGAATAGCCAATAATTATTTTGACTGGCATCACTTTTTGCTAAATCAATAGTCGCTGCCGTATAGATCATAATGCCTCGCATTGCTTCAATTTCTGCGCGCATAGATGCCAGCATTCTCATCACATCTGGATGATGGTGTATTGTGTCGCCTTTTTTTCGCTCTAAAGGTATTCCTTGTACGCGTTCCGCAGCATAAGACTTTGCTTGATGAAATGCACGATTTGAAATTGATAATCCTTGAACGCCAACACCAAATCTCGCATCGTTCATCATTGCAAACATAATTGATAAACCTTGATTTTCTTTACCGACTAAATAACCAATTGCACCATGATTCTCACCAAATTGTAAAACAGTTGTTGGTGATCCATTTATTCCCAATTTATGCTCAATGGACAAACATTTTACATCGTTTTTTTTACCCAATGAACCATCAGAATTTACTAAATACTTTGGAACAATAAATAATGAGATGCCTTTTATACCGTCTGGTGCCCCTTCGATACGAGCGAGTACTAGATGAATAATATTCTCTGACATATCGTGCTCACCATATGTGATATAGATTTTTTGTCCTTTGATACGATAATGGTCATCTTCTGAATATGCTGTTGATTTCAAAGAACCTAAATCTGTGCCTGCATGGGGTTCTGTTAAATTCATTGTCCCAGTCCATGAACCATCTATCAACTTTGGCAAGTAAGTTTGTTGTTGTTTTTGATCACCATATTTTTCCAAAGTGTGGATTTGACCTTGGCTTAATAGATGGCATAATGAAAAAGACATATTTGCAGAATGCCACATTTCTGCTGTTGCAGCTGAGATTATTTTTGATAAATTTTGGCCTCCAAATTCTTCTGAGGCTTCAATTGAGCACCAACCTGCTTCACACATGTCATTATATGCTTCTTTAAAACCTGTTGGTGTTTGAACTGTATTATCTGAATGCCAAGTGCACCCTTGTTTATCTCCAGAAAGGTTTAAGGGAGCTATTACATCACGAGCAAATTTTGCTGCTTCAGATAAAACAGCATCAACTGTATCATTTGAAATATCATGAATTTCAGAAATAAGTTTGTGTATTTCTGGTCCAAGTGCATGTTGAATAGCGAATCTCAAGTCATTTTCTGAAGCATCAAACATTTTGATTCCTTATAGATTTTTTGTTTATTTAACACTTGTTTGATTTGAATACATTAAAGACGTTAGGTCACGAAAAATACAATTTAAATATTTAAATAATCAAAATTTTAGTTTTAGTCTCCTTTGCTGTTCCGACATTCTAATGTATGATGTACTATGAAATTATGAAAAATTTAAACCGATTCATACATTTAAGATTACACTCTGCTTATTCTCTTTTAGAGGGTGCAATGCATGTTAAAAAATTACCAAATATAGTTGCAAATGAACACATGCCTGCAGTTGCCCTAACTGACACAAATAATATGTTTGGTGCATTAGAATTTTCAGAACTGGCTTCTGGTGAAGGTGTCCAACCAATAGTTGGATGTCAGATGAATTTAATTTACATGACAGCTGATAACCCTCGAGATAGAAATCCAGTACCACTTCCAATTGTATTATTGGCGCAATCTGAGGTTGGGTATCTTAATTTGATGAAATTAAGCTCTTGTTTATTTTTGGAGTCAGGAGATGAACCACCTCACATTACAACAGCGCAATTGCAAAAATATAATGATGGGTTAATTTGTTTAACAGGCGGCGCATTAGGTCCAGTTGGTCAACTGCTGCAAGACGGTCATATTGATAAAGCAAAAATCTTATTAAAACATCTTTCAGAAATTTTTCTTAACCGAACATATGTTGAAATCCAAAGACATGGAAGTGACGGGGAAAGATACACTCCAGAAGAGAAAAAAACTGAAAACTATTTTTTGGAGATGGCGTACTCTATGGAATTGCCGTTGGTGGCAACTAATGATGTTTATTTTCCAAATCGTGAAATGTATGCTGCTCACGATGCATTATTATGTATTTCTGAAGGTTCTTATGTTGATCAACAGGCGGGTAGGAGAAGGCTTACTCCAGAACACTATTTTAAATCTTCGCATGAAATGATTGAATTATTCAAAGATTTGCCTGAGGCCATAGATAATACAATAGAGATCGCGAAACGTTGTGCTTTTAAGGTTTATAAACGTGATCCAATATTGCCTAAATTTGCAGAAGATGAGGTTCAAGAACTTCGAAGGCAAGCAAATGAAGGTTTGCAAAAGCGCCTAGAAGTAATTCCACATGCGTCAACTATTGATGTTTATCAGGATCGTTTGAATTTTGAGTTAGATATAATTGAAGGAATGGGTTTCCCAGGCTATTTTTTAATAGTTGCAGATTTTATACGATGGTCAAAATCAAATGATATTCCAGTTGGCCCTGGACGTGGTTCAGGTGCGGGTTCATTGGTGGCATATGCATTAACAATTACTGATTTAGACCCGCTGCGATACTCTTTATTGTTTGAAAGGTTTTTGAACCCTGAACGTGTATCAATGCCAGATTTTGATATTGATTTTTGCATGGATCGGCGAGAAGAAGTCATTCGATATGTTCAAGGTAAATATGGCCGAGACCGTGTTGGGCAAATAATTACTTTTGGAGGTTTACTTTCAAAAGCAGCAATCCGCGATGTTGGAAGAGTTCTCCAGATGCCATATGGCCAGGTAGATCGCCTATCTAAGTTAATACCTGTCGAAGGTGTAAAGCCAGTAAGTATTGAAAAAGCACTATCAGAAGAGCCACAACTTAGAGAAATGGCCAAATCTGAAGAAGTGGTTGATAGGATGCTTAAATACGCTCAACAAGTTGAGGGTTTATTAAGAAATGCGTCAACGCATGCTGCTGGAGTAGTTATTGCTGATAGACCAATAGATGAGCTTGTTCCATTATATCAAGACCCAAGATCAGATATGCCTGCAACACAATTTAATATGAAGTGGGTAGAACAGGCTGGCTTGGTTAAGTTTGATTTTTTAGGATTAAAAACTTTAACAGTAGTGAAAGGCGCGGTTGATTTAATATGTAAACGCGGTATCAATATTAATATTGATGCCATTGATTTAGAAGACAAAGCCACATTTGATTTATATGCGAGTGCTAAGACAGTCGCGGTATTCCAAGTTGAGTCAAGTGGAATGATGGATGCTTTGAGACGCATGAAGCCAAATTGTATTGAAGATATTGTTGCGCTTGTGGCTTTGTATCGACCCGGTCCTATGGAAAATATTCCACAATATTGTGACGTTAAAAATGGACGTGCTGACAGGGAATTGATGCATCCTTCAATTGATCATTTATTAGAAGAAACTCAGGGCATTATTGTTTACCAGGAACAGGTTATGCAAATTGCACAAGAAATGGCTGGCTACTCACTTGGTGGAGCAGATTTATTGCGTCGTGCGATGGGTAAAAAAATTCAATCAGAAATGGATAAAGAACGCCCAAAATTCCTTGATGGTGCATATAATAATGGCGTTGAATCAAAAAAAGCTGAAGAGGTCTGGGATTTACTTGATAAATTTGCAAACTATGGGTTCAACAAATCACATGCTGCAGCTTATGCAGTGGTATCTTATCAAACTGCTTGGCTCAAAGCAAATTACCCAGTTGAGTTTATGGCCTCAGTTATGAATTGTGATCTTCATTTAACAGACAAACTACATATATATTTTGATGAAGTGAAACGATTAGGTATAGAAATTATTCCTCCATGTATAAACAGGTCTGAAGCCCTATTCAGTGTAAATGATGGTATGATAGCCTATGCTTTAGGGGGTTTAAAAAATGTTGGATCTGAAGCAATGCGATTATTTACAGATGCTCGCATAAATGGTGGAGTATTCCTTGACTTAATTGATGTCGCTCGCCGGGTTGACCTTAGAAGAGTTGGGAAACGTCCTTTAGAAATGCTTATTCGGTCTGGTGCATTCGATCAATTAGATAGTAATCGGAAAAAAGTTTTTGAAAGTTTGGATGCTTTAGTTGGCTATTCTTCTGCAACGCATGAAGAAATGAATTCATCTCAGGGTGGCCTTTTTGGGGATGCGGGTGAAGATTTGCCAGCTCCTAGATTGCCAATGCCAGAAGATTGGTTACCAATAGAAAGACTGACTGAAGAACATAAAGCTGTAGGATTTTATTTATCAGGTCACCCATTAGATGATTACATGGGTGCGTTGAAACGTAAAAATATTTTGACCTTACAAGAGCTTGAGCAAAAAGCGCATGGCGGCAAAATTATTGCAAAAATTGCTGGCTCGGTATCTGGAAAGCAAGTTCGCAAGTCAGCCAAAGGAAATCGATTTGCTTTTGCGCAATTAACAGACCCAACAGGTGCTTATGAGGTTACAATATTTTCTGATGTTTTGGAGAAATTTGGGGATAATTTTGATATTGGAAAAAATGTTACTTTGACCGTTGAGGCAAATGTAGATGCTGATCAATTAAAACTTTTAGTAAGGAGTGCGCAACCTGTTGATGTTTCAGTGCAAGATGCTGCAGCAATGGGTTTGAAGATATTTGTATCACATGAAGATGCAATTAAATCAATTGCGACACGTTTAAAAGAGATATCAAAAGATGCACCTCAACGCGCATTAGGTCCGGTACATTTAGTTTTATCTCATCCTGAATTGCCTGGCGAAGTTGAAATAGCTTTAAAAAATCCTTATCCTTTAAACCCACAAATTAAAGGCGCAATAAAACATATTGATGGTGTATTAGAGGTTATTGAATTTTAATAATAAAGCAAATTACCAATGAGGAGGTGGAGTATCATTTATTGTTATTCCATTTGAAGAGTTAGCTTCATCTTGTGCTGCACGCTCCATGAGTAGTTGTATCCTTCGCTCAGCAATATCTAGCCTGTTTGCTTGTTGAGCAACTATATCAGACAGTTCTTCACATAGCTTGCTTGCTTCAGTCAGCTTAATTTCGAGTTCAATTATACGTTCTTCTTGATCCATATAATTTCAATACAATTCATATGTAAATTTTACAAGGCTAGCTTGCCCCAGTTTACACGATAAGTTAGAGATATCTTTATACAAGGATTGATAAATTATGGCTAAAGAAAAAAAGAAAAAACTATTACGACCAAAAGCTATTCCACCCAAGGGATTTCGTGATTATTTTGGTACAGATGTAGCTGAGCGTAATATAATGTTGAGTCAGATTACTGAAGTTTATCACCGGTACGGTTTTGATGCTCTAGAAAGCCCAGCAGTTGAAACTGTAGAGGCACTTGGAAAATTTTTACCAGATGTAGATCGCCCCAACGAAGGTGTATTTGCATGGCAAGATGACGATGATGCTTGGATGGCTCTACGATATGATTTAACAGCCCCATTGGCTAGGGTTTATTCACAATTCCGAAACGATTTACCAAGTCCATATCGTCGTTATTCAATGGGACCAGTATGGCGAAATGAAAAACCAGGGCCGGGTAGATATCGTCAATTTTATCAATGTGATGCAGATACTGTTGGAGCGCCAAGTGTTGCAGCAGATGCTGAGATTTGTTCTATGTTATCAGATACATTGGAGGCAGTAGGAATCCCAAGGGGTGATTATCTTGTTAGAGTAAATAATCGTAAAGTATTAAATGGAGTATTAGAAGCAACAGGTGTTTCTGATGATACCAAGAAGGCTAATGTATTAAGAACAATTGATAAATTTGATAAAGTTGGGGTTGAAGGCGTAAAACAATTGTTAGGTACTGGAAGACTTGATTCATCTGGCGCTTATATTGATGGGGTTGGATTGTCTGAAATGCAAATTGCACCTGTATTGGCATTTCTTACATCAAAAGGAAAAGATGCTTCATTAACTATTTCTAATTTACGTTCAGCTGTGGGTAATTCAGATATTGGTTTGCAAGGTGTATCTGAGTTGGAAATGATTGGCGATCTAATGGAAGCGGGTGGGTATGGAGCTGATCGTGTTGAAATTGACCCGTCCGTAGTACGTGGTTTAGCTTATTATACTGGCCCAGTTTATGAGGCTGAATTAACATTTAAAATATTGAACGAAAAAGGCCAGATACGTCAATTTGGATCAGTCTCGGGCGGTGGTCGTTATGATGATTTAGTTAAAAGATTCACAGGGCAAGAAGTGCCAGCAACAGGTGTATCTATTGGTGTAGATCGTTTGTTAGCGGCTTTGCGAGAAAAAGGGCGAATGAATAATCTCGTAAAGGGCCCAGTTATTGTTACAGTGATGGATAGAGATCGTTTGGCTGATTATCAACAAATGGTATCTGAATTAAGAAATGCGGGTCTTCGTGCAGAGATGTATATGGGTAATCCAAAGAATTTTGGTAATCAATTAAAATATGCAGACAAACGTTCAAGCCCTGTGGCTGTCATTGAAGGTGGTGATGAAAAAGAAAACGGAATAGTTCAAATAAAAGATCTAGCATTGGGAGCCAGACTTTCTGCCGAAATTGAAACAACTGAAGAATGGAAATCTCAGCCAGCACAAATTGAAATTAAGCGGAATAATTTAGTTTCTGAAGTAAAAAAAATGTTAGCTCGTTCTGAGGATGCAATGTAATGCAAAATGAAAGGCGGGCAGCTATAAGATTCGAAGCAAAGAGGCTAGAAAAATATTTTATAGCTTCAGGTGCATTGTTATTAGAAGCAGACAGTTTGTTATCTGCCGAAACACTTTTAGATCTATACGGAGAAGATATCAGAGCGCGTGCGTATGTCACAAATGATCCAGTGATGGGTGAAAGAATGATGCGCCCAGATTTTACTGTTCCGATTGTTGAGCGACACATGTCAGAGGGTGCTGAGCCAGCTCGTTATTGTTATAATGGACCTGTTTGGCGTATGCAGGATGCTGGTTCAAAACGTGAGACTGAATTTATTCAAGTAGGATTTGAAGTATTTGATAGATCCAATTCTGCAAATAGTGACGCAGAAGTATTTTCAATATTTAACGATATTCTCCCAACCAATCTTCAAATTTCAACGGGTGACATAGGTTTGTTACAATCAGCTGTGATAGGATTGAATACTACTAATCTAAGAAAGGCCGCACTCATGCGGCACTTATGGCGGCCTTTAAGGTTCCAAAATTTAATGGAGCTATATTCAAAAAATAGATATCCTGAGGGCGAAAAGGTGACTTTATCAAAGTATTCAAATCAGGATATTGAAAAAAATATCAAGAATGCTGGAAAATTTATTGGTTTAAGAACTGAAGTTGAAGTTAATTCACGAATATTATCTTTACAAGAAGATGCTAAAACTTCTCCAATCTCTTTCGAAGAAGCAGATGTAATAAACAAAATTTTAAATTTGAAAACAACTGCATCTGAAGCATTATTGGTTCTAAAAGAATTTGTAAAAATAATACCAAATTTGGAAAAGGCTGTATCTGGTTTTGAAGCTAGACTTGGTGCACTACAAGTTCGCAAAGTAAATGTTGAGAAATTACCTTTTGAAGGTAGTTATGGATTAACAAGTATGGAATATTATGACGGTTTTGTTTTTAGCTTTTCTGATGGTGAGACTATTATTGCGAGTGGCGGTAGATATGATGCTCTCACGGCTGTTTTGGGTTCGGGAAAAGAAATACCAGCTGTAGGTGGAGTAATACGACCTGACGCGCTCATAAAGGAATTTTAGTTATGTTAAAGCTTGGTGTTCCATCAAAAGGCCGTTTGCAAAAAGATACAATATCTTGGTTTGAAAAGAGAGGCCTAATTCTCAAACGTACAGGCTCAGAAAGAGAATACACTGGTATTATTAGTGGAGTAGACGGTATTGAGCTTGTACTTTTGTCTGCTGGAGAAATACCAAAAGAACTTGCAAAAGGGCGGATTCATTTAGGAGTTACAGGAACAGATTTAATATACGAAAAACTTCCTTTACATGAAACACAAATACATATTGTGGAAGAGATGGGGTTTGGATTTGCAGATTTAATCATAGCTGTCCCAAATGTATGGATAGACGTAAATACTTTACATGATTTAGATGCTGTAGCCGCACAATTCCGTCTTGAACATGGCTTTAGACTTAGAATAGCAACAAAGTATCATAACTTAGTTCGAAAAGGTCTACGTGATTTTGGTGTATCTGATTATCAATTGGTAGATAGTCAGGGTGCAACTGAAGGAACTGTTGCAAATCTAACTGCAGAAGCAATTGCTGATATTACCTCAAGTGGCGCTACATTAAAGGCAAATCATTTGAAATTATTAAGTGATGGGGTCCTTTTAAAGTCTCAGGCAAGTGTATTTGCCTCAAGATCAGCAGACTGGTCAAGATTGGACTCAACAATTAAGGATTTATGCAAAAAAATGAATTGGAAAGATTTAGTATTTTGACGAAACTTAATGTTCTTTATAAAATTTTAGAAGTACGTAAACAGGTATCTAGATGGAAATCTGAAGGACTAACGGTTGGTCTCGTTCCTACTATGGGTGGGCTGCATAATGGCCACAAATCTTTGATAAACTCAGCTTCAAAGAAATGTGATAAAGTAATAGTTACTATTTTTATTAATCCAACTCAATTTGGTGATGATGAAGATTTAGATACATATCCGCGAACACGAAAATCTGACACTACTTTAATAAGTGATGCTGGTGGAGCTGCTGTTTTCATTCCAAATGTTTCAGAAATGTACCCCAGTGATTTTTCAACAAAAGTTTCTGTATCAGGACTTACTGATATGTTGTGTGGCACCTCACGGCCAGGTCATTTTGATGGTGTTACTCAAATAGTAACAAAATTATTAAATCAAGTAGCTGCTGATATGGCTTTCTTTGGTGAAAAAGATTGGCAACAATTAGCAATTATTAGGCGCCTAGTGCGTGACTTAGATATACCAACAAAAATTGCTAGTGTTGCAACCCACAGAGATGAATTTGGATTAGCACTATCTTCACGCAATAGTTATCTTAGTTCGTCACAATTAAAGACGGCACGTAAACTAAGCTCAGTTTTGCAAATGACTGCATATAATATTGCTTCTGGAGGGTATGCTTCAGTTGAATGTGCTAAAGCAGTTCAAACCTTACTAAAATCTGGATTTGATAAGATAGATTACATAGAATGCCGTCATTCACACTCTTTAGAGGCAATTGAGCGAACTACAGAGGATGAATGTCGTATTTTTGCTGCTGCATATATTGATAACATAAGATTAATTGATAATCATATTGTTGTTTAAAGACTTTGATTAAATCAAAGCACGCCAAGTCTGGCTAAACTTTGCTGCATTTCTTCTGGTAAATCATCGTCAGTTTCACGACTGGCAGATAAATCAGACGGACAATCTTCTGATTTCAAATAACGCCATCCCTGGAAAGGGCGCCGCAATGCTTTTGTAGTTGGAATAAGTTCAGGATCCAATCTGAAACCACATCTTCTAATGCCATCAGCACCAATAATTTCATCAAATCCAATTAGCTTTTGCCTCAGCTGTATTGCACCTTTTATAACCCAATATATTGAGCCACCGGTAAGTAATTCATTCTCTCTTTTGGGCCACATTCTTGTTATGTGTAAAGAATATTTAATATTTAACTGAGCACGTCTTTCTTCCTGCCATTGATTAAGCATGGCTATATTTTCTGACCCGACACTGAGTTTGATTATGTTTAGTTTTCCACTCATAAATGTCTATGTAGCATTATGCTATATTTTGTAAATCTTTTTGAATTATAATAGATTTTATGTCCTAAATATTTTAATCTTAGAGATTATCTTCTAAAATAATTTCCGATGCACGATATGCTAACATCATAGTTGGAGCATTTATGTTTCCAGACGTAATATTAGGAAACGAAGATGCATCAACAACGCGTATATTCTTTAATCCATGTATTTGTAATTTGTTGTTAATTACAGAGTCTTTAATAGAATTTCCCATCCTACATGTACAACATGGATGATAGACAGTGGAGGCAAACTCACGAAAACTATTTAATAATCCTTCATCACCAAGATTTATAAAATTTACATCGAATGCCTTTTTCGTTACTAATTTTATTGCCTTTGTATTAGCTATTTTTTGGATCATTCGACCTGCTTTTACTGCCATTAACTGATCATCTTTTGTATCAAGTGAATTTGCATTTATTAATGGTGACACTTTTACATCAGGAGATTGAATATTTACTGAGCCTCTACTTGTTGATCTTGTAGGTTGAACTGATATCAAAAATCCTGATTTTTGATTAACATAAGTTCTCCCATTCTGATCTGTTGAGTATGCAATTGGGTTTGCATAAATTTGCAAATCAGGAATGGCAGACTTTATTTCGCTGCGAACAAATCCACTAGTTTGATTAACAGGAATACTTAAAGGTCCTGATTTGGTAAGAATGTATTTTATGCCTGCTTTTATTTTACCAAATATATTTCCTATGTCTGTATTTAAAGTGCGCTCATTTGTTGAAAAATACTTTGTAATAGCTAGATGATCTTGTAAACCTTGTCCCACCTCCGGACAGTGGTGCAATAGCTCTATTTCAGATTTTTTTAATATCTCTTTGGGACCTACGCCTGATAATTGAAGTATTTGAGGTGAACCTATTGCGCCGGCTGATAAAATAATTTCTCTATTTGCGTATGAATATTTCTTTGTATTTTTTACTTCGTAAATCACCCCTTTAGCTTGTAAATTTTCAAAGATAATTTTTTCAACTGTAGCATTCTTTAATATTTGTAAATTCTTTCTTTTTTTTATGGGATGTAAAAATGCATCAGCAGATGAAAACCGTTTACCATTTTTTGTGGTATTATGAACATAGCCTAGTCCTTCAGGTGCAGTAGGCGTATTTATTGGCTTAGGCCAATTCAGTTCTTTTGCTGCTGCCATAAAGTGTTTTGTGAATGGATGCATGCCTTCACTTAAATCACTAATTTGTATTGGCCCATCTCCCCAAACTTCTTTTTTTGATACATGTTTTTCAATTGATTGATAGGTTTTCGAAACATTGCTCCAGCTCCAATTTTTAGCGCCTGCTTTTTCCCAATCTGAAAAGTCGTTTTCTAAACCTCTAAAATAAGCCATAGCATTAATTGAACTAGAACCTCCAATTACTTTACCCCGAGGCCAATATGCAGTTCTATTATTGAGATTCTTGTCTGGTTCAGTATTGTATCTCCAATTAACTTTGGGATCATTGTATGTAAAAGCATAGCCAAGAGGTGTTTTTATCCAAAATTTTTGATCTGAACCACCAGCTTCAAGTAGTAGAACTGTATTTTTTGGATTTTCACTTAATTTATTTGCCAGGACACAACCAGCAGAGCCTGCACCTATTATAATATAATCAAAATTTTTAGACATAATTTTTAATAACCTGGTGAGAATTACATATAGAATATTTTCTTAATAAAAAGTTTTATAATTTTGATGAATGTTTAAATAATTAAACAAACTTGTAAATTTCAAATTTCAATTTAGCATACATTTATTACTCATAGGATTTTAGAATGAAGTTGATTGATATAAACGCTGATTTAGGTGAAAGTTTTGGTCCATGGAAAATGGGTGAAGATGCACAAATTCTCGATATTGTGAGTAGTGCTAATATCGCATGTGGTGGGCACGCAGGTGATCCAGCTGTAATGTTCGAAACAATAAAGATAGCCTCTGATAAAGGTGTCACAATAGGCGCTCATCCTGGGTTTGTTGATAAGCAAGGGTTTGGACGCCGCAAAATACCTTTAGAAATTTTAGAAATAGAACAATTAATAGCATCTCAAGTTGGAGCATTGGTCGGTGTAGCTGGATTAGCTAATGCTAAAGTTCGTTATATAAAGCCACATGGAGCACTTAATAATTGGGCGACTGAAAATATACATGTTTCTGAAGCTATTGCACGGGCTATAAAACTATCCTTTCCAGAACTTTCCTTGTTGGCTGTTTCGGGCACAAAGTTAGAAACAGCAGGTTTAAAAGCTGGTTTGAAAACTTTCAGTGAAATTTTTGCTGATCGTGGATATAATAAAAATGGTACTTTAGTACCTAGAGGAGAAAAAGGGGCTCTAATTACAGATACTAAGTACGCAATAAAAAGATTATTACATTTTTTAAATACTGGTGAGATGCCAACAGTATGTGGTATTTTTATAAAAATGAATGCTCATTCCATCTGCATTCATGGGGATAACCCTCATGCTATCGAAATGTCTGGAAATATCAGAAGAACTTTGCAAGAAAATAATTATAAAATAAATTCATTTTTATAACGTAGTATCTTGTCAGCTATTAAATCATTTTGTCTATAATTGATTTAACGTTCATATCTGAATTCCTTAAAAATGACTTAAAAATTCTTTTTTTAATATTAATATAAATTATAAAACAGATATTATTAACATTTTGGCATCTTCTATTGACATTTGATGCCCAATACAATGTACCAAGCGCAAAATATTAATCCTGAAGGATGACTAAAATGCAAGCTTTTCGAACACATACATGTTCTGATCTTAACGCCAATAACGTTGGGCAATCGGTTCGCCTTTCTGGTTGGGTTCATCGTGTTCGAGACCACGGTGGAATACTATTTATTGATTTACGAGATCACTATGGAGTAACACAAATTTTAGCGGATCCAGACAGTCCAGTGTTCAAGAATCTTGAAAAAATTAGATCTGAATGGTGTATTAGAATTGATGGTGTTGTCAAAGCACGTGCCCCTGAATTGGTTAATAAAAAGTTACCAACAGGTGAAGTGGAAATTTTTATAAGTGACATGGAAGTATTAGGGGCTTCTGAAGAGCTACCATTACAAATTTTTGACGAACCTGATTTTCCAGAAGAAACACGTCTTAAATATAGGTTTTTAGACTTACGCCGAGAAACATTACATAATAATATTATTTTAAGGTCAAATGTTATAAAATCTATTCGTAATCGAATGGATTCTCAGGGTTTTAATGAATTCCAAACACCAATTATAACTGCTTCGTCACCAGAGGGTGCACGTGATTTTTTAGTTCCATCACGGCTGCATCCTGGGAAGTTTTATGCACTTCCTCAAGCTCCACAACAATTCAAGCAAATGATAATGGTTGCCGGGTTTGATAAATATTTTCAAATTGCACCATGCTTTAGAGATGAAGATCCACGAGCTGATAGATCTCCAACTGATTTCTATCAATTAGATTTAGAAATGTCATTTGTTGAACAGCAAGATGTATTCAATACAATTGAACCTGTATTAAAAGGTATATTTGAAGAATTTGGAGGTGGACGCTCAATATCAAAAAATTGGCCGCAAATTTCATATAAAGATTCTGCATTGTGGTATGGAACTGATAAACCAGACCTGCGAAATCCAATAAAAATGCAAATTGTTTCTGAACATTTTAAGGAATCAGGTTTTGCTATTTTTGCTAAATTGCTTGAAAATGAAGGTACTGAAGTAAGAGCAATTCCAGCCCCAAAAGGTGGATCTCGTAAATTTTGCGATCGCATGAATAAATTTGCCCAGCAAGAAGGCTTGCCAGGAATGGGTTACATATTCTGGCGTGATCAAGGCGAAGGATTAGAGGCTGCTGGACCATTAGCTAAAAATATAGGTCCAGAACGGACTGAAGCAATTAGACAACAATTAGGATTAGAGGTTGGTGACGCAGCATTTTTCCTAGCTGGTAAGCCCAAAGTGTTTGAGGGTGTGGCAGGCCGAGCTAGAACAGTAATTGGTGAAGAATTAAAAATTACTAACAAAGATAGTTTTGAGTTTGCTTGGATCGTTGACTTTCCAATGTATGAAAAAGATTCTGAAACTGGAAAAATAGACTTTAGCCATAACCCTTTTTCTATGCCCCAAGGTGGTATGGCTTCCTTAGATGCAGAAGATCCTGAAACAATATTAGGTTATCAGTACGATCTTGCATGCAATGGATATGAATTAATTTCTGGCGCAATCAGAAATCATAAACCAGAAATTATGTATAAGGCATTTGAAATAGCTGGTTACCCAAATGAAGAGGTAAACAAACGATTTGGAGGTATGGTTAACGCATTTACATATGGAGCTCCTCCACACGGTGGATGTGCTGCGGGTATAGACAGAATTGTAATGCTGTTGGCGAATGAAGACAACATAAGACAGGTCATCATGTTCCCAATGAACCAAAGGGCGGAAGACTTAATGTTAGGTGGCCCGTCTGAAGTTTCAAACGAGCAATTACGAGAATTAAATTTGAGAATTCTACCTCAAGAAAGCTAAAACAATAATCAACCTATTAAACTATGGCCTATTTTGAGAAGTAATGAGCCATAGTTTTGTGTTTAGAATTTAATCTGAATGTAATTATAATTTTGAGGCAGTAGATTAAACAATTCTTGTAATGCTAATTAACCTTTTCTAAAAAATGGCTTGTCTTTTTTGTCAAAATCACGTTTTGGACCTCGATCACCACCCTTGAAGCCGCCACGATCACCACCACGGTCACCTCCTTTGAAGCCTCCGCGATCTCCACCACGGTCACCACCTTTAAAGCCGCCACGATCACCACCACGAGATGGTGCAGTATCTGATGCTTCCCATTTTCGAAGAATGCTCATATCAAATATGTCTCTGTGAATTTGACCTTCATTGCACCAAACGCAGCTTACTTTTGTACTTTGTATACTCTCAACAACAAATCTTGGTGAGCCTGAAACTAGTACAACGATATCACCTTCAGATAGAGCAGCCATAATGTATTCCTTTTTT
>TARA_B110000008_G_scaffold268112_1_pt1 | contig 52600 bp, 34 predicted proteins | sample TARA_B110000008 | Tara Oceans TARA_B110000008 (sample SAMEA4396496) | marine metagenome | biome: Westerlies Biome; feature: [DCM] deep chlorophyll maximum layer (ENVO:01000326); material: water (ENVO:00002006), including particulate matter (ENVO:01000060) such as... | depth 40 m
TTCACCGAAGATCCCTACGGTCTGTGGGGAACATTCAATCAGCGCCCGATCATGGTCAAAGGGGCTGAGAGCAAGTATCGCGATAAGCTTCTTGGTCTGGTTGTTCACTTAAAGGTGAATGGTGAAATCATCAAAACCGGTGCAAGTAACGACAAAGTTTTAGCTTTGTCGGAAAAGACCGAGTAATTCTTTTCAAGGTGGTTTCAACTTAAAATACCATATCTTTGGGCGCTAAGCTCCTCTGGACCAAGTTATACCTGGGGATTTTGTCGATAAATAAACCGCCGGGGGCCCACCCAAATCAGCAGAGCGCCGATTGTGTAAGCCCGAGGATTGCGTCTGCCCTCTGATTGTGCCAATCTGTCGCAGCTTTGAAATCCGCGGTCCTGGACAAAATTCTTTCACGGCTCGACCAGATCGAGCCGGGAGAAGTGCAGGCGCTCCTTTCTAGGCTTGTTCGTGAAAAGGGCTTCCTCCAGAAGGTCTTCGAAGCACTTCAGGAAGGCGTTCTCCTCCTCGACACCTCAGGAGGAATTAGTTTTATCAACCATGCCGGATGTCGGTTTTTTGGCACCACACCCGAGGAGGCCCAAGGTAAACCCTTGGACGAGGTAGTACGCGGCGTCGATTGGACAAACCTGATGCACTCCAATCGCCGAACAGTGAGCCGAGATCTTGAAGTTTTTTATCCCGAAAACCGATACTTGAACTTTTATCTCTCACCGGTCGCTGAAGAAGGCGAAGCTGATCTTGGACATGTGATGTTGGTCCGGGATATTACCCGCTCTCGTGAAGAGGCTGAGAAAGAGATTGAATCGGAAAAACTGAATGCACTCACTCTGCTGGCTGCCGGGGTAGCCCATGAGATCGGAAACCCACTTAATTCGCTTTCACTCCACCTCCAACTTCTTGAACGCCGCATCTCCGACCTTCCCGAAGGCGATCAAGGACCACTTCAAAAACATCTCGGCACAGCCCGCACTGAAATCGGGCGGCTTGACACTATTTTGAAGCAATTCCTCGAGGCAATGCGTCCCACTAAACCTGAACGGGAACCCACAGAACTCCACGAGTTACTAGAAGAAAGTCTTCTCGCTCTCAGCCCAGAACTTGAAAGTCGTAAAATTCCAGTGAAGCTCGATTTGGTAGGGGATCTACCCTCTCTCGAGCTCGATCCAACCCAAATTAAGCAGGCATTTTATAACGTCATCAGAAATGCCTATCAGGCCGTTGAACAAAATTCAGGTGAGATTCTGATTGAAAGCAGTGTGACCGAGTATGAAGTTCGCCTTTCGATTTCGGACAACGGCAGTGGCATTTCGCCTGAGGCGATGGGTGCAATGTTCGAACCGTTTCGGACTACCAAGGCCGAAGGAACAGGGCTTGGGATGCTCATTGTTCGCCGGATTCTCCGCGAACATGGCGGAGAGTTAGAAGTTGAGAGCGAGGAAGAAGTTGGAACAAAGGTCACCCTTTACTTCCCGAGAACTGATAAACGGGTGCGTCTGCTCGAAGATAGCGCCCCAATCGAAGTGTAGAAATATTTGTGAAAACCCTCTTGATTGTTGATGATGAAAAGGCGACCCGCGACGGCCTGAGAATGGCTCTCGAGGAAAGCTTCGATTGTTACGTAGCGGCAGATCTTAAACAGGCCAAGCAGGTCCTCAATTCCGAAGATGTTGACCTCCTCCTTACAGATCTTCGCCTTGGTGCCGATTCAGGGATGGAAGTGCTCGATGCGGCCCTAGCGCTTGCCCACCCGCCGGTTACACTTATGATGACAGCTTACGGCTCAGTCGACACGGCAGTAGAAGCCATGCGACGTGGAGCTTGGCACTTTGTCACCAAGCCTCTGAACCTCGATGAAGTAGAGCTTCTTCTAAAACGAGCTGTTCGGAATCGGACCTTGGAAAAAGAAAACGTCAAGCTTGTCGCGGAGAACGAAACTCTCAAAGAGAGCAAAGCCAGTGCATCCCACGGCCTTGACCGCCTGATCGGACGTTCTACTTTGATGGCCAAAGTTGCTGCCAAGATCGAACAAATCGCCCCGACGCGCGCGACGGTCCTCATTGAGGGTGAATCGGGAACCGGCAAAGAGGTTGTTGCTCACGCCCTCCACGACCTTTCTGGGCGTCCAGGCGAAAAATTTGTGGGTGTAAATTGTGCCGCTCTGTCTTCCCAACTTTTAGAAAGTGAACTATTCGGCCATGAAAAAGGTGCCTTCACTGGGGCCTCCCAGCGCCGGGTAGGCAGATTTGAACAAGCTCACGGTGGAACTCTTTTTCTCGACGAAATTGGAGAGATTGATGCACAAACACAGGTAAAGCTGCTCCGAGCTCTTTCCGAACGAACGATTGAACGCGTTGGCTCAAACACCTCAATTCAAGTCGATGTTCGCATCATTGCCGCAACCAACCGCAGTCTTGCCAAGATGGTCGAAGAAGGAACGTTTCGTGAAGATCTATACTTCCGACTCAATGTCTTAGGTATAATTATGCCACCTCTACGCGAGAGAAGAGAAGACATTGTGTTACTTGCGAACTCCTTTCTATTGGAATTCGCAAGAGAAAACGGCCGCCCAGAGAAACCTCTCACCGAGGCTGCCATGAGCTCTCTGCTCAGTTACGGTTGGCCCGGAAATGTCCGAGAATTACGAACGGCTATCGAGCATGCCGTAGTTATGTCAAATCAATCCGAGCTAGATATTCAGCACCTCCCAGACTTCGTCACCGGCCTAGGACACCACTTTGAATCATCTTCGGTGAAAAACACCCTTGCTCCCAAGGAGGAATTCAACTTGCATGGCCTAGAGCAACGAGCTGTGCAAGGCGCACTGCGGGTCACGGACGGAAATCGGACGAAAGCCGCAGAGCTACTTGGTATCAGCAGACGTACTCTTCAACGAAAACTTCGCGACGTTCCGCTTATTGATCCACATTCATCATGACTAGTTCCACTAAAGTCGGCGGCTTCAACAACGCCAATCTAATCAGTCGCCTCCTCTTTTTCCTCGTCCTCTTTGGTTTAGTATGCTTCTACTTGATACTTAGCTTCAAGGGCCTCACCTCTGAAAAGGGAATCGAGCAGGCTCAAATTGGCCGGGAGATCGCACGGGGCAATAATGCAACAACTAAGGTCATCCGTGGCGCTGCGGTCTGGCAAGCTAAAGCAGCCGAAAAGGATATTGATCTTAATTCCTTCCACGACACCTACCACTCCCCCTTACACCCCTACGTTATTGCGGCCGCCTTAAAGGCAGTCGGTGGCGACGATTTCGATAAATTCCAAATGAATGAGGATAAGGAAACTGTTTACCTTCTCGATCACGTAATTTCAGCAGTTGCCGTCATCCTATTTCTCATTGCAGTTGGTATCAACTACCTCCTCATCTCACGGATTTTCGATGTTCGAATAGCGGGAGCCACTGCCATCCTGATGATTTTGAGTGATCTCATGTGGAAATTCACCCAGACGGGACTTCCCCAGATGCTTATGCTTCTGCTGTTTTCTTGTGCGCTTTTCTTTATTTACCGGACCCTCGAAGCTTCAATTGAAAACCGGGCCGATATTGGTTCTCTTGTGATTGCAGCAGTTTTTCTTTCACTGCTCGCTCTTTCCCACTGGCTGACGATCTGGATCATCTTGGGGTTTGCCATTTACGCCGCCTTTTTTTTCAGACCCAAGGGAATCTCCGGCTTTATGACTCTCGGAGTCCTTCTTGTTTTTAGTGGATACTTTTTAGTCAAGAACATGGAATGGACAGGAAATCCTGGGGGAACTGCATTTCTCAGTCTTTACGGAGGATTAACTCAATCGGAATCCGTAATCATGCGGACAAGCGATCCCGCCGAACAAACCTACACGATCGTCTACAACCTCAACTCTTTCCTCATTAATACTGCGACTAGTATGCTGAGGCAGGTTAATGAGCTTTACAACAATCTTGGTTCTATCCTCGTTGCCCCGCTCTTCTTCTTTGCACTCCTTCATCCTTTCAAACGAGAATCCATTGCCAAATTCCGTTGGATTGTCCTCCTTATGTGGATCATGGCTACGCTTGGGATGGCTATTTTTGGGCTCTCAAATAGCAATCTCGACCCGAATCAACTTCATATCCTTTTCTCGCCAATTATGACGGCTTATGGATTGGCCTTCATTTCAATTTTGTGGGCAAGAATTGAGCTACCTGCCGGAGGCGCAATCATGCGATATGGCCACTTCGCTATCGTGATTCTAATAAGTGCTGGCCCTCTAATTTTGACGATTCCAAGGGAAACGCTCAGTGCACTCGCAACGAAGGGTAGCAGCAAAACTGTTTGGCCTCCTTACTGGCCATCAGTCTTTAGTAAAACTCTCCATAACGCAACCGATGACAATGCAGTCATTTTCTCGGACCAGCCTTGGGCTGTTGCATGGTATGCCGATAGGATTTCAATCTGGTTACCGCGAAAAGTTGACGAATTTATTGAACTAGAAGAAGTGGCTGAGGATAGCGAACTGTCGGTTGCGGGGATTGCCATCACTCCGATGTCATTCAAGGAGAATGTGTTTTTCAGTCCAATTCCTTTTGGATACAACGAGGATTTTGCCCCCCTCATGCTTGATGGCCCAGCCCGTGGAGCGTTGAGCCGATCAAAAACGGATAGCCGAAGTGGAATGGTGAGTCCGGGAATCCTATCGAAGCAATCACAAAACTTAAGACCGATAATGAACAAGTATCCGGAAGTTTCCGACCTCTTCAGTAATAGAATATACTTTTATTCTAAAGAACGCCTTTATAACAGATAATCCTAGACGCGAGCATCTCGTTCTAAATGGCTGCTAAGAAAAAAACCTCTGCTAAATGTGTGTCCGGCTCTTTCGAGGAGGCGACAGACGAGCTTGAAGAAATAACAAGACGACTCGAGGACGAACCCTCGTCACTTGCAAAACTGCTCGAAGACTTCGAAAGAGGTCAAGCGCTCTTGAGCTATTGCCAAAAGACCTTAAAATCCGCAAGAAAACGTCTCAATATGATTGAGGCTAAACTTCAGAAGGAAGAAAATGATGAAGATTCAGATGAATCTTCTGATCAGTCTTCCGACACACTCGATGACGATGTCAGACTCTTCTAGCACAACCCTTCTCGACACAATCCAAGGACCGGACGATCTTAAAAAAATCGAACCGGAAAGACTCCCCGAACTCGCACAAGAGATTCGCGGCAGGCTCATTACCTCTCTTTCTAATACAGGAGGACACCTTGGACCTAACCTTGGGGTAGTTGAATTAACGATTGCAATGCACCGTGTTTTTGACACCCCGACAGACAAGTTTCTCTTTGATGTTTCCCATCAGGGATACGTTCACAAGATGCTCACTGGACGAGCTAAGGAAATCGGCAGCATCAGACAATATGAGGGCCTAAACGGCTTTCTACTTCGCACCGAATCAGAGCATGACTGCTATGGCGCGGGCCACGCTGGGACCGCACTTTCTGCCGCTCTTGGAATGGCTTCCGCCAGAGATCTGAAAGGTAACGATAATCACGTTGTCGCTGTCGCAGGTGATGCGGCCTTCACCTGTGGACCAACCCTTGAGGCTCTCAACAATATTGCCGAAGCAACCGACCGCTGCATCGTAGTTCTCAACGACAACGAGTGGTCGATTGATAAAAATGTCGGAGCGCTCGCTAAGTATTTCAACACTCTTCAGTCACATCCAGCATACAATGACATTCGGGCTAAGGCTGCTTCGCTCGTGGAAAAAGTGGCTGGCCCAGGTGCTCGTAAATTTGCTCACAAGATAGAACGTAACGCCAAAAACATGATCCTGCCTAACGTTCTCTTCGAGAAATTTGGCATGCGCTATTACGGACCCATCGACGGTCATGATCTTCCTTCTCTCATCAAAAGCTTAGAGCACCTCAAGGAGCAAGATGAGCCAGTCATTCTTCACATCATCACTGAGAAGGGCCGCGGCTATCAACCCGCTCTTGATAAACCGGGTAAATTCCACGGTCTTGGACCTTATAATATTAAAGACGGCTCGACCGCTTCAGGAGCTCCCACCTTCTCCGAACTTTTTGGCCGCGCCGTCACTGACTTTGCAAAGGAAGATAAATCCATTACCGCAATCACCGCAGCCATGCCTGGCGGGACCAAACTAGAAACCTTCAAAGCCGAGATCCCTGAACGCTATTTCGATGTTGGCATCGCCGAGGAACATGCCGCCCTCTTCGCTTGTGGACACGCCACCCAAGGGCTCAAGCCTTTCCTTGCAATTTACTCAACCTTCATGCAGCGGGCATACGACATGATTCTTCATGATATAGCCCTTCAAAAACTCCCGGTCCGTTTGTGTATGGATCGTGGAGGACTTTCCGGGGACGACGGACCGACCCATCATGGTCTTTTCGATATTGGTTACCTCCGACACGTGCCAGGCTTAATCCATATGCAACCAAAAGATGAAGATGAATTCATCGATATGCTTTGGACTATGACGAAATACGAGGACGGCCCAATCGCCATCCGGTATCCTCGAGGCAACGGCCCCGGTGCAACAATTAAGAAACAGCCAGAACTTCTCACTATTGGCGAAGCAGAGGTCATTCAGGAAGGAACAGATGTCTGCCTCATTCCCCTGGGAACGATGATGGAAGTTGCTCTTGAAACCAAAGAGCAACTAGAAGACGAAGGATACAGCGTCACCTTAATTAATCCTCGCTGGATCAAGCCTCTAGATACATCAACCATCACAGAGTTATCTGCGAATTCAAAAGTCGTCTGCACTTTTGAAGATCACGTGCTCTATAACGGTTTTGGACTCTCGATTATTGAATTGCTCCACGATAAAGTCATTGAAACCCCCGTAGAGCGAATTGGTTGGCCCGACAAATTTATTGAGCACGGTAAGCCTGAAATCCTTCGTAAAAAACACGGGATGACGTCAGAAGCTGCAATTGGTAAAATTTTGCCCCATCTCGAAACAAAATAAGAAGGGTTTTTTCCAGTCAAGGAACGGTTTTCACTTGAGCTGGAAACGTTCATAGATCCTTTGCATCTCGGAGGATAAAATCACTTTCAGTTACAGTAAAAGAATTCGGATCGCTCCCTCCCTTCAAGCCGCATCCGGGTCTGATTACCTTAGGTCTGACGCCATCTTTCCTTTTCCTCTAAATAGTGGGTAAACAGAAAATCCTTTCAATCAATAGTTATGGCTGAATGATTCCGCATCCCTCAAAGCTCCAAAAAACTGACTTTCCTAAAAAGAACCCCTTCTCCATACCGTTTCATTCAAACAATCCTGCGGCTGCCAACCAAATTTTCTAGGATGTATTAAAAGTGGAGTCGATCTTTCTTTAGACAGTGCTACCCTCCCCCAAGACAATTATAGATCCAAACAATTCCTTTATGACTCCCGAAGAATTTTCAGCCGCCATTGAAGAGCATTCAAAATTTATAGCCCCTCTCCGTCAAGAGATTGGCCGAGTCCTGATTGGTCAAGATCATCTAGTTGACCGGATGCTTATATGTCTTCTCACCGGCAACCATCTTCTTGTGGAAGGATTGCCAGGGCTCGCCAAAACTCTCGCGGTGAATACTCTGGCACAAACTCTTCAAGCCCAGTTTGGCCGGATTCAATTCACACCGGACCTCCTTCCAGCAGACGTGATTGGAACTCATATTTACAACCCTGGCACTCAGGAATTTAAAGCGAAAGAGGGCCCTGTTTTCACTAATCTTCTTCTCGCTGACGAAATAAATCGAGCCCCTGCTAAGGTTCAGTCTGCGCTTCTCGAAGCGATGCAAGAGAAACAAGTTACGCTTGGTGGAAAAACACGTATTCTCCCCAACCCTTTTCTTGTGATGGCAACTCAAAACCCTCTCGATCAAGAAGGCACCTATCCTTTACCCGAGGCTCAAATGGACCGCTTCATGATGAAAGTCATCGTCAGTTACCCCCAGCGTGACGAAGAACGCGAGGTTCTTCGTCGAATGTCCTCTACCATCACAGCTCCAACCGCCTCAGTCGTCACCAATCTCGACTCGATCACTTCGGCACGTGAGCTCATAAATGAAATTCATGTCGACCCCAAGATTGAGGACTACATTTTAGATATCGTCTTCGCCACCCGCGCCGAGGGCCGCCTCCAGCTTTCTGAGCGCCAAGCCGACCTCGACCTCTCGTCCTTCGACCCCCTCATTACTGCCGGAGCATCGCCTCGCGCCACCATTCAATTGGTCCGCGGCGCCCGTTGTTTAGCGTTTCTGGAAGGCCGCGCCCACGTATTGCCCGAGGATGTTAAATCCATCGCTGCCGACATTCTTCGCCATCGTATCATTCCGAGTTATGAAGCCCAAGCTGAGGATATGAGTGCCGACACCATCATTAATCAACTTTTGGATATCCTTCGTACTCCCTAAAATTCCATGCTAGCTTCAGAGTTAATGGAAAAAGTACGTCGGATTGAGATCCGGAGCCGTCGAATCGTAAAGAATATGACCGCAGGTGCGTGGCATGCTTCTTTTAAAGGACGCGGTATTGAATTCGCAGAAATTCGCGAATATCAAGAAGGTGACGAGATGCGAGCCATTGACTGGAACGTCTCAGCCCGCCTCGGTTCACCATTCATCAAACTTTTTACCGAAGAACGTGAACAAAATGTCTTTTTCCTCGTCGATCGCTCTGCCTCAGGCCAATTCGGATCAGGTGTGGCCACTAAAGCAGAGTATACCGCAGAAGTTGCCGCTGTCCTAGCCTTCTCGGCAACCCTCAATAAGGATAAAGTTGGCCTGTTGCTATACTCTGATCAGGAGGAACTACAACTCGATCCCGGACGCGGCCACCGACATGTCCTCCGCATGATTCGTGAACTCCTCGCCTTTGAACCAAAATCACCCCGTACTGACCTCGCAGGAGGGATTGAACATCTTCTCAAAACCACTCTTAAAAAATCTATCGTATTTATTCTCAGCGATCTTATCACTCCGACCTTCGACAAGCCTCTGCGCGCGCTTGCTCGCAAACACGAGGTTATTTTGATTCATATTTCCGATCCCATCGAACGCGCGCTCCCAGATATCCCGGCCCTATCAATCAGTGATCTCGAGACAGGCCAAGTGACACGCCTGACTAAAAAGGACGCGCAAGAACTAGCAGCACGAACAGCCACAGCTTCCGAAAATTCTGCGTCGACTTGCAGACGGGCCGGTATCGACTACGTGCCGCTCGACACTGCCACCGACTATCTCCCTGCAATCATCGCACTCTTCCAAAAGCGTATTTCTCGCCGATGAAATCCTTTTTTACCGTCCTGAAAATAACACTTCTTGTAGTCTTTCTTCTGGGGGTGACTTTTGGATACCTCTTCTTTCGAGTATGGCAGAAAAATGAGCGGCCCAAAGTCGTGTCAAGTTCTTGGACGGAAACCGAAATCCTGCTTGGTCACGCTTCGAATCTTACTCTAGAGATCGAAATGCCATGGCATCGGAAAATTATACCTTTTCCTCAATCTTACCCCGAATCGTTAATTCCAGTTTTAAATGAAGCCGAGCTTACTGAGGGTAGCCTGAGCCCCCTTGGCACAAAACTTTGGACCATTCGCATTCCTTTCGTAGCGACTAACACCACCGATCTGAAGAGCGCGACCGCTTCTTTCCCCCTCAAAAAAACAAAACGGATTTCACCTTCCACACTCAACCTCAACCTCCCCCCCCTGAGAGTTATAACCCCAAAAAAAATTCCCGATGCCCCGAGAATTCCAGATGGATTCCTCACCGAGCAGGAGCCAAAGAAAAAACTATTAGAGAAACCGAATCCTCCCAAAAAGCAGATAGACCTTTGGGTCTGGGTCCTAGGAATATCTACTCTAATTACCCTAGTGATCTATTTACTCAAGAGAACTGGTCTTATAAAAGCAACGCCTCCATGGGAAAAAGCACTCACCAACCTCTCAAAGCTTGATCCCCAAGATTCTCCAGTAGCCTTCTATTCGAAGCTCACCGACATTCTTAAAAATTATACTTCCGAACGTTTCTCATTTAGGGGACGTTCCAAGACCTCTTCAGAATTCCTTCAAATCCTCAAAAATCACTCCCTGATTCCCAACCAGCATCTTGGAAACCTTGAGTCTTTCGCCCATCTTTCGGACCAAGTGAAGTTTGCAGACTACATCCCCGATTCTGCAAAAGCCCCAGAGTCGCTCGAACTCATAAAGGTATTTGTCAACGAGACGACACCAAATCCCGAGAACTTAAAAACTGAGGATTGAGTCCGGCTAAAAATTAGCCGGCTCGTAGTGAGGATCATCATCGGCCATCTCGACCGAAACGAGCGCACTGGCGCTATCGATCATCTTTGCACAAGATGGGCTGAGATGGCGGAGTCTTATTCTTTTTCCCGCCGTCTTATAACGCTCAGTAAGAACGTTCAAAGATTCGAGGCTTGAGAAATCGGCCACTCGAGCCTCTTTAAAGTCAATGATCACCTCATCAGGATCATTAGATGGAACCAAGCGCTCAGAAAACTCCCGAACCGAGCCAAAATAGAGAACACCCTGGAGGTTATAAATCCGAACCCCTTCTTGGCTATCATCGCGCCGCAGACGAACGTGCTTTGCACTCTCCCATGCAAATACAAGCGCAGAAAGAACGACACCTGTCAAAACAGCCAAGGCAAGATTATGAAGAAACACCGTAATCAAAGTAACAGCGACTATCACGAAAATATCGTGAAAAGGAACCTTTCCCCAAGTTTTGAGTGTCGACCACTCAAAAGTCCCAATCACTACCATGAACATTACCCCAACCAAAGCTGCCACGGGAATCTCTACAATAAGATCAGCCCCAATCAGAATAAAGAGCGCCAGAGTCAACGCTGCAACGATACCCGACCAACGGCCACGCCCCCCCGACTTAATATTAATGAGAGACTGCCCAATCATGGCACATCCACCCATGCCACCAAAAATCCCGGACAATAAATTGGCCCCTCCTTGAGCCAAGCATTCGCGGTTTCCAGAGCCACGAGTCTCAGTCATATCGTCAATTAATTGCAATGTCATGAGGGATTCGATAATGCCGACCATTGCTGCAGAAAAAGCAGTTCCTATGATTAAAAATAACACCCCCTCTTTTTGCCAAGGGATATCAGTGGGCAGAGATAGCACCGGCAAGCTAGCCGATAATTCCCGGGAGTCCCAGCCCTCGTAAAGAACGTCAGAAATCGTTTTCGTATCAACCATTCCCGAGTAGCTAATTCCTCCAACAACAAGAATTGCAATTAGAATTGAAGGCACTGCATTAGTCAATTTGGGAAGGAAATGGATGATTGCCATCGTCAAAAGCGCTAAAGCGCCCATAACCATAATCTTTTCTTGCTCCATCCAAGTCATGACCTTCCGACCATTTTCCATCACAGCCAGCCCGTCCTCCATCAACGGCACCTTGAAAAACCCAAATTGTCCGATTAAAATTACGATCGCAAGCCCGTTCACGAATCCCATCATTACCGGATGAGGTACTAATCGAATAAATCGACCTAGCCTCAAAACCCCAAAAAGGACTTGAATCAATCCCGCGATCATAATGACTGCGAAAAGATACTGGATTCCCAAATCTTGAACACCGATTGACATTCCATGCTCATTGCCAACACGGACTACAACCGCCACAACGATCGCAATAGCGCCAGTGGATCCGGAAATCATTCCCGGTCGACCACCAAAAGCCGAAGTGATTAAGCCCATAAAAACGGCAGCCCAAAGCCCAACAAGTGGGCCAACCCCAGCGATAAACGAAAATACAATCGCTTCCGGAACAAGTGCCAAAGCAACTGTCAGCCCTGAGAGGGTATCATCTTTCCAATTGCCATTGCGCTTGCGAATTAGGTCAAAAATCATAGAGCCAAGAAGTTTTAAAACGCTGAAAATGCTGTCCACCAGCTCTCAGGGGCTGCGGCAGTAGCCCTGTGCTCCCATTTTGGCAATCCCTTTCCCTGTCCATTCGGAGATCAAACCTCGACAGATCGGCCTAAAAGATTTCATGCTCCTCGGATGCCTAATTCATCACGTCGCCACTTTCTCGAAAGATCTTCACTCTTCGCTGGCGCAGTCGTCACTTTCCCAAACATTGCGACTGGCAAAAAAAACGGAGGTCCGGTCATTATTGGAGAAGGAGATTATCAATATGAAGTAGACCACAACTTCGCCAAGCTCCCGGATAAATTTTCCTGGCAAACCACACACAATGTAGCAATCGACGCAGAACAAAACCTCTACGTGATGCACGAAGGGCGACCCAACCAAAAAGACCATCCGAGTATTTTTGTTTTCGACTCTGTCGGGAAATTCATCCGGGCATTTGGTAGCCAGTTTCAAGGAGGAGGCCACGGAATAGAGGTTAGAACCGAAGGCAAAGAACAATTTCTCTACATTACCGCTTATCAAAATGTAAAATCTTTCGCCAAACTCACCTTGACTGGTGATGTCGTTTGGTATCAGCGTGCCCCCATGGGTTCCGGTCGTTATGCCGAGGGTGAAGACACCACCACCAAACGAGACTGGGGACGCAATAAATTCATGCCGACCAACACCGCTTTCCACCCTACCGATGGAAGCATTTACCTCGCTGACGGATATGGCGCCCACTGCGTGCATCATTATGACGACACTGGAAAGTATCTGTCGACCATCGGCAAGCCCGGTAAAAATGACGGAGAATTCAATCTCCCCCATGGGCTATGGATCGACAGCCGCGACCCCACAAATCCAACTCTGTGTGTAGCTGACCGCGCAAACAGCCGACTGCAATGGTTTACCCTCAATGGGGAACATATTAAAACCCTAGCAGAACCATTCATTTTACCTGCCAACGTCGATATTCACAATGATCTCATGTTGGTTCCAGATCTCTCAGCACGGTTAACTCTGCTCGACAAAAATGACGCAGTCATTCACCTCGCCAACAATGACAACTGGCGCAAGCAAGTGACTGCGAACAGGAACAAACTCCGCAGTCAGCCCAATAAATGGGTAGATGGGAAATTCATTCACCCACACGACGCCTGCTTTGATAATGAAGGAAATATCTTTGTCGCTGAATGGGTTTCAACCGGACGTGTAACTCGCTTAAAGAAAATTTGAGCTTCTGGAACCAGTAGAAAAAGACACAAATCATTCTTCCAAAAGCAAACCATCTTTAACGGTCGTCACCTCAAGTTCCAGCCCTCCTCCATCCCACCAATCTAGGTTAGTGGTAGTAACAAGCTTTTGGGTATCAGCTGGCAAAAGATTCATCAGAGCATTTCGACGGCGGGGATCAAGCTCACCAAAAACATCATCAATCAGGTAAATTGGTGGGCGACCTCCAAGTTCTCGGAGGATCTCCCCTTGAGCTAATTTTAGAGCGAGGGCAACCGTCCGCTGTTGGCCTTCGCTTCCAAAGTCTTTGGCATTCCGACTAGCGATCTCAAGTTTCACATCATCCCGGTGTGGACCTGCAAGCGTAACCCCCCGCCGTGTTTCGGAATCTTGCACCTCCTTAAAAGCTGCTTCAAGATCTCCCTTGGACCGGTCCTTATAAGTGATTCCAAGCTCCTCATCCCGACTACTAATCACCCTCTGATTTTCACCGGCATAAGGTCTCAGCTTTCCACAAAGCACTTGTCTCATACGAATCATTTCTGATCCGTGTTCAATCAGCATTTGTGTGTATGCCTTAACGACTCCTTCGCGGGCGGAATACGACTTTAGAAACTTATTTCGAGCCGCAAGAGCTTTCCGATAACGATTCCAATGACGGCGGTAATCCGGATCAACCTGGGTAGCAATAAAATCTAAAAAGCGCCGCCGACTCTCCCCGCCTCCGCGCACAAGATCAAGATCTTCATTCCCCATCCAAACTACCAAACCACTCTCAGAAAGATAATTTTGACGAGCTAGAACCTTTTCACCTTCTATCCGCAGGCCAAGACCTTTTCGGTCTCCTCTCACTTGCAAATTGCGCCCCCATGCATCACCCGAGATCCCAAACCCATTAGCTCCCTCGCGAATCAATTGTCGGGTTTGGCGAGCCCGCGGAGATTGCAATCGAAGCAGTAAGCAAACTGCTTCCAATAGAGATGTCTTTCCTTGGGCATTTTCCCCAACAAAGATCTTTCCCGCCCCTGAGAGCTCAAGTGACACCTGCTCGAAGCATCTAAAATTCAGAAGGCGCAAGCTCTCAATCACACCCTAAGTTTGCGGGCAAATCTGCCCATAGCAACGCGAAACCCAATCTAGCGACGAATATCAGACTAAAAGAAATGACCTACCCTAAAATTATGATGTTAGGGTAGTCGGAATAGCTACCAGCAAACGCAATCAAGCCCCTATCCAAGACTGGTTAAGTAGAACTTTCAAACGATCAGTATCAGCAGACGAAGTCTTAGCGATGAAGCCCTTGTTGTGCGCAAAGTGAACATCTACCTCATCGCCAACTCTGGTAAATTCCATACGTTTGTCGTCGTTAAATCTAGAAAGTCCATAACCCTTTCCCCTACGGTCCGGGTAGACTAAAGCAACGACTTCCTCTTCCATTCCAATATCTTCAACATAACGACCCATTCCCATCGAAGTCTCATCAGGAAACGGATTCGTACGGGGTAAAAAAAGCGCCTTTTTACCGCCCGTCATTTCCCATATTTCGCTGTGTTTAGCAATGAACTCAAGCCGGACCTTCATTCCTCGAACGAAGCTTAGCAAATCTTCGCCAATCATTTTCATTACCTCGTAAATCGGCTGCCCAGGTCGATGCTCGTTTGAGGCTGCAAAGCGGCGAAGCAAAGTGATATCGAGGGGCGAATTTAATTTTGACATAGCCTCCCGTTGCACACCGAGCCACTCAGCCGTGTCGTTGGGACCACGAGTATCAATATATTCGGCCACCTCCAACCAATCACAAAATTTCCGAGTCTCCTCATAAATCCCCAGATGCTTCAAAACCAAACTCAATGCACAAAGAGGCTCAGCATCACGGGGAAATTGATGATGATCAAAGTTCATTTTCGATTCATCCCACTCTAAACCTACATCTACTACCACTATCGAAGCATCAGAAAGATCTTGCTCACTTGGTTCACGCCGAGAAATAACAACCCCATGTTCTGCTATTAAAAGTGCGCATGCTAAGAAATCATCTTTATGAGCTCCGCCCGGATGAACTACAATTTGTCGAATCATGAGACGGAGGTAACCTCAGTTGAAGCGATGCTCAATCACGAATGAAAATCTCCGTCATCATACCTGCCCATAATGAAGAAGAATACCTCCCCGGTGGGCTTGCCGCAGTCTCAAAATCTGCCGAGATTTGCCCCTGCGAAGTTGAAGTAATAGTTGTGCTTAACCGCTGTAACGATCGCACGGAAGAGATTGCCCGGGCAGCCGGGGCCATTATCGCTCGTGAAGAGGCTAAAAATCTAGCACATATTCGCAACGCCGGCTTCAGGGCATCTACCGGTGATATTATTGTCACTGTCGACGCTGATTCACGGTTACACCCACACTTTCTTCGGATTGTCGTTCAAAAATTGGAACGGAATCTCATAGGAGGAGGATCCTTCGTTCTTCCTGAGCGCTGGTCACTAGGCATCGTTTGTAGTGCCTTGATGGCCATACCCTATCTTGCCAAATATCGCCTATCCTTTGCCGCCTTCTGGACAACCCGAAGAGCCTTTGAAGCCGTCGACGGCTTTAATCCGGATTTTATCACTATCGAAGATGTAGACTTTGCGGTTCGACTCCGAGATTATGGCAAAACCATTTGTAAAAAATGGGGAACTGTTTGGAGCGCTCCTTTAATCACCTCTTGCCGAAAATTTGACCAGTATGGCGATTGGCATTTAGTTCGAGACCGTAATTTTCTTAAGCGAGTTTTCAATGGTGCCGATCAACAAATCGCGGACGAATATTGGTATGATCAGCGGGACTAGCTAGCCTGTGACGATTCATTACCTGGTTCGACACATACGAGAACAAAAGTGATAACACCTAAAGCAGTTCCCTGCTTTCCCAACGATTGACATCTCTCTTTTCACAATACCGCCAACCAAGCTAAAAACCAGCCTTACGATCAAATAACGCGAACCTAAAAGAGACAAGCTAGCAACATGAAACTCCATGTTAACGTCATGGGATGCACCTGCGAGTTTGAGTTAACCAGTGCCTCGCAGCTCCTCCGGTATGGGAGGCGGAACCATTGCGCTAGGAGTCCAACCTTAATGCTGCTTTTTGTGCAGAAGACTTAGCATCACCTGGTTTTTCGACTCCATTGGTAAGACGCATCCCCACCGGTTTGGAAACACCAAACTCCTCCATGGTCACACCATACATTACATCGGCACGCTCCATGGTTCGCTTGGAGTGCGTTACAATAATGAACTGACTCTGATCAATGAATGCGTCGAGAACTTTCAGGAATCGTCCTATATTCGACTCGTCCAGCGGAGCATCAAGCTCGTCCAAAACACAGAAAGGGCTTGGCTTAACCATGTAAATAGAGAATAGCAACGCCACCGCGGTCATCGAGCGTTCTCCACCTGACATTAGTGAAATCGACTGTAATTTTTTACCCGGGGGTTTAGCAATCACTTCGATACCACACTCAAGCGGGTCGCTCTCATCTTGAAGGATTAGGTCAGCAGTCGCCTTATCCCCAAAGAGACGCTTAAACATCGATTTAAAGTTCTTACTCACCGCGTGGAAGGTCTCCGCAAACAAGCGCTCAGACTCGATATTAATTCGCTCGATAATTTCCAGCAGCTTCTCTTTCGAATTCACCAAGTCGTCATGCTGGTTCCTCGTAAAGTTATGGCGTTCCTCAAGCTCATCGAATTCTTCGATAGCATCAAGATTGACCGGACCCATCGAATCAAGGCGACGTTTCAAGTCAGCTACAATCGCTTCGACAAATGCCCAATCCGGCCCTTCACCTTCTAGAATCTCGATGACGGCTTCATCGACCTCCTCTTCTGAATTAGTCTTTGCAATAACTTCGGCTCCTTCATCAGCAACTTCTTCTCCATTAACCTGTGAATCAACTTCAGATATTTTACGGGACCTCCCCTTCTTTTCGGCCTCCTTACGATCATTAATGCAAGTGATCAAAATGTGTGCATCGGGTCGAAAATGGGCAAGATCAACCTGGTGGCGCTCCATCGTAGACTCGACGAGATTTTCAAGTCGCAGATCCAGCTTAGTACAAGCCACCTCTTCTTTGCTGATCTGATTCAAGACCTTGTTCTGTTTGCTACGAACCTCGGAAAACCCAGCCTCAGCTTCTTCGATGCCCCTCGCAAAACCTTTTCTCTGCTCGTCAGCATGACTGAGCTCATCCTTAAGGCTGGCAACTTCACTGCGATAGGATTCCATCTCTACGTCGAGTTCTTCGTTCTCGCCATCACCCTTTGTGATTCTTTCACGGGCTGCAGAAATTTCACTTTTACGACGATCGTTCAACTCAGCTAGCTCGCGAATCCTTCGGCTCATTGGGTCCTGCTCGCGAGCTGCGGAGTCACGAGCCTGTTTTTCGACAGCCAGCGCCGTCCGAGCTTCGCTCAATTGTTCACGAGCCTCATTTTCACGTTTGATTGCCTCCTCAACCCGAACCGAAAATTTACGGGCATCTTCTTCCAGCGCGGTCAGTCTCTCGCGTGCGCGGGTTAATTCATTTTCCAGTGCGGAGCGGCTGTCGGTCGCCGTCTTTTCACGACTTCCTAATTCTTCACGCTCCCACTTGTTATTAGCAACTTTCGACTCGATTGTATCGGCCTCACGCTTAGCGAGTTTCAATTGCCCTTGGAAGGTAGAATCCTCAACCCGATGACGCTGCAAACGATCCTTTGCTTGCTCCAATTCTTCACGCAGTTCCTTTGTCCGTGTCTCACAATCGAGAATTTCTTGTTCAGCCACTTTTTCCTCGTTGGCCAATTTCTTCACTTCAATAACAAGCGTCTCAATTTCATTCCGACGCTTGAGAAGCGAACTATCTTTCCCGCCACTTGACCCACCCCGAATCACTCCCTCAGGCGTAAGTATTTCACCATTCTGGCTCACGAACGAAAGATCAGGATAGTCCTTGCGGAGCTTTAGCGCAGTATTTCGATCGGGCACGATGAGCACCCGGGAAAGAAGCCGTTCCATTAGACCCGCAAACTTTGAATCAACCGTGACGACATCCAAAGCCCACGCCGAAGCACCTTCGGGCAAGGCCTCGATTTGACTAGCCTTTGCAACAGGAAGAAAGCTCTCCGGAAGGATCGCTGCGCTACCTTTCTTCCCATCGACAAGACGTTCGATAATCGAATCAGCTAAGTCCTCATCACGAACGATAATAGCCTGTAAAAACTGAGATAAGGCTGATTCTATCGCGACGGCATACTCATCTGGAGCTTTAAGCTGAGCACCTAACAAGCCGCTCAGACCGGGCTTGATAAGATCTGGGTCATTAAGTCCCTTAAGAACTGCCTGCGTTCCCTTCTCAAGACCCTCGCCGCTTTCAACCAGCTGCCTCAACACATCGAGTCGAGAGCTTTTTTGAGAATAGGAGCGGTGAGCTTCGGCAGCCGCTTTCCTAGCAAGATCCAATGACCCCCGCACTTCTTCAAATTCACGCTGGGTTTTCTCTTTAGCTTCCTCAAGTCCAGGTAGAGTCTTCTGATGTTCCTCGAGAAGCTTCTCAAACTGATCACGCTCAGCGACCGCTTTAATCTGCTCGTTACGAAGCCTCTCGGCCTCTTCCTCAAGCTGCTTCATGCGGTCTTTATTACCTTCCATCTGACCTAGAGCACTCTCGATCTTGGCTTGTGAACTAGCGATGATCTGTTGGGTCGAGTTAGCCTCCGCCCGCGCCCGGCGCAGTTGATTTTCAATTTCCAAACGCTCCTGCGCCAAACCATTTGCAGAATCCTGACGCTCACGAGCCTGACTTTCCTTGTCTTGAATCCTCTTTTCAAGATCCTGCAAATCAGCCTGACTCTGCTGTAGGGTTTGCTCCTGCTCAGCGAGGTTTGATTGGGTGGTTTCGATATCCTTCTCATTCTGCTCAAGGCGCTCGGCGAGCTCACCTTTACGCTCATTGTTAAAAGCAACTCGGTTCTCGGCCGCTGAGATGGCATTCTTCTTATCCGAGAGTCGCTGGCGAAGCCCAGAAAGTTGGGAATCGAGGGCCTGAGCTTTGTCACGAGCTTCGACGACCGCCGACTCAAACTTAGGAAGATCCTGCTCGATAGTATCGCGTCCCTTAAAGAGAGAGGACAAAGAAGTAAGGAGTTCGGCTCTCTCGGCAGTCAGTCGCTCCCACACGCGATGACTCAGGTGAGTATCGAGAATTGTAACATCTTTCGCGAGAGCCTGGTAACGGCGAGCCTTTGACACTTGGCGCTTAAGCGAATTCATCCGGCGCTGCTGCTCAGCAAGGACATCCGAAACACGAAGTAGATTCCCTTCGGTGTACTCGAGCTTTCGGAGCGCGTCTTTTTTCTCCTTTTTCGACTTCGTGATTCCTGCTGCCTCCTCAAAAACTTGGCGACGATCCTCCGGCTTGGCCGACAAAAGCATGTCGATCTTTCCCTGTTCCATGATAGAGTATGATGTTCGACCAATTCCAGTATCCATGAAAAGATCGCCAATGTCACGGAGACGGCAGCGGGTGTTATTAATAAGGAATTCGGATTTTCCGTCGGCATAGACCCGACGAGTAATAGAAACCTCGTTGTAATCGGTCTTTAGTGCTTCTTCACAATCAGCAAGCGTTAGCGTGACCTCGGCCATGCCAAGCTTCTTTCGCTTTTCAGAACCATTGAAAATAACGTCTGCCATTTCGCCACCTCGAAGCGCCCTAGCCGAAGTCTCTCCGAGCACCCAACGGATAGCATCAACAACATTGGACTTTCCGCAACCGTTTGGACCTACAATTCCAGTAACACCTTCGGCGAATTCAAAACGGGTCTTATCGGCAAAAGACTTAAAGCCGTGGATATCGAGAGATTTGAGATACATGAATCAGGGAGTGAAAATTGAAATCGAAAATTGATCTTTAGACCGAACAAGATGATACGTCCTCAAAATCGAGGCTGCAAGATAGCCCGAACAAAACAACCTTATATTGTATGCTTTTTAATATTTAACACAATATGTTGTATGGTGGTGCATTTTGGTTTCCCTAATTAAATAGCGATCTTCCCCAGCTTGGGAAAGGATAAGATCAATCTATCGACCCATCTTTATTCACGATGCTTGAGAAATAATATGAGCTTGAAACGGTAGCCAATTCCTTGCTAGATAAAGTTTTTTGATCACTAGCACTAAAATGCCACTGACGCTCAATATTTTCCGAGACACCTCGAAAAGCCCACCCGGTTCAAGCCGGATCTGAAAGGCACAAAGCAAAATTTTCTGGTTTCACAGCCAGTGATCCAGCCTATGGGACTGATCGCCATTCCCGGCCCGATTTATCCACCAAAAGAATGAGCCGGCTGGCCTTTAACACCGAGCCCTTTGATCACAAAAAGCCTCCCCGCGTGCTCCTCCTTTTCTGTTTTATGAACTCCGGTGGTCACATAGAGATCTCTCAAGTCTGGACCACCAAAGGCACAAGACGTCGTTTCTAGACAGGGTAAGCTCACTCGCTGGACTTCGTATCCACTCACGGGATCAAAGCTGGTCACGCAAGCGCCATGACAGAAAGCGATCCAAAGGTGCCCATTTTCATCGATAGCCATGCCATCAGGCGAACTCTCAATGTGGTTGAGTGCGACGACGCGACGCGAATTAGCTAAAAGACCATTGGAGTAATCGAAAGCCAGCACCTGCTTCGTTGGAGTATCGATGTAGTAACAAGTCGCACCATCAGCAGACCAAACAATCCCATTCGAATTTGTCACGGGACCATAAGCCTTAGTTACCTCCAAATCAGGGGAAAGCCGGTAGAGATCGGCATCACCTTCATTTTTGACCAAACTAATCGTCCCAGCAAAAAGATGCCCATCTGGCGCACATTTCCCGTCATTAAAACGATTATTCTCTTTTTCCGGCTCGGGATCAGCAATCGCCGTCACCTCTCCGTTTCCCTCATCAAGAAAAGCAAAACCATCGTCGCCGGCAATCACCAAACCTCCAGATCTTCTTGGAACCACCATTCCAACACGCTGCCCCACATCCCAAATCTTTTCTAATCCCCTTTTTGGCTCAAAAGAAACGACCTTGTGTGACTCGATATCGACATACAATAATCGATTATCGGACCAAATTGGCCCCTCTCCCCAAACTGAACGAAATTCTCCAACTCGGTCGATCGTCATAACCCCGACAAAAACTTTGGAACACTCACTTGTCGAGGTTTTCTAAGTAAAAATGTCAAAATGTAAATTTTCCAAGGGTTAGCATTGGCCGATCATCCTGTTCAATGTCTTGACAAGAGCGCTGATTCTTGCAACGCCACTTGGCGTCTTGGCGACATTTTGGTCCATCCAAACCACTGCCGATTACCAACTTTACACATTTTACTACTAGAATTTATGTCAAACGACGTTTCATCCTGGATCTGGTTCGGTCTTTACACGGCAGTTCTTCTTGCCCTTGCCGGTTACGGGTGCCATCGCCTGACGATTATCTATCTCTACTTCAAGCACGGCCGTAAACGCCCCATGCCTGCTCGCGAGTTCAAAACCATGCCTCTCGTCACGATTCAGCTTCCTGTTTTCAATGAAATGCACGTTGTTGACCGCCTCCTCGATGCCGTTGCTGCTCTCGACTATCCTCAGGAAAAGATGGAAATCCAGATCCTTGATGACTCGACCGATGAGACTGTCGAAATTTCCCGCGCCGGAGCAGCGCGCCTGCGCGATAAGGGCTTTAACGCCGAATGCATTCATCGCACCGACCGAACTGGTTTCAAAGCTGGCGCCCTCGAGAATGGGATGGAACAAGCCAAAGGTGAATACATTCTCATTCTCGACGCCGACTTCGTCCCGAATTCTGATCTTCTTCAGGAAACGATCCACCATTTCACCAACGACAAGATCGCTCTCGTCCAAACTCGATGGGGACACCTTAATCGTAACTATAACGCCCTAACACGCGTTCAGGCCCTTTTTCTGGACGGCCACCTTGAGCTTGAGCAAACCGCCCGAAATCGTTCCGGCCGATTTTTCACCTTCAACGGCACCGGTGGAATTTGGCGCAAGCAAGCGATTGTTGACGCCGGAGGGTGGGAGCACGACACCCTTACAGAGGACATGGACCTTAGCTACCGCGCCCAACTCAAGGGCTGGAAGTTCATCTTTCTTAAAGAAGTTGAAACCCCTGCTGAGCTTCCAGTCGATATGGCTGGATTTAAAAACCAACAGCACCGGTGGACAAAAGGCTCTATTCAATGCTGTAAAAAATGTCTTCCTTCAATTTGGCGCAGTAAATTCCCTCTCGCAGTAAAACTTGAGGCTACCGCACACCTAACTGCAAACTACGCCTACCTTGCGCTCATCGCTCTTTGTTTTCTCATCTTCCCTAAAAATGAATGGGGGCCTGAGTTCGGTTTCTGGGGAAACCTGCTCGTTCACGTTCCCATTTTCTTTTTCTCATCTATCTCCATCGTCATTTTCTATACTGTGGCCCAGCGTGCTGTAAACCCAAAGACGTGGATGCGCGAAATCTGCTATCTTCCGCTTCTTCTTGCCCTGGGTATCGGGATGGCAGTCAACAATGCCAAGGCAGTCATTGAGGCCATGATCGGTCACGAATCCGGATTTGTCCGCACTCCAAAGTACGGCATCGAAGGGAAGAAGAAGATGGAAATCAAAAAAAGTCGTTACAAGGCGCTCAAGAGCCTCACTCCAATCGTGGAGCTTCTTTTTGGTTTCTTTTTCCTCTTCGTGGTCATTGATGCCGCGCTGCAAGGAAATTGGCCTTCCGCAATCCTGTTGCTTCCTTTTCCTGTAGGATTCTTTTACACTTCTCTAAATTCTTTAGGTCAAATGGCAAGTTTCGCTCAACTGCTTCCATTCCGCTCCAAAGAAAACTAATTCATCAGGTACGAATCAATCTCACGATTACATCACGCGATTAATGAAATCGATTGTTTGTGCCCTCCTGACAACTCTCTCTCTCTTCTTTTCAAGTTGTAGTCCATCGGTTGACCTAAGTCCTCCTCCATCGGTTAATATAAGTTCCACTCCAGCGCGTGACCTCAAAAACAAGATGGTTATCAGCGTGCGGGACCAAAAAATTCTCGTAGTGAACAACGAGGAACCCATTAAGGCTTACCCCATTTCAACCTCTAGATTCGGCCTTGGCAGCCAATCAGGCAGCTATCGCACTCCACTTGGAAACCATGTCATTGCAAAAAAAATCGGCAAAGGAGCACCGAAAGGCGCAGTCTTCAAGAGCCGTCGTCAGACCGGAGTAATTTTGAAGCCAAACGCCAAAGGACGTGATCCGATTGTGACCCGTATCCTCTGGCTCAGTGGTAAGGAAAGCCACAATCTTAATACCTATCGCCGCTTCATTTATATTCACGGGACCCCGGTCGAAAAGCAGATAGGTCGCCCTGTTTCGTATGGCTGCATTCGTATGAAATCCAAGGACATCATTGATCTCTATCATCGTGTTAGCGAAGGAACCGAAGTGAAGATTATTCGCGGATCACTTAGCACCACTCCTGCAGGCCGGACCTACTACACACGTAACAGCATTTGGAACCGTATAAACCCAACCCGCTGGTAATCTACCACACTCTCCTGTGCCCCACGATCTTAAAGCGGACCATCTACGCGAACTATCACCCCAAGAAAGACTCGTTTTTCTAAAGTCAAATCTGAAAGACTGGAATGAAAGACTTCACAACCGCCATCTTGCGGGGGAGGCAGGCTTAGCGCATGCCCAAGCTCACTCAGAAGCCATTGATCATCTTTTAAGGACTCTTTTTCTCTCTTTACTAAAAGAGGGCGAAGAATTGACTAGCCTCGCTCTTGTCGCCAGTGGTGGATACGGTCGCGGCATCATGAATCCGGGGTCGGATGTCGACCTCCTCTTTCTGACTTCGGTTCCTTCCAGCAAAGTCTCAAAGCGAGTTTCCGAAATCATTTGTGCGTTACAAAACACAATATGGGATCTTGGCTTCAAATTTCTTCCTTCTACTCGTTCAATCACAGAGTGTCTAACCGAAGCAAAACTCGAGCCACAGTCTCGGACCGCCCTTTTCGATGCCCGCTTGCTCATCGGGCCGCAGGAATTATTTCAGAAATTTCAGGATCGTTTCCGGAAGGTCTGCATTGAGAAAGATAAAGAGGCCTTTTTTGACGAACGGCGGTCAGATATCACATCACGCCACGCTAAGTGGTCACATACAGTTTTTCTACAAGAGCCTAATATAAAAGATAGCCCCGGCACTCTCCGCGACTACCACAACTTAGAGTGGATTATTGATGCCGAAGCTGGAACCCGTTCGATGACTGAACTCGTTTCCAGGCGCATCCTCAGCCGCCTTGCTAGACGTGAACTAAAGGACGCTTTCAACTTCCTTCATCGGGTCAGAAACGCCCTTCATTATCATGACAAAGGTAACGACATCCTAACCCTTCGTTTTCAGGGCATAGTCGCCAATGAATTTGGCTACCCTCAAAAATCCATCCTTCGCCGCATTGAGTGCTTCATGAAGGATTATTATACCCATGCTCGAAACATTTACAATCACACCAAGTCAGTCTTTGAGATTTTCGAACTCCAACATGACGAAGGGCAACAATACGGTCTTCGCTCAAAACTAACCTTCGGCTTGATAAAGAAGAAACTCAAGTCACTTGACGATTACATCATCCGAGACAAGCGACTTTTCCCTCGCCGCAAAACAATCTTTGAGGAAAATCCCAATCGCCTGATAAGACTTTTCGCTTACTGCCAAAAATACGAGGTTAGCCCTTCCCCCTCTCTTCGGAAGCTCATCAAAACCAGTTGGACCTTCATTGATAAATCGTTCCGCATGCGAGTTGAAAATCGTGATGCGTTCCGAGAAATTCTCGAGAAAAAGGGCCAAGTCGCCCGAACTCTTCGCCTGATGAACCGCTGCGGAGTTCTAGGAAGATACCTCCCCGAATTTGGGGCACTTGATTGCCTCGTCCAGCACGAATTCTTCCACAGATATACCGCCGATGAACACACTTTGCGTTGCATTGATCAATTGGATAATCTAGTCGACGACGAAGACCCGAAACACGAAATCTATCGCGATCTGTTCGTAAAGCACCCTGATCCATACGCCCTTTTCGTTGCTCTTATTTTACACGATACCGGCAGGGCAGAAAACGTTCGCGAGCATATCGACGGCTCTGCCATTCTAGCAGCCCGACTTTGCAAGCGCCTTAAAATATCAGGTGGACGCCGTGCGCTTATCATGTTTCTCGTCGACCATCATCTCACCTTGTGGAGATTCGCAACAAAGAAGAATATCGATGACCCTGAAGTCATTCGGGAGTTTGCCGAAATCATGAGAGATCGGCACCGTCTTGATGCTCTTCTTCTTTTCACATATGCGGATTCCAACGGGACTAATGAGGAAGCTTGGTCACCATGGAAGGAAACCCTCATTCTACAGCTCTACCGAAATACCCGCGAATTCATTCTTGAGGGAATGACAGCGGAAAAAGAGGAAGTTAATCAGGAGGTTAAAGAAACTCTCACTGAAATTAAATCAGGGCTAAAAGAAAAGTATCACGCGATCTTCGACGAGCATTCCAAACTCATGCCGAAGCGCTACTTCCGGTATCGAAGTAAGCAAAGTATTTCCAAGCATATTGTCGCACTCTGGCAATATATCGATCGGCGAAAACGGAGGCCTAACACCCCTTTCGAGTGCGCGGTCCAGTGGATTGAGAGGTCCAAATTTGGTTATAGTGAGCTCATCATTGTGAGCCAAAATTCCCATCGTCTTTTGGAAAAGACCTGCTGTGCCCTCGCAACCCACCAGCTCAATATTCTCTCTGCAGATGTCTACACTCGTCCAGACGGCATCGTCCTAGACCTCTTTCGCGTCTGTAATGACGATTTCAAGGCCATAGCCAACGACAACACTAAGAAGTCCGTTGTCGCAACCCTCTACGAAATCAACCTTCAGGAAAATTACGAGCCTGCCAAATACCTCAAGAAGAAGGAAAATTTTCTTAAACCCGAGACAAAGCAAATCTTCGAGTTCCCCGTCCGGGCCTGGACCAGTAACAATCTCGATCCACACTATACCGTGATCGAACTTCAGGCCCTTGACCGTATCGCACTCCTCCACGATGTTCTTAAAACTGTGAACGACCATAATCTCGTTACAGTTCACTCACGCATCTGCACCGAGAAAGGAGCCGCCCTCGACTCAATTTATGTTAGCACCCCAGACGGGAAAAAACTGACTGACCAAGATGCTATAGACCGACTTGAGCATGATCTCAAAAACTTGCTGACTTAGTTTGAGGCTCAACCGAATAAGGAAGGGATCTTACACTAGGTCAAAAAGACGGATCCAAAGAATTAGATTAAACGCTTCTATCCTTACTCAGCCATCGCCGCTTCAATTTCCTCTACCGTCGTTGGGAAATTGGCAAACATATCAACATTATCGGCTTCGCCAATCATGACGTCATTCTCGATTCGGACACCCAAATTCTCTTCAGGAATATAGATTCCGGGCTCGATCGTAAGAACCTGTCCGACTGCGTATGGAGCATTCGCAGGGAATACATCGTGAACATCCAAACCTAAGTGATGGGAAGTCCCATGCATGAAATATTTTTTCACCAATTTCTTGGACTTGTCTTGCTTCTTGGCCTCTTCAGCATCAATCAACCCAAGGCCGATCAACTCTTTTTCCATAATTTCGATAACCTGTGTCTGATATTCACTTGGAGTAAGACCAGGACGAAGAATATCATTCGCGCCCCACATCACTCGAAGAACAGCCTCATAAACATCTTTTTGTCGCGGTGAAAATTTTCCATTTACGGGGACCGTCCGCGTCATGTCGGCGTTCCAATTCCCATATTCAGCTCCGACGTCCATGAGAACCATTTCACCGTCCTCACAGATATCATCGTTATCCAGATAGTGGAGCGCACAGGCATTTTTCCCGGAACCAATGATAGGAGAATAGGAGAATCCCCTCGATTTGCTACGAACAAATTCATGAAGATATTCGGCCTCCAGTTCCCACTCCCCAACTCCGGGCTTGAGAAATTTGAGAACCCGGCGGAATCCCGCCTCCGTGATATCGATTGCCTTCTGAAGAAATTTGATCTCCTCTGGATCTTTGACCATACGAAGCTCCTGCAAAGGCACCGACACCCGCTCATAATTGTGTAATGGGTAAAGCTCCTGGCACCTTCGGATGAAGCGACGATTACGAGTCTCTACAATTTGCGAGGCCGCTACATATTCGTTCGTGTGTAGATAAATATTCTCGGCTTGTAACGCTAGGCGACGAAAAGCCGGCTCAAACGCATCAGTCCACTGGATATTCTTCATCCCGGAAGCCTCAGTTGCCTGCTCCTTAGTCAGTTTATCCCCTTCCCAGATCGCAATTTGTTCGGAAGTCTCTCTAACGAAAAGAATTGCCCGGTCCTCCTCAAGCGCCGCATCAGGACTTAATATCAAAACTGTCTCTTCTTGATCAACACCGGTCAAATAGAACAAATCGTTGTTTTGGCGGAAAGTCATTGTCCCATCAGCATTGGATGGAAAGATATCATTAGCATGAATAACAACCAAACTATTCGGCTTTAGATTCTCGAGCAATCGCTCACGATTACGGACAAAGAACTGAGGATCTATAGCTTCGTAGCGCATATGTATTAATGCACTCGTTTCAAACCAATCTGGCAAGAGTGGACTACAACTTGCCTAATTCATTTTCTTATTCTTGGTCAGTCAGTCCAAGAATATAGCTATTTTCATTGAGGGAATCACTTTTAGATCAAGTATATTCAATTCCACTTGGCAATTCGGCCTCTCCTTGATCATTCTCTAGCCCTTTCCCTCATGAAAACCTACAATTCTTGGCTCGCAAAAACCCGTAAGAGGGCAAACGCCAGCGGAGTGCTAAGCCAATGGGCCGAACAACTATCTCGCAAGCAAGGTGGAGATGCAAGGAAATGGAGAGAGCACCTCCGCGAGATTCTCGAAGAAGAAGAAAGGGCCTCCCTTGATCTAATTCTCGATCTGGATCTCATTACGGCCCCTGCTCGAAAGGAAAATGAAGAAAATAAGCAAACCCCTCTTTGGTGAAAGAGGTTTGAACTTAAATCTTTATCCTTTGAAATTCTCTTTGAAGTTACGAAATCGTCTCAAAAAAACCTTCTCATTTTTCGGGGCGTCTTTGTTGAAATCACACAGCCACCCCGATTTTCTGTTGCTCAATTGGAACGTAAAAAAGCGCGATTAGGACTTAGCCCAATCGCGCTTTTGAAAATCAGATCACCCTACTTACCCCATGCTTGGAGAAGAGCCGATCCCATCTCTGAAGGAGTCTCAGCTACGACAATACCAGCGTCAGCCATAGCAGCCTTCTTTGCTTCAGCAGTTCCCTTCCCACCTGAAACGATTGCTCCAGCGTGACCCATGCGGCGTCCCGGTGGCGCAGTCGCCCCAGCGATGAATCCAGCGACAGGCTTCTTGCAGTTTTCCTTGATCCAAGCAGCCGCCTCTTCTTCGGCTGAACCACCAATTTCACCGATCATTATAATCGCCTCAGTCTCGGGGTCTTCGTTGAAAAGCTTAATAATATCGAGGTGGGAAGTCCCATTGATAGGATCCCCTCCGATTCCGACACAGGTACTTTGGCCATACCCAAGTGAAGTCACCTGCCAAACAGCTTCGTAGGTGAGCGTTCCAGAACGAGAAAGAATACCAACATTTCCTTTTTTGTGAATGTAACCTGGCGCTATTCCAATACGGCAGCCACCCGTCGAGTCAGGACCAGTTCCTGGAGTCACGACGCCAGGACAGTTGGGTCCAATGAGGCGAGTTTTAGATCCGCGCATGTATTCCTTTACCCTCATCATATCCATCACAGGAATACCTTCGGTAATCGCAACAATTAGATCAACCCCAGCATCGACAGCCTCTAGGATGGCATCAGCTGCAAATGGCGGCGGCACGAAAATCGCCGAGGTAGTTGCTCCAGTTTCTTTCACCGCCTCAGAAACAGTATCAAAAACCGGCACACTGTGATCGCCATGATCGAAAGTTTTCCCTCCTTTCCCCGGAGTTACTCCAGCAACAAGTGAGGTCCCATATTCGAGACTCAGTCCGGCATGGCGTCCGCCAAACCCACCAGTGATTCCTTGCACCAAAACTTTGGTGTCTGCATTAACGAGAATAGACATCTTTTTATAATTCAGTTTGGAATTTAGACAGAAGCGACAGCCTTTTTGGCAGCATCTGCGAGATCGTCTGCGCCAGTGATAGCGAGACCGGAAGCGGAAAGGGTTTCGCGACCAGCAGTCACGTTATTCCCTTCAAGACGAACGATAAGAGGAAGCTTGAGTCCTGTCTCCTGGACTGCCGCTACCACGCCCTCGGCAATGACGTTGCAGTCCATAATACCGCCGAAAATATTAATTAAAATCGCTTCGACCTTCGCGTCAGATTGGATGATGTTGAACGCTCCCACCACTTGCTCTTTTGTCGCACCACCACCGACGTCAAGAAAGTTGGCAGGATCACCGCCCGCAAACTTAATAGCATCCATAGTTGCCATAGCTAGACCAGCCCCATTCACGAGGCAGGCAATATTTCCATCAAGCCCGATGTAGCTAAGGTCGAACTCAGAAGCAGCCACTTCGCGAGGGTCCTCTTCTTCAGTATCACGATAAGCGAGAACCTCAGGGTGACGATAAAGCGCATTATCATCGAAACCGAATTTTGCATCGAGGGCGAGAACCTGTCCGTCTTTTGTTTCAACAAGCGGGTTGATTTCGACCATGTCGCAATCAAGGCTAAGGAAAAGCTTGTAGAGATTTTTTAGAAGCTTGTTGAATTCCTTGGCAGCTCCGCCCTTAAACCCGAGGGCCGCTGTGAGCTTACGAACTTCATAAGGCTGAAGGCCAGCGAGCGGGTGAACGAGTTGTTTGATGATTTTTTCAGGCCGATTTTCAGCAACCTCCTCGATATCCATACCGCCCTCAGTCGAGGCGACAATTACGGGACGGCTCGTGTCACGGTCCATGAGTAGCGAAAGATAATATTCATGCTCGATCTCGACTGCGTCGGCAACCATGACCTTACGGACAAGTCGCCCTTCGTCACCAGTCTGCTTGGTCACTAGAGTTTCTCCTATCATCTTGCCCGCAATTTCGCCGATCTCGACGGGATTTTTGGTGAGATGAACTCCTCCTTCGAATCCATTTTTGAAGGTGCCTTTTCCCCGGCCCCCTGCGTGGACCTGAGCCTTGACCACCAAAAGGTCCGAACCAATTTCTTTTGCGATGGCTTCCGCCTCTTCAGCTGTTCCTGCCATCTTTCCCCGGGGACTGGGGACTTCAAAGCGATCAAACAGCTCCTTTGCCTGATATTCGTGGATATTCATGCCGGGAAAGAACGGACGCTAGCCATGGAAACACCCCGTGCAATGCTTAATCGTAGGAATTAGTAATCTTAAGACTCTTGCTGATACCAAACGACAGCCTCAAACCTCCATCTTGGAGTATGTTAAAGCTCTTGATTATTTATTCGGATAGCCTTGGCTCCCTCTAAAATAGAGGGAAATTCCCAAAGCCCCCTGGATTCCTAATCAACCCTTTTAAAATAACAGCCCCGGAAATCTTGCTGTTTTCCCGAAAAGCCCCCCTTGCTTCTCACGCGCGAACGGTATATTTGACCCCTCCCGACAGTAAGAAGCGGGTAAAATTTCATGATCAAGTGGACTCTCCAGAAAATCGTCGGTTCTAAAAACCAGCGGGAACTCAAGCGCATGCAGCCCTTGGTGGCACAAATCAATGAACTTGAGGAGGCTTATCAAACGGAAACCGAGGAGCAATTGCTCGCCCGCGTTAAAGATTGGCAAAAGCATCTCCATCGCTACCTCCCGCTAAAGTTACCCACCAAAAGGCAGCTAGAAACCATGGACGCCGAGTCTATCTCCGTGGCAGCAGCAAGTGTTCAAGAGAGATTCGATGCCCTTCGCGACGAATTCCCCAATCTTCCAACCAGAATCAGGACTCGCGAAGAAATCGATGAAGCTAAGACCGCTTTCACCGAGATCGATGAACAATTCCCAACTCTTCGTGATAACTACCTCGATAAGATTCTTCCTGAAGCATACGCCACTGTAAAGAACGGTGCTCGTCGTCTCTGCGGAACTGAGATCGAAGTGGTCGATAATATGCTCCCGTGGGACATGGTTCATTTTGATGTCCAACTCGTGGGAGGCATCTCGCTTCATCAAGGAAAAATTGCGGAAATGCAAACGGGTGAGGGTAAGACCTTGGTTGGAACCCTTCCCGTTTTCCTAAACGCCCTTACCGGACTTGGAGTGCACCTCGTGACCGTCAACGATTACCTTGCTCGTCGTGACTCTGAATGGATGGGTGCTCTCTTCAAATACCTCGGTCTAACCGTTGGGTGTATTCAGAATCAACAGTTTCCCGGCATACGCCGTGAACAATATTATTGCGACATCACTTATGGAACGAATGCTGAATTTGGATTCGATTATCTTCGCGACAACGGCATGGCTGGCTCGACCGATGATCAAGTTCAGCGCGATCACTACTTCGCGATTGTTGATGAGGTCGACTCAATTCTCATTGATGAGGCCCGAACTCCTCTCATCATCTCCGGCCCCTCTGTAATTTCCAACACCGAGGAATACAAACGCTACCGCAGCGTGATCGAGCAGTTGGTCAAAAAACAAAACCACCTTTGCAACGAGCTTGCCACCGAGGCCAACGATGCACTCGCACGAAGCAACGATGAGGTCGCTGGACGCGCACTCTTCAAGCTGAAACTCGGTCAACCCCGCAACCGCCAGTTCATGCGCTGCATGGAGGATCCAGACACACGCCGCCTCATTGAAAAGACTGAACTTTCATTCTATCAAGACGCCCAAAAGAAGGAACTATTCGCGATCAAAGAGGAGCTTTACTTTACTATTGATGAGAAAGGACATGACGCTGACCTCATGGAGATGGGTCGTGAGTTCCTCTCACCTGAAGATCCCGAGGCTTTCGTGATACCTGACCTTGCCTCTGACTTCGCAAATGTCGATGCCAACCCCGATCTGGACGATGAACAACGCCTTGCCGAAAAGGACAGAATCCAGACCAAAATGGATGCTCAGGGCACACGGGTTCACGCCATTTCTCAACTCCTAAAAGCTTATTGTCTATACGAGAAAGATAACGAGTATGTTGTCAAGGACGGCAAGGTAGTTATTGTCGACGAAAATACCGGACGCGAAATGACCGGACGCCGTTGGTCTGATGGGCTTCACCAGGCGGTCGAAGCAAAAGAAAATGTGGAAATCGAGCGCGAAACCCAGACTTACGCTACGATTACGATTCAGAATTATTTTCGACTTTACGAAAAACTCGGCGGCATGACCGGGACCGCTGAAACTGAAGCTGCTGAATTTCAGGATATCTACGGACTCGACGTGCTCCCTATCCCCAATCACAAGCCGAACCAGCGGAAGGACCACAACGACCAAGTTTTCAAGACCCGTCGCGAAAAATTTAACGCCGTTGTTGCAAAAATCCAACAATGCCATGAGGCGGGGCAACCCGTCCTTGTTGGAACCGCTTCGGTGGAGGCATCCGAAACACTCTCGCGAATGCTTCAGCGCTCAAAGATTACACACAAAGTTCTCAACGCTAAGTATCACCTTCAGGAAGCCGAAATCGTGAAAGCTGCCGGTCAACTTGGTTCCGTCACCGTCTCAACCAACATGGCTGGGCGCGGAACCGATATTAAACTTGGCCAAGACGTAAAAGAAGCTGGAGGACTCTTCGTCATAGGCACCGAGCGCCACCAATCCCGCAGGACTGACCGACAGCTTCGTGGACGTTGTTCGCGTCAGGGCGACCCAGGATCTTCACAATTCTTCATCTCTTTCGAAGATGACTTAATGCGCAATTTCGCTGCTGCCGATCGCATGACCAACATGATGGAGCGATTCGGCATGGAAGATGGAGAAGCCCTCGAACACAAATGGCTCAACCGATCAGTTGAAACAGCCCAGAAGCGAGTCGAGCAAATGTATTATCGCAGACGGAAATACGTTCTCGACTTTGATGACGTAATGAATCGTCAACGCGAAGTAGTCTATGGCTATCGTAACGAAGTTCTCAAATCAGAGGATCCGCGGGAACTGATTATGGAACTTCTTGATCGTATTATCCCCGCCCAAGTTAGTTACTACATGGAAGAGCGTGATGAAGGTCAACCCGACTTCATAGAACTCCTAAACTGGGTGAATAAAACATTTCCTCTTCACCTCTCCATCGACGAGGCAAAGTTTGAAACCCGCGATGTCGAAGCGAACTCAAAATTTCTTCTCGAACGAGTTCACACTGCCTACGGACGCAAGATCGAGATGGAAGATTCTGAGCACCTCGATTCTCTCGAACGCCATATCATGCTCAATGCTATTGATCAAAAATGGCAGGAACATCTTTACGCGATGGACTCACTTCGGGAAGGCGTTCAACTTCGAGCGCAAGGTCAAAAAGATCCTCTCGTGGAATATAAAATGGAGGCTTATAAGCTCTTCACCGCGCTCATGGATACGATTGATGAGGGGGCCGTTCATAATCTCTTTCGCTTCACCACGATCCGTGAAATTGACCCAGTTCTCGCCGATGCACCCCAACAGACTTCAGGCGGAAATGAAAATAATATGGCGGTCTCCGGTTCGTCTAGTGTCGTTCCCGAAACCGGAAGCGGTTCCGATGAAAGCGGCTTGAAACTCAATCTTCCGAAGCGACGCCCCATCGCCAAGGTCGGACGTAACGAACCTTGCAGCTGCGGATCAGGTAAGAAATACAAGCATTGCTGCGGTCGTATCACCGAGTAGTCAGCACGAATTAAAAACTTTCATTTAAGAGGCGCTTCCGCAGAAATGTTGGAGCGCCTTTTTTAACGAGCAAGATGAGAAAACCCGAAGATGAACTGACAGACCTTGAACAGAGGGGCCTTCTTCGCGGGCTGCGCCCAATAAGAAATCCAGATCTCCCAACCGTCGAACTACAAGGCCGAAAACTTATCAACTTTTCATCGAATGATTATCTCGGGCTTTCCCAACACCCGACTCTTATTGAAGCCGCCACAAAAGCCTTGCAAGGTTATGGCACAGGCAGCACAGCATCTCGACTCATTTGCGGATCTCTTGATATCTTCCACCAACTTGAAGAGAAAATAGCGACTCTCAAAAAGACTGAAGCGGCGCTCACTTTCGCGAATGGCTTTTCCACCGCGATGGGAATAATCCCGTCAATCATAGGTAAGAGCGACACTGTCATTCTAGATAAACTTGCCCATGCCTGTCTCATCGACGCAGCTAAACTCTCCGGGGCGACCCTTCGTATCTTTCCGCACAACGATCTCAATAAGCTCGAAAAACTCCTCACTTCTAGTAGAGGCCGCACTTTAATTGTGACCGAATCCGTCTTCTCTATGGATGGCGACCTTTGCCCTCTTTCTGAAATCGTAAAACTTAAAGAAAAGCACGGTGCCCTCCTCTTTTTGGACGAAGCCCATGCCATCGGAGTGCTCGGCCAAACCGGGCAAGGGCTTGCTGAGAAGTTGAGCCTTCAGGATCAAGTTGATTTCCAGATGGGCACGCTAGGGAAATCTCTAGGCTCGGCCGGTGGCTATCTCGCAGCATCAAGGCCATGGATTGATCTTTTCATCAATAAAGCCCGTTCCTTAGTTTATTCGACAGCACCGCCACCCTCGCAAGCCGCTGCAAGCCTTGCAGCTCTCAATCTTTTGAATTCGCCGGAAGGAGTTGCGAGACGTGATCGCCTTAAGACTTACTCAGACTCTTTTGACTCCCCCACCCCAATCATTCCCAAGATTATTGGCGAAAACAGATCCGCGCTTGCGGCCTCGGATTCTCTCCTTAAAAGCGGTTTTTTAGTTCCAGCGATTCGATACCCCACCATCCCAAGAGGAACGGCACGACTTCGAATCACCCTGAGCGCTGCCCATAGCCCGGAAAATCTCAGCGATCTTAAAGAGGCCTTGGCCTTGCTGTAAAAACACTACAAACTCATCACATGTCCAAATTTTCAGGAAAACGAGTTGTGATCACCGGAGCAGGCCGCGGTATCGGCCTTGCCATTGCTCACGCTTTCGCCCGTGAAGGAGCAAAACTCGCCATAATTTCCCGCAACCCCACGAGCTGTGGAGCCGCCGCCAAGGAAATTAACGCAGCTCATCCCGACTCAACCCGCTTCTACGCATTAGATGTCGCCGATTTTGACTCCGTGCAAGAGACCGGGAAAACTATTGTCGAGGACCTTGGGGGAATCGATATTCTCATCAACAATGCTGGCGTAACGAGAGACGGATTAATTATGCGAATGAAATCGGAGGATTGGGACGCCGTTCTTGATACCAACCTCAAGGGAGCCTTCAACCTTGTTAAAGCTCTGCAACGTCCACTTATGAAAGGCACCGACCCCCGGATTATTAACATCAGCTCCGTGATCGGGCTGATTGGAAACGCCGGCCAAGCCAACTACGCAGCTTCAAAAGCGGGCCTGATTGGTTTCACTAAATCAGTGGCTCGCGAACTTGCTGGGCGCAAAGTCACATGTAACGCCATTGCTCCGGGCTTTATTACCACCGATATGACCGACGAACTTTCTGATGACCTCAAACAAGGGATTATCGCAAAAGTCCCCCTCGCTGATTTCGGCCAAGTTGACGACATTGCCAATGCCTCGCTTTTCCTTGCCGGACCAGAAGCCCGCTACATCACTGGTCAAGTGCTCGCCGTCGATGGTGGCATGACCATGTAAATTAATGACACTTCTCCTGATTCGTCATGCCACCGCTGCTGCTCATGGGCTAGTTGGTGGTGACTTCGTCCGAAATCTTGTCGAAAAAGGTCACGAACAATCTCAGCGCGTTGGAAGGTTTATTAAGAAGCATGAACTTACACCTGATATCGTTCTTTCGAGCCCCGTCTTGCGAGCAAAAGAAACGGCTAAAATCTTAGCCGGCGAAGGTTGTCCAAAACCTATAATCGAACCATGGCTCGCTTGCGGGATGAGACCAAAAACAGCCCTTGAGGAACTCAAGGCCTATCAGCAATTTAATCGAGTCGCTATGGTTGGCCATGAACCCGATTTTTCAGCTCTGGTCGAGCATATCCTCGGTGCAGAAACTTACTCAATCCGCGTCAAAAAAGCTTCAATCATTTCACTGGAACTGGGGCGCCATCCTTTACTTAATTTTAGCATTCCCTGTAAATTACTGAAATAAGTCACTTCACGAGAGACGAGACATTGAGAATTTCTTACCACGAAAAGTTTAATGGAGTCGGCACCATCACCCCCATAACGACTCAAAAATTATAAGGGAAATAGAGATAAGAAATCTCTACGGGGACAGTGATCCTGGAAATGTTGTTCAACCACCTTCTATGAATCGCCTATTCTTCAAAAACTGACTATTCCTCAAATTTTCCCTAATTTTTTTTGAGGTGATCCGTTCAAACTTACGAAAATCAGGGGATCTCTTCGCTGGCCAAACCACGTTTTGATCGGTATTTTCCTCCCACCTTAGGTTTAGATCTCTCGTCCAATCCCATTATGAGCTTACACGCACAACTTTCACCGGAAGCCCAGGCACGCCTTTTGTCCCAACAGCGGATGTCGACCATCACCAGCTTGATCATCGCTCTCTTGTTAATGGTCCTTGTTGGGTTAATCCTCTGGATTATTGCGATGAACCTTCCTGCTAAGAATATTCCGCAATTGGTTAGCTATAACGGGACTCCTGAATCCGAAGAAAATCTCAAACAAAAAAAGGTCCAGACTCAAATCGAGCGAAAACCTGCGGCACCTTCAGCTTCAATGTCCAAAGTCATCGCGGCCAGTACATCATCCCCCACTGCCATTCCAATCCCAGAAATCGACGTCCCCGATCCCAGCACTGACTTTGGTGATGGCAATGACTTTGGAGACGGTTGGGGTGACGGGGATGGATCAGGTGCAGGCGGTGGGTTCGGTAATATCCCAACTGCCATGAAAAAGCGTTGCTCCAAGGCCGACCGTCTTCAACGTTTGACTTCGAGCGGCGGGACCGAAAAATGTGAAGACGCCGTTGTCGCAACTCTTCGCTGGCTAAAAGAAGAGCAAAACGAAGACGGCTCATGGTGTGGTCAACAGCAAATTGGCATGACCGGTCTTGGGCTCTTGACCTTCTTGGGTCACTGCGAGACCGCAGGGTCGGAAGAGTTTGGCGAAACTGTCCTCGCAGCGATTACCTTCCTCGTTGACAAGGCCATGAAAAATAATGGTAAGCTTGCAAGTGACTTCAAGAACAATCACTGGTGCTACGAGCACTCGATTGCTGTTTATGCCTTAGCTGAGGCGTATACCCTCTGTATCAAATCTTTTGGAGAGAATATTAACCAACTAGAAGATGCCGTCATGGCCTCCGGTCAATTTCTGATCAACAGTCAACACCAAGGTGGTGGCTGGGACTATGCTTACAGTGAAGACAGCGCTCGAGGCGGTGATGTTTCAATCGTCGGATGGCATCTCCAAGCCCTCAAGGCCTGCAAATACACCGGCCTTGATTTCGCAAACCTAACACGTTGCTACAAAAAAGGATTGGATTACGTCGAGCGATGCCAGCTGGCAAGTGGAGCAATTGGATACTCTGGCCCAAACGTCCACGGTGGATCCGACGGAACCACTCTTGCTGCTGTCGGCGCTCTTTGTTTCCAGATTTGGAAATCTTCCGCCAGTAAAGTTGCCCGCAAAGCCGTCCGCTTTATGGACAAGGAGATGAAATTTGATTGGAATACTGCAGATTCAGATCTCTATGGTCACTACTATGCGGTCCAGTGCATGATTAACAATGGTGGGCCTGAGTGGGAACGTTACAACAAGCTTTTCCGCGATCAGGTTCTCAATAACCAACATAAAGATGGTTATTATAAGGTTGTTGGTGGTGGAAATAAGATTAACGCGGTCGCGGGATCGTTTGCCGGAGACGGTGGTTATGGTCGTCACTATCGTGCCTGCCTCGCGACCTTAATGCTTGAGTCCTATTACAGGTTCCTTCCCGCTACGGGAGCAAAGACCAACTAAACTTGCTCTTTCTACTTCTCCAAAGCTGCACATCTAGGGATGCGCAGCTTTTTTCTTTGTCGAAAAGCCCAATTTGGGGCTAAATCGTAGGGAGGGGTAACCTGAAATATTTTCTAAGAGATTAACGAGTTCGATCGTTCTCAGTGCGAACAACGGACGGCCTCTATTCTTTAAACTAAACTTAAGCTTCTGTCCTGCAGTAATCTGACATCAAAACATTCTTCCCTGTTATCACTCTATGAGTTTACACGCGCAACTTTCGCCAGAGGCCCAAGCCCGACTCGCGGCCCAGCAACGGATATCGACCATCACCAGTTTGATCATCGCTCTTTTACTTATGGTGCTCGTTGGGCTGATCCTCTGGATCATCGCGATGAACCTGCCTTCCAAGAACATCCCGCAATTAGTCAGCTATAACGGGACCCCCGAATCCGAGGAAAACCTCAAACAAAAGAAGGTTCAGACAAAGATTGAGCGCAAACCTGCTGCACCTTCAGCTTCAATGTCTAAGGTCATCGCAGCCAACACCTCATCTCCGACGGCTATTCCTATTCCGGAAATCGATGTTCCGGATCCAAGCACTGACTTTGGTGATGGAAATGACTTCGGTGATGGTTGGGGTGACGGAGATGGATCAGGCGCTGGTGGTGGGTTCGGCAACATCCCGACTGCCATGAGAAAGCGCTGCTCTAAGGCCGACCGCCTTCAACGACTCACCTCGAACGGCGGCACTGAAAAATGTGAAGACGCCGTTGTTGCCTCATTACGCTGGCTGAAAGAGAAACAAAATAAAGACGGTTCGTGGACAAGCCGATCTGTACCTATGACTGGACTTGCTCTCCTTGCCTATCTTGGACATTGCGAAACCGCAGGGTCGGAAGAATTTGGCGATACCGTTCTCGCTGCCATTACCTTTCTTGTCGATAAATCCATGAAAAACAACGGCAAGCTAGCTGATGATTTCAAGGCGAAAAGCTGGTGCTATGAGCACGCGATTGCGGTTTACGCCCTTGCTGAAGCTTACACCCTTTGCGTGAAGTCCTTCGGGGAAAATATTAATCAGCTAGAAGATGCAGTCATGGCTTCCGGCCAATTCCTCATCAATAGCCAGCACTCAAATGGTGGTTGGGCTTACTCATACGTCGAAGAGGGTGGGCATACCGACACTTCAATTGTAGGATGGCAACTTCAGGCCCTTAAGGCCTGCAAATACACGGGTCTCGATTTCGCAAACCTAAGACAATGCGTCAAAAAGGGTCTCGACTATATGGAAACCAAGCAAGCTCCTAGCGGAGCATTCGGCTACTCTAGCCCTTCGATCCGCGAAGACGGAACCACACTTGCTGCTGTCGGTGCTCTTTGCTTTCAAATTTGGGAATCTTCCGCAAATCGCCAAGCTCGTAAAGCGGTGAAGTTCATGCATGAGAACATGAAACTTGATTGGAAGACCAAACACTCAGATCTCTACGGCCACTATTACGCAGCCCAAGCGATGATCAACAATGGAGGGAAGGAGTGGGAAAAATACAACGAACTTTTCAGAGACCAAGTTATCAATAACCAAAATAAAGATGGTTCATACAAGTCAGTCCAAGCAGGACACGGCCTCAACGGAGGCGGTTTTGCAGAACACTACCGCACCTGCCTTGCAACCCTAATGCTCGAGTCGTATTACCGCTTCCTACCAGGGACGGGGCAGAAGAACTAAGACCACCTCGGCACGTTTCCTCTAAAAGCCGCTCATCTTAGCTAAGCGATTTTTCATGCTCTCATAATTTCTCGCTGGCACTGGCAAGCAACCAGAGCGCATCAGAAAGTCGGTTTAGAAAAATCCTGACTTCAGCAGACGCCACTTCATCTACAACATCCCAGCTCCGACGCTCCGCTCTCCTCGCGACTGTCCTGGCAAGATGAATCCGAGCAGACAATTCCCCTCCTCGCTCCCCGGGCCTCAACCAGCCCTTAAATTTTTCCTCCTTCTCAATCGAAGCGCTCCAGTCCTCAAGCCACTGGATTTCATTTGTCGAAATACGCCCAAAACCAGCTTTTTCATACTCGATCTCCTTGCCAATCGGCATTGCGAGCTCCCCCATCAAGGTCACTAACCACTCTTGAATCTGATCAATTGCCCTAGCTATCTCTCCATCCAAAAGGACACGAGCGGTTCCTAGATTCGCGTTTAATTCATCAACAGCACCCAATGCCTCTATCTGGGGATCTCCTTTAGAAACTTTTCCTCCAAACAATAAATCGGTAAACCCCTTATCTCCCCTTTTTGTCGTAATACTCATGACCTGAGGTACTTTCGCCTTTCATTCGCTCCCGTCCACTACGAAACTCACTGCAATGCAACGTCGCCACTTCATACACACATCTTTCGCTGCCCTGACTACCACAGCCCTCGCAGATCACCATGGGAAACACCCAACAACCGCGCCTGAAGATCTCTTCAAGATCTCTCTCGCCCAATGGTCTAATCATCGGGCTTTAAAAGGGGGTAAAATGACCAACATAGATTGGCCTGAATACACCAAGAAAACCTACAACATTCTTGCACTTGAATACGTAAATCAATTCTTCAAAGACAAGGCAAACGACAAAAAATATCTTGGCGAACTCAAAAAGCGGGTCTCCGATCTTGGCATGACAAACGTGCTGATCATGGTCGATGGTGAAGGGCATATTGGCGCTGGTTCTGATCAAAAGCGTCAAAAGACCGTCGATAATCACAAGAAATGGGTGGAAGCAGCCAAACGCCTTGGATGTCACTCGATCCGCGTAAACTCCCATGGAGAAGGCAATAATGACGCTGAAAAAGCAGCGAATTGTATCAAAGGCTTAACCTCTCTTTCTGCTTTCGCCCAAGATCATCAAATTAATATTATTGTGGAAAACCACGGAGGTCTTTCTTCAAACGGGGCCTGGATGTCAAAAGTCCTCAAAGATGTCGGACTAGACAACTGCGGCTCTCTTCCTGATTTCGGTAACTTTCACGGATATGACCGCTACCAAGGTCTCAAAGAACTCATGCCTTTTGCTAAGGGTGTTTCCGCAAAGTCACATGAATTCGATGACAAGGGCGAGGAGACCAAGACCGATTTCACCAAAGCCTTAGGAATCGTTCTCGACCATGGTTACCATGGCTGGGTTGGAGTGGAATATGAGGGACGTAAACTTTCCGAGGACGATGGCATCAAAGCCACCAAAACCCTACTCGAGAAGAGTCGAGCTACTCTTCACGCGACGAGAAAGTAAATTTTCCAATTTTAGTTCGACCGTGTGCCTTTGGGTGCACGGTCTTTTTTACACTTATCAGGTCACCCCTAATCCAAAAAAATAAAAACAACTCAGCTTAGGACGACGGGAAGCCTCAACTCCAAGTCCCCTCCATTTAAAGGCCGCCTTTCTGAAATATTTACCTTCACTCATACCGTCTTCTATATGATGCGATTTGGGCTCTTCCCGTTCATTTTTTCAACGTTTATTAGTCCTGCCTTAAGTGCACCCAACAAGAACGAATGGTAAATCGTTTGGGCGGATGAGTTTGCAGGAACCAGCCATCCTGATCCCAAAAAATGGAGCTACGAATCCGGCTTCGTCCGCAATGCCGAGAAGCAATTCTACACAACTAAAAAGCTCAAAAATGCCAGACTCGAAAATGGGCATCTAGTCATCGAGGGGCATCGCGAGTTTTCTGCAGCCGCTCATCTTCCAAATACCCCATCCAAAAAGCTTCCTAAAATTGAATACACCTCAGCCAGCCTCCATACCAAGGGGTTGGCTTCATGGAAATTTGGTAAAATCGAATTACGTGCCAAATTACCGAAGGGTCAGGGGTTCTGGCCGGCCATTTGGACACTTGGTGTTAACATCCCACAAGTCGGATGGCCAAGCTGTGGAGAAATTGATATTATGGAATTTGTTGGAAAAGATCCTGAGGAAATCCATGGTAACGCTCACCTTCGTCAGCATGGCAAACACGCCTCCGACCATAAAACATGAAAAACCAAAGATATCTGGCAAGATTTCCACACTTATTCTATCGAATGGGACGCAAAATTCATTCACTTTACTTTTGACGGGAAACGCTACCATAGCTTCAGGGTAGCTAAGGCAAAAACCCTTAGCGGAAATCCATTTCATAAGCCACATTACTTAATCCTTAACCTCGCTTAAGGCGGGACATGGGGCGGGAAAATTGACAACTCGATTTTTCCCATTCGCTATCTCATCGACTACGTTCGCGTCTACCAGAAAAAGTAACAAGATCGTATCATATCGTTCCTAATCATGCCTTCAGACAAGCACCGTCTATCTCCCAGAAAAGCCCTTTGCCTTTTCATTGCTTTTGTCACAAAGCTCGCCGCTGCTCCGGTTGCAAACGATGATACCTTCGCGGTAGACGAAGACGGGACTTTGACCATTTCAAAGGGTGGGACAATCCTCTCTGCCACCTTTGAAGAAGGGAGCTCAGTTCTTTCCCCAACTTGGGAATACCTTGATCGCATTGAAAATGAAAATGGCTTCAATCAAACCTACCCCCAAGACGCCAACGGATTCATTTGGAACACTACGCAATTTGTGACCACGACTTCCACCAATGGACCATGGTCTACAGGAGATGCTCCATTTCAAGGAGGTCTCATCGATGGGTTTCCTCCCGGAACACCTTCTGTCTTGGAGGGACTCGGAGCAGCAGGAAATGATCAAAACCTCATAACCACCTATCTCTTTCGCCAAAATTTTTCGCTAAGCGCTATACAAGCCGCCGAGACCTTCTGGAACCTTGAACACTTAATTGATGATGGAGGAATCATCTACATCAATGGCACCGAAGTCTTTCGAAGCGACACTATTCCTGCCGGAGCAATCACCACGAATACCCTCATCCAAACCGCAGATGAAAATAACTTTGGAAACGCACGCCTCAATCTTTCTGGTATCCTTCAGGAAGGAAATAATACGATTGCGGTAGAAGTTCACCAAGCAAGTTTAACCAGCTCCGATATTGGATTTTTTGTAAATCTTGCCCCCACTTCCGAATCACCTCTCTCCGGATTTGCCTACGTTGATGACGCTTTCAACAATACTTCCCGCCCTAATAATGCCAATGGTAACCTCGATCCAAACGGAGGTTTTACCGGCGGAGCACTTTTTGTAGAAGTCGGTCGTCGTCTCAACAACAATCCATCGACCTCAGGGGGATGGCAGCGTACTTTTACTTTGGAAACACCGGCCGACGCTACCATTTCGTTTCGTTACCGCATTACTTTTTCTAATGACTATGATACCGATGAGTATGGTGAAGCCCTCTTTGAAATAGATGGTGTCCGTTACGGAACTGACATCGATAATTCGCTCACCCGCTTTCGAGGCGATGGTAATGGAGGAGCCGGCTTAGATGATTCAGGATGGCAGGAAGCGAGTTTCAAGATCTCTCTGGCCGCCGGAGATCACACGATCGTCCTTGGAGCATTCTCCAGCAAGTCAAACTCGAGGAACGAGGTGACTAATACCTGGTTCGACGACATCGAAATCACAATACCATCGAATGGAGGGGGCGTGCTTAGCAACGATACCGGCAGTGAACTCGAAGCCATCCTTCAAACTCCTCCACTCAACGGAACTCTAAATCTTAACTCTGATGGCACGTTCATCTACCAGCCATCTCTTAATTTCAATGGTGACGACACTTTCACCTACCTTGCCCGCGATGCTAGCGGTGATTCACTCGAAGCCAATGTTACGCTAGCTGTAACTCCCATAAATGATCCACCAGTGGCCTTACCCGAAATCTATTCAGGCACTGAAAATACAACACTTAATCAATTCGCCCCCGGCATACTCAGTAACGACAACGACCTGGAAAACGATTCGCTCTCGGCCGTGCTGATCGACGATATAAGCGAAGGCACTCTCAATCTCAACGCGGATGGATCATTTAACTACAGTCCAGACCCTGGATTCTTTGGCACTGCGACATTCACCTACCGCGTAAACGATGGCACCGATGTATCCGAGCCAGTATTGGTAACTTTTGAAATCGCACCCATCAACGACCCGCCAATCGCATTCAACGACAGCTACGATACTCTGGAAAACATCCCACTTGAAATCACCTCCACCAAGCAAGGAGATCAAATCGTCTTCGAAAGCGACTTTAACTCGACGGGCTTGTCAGCTTTGATCACAGGTCCTGGAATACAGGAGTCGGTTCAAGGTTTCGAGGGCCGTGGGAATGAAGGTAACATCTTTTCGAATCAATTCCTGCGAAACCAAGCACGCGGAAACCCATCAGACCCTACCACTCTTACCCTTGAAAATTTACCGCCACATCAATCGCTGGATCTAAATTTCCTTCTGGGAGTCATCGATTCCTGGGATAGTGATGAACGCTTCACCATTACACTTGATGGTGTCGAAATTTTTGCGGAAACATTTAGAAATATTGGCAACGGTGGATCATTTGGCTACCCCGCCAGATCCTTAATCTTTCGAGATGAGAACATCGGTTTCAATTCCACTCAGTCTGCCCCCGATGCGGGCTATAACATGGGAAATATCCCATCATTGAAAAATATTCCCCACACCGAATCCAGCGCTACCATTCGCTGGTTTGTTACAGGTGATGGTTGGGAAGCAGGATCCGATAAGTCTTGGGCAATTGATAATTTAAAGGTCATTGCAACACCCGGCCCCACTGAAACTTTGGTCTCCGCTGGAGCCAACTGGGCCTATCTCGACACAGGCGCAGACCTAGGAATTGCATGGCGTAATACCAACTTTAACGATTCCAACTGGGCCACCGGACCAGCCGAACTTGGCTACGGTGATGGAGATGAAGAAACCACTATTTCCTTTGGTCAAAACCCTGATAACAAGTATATCACCACTTACTTTCGTCATGATTTCACGATTACGGACGCGTCAGATTTTTATAAGTTGATTTTAGGCTATGTCCGCGACGATGGGTGTGCGATCTATCTAAACGGAACACGCGTAGTGCTCGACAATCTCGATCCAGACGCCTCGGCAACGGAAGTCGCTCTCTTGAACCCTGGACGCACTGGTGAAGGAGTTTGGAATGAGGCTGAGATTCCCACGAACTTGCTTAAGGAAGGAAAAAATGTTCTAGCAATTGAGGTTCATCAAGACGACGGACGCAGTAGCGATATCAGCATGAACGCCTACCTTCTTGGAAAGCGTATCCGTATTGCAGGTGTTACGGGTAACGATACTGACCCAGAAAATGATAGCCTTATCGCCGAATTACTTTCGGGACCACAGAATGGCACAATCGATTTTAACCACAATGGAACCTTTCTTTATATTCCTGAAGTTAACTACGAAGGATCAGATACTTTCACGTATCGTGTCACAGACGGAGAATTCTTCACTCCCGCCGCTACGGTTAACCTCAATATCATTAGCGGCCCCAACGATTTCCCTGAAACGAATCCCGAAACCTACTCGGCTGTCGAAGATAATCCTTTGTTTGTAGCAAGGCCCTTGGGAGTTCTACAAAACGATTCTGATCCAGAAGGGAGTAATCTGAACGCCATCGCCGAAAACCAACCGGCTAATGGAACCCTTGCCCTCGCAGACGACGGAGGCTTCACTTATACCCCTTCATTTAATTTTTTCGGTCGTGATTCCTTTACCTATCGGGCAAACGATGGCTCCGACTCCAGCCGTCCGGAAACAGTTATCATAGATGTCGCGCCAATAAATGATCCGCCAAGCGCCTTACCCGAAAGTTATCTGACTGCCCCTCTGAAACCTCTCACAGTGAAGATCGCCGATGGTGTGTTAAACAACGATTCGGATCCTGACAACGCCAACCTCGAGGCAGCCCTAGTTTCCACAACTTCTTCGGGAACCTTAAATCTCACCCAAGATGGCTCCTTCACTTATTCTCCCGCTTTAGGATTTTCGGGAACAGATACCTTTACCTACCGAGTAAGTGATGGCTTGCTTGAATCAGAGACAGTCACGGTTTCAATAGTTGTAAATGCCCCACCAATCGCCGCCGATAACTCCTACTTAATTTCTGAGGATTCCCCTATGATTCGCCTAGGTGCAGAAGGAATTCTTGCCAATGATTTAGACTCCGATCTTCTTACCGCGGTTCTTGTTTCCGAGCCCATTCATGGCACTCTTACTCTCGGAGAAAGTGGTGGGTTTATTTATATTCCTGATATCAATTTTAGTGGAACCGACGCCTTTACATATCGCGCAAGTGATTCACTTCAGGAATCCAATGAAGCCACGGTCAACATCACTGTCGAGCCCGTCGATGACCCACCACAAACGCAAGGAGATCACTACGAAACAGAAATCGGCGTAGAACTGATCATTAAGACAAGTGAGGGAGTCCTCACCAACGATTTTGATATCGAGGAAAAAGCTCTTACTGCCACCCTTTCAAAAGATGTCAGCAATGGAATCTTGAACCTCTCTGCAAATGGGTCATTTACATACCAACCGGAACCTAACTTTTTTGGTTCTGATAATTTTTCCTACATCGCCAACGATGGAACACTGGACTCGGGAGAAGTCGAAGTTGAAATCGAGGTCAATCCCCCAGCTAAGAACATCGTTATTAATGAAATTATGTTCAATCCAAATTCCGGAAATAAGCTGGAAGAATTCATCGAACTAGTGAATGTCGGGTCCTTGCCAATCTCTATTGATGGCTGGCAGTTAGATAGCGGCGTTAACTTCACCTTTCCTGATGTCACGGTGGCAGCGGGCGAATTTCTAGTTATTAGTGCAGATACTACGACCTTTGAGGCAACCTATGGCGCTACTACAAACGTGCTTGGAAATTGGACTGGAAAACTGAGTAACAGCAGTGAACGTATCCGGCTCATTGATGACAACGGAGATCAGGTCGATGAGGTCCGCTACCACGATCAGGGGGATTGGGCTCGAAGGGCAAGAACCAGTATTGGCAACGAACCTGGCTGGGACTGGGTTTCTCCGGCTGATGGGCAAGGAAGTTCACTAGAACTCATCGACCACGCCTTAAGTAATAAACAGGGACAGAACTGGGGGTTCAGTAACGAAAGCCTACCCAGCCCCGGTGCCACCAATTCCGTCGCGTCTAGCAACTCCGCGCCATTCATTCTGGATCTTGAACATCATCCAGCCATCCCCACTTCCTCTGACTCCATCGGCATCATCGCTAAATTAAGGGGTGAAACCGGCGAGACAATTAGTGGTATTCTTCACTACCGAATTTCCGACCGAAATCCTGAGCCGTTCCAAACCACTCCCATGTTCGACGATGGCGAGAATTATGATAAGGAACCGGGTGATAGTATTTTCGGAGCGATACTACCCGCTCAACCAGATGGGACCGTTATTGAATTCTACGTCGAATCTAGCGACGGAACCAATATCCGAACTTGGCCGGCCCCCGCTGACAATGGGCAAAACGCTAATGCATTACTTCAAGTTGACGACGAGGCTAACACCTTCGACCACGCCTTCTATCGACTCATCATGCCAACCCCCGAATTTAACCAATGGCGCGACATCCGGCGACAAAGCGATGCTCAGATGAATGCAACCCTCATTCTCGATGACGGATCTGGACCAGAGATTCGCTACAACGCGGGAATAAGAGTCCGCGGCGCGGGTAGTCGAAATCATGACCCTGTCCCAATGAGAGCCTCCCTCCCCCGGGATAATGAATGGAACAACATGACGACGATGAACCTGAACACCAAGTTCACCTATCTTCAATTTCTTGGCATGAAGCTATTTGAAGCCTCGGGCATGCAGGCCCCAAATACCTTTAGAGCACAGGTCAGAATCAACGGCGAAAACATCGCTCGTAACGATGAATTCGACTACGGCTCTGTAGTTCATGTTCAACCTCTCTCTGGCGAATTCCTTAAAGGAAAATTTGAACCTAATGATGGGGGCAACATTTACAAAAAAGTCAGACCCGACCGAGACCTGAGCTGGAGAGACGGAAATATAGGCAGATACGAATCAGATGGCTGGAGCAAGCAAACCAACAGCAGCGAAAACGACTGGAGCGATCTCGATGAAATGCTTCGCATCATCAACAATGCGTCCGAAGATGACGATTTCATTGGGCAACTCGAGGCCTCAGTTAACCTTGACCAATGGATGAAGTGGTTCGCCGTCATGACAATCCTCGCCAACGGGGAAACTAATATTAGCAATGGGGCGGATGACGATTTTTCCGTGTATCGCAGCCTCCAAAACCCTCGCTTTGTCCTCCTCCCCCACGATCTCGACACCATCCTCAGTATCGGTGATGGTAGCAGTATCGATGACCCAGAGCATACGCTTTTCGATATGATTAGTGATGATGACGTTTTGGATCCCTTGGTTCCGATCTTTACCAACTCACTCATCATTGAACGCTACTTCAAAAGCCTTCGCGAGCTACTCCAAACTAGCTTCTCAAAGCCGGAGTTTGATGAACTTCTCGACAATAGCCTCACGGACTGGGTACCTCAGCCCCAAATTGAACAAATACGGGCTTTTATGGATGCTCGGAGAATTTTTATCGAAAATGAAATCACTCCAATCATTGGGCCTCCCGATTCTCTGCCACTCGCTACAAGCACGAGCAATCTCGAGTCCCCACACGGGTCTCTCTACCTGAGCGAAATCCTCGCTGTAAATAATTCCACTCGAAAAGTGGGTGACAACTTCCCCGACGTTGTCGAAATCCATAACACGAGTGCTTTTCCCCAAAATCTGGGAGGGATGTCTCTTTCCGATGATTCGTCAGATCCGACCCGCTTTATTTTTCCTCCAAATACGATGATTCCAGCTAACGGATTCCTTCTTCTTTATGGTGATTCAACGAGCGACCTCCCCGAATTATTTACCGGATTTAAACTGAATGCGAACGGAGAATCACTGTCGCTCTTTGATACTGATGCCAATAACCATACTATGATCGACACCGTGAAATTTGGCCTTCAAATCCCAGATTACTCCATCTCCCGAATTAATGATATTTGGCAACTTTCGCCCCCAACCCTTGGCGCAATAAATCGATCGCTCGAGCTTGGGGAACCCGGCGAAATTCGGGTTAACGAATGGCTCTCTGAAGATGATACGGTTTTCGAAGATGAGTTTATTGAGTTATTTAACCCATTAAGCCAACCGGTTGCTCTTGGCGGTCTTTCCATGAGTGATCAACCCGTCAACTTTCCCCGAAAGCACACCCTACCCGAGCTGAGTTTTATCGCGCCGCAGGGTTTCACCCTCCTAACTCCCGATGGGGATTCGGCCGATCCTCTAAGAGCTGATGAACTTCCGTTCAAACTCGCATCCGAAAATGAATGGATCTCCCTTCTAGGTGCAAATGGAGTTATGATTGATCAAGTTCATTTTGCGAACCAACGCTCTGATCTCTCCCGTGGAAGAATCCCAGATGGTAGTTCCAACTACGAGGAATTTTTTGTTCCCAGTCCGGGCTACACCAACAACAGTCCACTCACTTCAGAGCTCCTTCTCATCCAAAATCTTCGAATAACCGAAATCATGTATGATCCTCTTGGCGGATCTGAATTTGAGTTCATTGAACTTCAAAACATCGGCTTGGAGGCCATCAATTTGGAAGGCCTTCAATTCACCGAGGGCATCCGCTTCACCTTCCCCAATCTCACTCTTCAACCCGGTGAACTTGTGATCCTTGTAAGTGATCAACTTTCTTTCGAAACCCGCTATGGTGACTCGCTTGCGGTCGCAGGCCAATATGATGGAAAGCTCAGTAATGGGGGCGAGCGAATTCGTCTTGAACTCCCCAACATCAAAGCTGCAATCCAAGATTTCAAATATAATAACTGGTATCCTGCGTCCAATGGATCTGGCTTCTCCCTCGAATTTAACGACCCCTTCCTTTCGGTTAGCTCTTGGAATTCTAAGCCCAATTGGGCTCCAGCGCTAACCATTAATGGGACGCCAGGAAACTCAGGAACCTTCTTGGTCAGAACCCCTCCCACTGAAACTATCACACTTCCGAACAATCTAACTATTGATCCATTTGTTTCCTATGGCTCAGTAAGCCCAGCTTCTGTCACCTTCCAGTGGGAACTTCTTGATGGGCCAGCTCCGGTGATTTTCACTAACCCCAATGAGCCCTTTAGTGAGATTCGCTTTAATCTTCCTGGCACTTATAATCTCCGCCTCAATGCCACCACCTTTGACTTTGATCAATCTCAGGAAATTAAGGTAACAGTTCACGACTCCTATCTCGCATGGGTGAATCGAACCTTTGGAAAGAGCACTCCAGGTAAAACTGAAAAAGAAAACGATCCAGACAGCGACGGCATTTCTAACCTTTTCGAGTTCGTCCTAGGCCTAGACCCTTCTACTCGAGACACTAATAATTTCCCGACTCCAATTTTTGATGCGGAATCAAAAACTCTGAGTCTCACTTGGGAAACCCGACAACTCGATCCAAAGAGATTTTCAGTTATTGCAGAAGTTTCGGATGATCTTCAAACTTGGCGGAGCGGCGCTGCGTCTATCCATGTGGAGACTCTTTCCTCATCAGACTTAACGGAGAGCTTCCGCGCAGTGGCCCTAGTAACAGCGGATCAAAACCGGACCCACTTTATGCGTCTCAGAGCCATTTGTTTTGATGAGAATGCCCCGGAGGTTGCGCCTAAAATCATCAGCCTGACCAACCTCGCCAACGAACCAAACATCAACTTCACGAGCCAACTCGGAAAGAGTTATCAACTGGAAGCGTTCTCCGATCCCTCAAGCGGTTGGATCCCCGTCGGCGAGCCAATAGTCGCAACTTCGAAAGTGTCAGTCCTTGTTGACCGTAGCCAAAATAACGAGCGAAGTCGTTTCTATCGGGTAAGAGTTTACTCTGAAAATTGATTCCGTGAACTTCACAAAGAACCCACTTCTATCGTAGAGGCCCCAAAAATCAGTCCCTGCGGGTCATCTTTCATTCCCCTTGATCCCTTCCTCCCCGTCAACTAATGTCACGGCTTCACCGTCATGCATCGCCTTTTCGTCGAAAAAACCGCTCCTTTTGCCAACGACTCCGCTCACCTCGTCGGTGATCTCCGCAACAATCTTGCGATAGAAAGTATCAAATCAGCCCGCATCGTTCAACGATATGATCTCGATGGTTTGACCGACGAGGAATTTGCCAAAGCGACTCAACTTATCCTCTCCGAACCTCAGGTCGAAACCTCTGCGACCGAGCTCTCACTTAGCTCTGATGAAACCGCCTTTGCCGTGGAATTCCTTCCCGGTCAATTCGATCAACGAGCTGACTCAGCCGCTCAATGCGTTCAGATCCTCACCGGCAAAGAGCGCCCCTTCGTTTCTTCTGCCCGTGTCATTATCCTGACCGGCCAGCTCTCCAAAGAAAATTTGGAAGCGATCAAGAAATATCTCATCAACCCGGTTGATTCCCACGAAGTCTCAGTTAACGCGCCTTATCAACGCACCGAATCCCCCGAGCCCACAGACGTCGCCATCCTCGAGGGATTCAATCAAAAATCCGAGGCAGACTTTGAGCACTATCGTAGTGAGCTCGGTCTCGCGATGTCGACCGCTGATCTTCTTCACACTCAGAAGCATTTCCGAGAAGAAGATCGTGAACCAACAATCACCGAGCTTCGTATGCTCGACACCTATTGGTCTGACCACTGCCGTCATACCACCTTCATGTCGAAAATTTCCAAGGTCAGCTTCGACGAAGGCACTAAAGTGATACAAGAGACTTACAACACTTATCTCGCTACCCGAGACCAAGTATATGGAGCAAGCACCGAGCGCCCAGTCACACTCATGGACATCGCACTTATGGGCATGAAAGAGCTCCGCAAATCCGGCGAACTCGACAACCTTGAAGTCTCAAACGAAATCAACGCCGCATCTATTGTTGTTCATGGAGATGACGAACAAGAATGGCTCGTCCAGTTCAAGAATGAAACGCACAATCACCCCACTGAAATCGAACCATTCGGTGGGGCTGCCACCTGCCTTGGCGGGTGTATACGGGATCCACTTTCAGGGCGTTCTTATGTTTATCAAGCAATGCGAGTTACTGGGGCCGCCGACCCTCGTATCCCTTACGATGAGACGATTCCCGGCAAGCTTCCTCAGCGGAAAATTTGTCAAGAATCCGCGCACGGATATTCTTCTTATGGCAACCAAATAGGCCTCGCCACCGGAAAGGTCTCCGAGGTTTACCATCCCAACTACGCTGCCAAACGCATGGAAATAGGCGCCGTTGTTGCCGCTGCCCCCAGAAAAAACG
>TARA_B110000008_G_scaffold238636_1_pt1 | contig 52132 bp, 43 predicted proteins | sample TARA_B110000008 | Tara Oceans TARA_B110000008 (sample SAMEA4396496) | marine metagenome | biome: Westerlies Biome; feature: [DCM] deep chlorophyll maximum layer (ENVO:01000326); material: water (ENVO:00002006), including particulate matter (ENVO:01000060) such as... | depth 40 m
TCCTAAGGGGCAGGTTGGTGGTTCGAATCCACCCAGGGTCACCAAATCGTTAAATTAATTGTATAATATTATAAGACTAAGAAGTGATATTTTATAATAAATCCAAAAAATGAGCAAATTTTAAATCGGTAGGTTCATCTACTTCAATCCAACCACCTTTTATATACACAGGAGATAATGGAATAATATTGTTGGAAATCATTTGTAGAAAGCTTGTCATATACATATTATCAAATGATTTTCCATCATAAGTATCTGTCTGGTTTAGATTATAATAGTAATTTTTGATCTGCTTAACTACATCTTTTCTAATCTTTATAAGGCCTATATACTGAGCTTCAATATCATCATATGAATTTGGTTTCTTTCCAAGTTCTTTAATATAACCATCTTTTCCTATTTTAAGAGTTTCCAAATCTTGCAATGGATCCACCATCCTTGCTTCCCAATATTTGCGCCAATTCTGATCAACAACCACATTTAATTCTTCATTAGACTTAACAAGTGCTTTAAGGACTTTAGTGTTATAAATAATATCACCATAAGAAATTAAAATATCGTCTTCACCATCAAAAAGCTCATTTGCACAAAAAAGAGTTGAAACCATATTTGTCGTATCAAATCTAGGATTATAAAATTTTTTAACTTTAGTAAATTGAATTTTTTCTTCTAAATATCCCGTTACAATATTAACATCTTTTATCTCAAACTTTTCAAGTAAATCTAATTGATGTTTAATTAGTGGCATTCCCTCAAGTTCAACCATGCATTTAGGCCTATCTAAAGTTAGAGGTCTAAGTCTAGTCCCTTTACCAGCAGCTAATATTATAACTCTCATAAATTACCATTAATAAAATTTTGTATTAGTTCCATATCAAATAGCTCATTTTGTCTTTCTGGATGCCATTGAATACCTAGGATATTTTTTTTCTGATTAATTGCTGCCTCAATAAAACCATCTTCGCTTTTGGCTATTGGAATAACCTCATTAGTATTATACAAATCATTATCTTTAATTCCTTGGTTATGGAATGAATTTGTTATTTGGTTATGTAAGTATGTTTGGTTAGAGATAATTTTATGAGGTTTGTTAACATGACCTTTCACATGATGCGAAATTGTTCCACCCAAGAATACATTTACTGCATGAAATCCTCTACAAATAGCCAAAATCTTAATACATTGTTTATATGCAATACTAAACATTTCTTGTTCTATTTTATCTCTTTCAGTATAAACATCATCTAAATTTGTATTTCCAGAATACTGAATAGGGTCAACATTATTTCCACCCGAAAAAACGACCAAGTCAATTTTGTCGTCAAAATATCTTTTAACTAAACTACTATTATTTGGCACCAAAATTACCAAATAACCTAATTTCTCAAAAAATTCTATATACTCATATGCAATAGAATTCCGGGTCTCTTTATAAGAAGCTTCCTCAGTCACACGCATGCTAAGTAAAAGTTTTTTCACTAAATACACCTTATTTTTTTGTTCGCACAATCTAAGTAAACTTTATCTTCATAGCCTAAGTTATTAAATATCTTTTCACCACAACCAATCGCCGCAGGTAAGTCAAACTCGGCGCATCTAATTGACATATGAGAAGCAATGCCGCCATATTTTGTGATCAAACCAACTATATTATGACTAAATATCCAATCAAAACCTGGATCAGCATTTTCAATACAAACAATTTTACCATCAATTTCTTTATTGATATTACCATCCACTAGTAATGCTATTTTTGCCGATACGTTATGATGAGTAATAAAGTTTGGCCTCATTACAGGAAGATAAAACATTTCCACATCACTTTTACTAAAAATTAATTCAGGAAGATTTAAAGCGCATGTTATTAAATGTTTACTCTTATTCACATCTATACTGCTAATAACATCAGATCTATAATTTAATCTACTAGAAGCATTTCGATACTGTAATATTGTATCTAAACTTACATGACTTAAATCATTAATGTTGATATTATTAACTTTACCAATATTTTCAATTAACTCTAATACTGAACATAAACTTTTTGTGAATTCAAACTTTGATTTCTCTCGAGCTTCTGTTGAGTTAATTATAAAATTTATTAAAGTATCAGTATCAAAATTTAATTTGCATCTTAAAATTTCATTACCAATGTTTTCTTTTGTAGTTTTTGAAAAATTATATTTGTCTGTTACCATAGGTTTATTAAGATTGCTATTGGTGTCTATATAATCGTAAAATCCATCTTTGTAAGATTTTGAGGTAATATCATAAGTACCAGGACGAAGATGTCCATATCGATCAAGAAAGGCTTTTTTACTGAGTTTCTTACTTGAAAGCATGTAAATATCATTGGTAAATTCTTTTGCTACCGTATGTATGGACTTAAAGAACTCATCATACTCAGTTACACTAATGCAACCAATATTTAATAAAGATTTTAGTAGAATAGATCCAATAAATCCACATCTAGCCAAATTTGAAAAAGGAAGTGTACCATATTTTTTACAATCCTCTAAAAGTAAGTATATTTTATTTATATCATTAAGGTTAGAATTTAAAACTTTCTCCCGCCGTTGAACAAGTGAAAGTGTTTTCTCAATTTCATTGTTCAAAGATAAGGTCTGTTCCAATACAATCTTTTGAGTAAGGTTTTTATATGCATTTACTATTTTTTCACATTCATTTTTATTGAATCCATATTTTGCAAGTTCTTCAATTTTTTCATCAAATTCAAAATCAAATGATGTAATTGCAACAAAAAACTCAACTTTATCATGATTTTCAGGATTTCGTTCCAATTTAAAAATAAAATAATCAATAAGTTTAGCACAAATCTCATCATCCAACTCATTAGGGACAAAGGTATTGAAACTCATTTGAATATCAACATATGGCTTGCCACCAAGAGAAACCAAACCGGGATTATTAGATTTTTTATAGCCCAAAAATGCCCTACTCTCAGCCCAAACATTGTCTGTGATCAAATAGCTATAAAGATCGTGTGATAATTTCCTTGGATTTGTCCCAATAATTTCAGCTGGATTCCAGTCTGGCATAACACCATATGCTTTTTTAGTGCCCAACAAGTTAATATTATTTATGTCAAAAAAAGTTTTAATATTAATGATTTCATTCTGAATTTCACTTGCTTCAACCATTACATTATTTTTTTTTGCTGCTATAGGTCTAACTTGTAAAATATACAATTGTTTCTCAATGAAAGCAAATTCGACATCAATAGCATCATATTTTGTAACTTCTTCAATTTCTTTTACCGCACTGATTAGAATTGATAAGTTTTCATTTTTAATTGGGTATTCAAAATTATTATAGCAAATAAATGTATTTAAGTCATTTCCACTACCAGAGGTCACTGACTCTGTGTTGTTACTGTTGTCATAGTTTACTGTATAATATGGTGAAGACGTTTGTAAATTTTTACTAAATACTACTCCACTCATCGTAACGTTTTGAAGATAAGGCTGAATAAGAATTTGGTTATTTAGATCTTGTTTTTGAGCATTCTTCTTGTAGCTCTCTATAACAGTTTCTATGGCATTGGTTATTGTATCAAAATTGTCTTTTTCAACTTTCAAAACACTGACATAATTTCCAGCCATTGATGAACCTTCTGTATCTTCATTTAAAGCAGAACTTCTAACAACTAGTGTCTTTGAGCTTAAATTACTCTGGATATTTTGAACAATGCGTTTCTGATCAGTTATGTATTCCTTCACAGTAAATGTGTACTGCTCTAATACTAACGACGTTTTAAGTGATTTTTTTAATCTTTTTAATGTTTCTGCTTTAGTGCCAAATTTAAATTGCATAACGTCATGCACAGAATCTAATTCCGTCCAATTACCTGCTACATCAATTAAGCAAATATCATATTTACGATTTAAAATACCAATCAAGTCAATCATAGAAGATTCAATATTCTTTTCTAATAATTCCATTGTAAAAAACTTGATTTTGTCTAATTTTTCTGACGGAATATACATTAGTCCCGCAAACTCACCCAGTAGCGCTCCTTTATTATCAAACATTTTTTCTAAATTGTTTAGATCTCTATTTTCGTATCTATTTTTCCATAATGAGTCATAAAAAATATTAATTTTATCTTTATCAATTGTCTCAATTATTTCGCTTTTGTGAATTATATCAGAATACGCTATGAAGGTACTGCCATTTAAGGATGTAAACACTTTTGAAAGTGAATATAAACTTTTTGTTTCTTCCCATTTTGCATTATAATAATATTCCAAATTTGGATAAATTTCCATGATCTGAAGAATCTCAAATCCGCCAACAAGTTGTATATTAGAAGATGAATTATCAGCAAATAAATCAATGAAATAATCTATAGTAGTCTTATTGTTAATTAAACGAAGGCTTTTTGGAGATTTTTCTGTCGAATTTTGATCTTTGCCTGCTGCTAAAATCACACATTTCATGTTTTATTCACCTTTATATATTACCTTTAAGATCAAAGATGTACTTGGAAAGGCATAATCTGCTTAGCCATCTTTATAATTTATATATCTTTTTAATACTATTTATGTTGATGATTTGTATATTTATTGTATTAATTCTTCACATTTAAAATCTTTATTAGAGACAAAACCTACATTATCAAATTTCTCCATTCAAGACCTTCTTTCTTAAAGCAAGGTTAATACTTTTCTATATCAAGTATTTTCTCATCGCCATTTAGGCAGATATTGTAGATATGAATAAAAAAGCTAAAAATGTGATTACTGCTATCAATGGTGAAGATAGGAGCTGGATTATTTTTAGCTGCCAATTGATAAGGTAGTAACTTTAATAAGGTTTTCTTTAATATAAATGCTGATTTTTATTGAACCGTTCTTTATCTATAAATTTACAAATCGTTTACAAATTTAAAAGAGCATATGTAACTTATTGATTTCAAATAGACATCAGATAAACCATTGTTCTCCTAAGGGGCAGGTTGGTGGTTCGAATCCACCCAGGGTCACCAAAAAAGCCTATGGCAAAGTTATTTTTAATCAAGTAATAATAATTAAATTTTTAATATAATAATGAGACAAAATTTAATGATGAAATTATGGTGTTTTTTATTTTTCTATTTTTTTGCCAGTATTCAACCTATTTTTGCCCAGAAACAAACATTACGTTTAAGTACATTTTTTGCTTACCATTCAGGAAATTTTTTAGGTTTAGAAAACATCCTAAGTTCACCTGACAAAGTTATATCAAAATTTAATATAAAATACGATACAGTTAACTCAACATCACAATTAGCCTTAAATCATAATGGACATAATAATTTGACTCTTGATGGATCTTATTTTCAATACACCAAAGGAATAGCAACTTACGGCGTTGGCACAGTTGATCGCCACTGGTCTTTTTCAAACAACACATCTCTTATCTTGTCAAATAATGCCCGTCCTTTTGAATCCATCTACCTAAAATTAGAAAATAGATTTGGATATGATTGGTTGCCTTCAAAAGCCGATTGGTCTCTTGAAGTCTTTAATGGGTTCACCGAGGGCTCATTAAATGGCAATAAATCCATGTTGCTTGGCTTGCGAGCCATCTTATCTCCAGTTGAAGGACTAGACTTTGAATTAATTCAGACCAGCCAATGGGGAGGTAATGAGTATAATAATGATATATCTTCTTTAGGCGCAGCTTTATTTTTTGACACAAACAACAGCTCAAATTCCAACATCAACAAGATGGCAGGCTTTGGTATTTCATATTTAATACCAAGCCAAATAATGCCTTTGCGTATTTATGGCCAAGCAATTGGTGAGGATGAAGCTGGAAATTTACCATCATGCTATACTTATATGGCAGGGCTTGAATGGACAAATACTAAAATTAAATATCCAATAATTGTAGATGTTGAAGTTATTGACACTCGTGTAGATAAGACAACATATGGAAACTGTGGCCCAAATACAATGTATAATAACAGCATTTATGACTATACAAATTATGGGAAAGTAATGGGAGCAGCAATCGATATTGAGGGAACTTCTGTAGGTATTTATTTACGTTCTCAAATGTCTCAGGAAATAAATATCGAATTCGCTACAAAATCAGTCGTCATTAATGATAATAATTGGTCAGGACATCGCCTCTCATCAAATCGCAAATCAGGTTTAATAAATTCTCTTGGCGTTTCTTGGGTTAAAAATAACATCAGCTTTAATGGAAATATTTACAATCAAGATTTTAATTTAGACAAGGCAAATATTAAAAGTGGTTATGGAGTTGGCATTTCTTCATCAATAATATTTTAAATATAATAATATCTTTAAAGACTTTAACATATATATGCTTTGCTTTATCAGACAAATATTGAATTACAAGTTAGCCGGAAAAGTATAGTAAATATGTTTTCAGATTTTATTTACTAATCAACTTTAAATATGCTAACTATTATTTTAATTTACCGGAATGAAGAATGCAAGATTTACTAAATTCAAAATCTAAAGATGAAATTGACTTACGCGAATTGTTTTTAACCCTCTGGGCCTATAAAATATTCATCTCTGGTACCTGTGCCTTGGGTGTCGTGTTCGGCGGCTATTACGCTCTGAATGCGGACAAGAAATTTACATCTGCGGCTATTTTTAAATTGGACCAAGAAGTGTCTGGTGGCATTTCGCTCGGTGAGGAATTCGATTCATTGTCCAAAATAGTTGGATTTGGTACTGAGCTTAGCACTGCGATCTTGCCAACAGATCAGGTCACTGGCCGGATTTTTATTGAAAAACTTGATGCCAAGTTGAATTTTCAGGCGGACTCTTATTTTAACACATACAATCCCAACTCGGTCGATCCAATTTGGAAGTCTCTTATAAAAAATGCGATTGGTTGGCAGAAATCTACCACCGATGCTCAAGAGGCTATCTGGCAAGGCATCGTCGCAAAATATTCTAAAAATATTGTGCTAGATGAAACGCAGGACGGGTCCGTTAAAATTGTTGTCACGCACGAGAACCCGCATCGTGCAGCCGAAATTGCAAATGCAATTATGAATGAAGTTATTTCCCTTAAAAAAAATAAGAGAGACACTCAACAAGATCAACAACTTTCCTACCTATCTAATACATTAGCGAAGGCTCTTAGTGACTTGGAAGTGTCACAGTCTAACCTTAAGGAATTTGCTCTAGAGAACAGCGCGCTACCCTTAGAAAATTTTGCAGCAGGATCTTTACAGCTTGATGCTTTGCGCGAACAACTGAGCAGAGCTTTTGCGTTGTATGAGGCGGTAGCCGCCCTTTCGTTAATGCTACAGAATAAGACAACAGATCAAGAGAATTATATTGCGCTGCGCCAGCAGTTTCCTATAGTTGATCAGGTGGAGTTTCGTAGGGTCTTGGGGCAAAATGAAAGTATCAGCTCTTGGAGTTGGCCAGAGGCTAGCACTATAGATACAGTCCTTGATACTTTGATGGAACGTAAAAGCAGACTGCAGGCTAAAATAAATGCCTCACAGATAAATGCGGAGCGATCACGTTTAACCTTGGAGACATACGCAAAACTTGAGCGCGAAGCCCAAATAGCCGAGGCTACATATACTGTATTGATTGAGCAGGTCAAAGCCCAAAGCATGGCGGCCGGCTACAGACCCGATAAGACTGAAGTTTATGAATACGCATCCCCATCAATAAGTCCATCAGCGCCAAAACGCAGCCTAATTTTGGCTTTAAGCGCCATTCTTGGGCTATTTGTTGGAGCTGCGCTCTCACTTCTCTTTGCACTTCGCCGAGGCGTTTACTATTCAAAAAACTCCCTCATAACTGACGCGAAGTCACGTCTCACGGCTAGCGTCAAAACCCTGCTGCCCCTGCGTAATAAAAGTCTGAACGACATAAATACAATGCTTGTGAAAAGGCCGCGCTCTACTCTTAGAGATATGGCCGTAGAAATTCATAAGAGTGCTGCAGCGCAAGTCGTGGTGACATCTTCACGTGCTAAAATGACCGGCAACGGTATGGCGCGGGCGCTTGCAAGCTATATGCAATCTGACACCATAAAGGTTGCTGTGATTGATTTCTCATCAAAGGCTAAAGAGGTGGATATTGATGAGGAGAAGCTTTCTGTCGGATCGTTTGATGTTACTGAAAGTACAGATAACATATCGATTTTAATTCCAGGAAACAATTTGTCGGCAATGGAGTCGTTAAGTCTCAAAGATTTTTGGAAAAAAATCCAGTCACTTAATTCCACTTTTGATCTGGTTTTTTTGTGTGCAGATAATGGCGACGCGATTAGCCTCTTGAGTGCTTTAGAGGGGCGAAAAATGTTCCACATTACCCTTGCGAGAACCAAGAACACCAAATCTGCTATCCTTGCGCAAATGCGCTCACTTCTTCCAATTCAAGGGCTGCTCCATGACTAAGTTTAAACTCATAGCATGTGGCATTATTTCAGCCCTATTTTTGCATGGTTGCGACGAAATTCTTGAGTCAGTTTCTCTTTCTGCTGGTAAGCAGAGTGTTGAGATAGAGAGCGTTCAGGAAGACTTCAAGATAAATATTGAGGGTCTGACATTCATAACTGCAAAAAAAGCTAATAATTCCCCATACTCACGTAGGGTGATATTAACTGGGAGTGGGTCTCAGGCGAATGTGTTAGACGAGGCTGATTTTTTAAAGTCAAATTTTCCTAAGTCACCAAACAGCCTAAATTACCTACTTGGCATTGGAGATCAGTTATCATTCACTCAACTTGTTGAGTTTGAGGCTGGAATTGCTCAATGGCCAGCCGCTTCGAAAAAGACTGCATATCTTTTAGGTGCAGGAGATGAGCTTACTTTTGTGCAATCTCTTGGCAACTCTCAAGATGTAACTGGTAGCTTTAATGGCAAGGGCCAATTTATTTCACAGACCAAAAGTGATGAGTTAGTCACAACCAAAGGTGTTATCGGGAGTAACGGAAATATTCTACTTTTGGGTTTGGGAAACATCCTTGCCGCCAATCGTACACTTGATGATGTAAGAACTGAAGCTCGCAACATCTTAATTAGAAATGGGCTAACCCCAAATTTCCAACTTGAGATTACTAATTATCAAAGTCAAAAAGTATTCGTCAATATTAAAAATGGTATCAGTAAATTTATTTTCCTAAATAATTTACCTATTTCTCTTAAGGAAGTAGCATTAACGGTTGGTTTATCAGAGGCTGACAAGAGTTTCGCCTTAATAAAGTTTACGCGTAATAAGCAAGAGCTTCGTATAACTTCAGGTCAGCTATTTGATCTTTCCGCACCAGAGATATTTATCCAAGATAAAGATCAAATTGAAATTCAAACTGTTCCACGTAGAGAAACAATCATTCAATCTGTTGTGGGTTCAAAGGGAAACATACTCCTTCCAGGTGTGGGTCGAATACTGGCAGTAAACCGGTCCATTGATGATATTTATAAACAAATTAGTAACATTTTAATTGGAAAAGATATAAAGCCAAATTTTCAGCTTGAACTGACAAAGGCTGTTAGTAAAAAAGCATACTTAATCCAAAAAAATGTGGGTAGTACAGTTATACCATTGAGTAGCTCTACGATTACTCTTCGGGAAGTCATTCTTGAAAGTAAGAGCTCTATAATTTCTACTGATGGTCTTTCAGTCATTACGCTGAAGAGAAACGGTCAAGTGTTTCGCATGACTGAGGAATACATATTAGACCCAAACACACCAGATATATTGGTTGTTAATAATGATCAAATCGAATTAGAAATTTTAGCCTATAAACCGGGCCAAGTATTTGCACTTAGTGGGGCTGGCAGTGCCGCAATAGTGCCCATTGATCCATCAAAAAGAGAAACTCTAGCTGACATTCTTTTTGCAAAAAATGGTGCGTTAAATAATCTTTTAGCAAAACGTTCAGAAGTCTATCTTCTTCGCGGGAAAAATCCATCAGTTGCATATCATCTTGACGCTCAAAACGTTTCAAGAATTTTAGTTGCAGCCAAGACAGAGCTTCGACCAAATGATATTGTTTATGTAGCTGACCGACCAATCATCTCGTTCTCAAGAACATTAGCTGAAATCCTCCCACTTAGAATTCTACTACGCGATATTCAGAACGATAATATCCCATAATTTCTGCTTATTAGAAATTAATAGTTAATAATTTAAAATCTGTTATCATAATAATTTTGAACCCGCTGATGAAGTCAATCAAAATGCTTTCAGGGATGACAATTTCATATAAATGATCCCATCAAAGACAGAAATATATACTTTTAGCACCCTCATGCCTGTTAAAAATAATTACAAAATAAAATTTCCTGGAACTGCCCCAATTGAAAACATTTATTCATATGTGAAATAATCCATTTTAGAAATTCTAGTGCAAACACAATATGTGCAAATACCACATATAATGATATTGATTATATCCTTTTTCAGGTAAGCAGACAGATCCTGAGCATATTCCTTAGAACAATATTGAATATCAAAAATAAATAAGAACTTTTATTTTCCTAAACCTCTCATTATAATTAATATTGTATTAAATATAATTTTTAATTCAATAATATAACCTAAGTTCTCTATATAATAGTTATCAATTGATGTTTTCTTTGATACTGACTCTAAAGTTTGTGCATACCCTAATCTGATTTGTGACAACCCAGTAATACCTGGCCGAATAGCGTGCCTTTCACGATATCCTTCAATATTCTCCAAATATTCTAATGCATGTACATAATAATCTGGCCTTGGTCCAATCAAACTCATATCGCCCACTAAAACATTCAGAATTTGAGGTAATTCATCAATACGCATTTTACGTAAAACTTTACCTAAGGGTGTAATTCTATTTGTTTCGATTGGCTCATCATATTTTCTAGTAATTTCTTTAACACTTGTCATAGTGCGAAATTTAATTGCAAAAAAAAATACACAATTCTTACCCATACGTTTCTGGATGAAAAACAATTTACCCTGATTAAAAAATAGATTAAGAACTAATAAAAAAATTCCAATTGTAAAAAATAAAGGAAGTAGTAATAGGCTCATAATAATGTCAAATATTCGTTTGTTGATCCAAAATAATTTATTTCCATATAAATGTTGAGAATTCTTCATTTTCATATCATATCTTTTCACTATCAAATTAAAAACAATATCAAATTATAATGATTAATCAATTATTATTAATATACACTGAAAGATAATATCTAAAATTTTTCTTAAATTTTTCAAACTTAAATATCACAAGAAAATTTTATTATGCAACTTATTATTTTGATCAATAGGGATAAATTTAATTCTATTTTTTTGAAAAAAGCTTTTAAACCATAAGTAGTAAAATTATGATTGAAATCTGCTATCAGCTTTCTGTTATTGTTATTTTTAGCCAATTTTATAAATAAGCATTTTACAAAAAAATTTTCAATCAAATTTATAATTTGATGCTACATCCTTAATAGCCTCAATATAACCTTTCACACTACCACAGTCATAACGTTTACCATTTAATAAGACTGTCTCAACCATATTATTTACTGCCTGCACGTTTATAGAATCTGCAAGCTGAATTTCACCTGCAACACCTGCGGACTGATTTCTTAATATATCAAAAATATCAGGTGTAAGGACATATCGACCAATACTGGCTAAGTTTGAAGGTGCATTTTCAAAGTTTGGTTTTTCTATTAGACCTGTAATCAGTCCTGTTTCATTGTTTGAAACAACAACACCATATTTTGATATATTAGGTCCATTGACTTTCATTACACTGAGTTGACTTTTTCCAGTTTTTTCAAACTTCCTAATAAGATCTGCAGTAATACCATTACCTTTGTAGGTTAAGAAATCATCAGCTAAAAGTAATGCAAATGGCTCATTACCTACAGCTCGCTCAGCACAAAGTACTGCTTGACCAAGCCCTAATTGTTCTGGTTGTCTAACAAAAATGCACTCTACACCTTTTGGTAAAATATTTTTTACCCTATCAGCCATTTCATTTTTACCTTTTGAACGCAAAACCAATTCAAGTTCATTATTACCATCAAAGTGATCTTCAATTGCACGTTTATTACGTCCAGTAACGAATATTAATGTATCTACACCAGCAGCAATAGCTTCTTCTGCTGCATATTGTATGAGTGGCTTATCTATTATAGGAAGAAGCTCTTTAGGCATGGCCTTTGTTGCAGGCAAAAATCTTGTACCAAATCCCGCTACTGGGAAAACTGCTTTCCGTATTTTTGGTATCATTTTAACTAATCCTATGCTTGAGCAAGTAAAGTTGTTGTAAAATTTAGTAATAGGATTTTTTGTCCTCCTCAATGACTATTATACTTCTTAACTAAATTATTAATAATTTTTATACATGAGCTTGCGCCATACGTGCCACAAAGATAAACACTGGGAATGAATAATTATCTGCATCTAAATTACAGTTCTAAGCATTATGGCTCCATTATCCACCCATCTGGTTAGAGCATCTGCCCTGTTGTTTTATAGGCTAACAGGCCTTCTTCAGGTATGACTGTGGCAAGCTGGTAGTAAAGCTTCACAGCTTTGTTTGCCTTTTCCTCTGGAACCATTGCTAATATCTATTCTACTACAACAAGAACAAAGAGTTTTGAGATAAGAAAGATTAATACACTTATTAATTAACCCTTTCTATTCTAAAATAAATTTCTTTTATTTTTTCTACCTACTGCCGATGAAGCTGAAGTACTCATCATATTAAAGTTGCCGCTTTTAAGTCTTACCTAAAAAGCTTTTGCATATCTAATTCAGTAGCAATTTTTACGAATTCAAAAGCACATATCTAACTTTCAGCTGACAATTTTACACGTTTTTTCCAGGCTTAAGCATGTCAAATATGCCTTTAAACTTATCTGGCTTCAGCTATTCTTCCTTTGTAATTTTTTTTTGCCAAGGATCAGCTTTATCAATCCATTATTGCAGTTGCTTACGGAAGTTACTGCTGAGGCTCTAATGACGGTCAAGCCATTCACCTATTTATGAACTGTTATTAATAAGAATAACCCAATAGGAAATATTTTTGACAATAATTTGACCAAAATTCGTGGATAAATTAATTTCATCACGCTAAGCAAAATCCCCTTGTGACGAGCTCCCACAGAACCTTCCAAGAGATCACCAAAACTTAATTGCACAGAAATATCACATTTCCTGAAAGGCTCGGCCAACTCTTTTGCTTCTGAAACTGTGTAAGCCTTGGTTCCAGGGGATTCTAAGTATTCATGATAAATTTCATTAAGACTTTTAAATAACTTTCCTTTTAGAAGACCATATTTAATCCAAAGCATCCAACCAATTGGAGCATATTTATGATAAATCATTATTTTTGCAAAACCATCTGGCTTAAGCACTCTATAAACTTCTCGAAAGCACTTTTCAGTATTAGGAGAGTGATGCAAAACCCCCCAACTATAGACAGCGTCAAAAGAATTGGATTGAAATGAGAGGTTTTCGGCGTTGTCGGTTGCTAATGAGCTCTGATATCCAAGCGTATGAAATCTATTTCTTGTATTTTCTATAGCTCTATCAGTTAGGTCTACACCTGTAAGAGACTTTGGGTTTTGTTGTGCAATTTGCCAATGATCAGAACCAAAACCGACACCTATCTCTAACACATCTAAATTTTTGAAGCGTTCAAATTCCGCAAACGTTTTGATATAAGGTTCTAATTTATAACGCTCATTAGTTTCTGATAAAAATTTTTCTTTTTCCGTTGCACCAACGGCATTCCGCTCTCCACAACTTTCTGAATTCCAGAACTCATAAACATCGTTAAGATCTTTGTTACTCATTATTTATTCCTATCATTAGTCAAATAATTTTTCAACAACCACTCAAAAGTAGCGCTACTTTTATCTTACTTAATATCAATAGCTTATGTTGATTTAATTTAAGTGTGCAACAAACGTGTAACTCACTTATCACTACGAACGTTTTTTCTTCAACATTTTATACCTTAGTATTTAAAGTTGACGAACGATGTCTTTTTTTACCAATGATTGCACAATGGTAACTAAATTTTTTGTCTGATTTTCGCGTAAATGATGTTGCCGAATTCTGTTTCGGTTAGATTGAATGCTTGATGTCTTAATACCTGCGTCATGCTTTAATCTGAGCAGTTTTTCCCTTAGCTCTTTTGGAGAGTTAGGAGTGCATATGGAGATGTCTTCAAAATCAGAAAACAAATTTTTAGCGGCCCCGTCTGGCAAACCGAAAACTACAGGCCGGCTACATGAGAGGTACTCGTATAGCTTCGAAGGGATCGCTGAATTAAACGAGGTGCCGATTTGACCATAAAGACAGTTAGCCTGTTCAATGTGTACTAGAGTGTCTGACCATTGAAGAGCGCCAGTAAATTTCACATTTGTCATTTCACTTTGGTGCACAAAATCCAATAAAAAATCTGCTTTTGCGCCACTCCCTATCAAATTAATCTCAAACTGCTCATCACCACCCACTGCTTCAAGGAGGGTCTCCAAATTTTGGGCCATTCCCAGATTGCCAATATACAGCACTACAAATGGAGTGCATTGTGAAGGAGGCTTTAGCAAATTCAATCTTTCAAAATGGTCCTGGCTTATTCCGTTTCCAACGATTGTAATGGGAACTCTTGTTAATGGGGAGAGCTCGCGTTTTTCTGAGGAATTTGTGACTGTAATTGCTTTTGCCCTTCTTAAAATGGATGGTAATAATGATTTCATTATAGTTCCAGCGAATGTATGGAGACCGCCTAATTCAATATAGTAATCCCAGACAAGGTCCCTAAAGTCAAAAATTATAGGTCTCGATTTAAGAAAGACAACGGCCAATATCAAAAAAATTGAAGGGATACTGACAATATAAACATCTGCGTTCTCATCTTTTGCGGCTTTGAGTAGATCCCACGCTTGTCTGAGTTCGCCAAAAGCGCGCAAAAAAAGGTTATTCCGGCTGAAAGCAGAACTAAAAACAGAAACAATATCATAATTTTTTGGTACCTTTGTGATTGAACCCTCCATTACCTCATTTGGTCCAGGTCCTACAACGACGACATCCAGATTGCATTCAGTCGCAATTTCATTGGCTATTGTTGACACTCTGTTTGCAGTAGCAGCAGAGTCTGGGAATGAATAGTTCGTGACTATAACGACTTTTCCAGCGCTGTCGGTTGTTTTGTTCATTCATCCGTCCAAGTAAAATTAAATTTAAGGATGATGGTCCCTTTGCCTTTTTTACTGAAACGAATAAGAGAACTTTCTTCCGCTGTCCCAAACATTGGGTGCCAGGTTGTTGCCTCAATAACGGCATCTCCGCCCGAGGCATGTTTAAAAAGAGCTGTGTCGCCAGATGGGAGTGTCAACACAAGAGTATTTTTTTGGCCTTGAACCACCGAGACAGTTGGGTGAAGTCTAAAAACTACGTCTAAATTGTATGAGGAATTTCCAGAAATTGTATCTTCTATTTTCAAACATCCTGGTTTGAGCGACCACTTTCGGTAATGTACTGGAGAGCCCGATTTTACTCTGTACCCATCATGCGAACCTTGAACTGTTGCTTCAGTATCAGAAGTTTGGAACGTCACAGCCCCCGGACGAGCTCGGGTCCCAACTCTAAACCCAGACCAAACGTCCGAAGAATTTGCTCCATTGATTGAGAGAGTTGAATGAGCATCCGTTCCACGTTGACGAAGGCGCTCTTGTCCCAGCCCGTATACGGAAGTTCCTGAATTCACAACCAGTCTTTGATCAAATAAAGAAAACTCAAAGCTTAGAGTGTCAGCGTGTGCGTGGCTCGGTAGATAGTCAGGTCCAATTCGACCTACATCACCTATCAAAACAGAGTGTGAGTTTTCCAATCTAAAGTACCCACTTTCCGGTAAAAGACTATGGGCAAAAATATGATTACGCTGAATTCCGAGTCGCTTAGCATAATCAAAAAGCTGTGAGTTTTCTGGTGCAATGTTTGTCGCGCTGTCATTAAAAAAACTTATTTCTCCATCAGGGTGAGACATCAATTTCAACCATGCAAGCATTGAGGGAAGGGCTTGCTCTAGCCTTACAACGTCTTCAGAGTGGCCATAGCATTTTGCTACGTTTATGATGTCTAAAAAATCTTCAACTGCCAGTGCATGATACATTGGGCTTAGCTCGAAATGACCACCATCTGGTAGGATTTGCTCCTGAAGCTCATTCAGCATGATAGACAAGCCATTTTTACGCCAAGCCTCAGCCTCATCACCTTCAAAAAACAAACCACAAAAATAAAGAGCTTTTGCGTTAGACATCAAATGATTGCCGAGAATATGCCATTCAATATGTCTTGATAGCCATCGAGCCTGAACGGATAAGCTCTCCTTGACTTTTGTATTGAGCTCACGGCTTGATAGTGCGAACTTCACCCAATTTACAATTCTCAGGGAAGTTGGGTACGGTTCCCAACCACTCCCAGTTCCGACACTATTTTCATGTATCCAATTAGTTATTAAGCTTCTATGGTAGACAATTCGATCTTTTGAATTCTTTGCGTTTAAATCGTCGAAATAGTGTTGATTATATCGCCAAAGCTTGGACCTGTTGGGGCCATCCCAACCTAATTCATCAATGCTACCAGTTTCTCCAAAGAATTCAAAGGTCATCCCCGCAATGAGGCTCGGTTTACGCCGTGCATGCTCAATCCAAGCCTTTGGTACTGTCTTAGTTTTCAGAGAGTGCCCATCTACAGAACCAACCTTGTGAAATTTATACCAAACGCGCCACGAAATTTGTTTAAATTTTAGGTATTTAACTGTGTTATAAAAGCGTTTCGTGTTATTGAAAAATGTTTTCAACATCAAATAATAAGCTTTAAACTCAATAGCCACGGCGCATTTGCTCGGCGAGCTCGATCGCAATTTGTGAGACCTCAAATAGGCTCTCAGCACTTTTTTGATTTCTTAGTATTGTACTTGTCAGAAATTCCTTTGCGCATTCTACTTGTCCCTTATTTTGGCGCCACAAACTCTTTCTTGAGAAATTGGGCCACCCCCATCCTTCTAGTGTTCTAAAGTTATCCAACCTCAATATGCGACCGTTTGTAAACACTTCGACCCTCTCTTTGGAGAAACTTTTATGGCCGTTGGCAAGGTAGTGAATGGTAGCCGTTGAGCCGTCAGAAAAAGAAAGGTTTATCGTTGCGGTATCAAAGAGTTTTTTGACAGAAGTTGGGTGTTCAGTTGCCAGCACATAGCTATGAATACATTTTTCTCCAACTAGATGGTGCGCCAAGTCAATAAAATGGCATGCTTCACCTATTATTCGTCCTCCACCTTGTATTGGGTTCTGAGTCCAATGATCTGATGGAATCCGGCCTGCATTTACTGTCATTATGATGGACTTTGGCTGATTACTTGAATCCAACTTTTCTTTCATTTGACGAACTAGCGGTGAATATCTGCGATTGAAGCCCACAAAAAGTTTTTGGCCTGAATTTTTTGCGTAGGTTTCTTTGATAGCTTGAAGCTCGCTTAAAGTGATACACAACGGCTTTTCACAGAAAACGTTCTTACCGGCTTCAAGAGCTGTAACAACTTGTCGAGCGTGCAGATCGTGTCGTGTAGCTATCACCACTGTGTCAATTTTTGGATTAGACATAACCAAAGCTTCGTCTGTACAAGCATTTTTAAATCCATGCTTTTTACCATTATATGATGCATTGACACCACCTTGACTGACTATGGTGTGCAACTCAGCGCCAGTTTTCTTAAAAGCTGGGATCAAGAAACGGCTTGCATAGTTTCCAGCACCCAGAAATGCGACTGACTGAACACCAAGTGTGGCTTTATTTTTAGAAAGTTTGACCAATGGGCTTATCAACTCTAGATCATTTACCTCTCTTGGGTATTCAATTAGTACTCCAAGTGCTGGCGCTCTAGAGGATATTAGTTCCATCGCCCTAGGGCTATCTGCAAGGGTAAACCTATGGGTAACCATTGACGCTGTGTCGATTGCACCACTTTCCATTAGATCAAGAACGGCCTCAAAGTTTCTTTGTTCAGTCCATCTTACAAAGCCAATCGGATAATCGTGGCCACCGCTTTCATAATTTTCATCATATCGACCGGGTCCATATGAGCATGCAACTTGAAAGGTTAATTCTTTCTCATAAAAATCTGACCTTCTTAAGTCAAGACCGACAACTCCAACCAGGACAATCCTACCGCGCTTACGGCACATTTGAGCTGCTTGTGATAAAAGTTCGTTTGATTGGGCCGATGCTGTGATGATTACCGCGTCTACTCCTCTATTGCGTGATATTTGAGATGCAGCTAAAAATAAATTATTTACCTCTACTGGATTCACAACTTCTGCTCCAAAAGAAGCAGCAAGTGCGCGTCGACTTGGATCAATATCTATACCTAAAACCCTGCAACCATGTGCACGCAAAATTTGCACAGTTAACAAGCCGATGAGACCTAGCCCTGTTACAACAACCGTTTCTCCAATCGTAGGGGTTGCAAGTCTCACTCCCTGCATGCTGATTGCGCCTAAAATAGTGAAGCATGCTGTTTCATCTGAAACATTTTTTGGAATTTTCGCACATAAATGTTTGGGAACATGTACTACTTCTGCATGATGCCCGTTGGAAACGACGCGATCTCCTGGTTTGAAACCGTTACTCCTAGACGTCGTCACTGTGCCAACATTACAATATCCCGGGGTAAACGGTTGATCTAACTTTGATCGCACGGCGTCTATGGTCGCGGCTATACCGTCAGTTTTAGCCTTTTCTATTACATCCCGAACTTTGTCGGGCTGCGACTTAGCTTTTTGAAAGACGTTACTTTTACCAAAATCAATCAGCATTCTTTCAGTTCCTGGGGAAACAAGGCTCACACTACTTGCTATAACAACATGACCATCCCTGCAAATTGGAGAGGGCACGTCTTGAACCGAGGTTGTACCATTTTTTAGAGACTGGAAGACTTGTTTCATTTTGAAAACCTAAAGCAGTTATACTGTGTAGTTGATTTGAGTGCGGCGTTAAATTTAAGTTATTTTTCCCAAATTCCTTTTGTGTCTATTAGATGACCTGTAGGCTTAGGAAGGTCTTGGAAAGTAGAATGATCGACAAGCATCAAAGAAATGTGAGCTCGATTATTTATATCTGCTGAGACAAGCTTGGCATTTCTCAATGTAGAAGGCAGCGACAAAAGATTTGGCTCGTAGATCATGATTGTGCCACTGTGCTCGCTATGTATGGCTTCTGCGATCGCAAGTGCTGGACTTTCACGAAGATCATCAATGTCTGGTTTGAAACTCAGCCCATAGATGGCCACTGTAATTTCCTTAGTTTCACTTGCTTTTTCAGTTGCTAAACAAGATTGAACAGCTTTGCGGAACTTTTGGAGCACCCATTCCGGTTTTCCATCGTTAACGTTGCGTGCTGTCCGAATAAGATTGCTAGTTTTGGGCGAAGAAGCGACAATAAACCATGGGTCAATGGCGATACAGTGCCCTCCAACGCCAGCACCTGGCTGCAGAACATCTACTCTAGGGTGGCGGTTTGCAAGGGGAATCAGCTCCCAAACGTTTACATTTAATTCGTCGCAAATTAGGGAAAGTTCATTTGCAAAAGCAATATTTACGTCGCGATAGCTATTTTCCGTGAGTTTTGCGAGTTCTGCAGTACGTGGAGAAGATGTAATAACGCACTCTCCACGTACGAAAATACTATATAATTCTTTTGCTAAGTTAGCGCATTTCTTGGTGATTCCACCAATTAGTCTATCATTTTCGATTAGTTCTTGCATTACCTTGCCTGGTAAAACACGTTCTGGACAATGTGCAATACGGATATCAGATGCTTCGCCATGCGTGTCAGGGAATGTTAAATCAGGGCGCTTTTTGGAAAGCCATTGGCACAATTTCTCAGTCGTACCAACTGGAACAGTAGATTCCAAAATTACGAGGTTGCCCTCTGCAATAACTGGAGCAATAGAATTTACAGCAGCTTCAATGTAATCAAGGTTGGGAGCCAAGGTGTCACGGGATATCGGGGTTGGAACCGCTATCAGAAAAGCTTGTGACGCTTCCGGCGTTAGTTTTGCGCGCAGTTTCCCTTCTTTTACTGACTTATAAACAATAGCATCCAAATCGGGCTCTATGATATGAATGCCCCCAGAATTAACGGTTGTAACAACATCTGGGTTAACATCTACCCCCACAACTTCTATTCCACGAGATGCGAACATCGCTGCAGTCGGTAGTCCAATATAACCCAGTCCCACTATTGAGATTTTAGAAAAGTCTGTCACTTACTTTTTCCTTCGTGATCAGCGGCTTGTTTTAAAATTATTTTTAAAATTCTATTCGCAGCATTGCCGTCACCGTAAGGACTAATCGCGTTTGACATTGTTAGGTACTCCTCGGGCTCGTCGAGTAAAGTTTTTACAGAATCTACGATAACCCTTACATCTGTGCCAACTAGCATTACGGATCCAGCGTCTACAGCTTCAGGTCTTTCCGTAGTATCTCGCATTACCAAAACTGGTTTGCCAAGTGAAGGGGCTTCCTCTTGGATGCCGCCCGAATCAGTCAATATTAAATATGATCGATGCATTAAATGTACGAATGGCAAATATTCTAACGGTTCAACAAGAAACACATTTCTACGACCAGAAAGGATTTTTCTAACTGGTTCTTGCACGTTTGGGTTTAGGTGAACAGGATAGATAATTTGAATATCGTCACGTTCTGAAAGATCCGAGATTGCTTGACAAATTCGCTCAAAACCTAAGCCAAAGCTCTCCCTTCTGTGCCCAGTGACCAAAACGAGCTTTTTCTCATTATCAATGCCATATTGTTTGTCAAAGTTTGCGGTAAGTGTATCGTTTGCTGTAAGTGTTGACGAGGTCGACAACAAAGCATCAACCACAGTATTACCAGTCACAAATATTGTCTGAGGGTCGACACCCTCTTGGAGAAGGTTATCTTTAGCCTTCTCGGTGGATGCGAAGTGTAAATTTGCAGCCATACCAACAAAACGGCGGTTCATTTCTTCTGGCCAAGGTGATTGCAAGTCTCCTGTCCGAAGTCCAGCCTCGACGTGCCCTACCGGAATTTTTAAATAAAACGCCGCAAGCGCAGTCGCCATTGCCGTAGTAGTGTCGCCGTGGACTAAGACTTTGTTAGGCTTGTAGTCCTCTAAAACAGTCTGTACACCAAATAGAACTCCATTTGTAATCTCGAAGAGACCCTGGTTATTGCGCATCAGATCCAGGTCATAGTCGGGCACAATATTAAAAAGGCTCAAGACTTGGTCCAACATTGTGCGATGTTGGGCTGTAACCAAAACCTTCGTTTCTATAAGGTTGGACGCTATGAGAGCTTTGACAACCGGTGCCATTTTAATGGCTTCAGGCCGCGTCCCAAAGGCTATCAGTACTTTAAACAATTTGGTATTCCATCATTTAGTATGTGATTTTAAAATTTTGCCTAAATTTAGCTCAAAGCTTTTTCAAAAAGTTACCACGGGCATCGATAAATGTCTGGAACCATAGCTCAATGCATACCAATGCATATAGCGTGTAAGAGTTGTCTTGTATAGACTTTCTGTCGTCTTCGATCAATTTTCTTACTGCGTGGTAATCAAAAACGCCCCGTTTTGTGATAGTTTCTTTTGACAGCTTGTCATCTAGGTAGCTCGCCAAATCACTGCGCATCCATTTGCGTAACGGTGCGCCAAAGCCTGTTTTAGGTCTGTGGACTATGGATTTTGGTAAATACTGTTCTGCAACCTTTTTCAAAATGAATTTACCAATACGTCCACGTTGCTTTTCACTACTAGGGACTTTGGCTGCAGCCCCAACAAGATCGGTGTCTAAGAAAGGGACCCTAACTTCAACCCCAGTCGCCATGCTTAGTTTGTCAGTATAGGCAAGATTGTGGTCTTTGAGGAAGTAACCACGTTCCAAAAACAATGCTAGTTCTATGGTATCAGATGTTTTTACGCGCGCCATCTCGTCAAGAATAAATTCAAATGGCTGTTCGGATAATTTTTCTGGTTGGCGGAACAGTAATTTAACATCATTTGGATTAGACCAAAAATGGTATGAAAGTAGCCTCTCCATAGTTGGCAAGTCGGCATATTGAAAGAGTTTTCTTATACGCCTACTTATACTGAAAGTGACAGACAACTGAGACGTCAGTTTCTTGAGCATGCGTCTGACTTGTATTGGCATCCAAATCCAATAGCGTTCAAACTGGACCGCCTGATGTCTTCTGTATCCTGTGAAAAGATCATCACCACCACTACCAGAGAGAAGAACTTTGTGATTTGATTTCTTAGCCAACTCGCATATTAGGAGAACATTTATTGCAGCCGGGTCAGCATGAATATCGTCTAAGTGGTAAACAGTTTTCTGTAGAAGTTCTATGATAGACGGCTCAACCTCTTGCACCTTTAAATCGACATCCAGGAACTCAGCAACTTTTTCTGCATAGGGCAGATCGTCATCAAAACCGTCATTCGCATCAAATTCGGTCTTAATGGTGTAAGCAGAAAACTTATGCTCGCTTTCTACGTTTTTTGCCAACGCAACGATAATGCTTGAATCGACACCCCCCGAAAGAAATGCACCAACAGGCACATCTGCAACCATTTGTCTTTGTACTGCAGTTTTTAGATGTTTTTGAATATCTTCTACGTACGAATATTTCTTTACTATGTCATATTTTGGCCAGTCCCAATAAGTGTTAATTTCGACCACTTCACAACCGGGACTATTTACGATATAGCTGCCAGCTGGCACCTTTTTGACGTATGCAAAAGCTGTTTCGTTTCCAGGATTGTACATGAATAAAAGTGTACGGAACAACGTGTCAAAGTTTACGTCTGTAATGAAGTCAGGATTTGCAAGAAAGGATTTATACTCACTTGCAAACATGAATTGAGAATCATCGGCGTAATAATACAAAGGTTTGACCCCAAACTTATCCCGCGCAAGGAGTAGGGTTCCATTGGAGTTGTCAAAAAGACAGAATGCAAAGATGCCCTCAAGCTCAGGCAGGATATTAGTGCCAAAGTGAATAAGAGCTTGAAGAAGTACCTCAGTATCGCCGTTTGAGTGGAAGCTAACACCCTTTAGAACAAGACGTTCTTTAATTGAGCGATAATTGTAGATTTCGCCATTATAGACTAGGCAGTATCGACCCGTTTCATCCCAAAAAGGTTGATTACTGCTAGAACTAGTATCAATAATACTAAGACGTGCATGTCCCAAGGCAATGCCTTCATTCGACCAATGGGCTGAATGATCCGGCCCCCGGTGCACCATCAAATTGACCATTTGGCCAATACAGTCAACTACTGCAGCACCTCTCCCACCAACAATTCCACACATTATTTCAAGTCCCCCATAATGGCTTGAAAGTCGCGCAATCGACGATCAAAACTGTGCTCTGTTCGCACTACTTCTAGTGTTTTACTACGTAGTTTCTGGCGCGCAGCTGCTGTCAAACCGTGATACTCTATTATTATTTCAAATATGCACTCTTCGCTGATTTCTCTAAGTACATACCCACTATCTTTTACGACCTCTGGCTGAGCTGTCAGCCCAGATACAATCGCTGGCGTTCCATAGGTCATTGCTTCTAGGACCGAATTCCCAAAACCCTCATAGGTGCTGGGCTGAAAATAGAGATCTGTCGCCTGATACGTTTGAATTTTTGTTTCGTTGTCCGCATCAATTAAAAGAGTGACGTTTGATGAAAGCTCTGCTTGAAGTATAAATCTCTGGAGTTCTCCTACTGCGTCTCCATTGCCACCTATAATGGTTAAGTTTGTATTCTTGCGAATGTCTTTTGGTAAACGTTTAATCGCCCTGAGAAGGACAATGATTGATTTCCGCATTAGCTGGTTTTTTGTAAGCCAGCAAATAGTCATCAACCGTATTTTTTTTGAATTTCTTTCTAAGCCATTTGTGTTTTCATTAAGTTCTGCAACGGTTTGCAGTGTTGAAGATTTTAACATAAGTGGATTTTGCACAAACTCATGCGATGTAATTTGCCGAAACTGGCTCTTCGAAATGAATAAGGTAGCACTAGCTAAGCGCCAAGTGAGCCTGTTGGCCAGTCGGTACAAGAAAGATCTAGTAAAAAAGTCTTTTGCCCCACTTTCATCGTACATGTGAACGGCACCTGTTCCTATACATTTAACGCCAAATATGCGTGAAAAAAGAACAACTAACAGAGATTTGTGCCACCACCAAAAATAGACTAAGTCCGGTTTGTTTGAAATCACAGCTTGGAGAAATTTCCAAAAATTGCTGGTGATGATGACTTCATCAAAAGTTACCTCTAACATGCGTTGATCAACGCGGTAATATTCCCACTGCGACAAATATTTTTGTTGGACCGGTAAATAAAAAACCACTTTTTTTGAATTATTACTTACCATGTTTTTCCCTAGTTAAAACTGTGCCCGAAACCAAGAAAAATGCAAACATCGCGGCATAATAAGGTTGATAAAGATTCACATTGACACTCCAATCTACGGCAATAATTGCAAACGTTAGAATTGAGTACCTGTTGAAAATACTAATCTTTTTCGTCATCAAGAATACATAGTAAGTAATAGTAAAAAAAAATACCATGGAAATTAACAGTCCGTGTGTGGTAATTGTGTGGAGAACGAAATTATGGCTATGGTTATGTTTTCCGTTGCCGATCATAACATTACTCGCATCGTTTAATAACTCTAAAGAATTTTCCCACGTCCTAAATCTTGTGAAATTTCCGTTGTCTCCTACTCTAAGTTGCGTAAGCCTCTCAGCAAAAGAGAAAAATTCCATAACTATCTCACTAAACCCTCCAGAAAATATACTTGAAACTACGATCGCTAGTAGTGCAAAAATTAAAAAACGGCGCTCAAATAACAAAAGAAAGATAAGAAGTATCCCAATCCCAGCCCTTCTCATTAGAGCAATTTCGATTAACATTGCTAGTACGAGGATGATGAATTTTAGTATAGGCCAATGACCGAGTGATCGGTTGACGCTAACTAGTATTAATATTAGCACAATTGGGTATGTAATGTGTGACTGATAAATTACAAATTTGAAAATTTTTCCACCTGAAGCCAAAACGTCTCCATTTATCATAGCTTGCCCAAAGCTAAGTATGTGAATAAAAATAAATGCCGAACCAATTACAGCGATATAAAGATCAAGTGTTCTGATGGTTTGGGAACTTAATCCGCGTAGTATTTTGTATCCGTAAATGAAGTAACCAAGTTGGACTGTAAGCTGCAATCTTGCTTCAGAATCTAAGAATGCGAAAACGCAGTAAATCAAATAAATTAACAAAATAATGAGTTCTGATGGCCTCAAAATAAATCGTTTTGGTAATAGTAAAAACATCAAAGCGCTTGCGTGGACCGGTATACCAGATACTTTGAAATAGCTATCCGGAAGCGTAACAGAAGCACCATTCAGAACAACGAATAGTGGCAATGCTAGTGCTGCGGCCAAAACAATTAGCCTCCAGTTTGCGATTTCAGCTGGCGAATTCATTTATCACTTTTTTTATTTTTGATACTTTTTCTGAGGTCAATGTGTAATGACATGGAAGGTTGAGGTATTTACTAAACATATTCTCCCATCCACCCGGAAAGCTCCAAAAGCTTTGATCTACAGGTGGCAAATCAAACCACGTCCCACATTCCACATTGTGCTCTGCTAACTTCGCAATAAGACAATTTCTATTGTTTTCGCATATAAAAGTAATACGTGGAGTAGAGCAAGAAACATCGACACGACTAATTACTTGAAAGCCATTTTCTTCCAAGTGCTTTTTTAAATCGTCGTGTATTACATTTGAGATAAATAATTTTTCTTCTGCACTAACCAGCATTGTCTGCAATAATTGGCTAGTCCTTTTTCCTAGTCTAGAATGTGATCTGCTGTACGCCATTGAAGACCTTGAGGAGCGTCTTTTTAACCTCAGAGCACTTGTCAAAATCCAAAACAAAAACTTAACTTTAGAGCCGTTCTGAATATTGACAGCATTCAAATATAAAACGATGTTCCTATACAAATCAGGAATCGTACCTACTTTCCTCAATGTGTTGTAATATTTTGAAAACTCTTTAGTTTGAGCGTAAGGTAGAGCAAGTATTCCCCCCCAACCAACAGTGAGAGACTTTGAGACTTCAAATGAATAAAGTGTAGGGTACTTTACTGTGGCGTCTGTTGTAAAATCTTTTGGACCGTAAGAAAGTGCCTTGTCACGAATTATTATTGATCCCTGCGCTGCATATTTTTGGAGAATTTCATCATTTAGAGATCTACGGCCAAACGTAACTTGCTCAATTATTACTTTCGGAAAGTTTGTAGTCTCAGGAATTTGGCCGTTCTCCAATTGATTATCACAACTGTAGAAAACGATGTCACAGCCAAGATCCAGAATTGCGTCAGTTACAGCGTCACAAGTGAATAAGAGGACGGCTACCGTATCTCCCTTGCCTATGCCATGGGACCTTAAAAAATGGAATAGACCATTTCTGGCTGAGTCGAACTCGAAGTGCAAAGTATTTAAACAGGATGCCACACCGTAATTAAATAAATTTCTGAGAACATCTTTAGCCTCAATGCCATTCCACAAAAGGGAAACACCGCCACCCCATCTGCTTGGTGTACGCTTAATCATTTGGATTTGAATTCGCCGGCTATTATGTCAATTATTTGTGTTTGCTGATCTTCTGTTAGGCCAGGATGACTAGGCAGGCACAGTAAGCGATCAATATTTTCTTGTGTCCTCGGAAGCTTTAGCTCACTTTTATACATTGGCATTTTATCGACTGGCGAAAAGCCCGGCCGGACTTCGATATTGTTGCACTCTAACGCTCTATGAACTGCATGAGTGCGCGCAATTGTCTCAAATTTCATTGTATTAATCCAGTTGGAGCATTGCTTCGTATCACAGTCTTGAAACTCGGCAAAATCTATTAAATCACGCCTGTATCGGTCTGCAATTTTGCGTTTTAGGTTTAAAATTTTGTGTACTTCTGCAAGTTGTGCAACGCCAATGGCAGCCTGAATGTTTGTCATTCGATAGTTGTAGCCAACGATATCATGATCATATCCACCATGTTGAACTAAGCCTTGGTTCTTCAATCGGCTCACTCTAGCAATAATGTCTGGATTGCGCGAACTAACAGCACCACCCTCACCAGTTGTGATTGTCTTGTTTCCAAAAAAACTAAATGTACTTACATCGGCTGTTGTACCGACGTGTTTGCCACCCTGAAAACTACCCAAAGCTTCAGCACAGTCTTCAATCAAAAACAAGTTGTTGCTATCCGCTAAGTCGCGAAACATCGTCATATCACAGGGCACTCCGTAAGTATGCACGCATATGATTGCCTTTGTCTTTGTAGAGATCTTTTTTTCGGCGTCTATAGGAGACATATTCCAGGTCAATGAATCGATATCAACAAAGCGCGGTGTGCCCCGAATATATGAGATCGCATTGACCGCTGCTATATAGGCAAAGGACGGCACAAGTATTTCATCACCTTCCTTCAAGCCGAGCGCAAGCAAAGCTAAGTGCAATGCAGCAGTACCATTGCAACAAGTTGTTAGGTCCGCAGCCTCAGTATATTCACATAGGTTTGTTTCAAATGTGTTAACGAATCTACCACGCGATGATATCCAGTTTTCCCTTATGCAGGCACTAACATTCTCTTCTTGTGTTGTGGCGATCCAAGGTTCGTATATGGGTATCATTTTAATAAGCCTTCTTTATAAAAAAGGATTGTCCAAATGTTGAATAGGCCTTCCAAGGTATAATACCAAACTCGGTATGAGCCTCTAGAAATTCATTTAAGGCTCGCAACTCTCCAGCCGGTTTATCGGGGTTAAAACAGTAATAGTCATCAAATAATATTACTGAACCACTTACCAATAGCTCTCTTACAAATGTGAGAACTTCTACAATAGAAGAGTATAAGTCAACATCAATATGTAAGACACCAATTTTTGGAAGACGCTGACACAATTCAGGTGTTAGTGATTTCTCATAAAATCCACTTATTACTTGTTCAGGTCCAAGCACTTGCCCAGTAGATTGTTTAATTATATTTTTAAACTTCTCTTCAGATGTATGGAATGTACCCTTTTTAAAATAGCCATCCTCATCATCTGTTTCAGGCAAGCCTTGGAAAGAGTCAAACGCAAATGACTTGAAGTTCTTCATCTTTAAGAGCTTTGAAGCGTTCATGGCTGCACCAAAAGTTCGACCAGAATGGCAGCCGAATTCATAATATCTTTCTGGTAAAACATTACCACCATCTCCGGCAATTCTCAAATAATTTATTGCTTCAAGAATATGCGTAAATTTAGCTGTCTCATCTGAAAATGAGTAATTCTTATATGATGATAAAAGTTTTCTATTAATGGTATTAAAATAAACATTCTTTAATATATTTCTAAGTTGTGGCAACTTTGCATCCTTTTATTTGGCTTATATTTAAAGTAACCTAATTGCTCTCTTGTTAAAAAATATTACTTGTCAAATCAGCTCTATTTCTCAGTATCAGCTGTTTTTTATTTTGTCCAAACAGTTTTCTAAAGTTTCTCCTTGGGTAGCAAAAAAAATTAGAGCGACTTGGACAAAAACCTTATCTTCAACCATTATCTAATTTAACTACGTCAAAGCTAACTTTAGAGGCACTGCTTGTTGAAGACTATGACAAGAATTAAAATAAAAAGCAAAAACTTTACCCGCATTAAATGATTTGTGGGTTGGAAACCCTATTCGCTAGACACCACAGAGAGATTGAGAATTTACACTCTATAACAAAATACTTTTAACGCGCCTTATGTTTTAGCCAACTGCCGCATATTTGCTACTAGCTGATCTTATAATAGTGAATACTGCTACTTGCATATTTTTCAATCGCGGAGCTGGATAACAAATTTTAAATAACGTAAGGATAAATGAAACAATAGTTAAATATTTTTAGTACAAATTAATTATCCTGAAACTAAGCTAGATTCACCTATGGATAATATAGTTATCGATTACTAAGACATCTACAGACCCAAAATTGAAAGCCCTAATGGCGTCTTGATGAGAACAAACAATTGGTTCTTCGTGAGCATTGAAACTTGTATTAATTAAAGCTGGTATTGATGTAATGTTTTCAAATTCTTTTAATAATTCATACATAAATTCATCATCTACTTTTGAAATTATCTGAGGTCGTGCTGTTCCATCAATATGAACGACTGCCGGTATTTTTGATTTAACTTCACTATTTACACTAGCTGTGACTGTCATAAATTTAGCAGGAATGTCACAGGTTAATTTTGGGAAAATTTGTTTTAAATTTTCTACTCTAATCACAGGTGCAAAAGGCATAAATTCAGTTCTGTTTAACCGTTTATTCAGTATAATGTTAATATTATTATTTTTTGGAGAAGCTATTATGCTTCTATTACATAAAGCTCTAGGACCAAATTCCATCCGACCTTTGTACAATCCCACAATCTTATTATTTGAAAGTAAATTTGATATTTCTGATACTTGTTTTTTTTGATTGGCATAAAATTTATAGTTTAAATTATTACTTTTTAGTAGGCTTTCTAAGTCTTTAATATCGGGGTGATCTCCGAGGAAAAACGTTTTTTGTGAAACTCTTTCAAAGTCCTTATTCAAATCAAAAAAGGCTAGTTGAGCCGCACCGACTGCAAGTCCTCCATCTCCCATATTGGGAAATACAAACATTTTTTTTATTTCTTCTATATTCAAAACTTTTTGATTAACTAAAACATTAGCAAATATTCCACCCGCAAGGCATATACTATTAGTTTTTAAAAATTTCAAATTGTGGTTAATAGAATCTAACGTAAACTCTTCTAAAACTGATTGGGCAGCAGCAGCTATGTTTTCTTTTGAATGACCACTACAAACTTTTATAAAATATTTTTGGTAAGCTAAATATGTCGATTGGTAAGGCTTAAGTGAAATAATTTTTTTAATTCCATAAACTATTGTATCTAATAGTGATAATTTAGCTAAAGGTCTTATTGTAGAAAAATAATTTAATTTTGGATTAAATGTTAAAAGTTTTTTAAACTTTTTATTTAAAATATTGGCATTGCCTCTCGCAGCAAGCCCTGTAACCTTGCCTTCGTGTCTATATCTTTTGAAACCAAGAAACTTGGTAACCTCGGTATAAAATGCGCCTGGAGACATTATATCATCATATGAGTTAATAAGTTGAATTTTATTTTTTTTGCCAGCCCAAAAACTTACACATTTATTATCACCATATTGGTCTAGTACAGCCACAAAAGAATCTTTGAATCCGCTGGAGTAATAAGCTGACGCCGCATGACATTTGTGATGATCAAAAAATTTTATTTCAGCATCTAATTTTAATTCCTTAAGAGCATTTTTAAGGCATCTTAATAAATACATTTTGTTGTACTTTTCTGTATCCCTACCACGCCTAAGGATTATATGTTTTAATATTAGAAACTTAACATAGAAGTACGATTTATTAGCAGTGTCATACTGCTTATCCCTTTTGTTAAAATAAAAATCAGTCGCATAAGCTGGGTGAGGAATTTCATTGGCAATAGCTATTACATCAACTTGGTCAGAGGAAAAATTAGATATTTTTAAGCATTCTTTGATTGAGCTATATGGAAATCCAAAATGATTTTTAATTCTAGAAATCCGTTCTTCACCCACAGAAGCCACGATCTGGCCATCAGTTAAAACAGCAGCATGGGCATCATGGTTCCAGCAAATGCCAAGAACGACATGTTTATTTTTTCCTATAATCATTTTTATCTCGTAATTCCTTTTCTATATACAGCAACAAGTCACTGCAAACCATTAAAGATGACCGCAAGGGGTCAAAAACTTCAATCCAATCTGCTTCAACAGGCTCATGTATTTCGAGATCTAGCCCTGCAACATTTTTAATTTTACCAGAATGAAACCTTTGATAAATGCCTTTTGGGTCACGTCTTTCTAATTCCGACAAAGGAACTTTGAGGTACACCTCGATATATCTAGGCAAATGATCCCTATTCCAAACATGTATCTCTCTAAATAAAGAAATTGTCGCAATTACAACTATAATTCCCTGTGATGCTAATATTTTACACAACCCTGAATATTTTTTTGCAATCTCTAATCTAGAAACACTACTATGATTAGTATTTGCCCCTAACACATCGCGTAGCACGTCTCCATCTAGCAAAACTACTGCACAGCCACTCAATCGGAGTTTGTCAGCGACTCCTTGTGCCAAAGTCGTTTTTCCAGCACCAGACAAGCCAGTAATCCAGATGACAGCTCCACTACTTTGGTCATTTTTATCATATAGGTTATTCATTTAATGATTCATATTTTACAAGTTATTAGTACTTAAATATCAAACACAATTGGAACACAATAGATTTTAATTTATCTCACCCACAGCACAATAACTACTTATGTGAGCCTGGAGTGCCCCTATTGAGTGGTCCATATTAAATGTTAATTCACAGTCAGATTTTAGTCCACTGTTATAATGCCCTCTGGTGCAGGTGGATGGTAGCTCAGTTCAATGTAAGGTCTGACATTATTGTACTGATGACACCACTGTTCGTTTAGGATTTTTATTTCTAGAAGCAAATAGAAGACTTTACCGTTTAACAACTCTTCTTCTAAGCGAGCACCGAAGCCGTTTTCCATGTTTAAACTGGTTTAATTTAGGCTACCTGGCCCCACAGTAGTGATCCAATCACGGACCAGGACAGCATGTATAAAACTGCAGGTTGGATCACAACTGTGACCAGCGCTAACATTAGAATCTCAATGTATAGCCATTACAGCAACTTGGCCATCATCTTTATCAAAAAGCTGTGGCAATAACTGACGCATAAGGATTTGTATACATGAAATCTCTGAAAGTTTGCTAGCAAAACGGTTCGTCGATACCTGAATTGAAAATTCACGAGAAGATTATCCATATCGATATAAAGTTTCTAGTTACTCATTTATTTGATTTCTTTGCAATTTCAGTGCAAGTGTATTGGATCATAGGTAAGGGCTTTTATCAATGGCATTTGCGCTGAATAGTTTTAGTTTACGTAGGGCCTTTAATTAGACACAGGGTAATCCCTAGATAAGCGCATTTGTATCAAACTCTCCCTTAGTTTAAGCTACTGATGGCGCCAAAAACTATAACAGCGGTAATTTTTTATTTAATAAACTTTATAAACTTCATGATAAGAATGCAGTCATTCCTGTTTGGAATAAATGAACTTATTTGAATATTATATTTAAATTTTATCACAAAAAATATAGTTAATGATAGGATAATATTTGAAAAAGAAATTGAAATTGCAATAAAAAAAGGTGACAAATTTGAGTAAAATAATAGTAAACATAAAAACATTGCTATAAATGAACTAAGGTAAATTATTATTTTCAAACTAAAATCGCCTCGACCATTAATAAACTGTTCTAATAAAATTCCAGGTATAACAACAAATACAGAGGGAATTATTATTTTCAGGTATTTTGCGACCTCCATGTATTGATCACCATAAACTATTAAAACTAAAGGATCGATTATAAGATATAAAATAAAAAGAAACACCGCATTAAGTATTAATGAAATACGAACAACTTTTTGGATCAACTCAACTTGGTTAACAGGATCTAGACTAGCTAATCGAGGATACAGCACATTTCCTATTGCCGTACTAAACCGAACTAACAAATTTATGATCATCTGTGATTGCCCTAGGTAAGCTAAATGGCTCACTGGAAACAAACCAATTATAAAGAGTCTAGGTAAATGATCCTGTAATGTTTTAATCATTGAACTTGCGTAGATCTTTAAGCCCGAATTAAGAATATTTGGCACTAGAGCGAGTGTATTTTTGTTGAAAAAATTATAGCTATGGGTTGTACGTTTTCGGAAATAGAAAAATCCAATTGCTGCTGCTATCGACCATGAGATATTCAAAGAAAGTATTGGAATCCAAACCGAACTGGATAGTATAAAACTAAAAATAACTACAGATAAACAATTCACAACCGATTGAGTTAATATCGTTAAATTATAAAGGCGATAGTTTTCTAAACCTAGTGCCAAATAGAAATAACAAGTTGCAAAAAAAGAAAGTGACAAAGTGAGTAGCACAGAATAAAAATGTAGTTTAAATTTTCCATTAAAGCCATCAAAAAAATACCCATAAATTTGTTCGCCTAAAACAAATATTACTACACATGCAATCAAGGATGTAATAAAAGTTATTAATAAAAGACAACGTTCTAAGTCTGCAAGCAAAATTTGCTTTGATGCTAAAAAATATACAGAAGATGTTTCTGCTTTTGTTCTTAATAATGCGTCTAGTAAAGAAAATATAGTAAGATATATGAACCATATTCCTAGTGTTTCAGGGCCTAAATTACGAGCAAGTATTATCGTAGTAAATAAGTTCAAAGCTGTGGATACGCCATCGCGCATCATAATATTCCGAGTATTCTTTATAATATTCAATATTTAATTCCAACTTTGAAAACTACACATTGTAGTGTTTACCAATTTTCCGGGATTATTTTATCGTCACTTAGTATCAGTTCACAAAGATAATCTAGACTTCCTGATTTACCAACTTGAAGCTCATCACAAGAACGAATTATTAGTGGATAATAAATATTATTTGCATATACTCCTGAGCTCTGTTCCCAGGGAAAAGCTACAACTCTCATAAAGAAAAAATATAAAAAAACATCAAGTAATCCTTCATCATATCTTAATTTTCCAGCAGTTAATAAAGCATCTTTATATTCAGAAAATGTTTTAGGTTCGTGTACGAATCCTAAACTGTTATATGAGGCTGTCGCACATGAAATTACTGGAATGCCAGCCTTTAAAAGCTCCAAGCCTAATGTACCCTGAAATAAAACAGCCGCATCGATATATGGAAAAAGAGAGTATGGTTTTATTTTAGCCACAGGATCAATGATTGTCACATTCTTAATACCATTTGGATAATTTTTTTCGATTATATTTTTAATCGTTTTCTGTGATTTTACAGTGCTAAATTGTTCTGCTGGATGAGTTTTAATATATAAGTGTAAGTTTTTCTCTTCTTTAACCATTTCAATTGTTCGAAGCACCCAACTAACCACGTCATCAAATATGACTGTCTTGTCAGACAGACCGGTATCCCAATACAAGTTCGAAAACAAAAATAAATTACGTTTTGTTGTATCTATTTTTAAATTCTTAATTTCATTTTTTTCATCAGGTGCTTTGTAGAATCCGTATTGCTCAAACAACCAATCCTGACCAGAAAACCTTTTACTGAAATACAGTTCAAGTTCTGACTTTTCTAGCCCAGTTAATGCCTTGTTGTCACGAGATTCGTAGTATCTATTAAATCTATCGCGACTTAAAAGGACATCATTAAAATTATAGGTTAAAGCATTAGCATTAAAATCCGTAAGTGAAATCATCTTAATTCGATCTCTAAAGTAATCGTAAATTGGATTCCAAATTGAATATGCTGACATATTACAAAGCACTGCATCAGGTTGCCAATCTCGATCAATATTATGAGATGCCATCGCATTTTTTATTGCCGTTTCGATATGCTGACCTCTCACTTTTCGATGTTCGCCTTCATCCGCTGCTTCGCCACCATAAAAAAACCGTGTGATTGAGTCATCTACGCACTGAGTTAAATCCAAATCCTTAATAGTAATTTTTTTTGAAGGGTTATCTGAATACTCTTGCGATAATTTGCGAATGATTTGTTGGTCAGTTTTATCAATTACATCTGAATACGAAATGCTATCTAACCCAAACTGCTCAAATAGATTCGCTTTGTTAAATTTACATTCCCAGCATGGGTCTTTTAAATTCTTATTTCTCGAGGACTTTATTTCGCACCCAGTCAAACTCTGATCACAAATAAGGACCTTAACCTCAGCACCACGCAGCTCAAGCGCTTTAGCAATAGTAAGTATCTGTATAAATTGGTAATGATGCAATTCTACCATCGCTACTAGTATTCGTTGCTTTTTTAGATATCGAGGTTGGACTGGTTTTTCACGAATTGTTAATTGCCGACGTAACAGTGGCCTTGTCCATACCTTAATTAAAATCAAGTGAACTGCTCGTCTAATAAAAATAGATCGCTTAATTAATTTAATGAACGATTTAGCGAATACCATTATTCGGTGTCTCTTTCTTACCAAGTATTGTACCAGGCCATTCTTTCCAAACACCCGTGATTTGAGCATGTAAAAATAAAAATAACATTATTCGAACTTTAATAAAAAATAATGGAAAAGAAATAGCATGAATTTTTTCTCTCATCTTTCCTTTTATCACAGTCTTCAATATCGTAATTGGGTCTAAATACCTGAGCTCAAGCCTCAGAGGGAGCAATAGAAGAAACATCGAAGTAAAAAGAGAAAGATTTGTTATTTGATTTACCTCATATCCACGCTTTAATAAAATATCATTCAATACATTATTTATAATATATAAATCTTTACGAGATAGCTCTTTACGCCAACCATTATAAGTCTTATTTTCTGTCCACCCGGACGGTGATAACTTTTTGTTAGATAAGCTATCACCCCACCACTCCAAACCACCCCATGTACTCAATTCTAAAGAAGGTAAATATTTGATACCTAGATAATCTGCAAGTGCGTACAAAAACTCTTTTTTTGGAATATCTTCAAGCCTAACTAAAAGTGAATCTTTATCTAGCGACTTGATTAAAATTTTATTTTGCACCGGCCCAAAAGCTATGTCCTGTCGCAAAACCTTCAAGAAAAATGAATTGGCAGATGGGTCCTCAAAAATTGTATTGCATAAACTTAGGTAAAAATTACGATAATTATCCCACTCTCGATTCTTAGGGTTGCAGGCAATTTGATTGGCCGAAACTATCGCACTTCTTGGATCTCGAATAGTGGTAATTAATTTTGCGTTAGGGAAAACCTCTTTGAACTTTTTCGCTTCATGAATATTATGGGCGTGATGAAAAAATACTTTCGTATCGGACAATTTACGACCAAGGCTTAAGTTATATGCACCATATATAGCTAATAAAACTAGTCTTTGGTCTATGTGAGAGCCTGTCAATAATTCTAAAAAATATTTTTTGAATATAAATGTATCAATTCTCAAGCTTTGATTTCTTTCCTTACCAAGCTTATCTAGATTTTCATGTTCTTGATAAATTGTCACCAACCTTTCTAGGTTTTTCCCTATAAATTCATCAATAAAGTCACCTAATATTGTTTCTGAATTTCTCCAGGTGTTTGCCTTTGGTAAATATTCTGTAAGGAACCTAAAATGTAAATTAAAGGTTAATATTTCTGGATGTCCATCTAACAATGATTGGAAATAATCAGAACCTGATCTTCCTGTTGCAACTAAACAAACCGGCTGCAAGGAACTCAGCTTTTCTATTTGTATCATTAATTATTTCCTCTGACAAAAAAAATGTTCACGGAAAACCTTTTCCAATTATAATATATGAGTCATTTTGACCAAGATTTACAGCATGTGACGCTTGAAAATTTTTCCCAAATTTTTGGTCTGGAGCGCTGCTCGCTAATTGTTTAGTATCATTAGTCCCCCATTTCGAACTTAACCCCGAGAACTCCCAGCCATTGTGCTCCGGATTAGTCCAATAATCAGTATTTCGATGATAATCTAAGATAAAATTTAGACCTCTCTCAGTCATTCCAATATAATCTAAAAATTGTTTCTGATATGATATCGGATTTAATTCATATTTTTTTATTAGAAATTTACCATTTTCTCTTGTAATCCTATTATGCCTTATTTCTCGACAAACATGGTCTGTAACTTTTGAGTAACCGTGTTTACATAGTTTAAGAAAATCATGAATGTCCGCATAATTATAACAGTCAATATAGTCATATATATCAAAAGTACGGTTGAGATTTGCTGTTTTATATTTATACTCGCGCACCATTTTCATGTGTTGTGAAAGCGGATCCCAACATACGTAATTACTTAAATATATTCCACGTATGCCCACTTTACGAATGTCCTGATTATCCGGATATCGGTATTGCCAAATGTCACTCTCGTCAAGTCCGTCAAAGGTGGTTAATAAATCATCTGCTTCATAACCAAATAAATCATGTGTTTTGCGGTAACGCCGAGTCATTTCGACTTCATTTTCATGCGAAAACATTCCCACCTGCTCCACACCTTGATGCGCTCCCCAAATAATTAAGGGAATTTTATACTTTATGGCTATTTCCACTGGAAAAACACTTTGGCCAGCAATATTGGCCCAATAGATATTACCAAAATCTAACAATGTTTTTTTGATTATTTTCTTTACCGATATAGGATTTACATTCTTTATCAACAAATCTGAATTAAATTTCATCCGCAAATTTGCTAAATTATGTATACCAACTGGTGTATTAAAATACTTGTTATATGTAACCATGAGTGGTTTCATGCCAAGTTTATTTTTTACAATATGCATTATGTAGTATGAATCTTGGCCTGCGGTTACCGGCACTATGCAGTCATAATTGCCATCGTTTGTTCGGTACTCGCTTACTAATGATTCGAGCTTATTCCATCTTAATGACCAATCAAGCGTATTTTTTTCATCATGAACTCGACAACCTGAACATAAACCTTGATCATCAAAAGTTAAATTAAGAGGGTGATTATTAGAATATAAACATCGTTTGCAGAACTTAAAATTAGACATTATTTTACTCCTGACGGAACATTTGAAATGGTAAGCTTTTCTTTATCAAATGAACTCCGTCCTCTCTATAGTTTAAAGAGTTTCCTATTGCGACAGCAGATACGTTATTAACCGATATCAATTCTTTAACTTGATCTGCGCCACCTATTCCCCCAAATAAGATTAAGTCTGTCTTTAATTTTTCGACGTAACTTAGTATCTTTTTATCAAATTGGCCTGAAAACCCTTCGTTTAAGTAATCAGTTAATAATAGTTCTGAAATTGCTTTGTCTTGAATCAATTTAAGCACATTAGCAGAAAGTGGTTTTTCTTTTCTCGAAATGTAATCATAAGTTAATAGTTTTTCATTGGTAGCGCGGACAGGCAATGATCCAATTATACATTGGCGACCCAATTGCTTTGAAATTTTCAGTATTTCCTTTGAGTTATTTCTAAACAAATGGTCACAAATAATGCGATCAGCACCTTTACTTATTACCTTGATTGCATCATCAGAATTTCTTATTCCACCACCATAAACTAAGGGGGTTCGCAGGCCTATGTTCCCTAGTTGCTCAATTAATTTAAAGTCGGGACCTAAGTTATATTTTGATCTATCAATAGACTGTACCAATATTTCATCAACATCCCACCGATCTAAATTTTCAGCTAAATCTGCAACATCACCTAAGGGTAGACTTTTAGTATATCCGAAAGATTGGATTGCAATTTTTTCATAAACCGTGATCACCCCAATGAGCCTTTTTTTAAGCATAAAGCAAATTTTCCGTTAAGTTTCTTAAAAATAATAAGCCAGAATTTTGGCTTTTTTCTGGATGAAACTGAACTCCCACAATATTATCTTTTGCTATGATTGCACTAAATTCTTGGTCAAATTCTGTAGTTCCAAGGCTGTACTCTTTTGCTACATTGCAAATAAATGAATGATTGAAGTACATTGTGCTTTCACTATTTATATTTAAGGTGTGGTCAGTTTCTCTAATATTCACTTTATTCCAACCAATGTGGAAAGCTTTATCATTAAAGGGCAACACATTTCCACTTATAAGGTTTAAGCCAGAAGTGTGTTCATCTTCATAACTCTCTGTAGTTAATAATTGCATACCAAGACAAATTCCAATTATTGGAGTGCCCAAATTAGCCGCCTCTTTGATATACTCTACAAGATCCCACCTTCGAAGATTTGACATTGCGGCAGGAAATGACCCAACCCCTGGAAGCACTAGCAAATCGCACACACGTAATTGATCTGGAAGACTTGAAACTATCGCTTTATAGCCTAAACTTTCATAAGCTGATTTTACTGAAATATGATTACCGGTGCCAAAGTCTATGATCCCAACCTTTAATTTACTTAATACCATAACCCACCTTAAATTTTTTAATAATATTCTTATTATTATCTAAATAAAATAAGTCTTTGTTAACTACTAAACGCACCTTTTGCCAAAAATATTCTTCGTCTATTTTCAAGTATTCGCAGTACTTCAAAATTCTATCTCTGTTTACAACCCCATCATATTTTTCGACGATAGCAATTCCTTCTTCTCTCGTCATACGGTTCATGCGTATTTCTTCAGATACGAATTCCGTTGTTTTTCCAAATCCAAATTTTAAGTACTTTATTAATTGATTGACTGGCGTATGCTCTTCATCAACAGCGGACACACCAGTTAGATCGCCTGTATTCTCTGGAGTGTCATCCCTTGGATCAAATCCTTCAACTGCTGCATAAGCGCCATTATTCAATAGAGACCAGTCGCCCATTAGCCATCCTAAATAAACGAAATCTATTTTTTGTTGCTCCATTAATTCTTTAGTAGGTAGAATATAAGGAAATAGTTCATGACGGCTTTCCACATACTCCTCCATCCATGCATGCCCGGAACTTATTGTATTTCCACGCCTAAAATTATTACCGTCATAGCCCTCTTTACCAAGCACCGATTTCTCACCTAATTGCAAACCTGGATTTTCCCCCCAGAGGATAAGACCAATTCCTTGGTATAAAGCTGCTTGAAATACCGAACAAAAAAGTGCCATTTCAGTAGAACGGAACGAATTAGTAAATTGTTCAAATCCAGCTATTTTTAACTTCTGCGATGTTTTTGGTGCAGGTGCTGAGATCAAAACATCAAAACCTAATTTAATTAAGTTTGAAACATTATCTACACCAGTTTGTGAAATTTGATCCGGCGGATAGCTGTAACTTACTAGTAGAGGGTTTAATTTTAATTTTTCCCTTGCAAAAATTGCTTGCCTTGTACTATCTTTTCCACCGCTTACTCCCATAATACAATCATGGAATTGATTTCCATTTTTGTGTTGTTTAATTACCTGTTGAATAACGTCTAAACGCTCTTGCCAATCAACTGATTTGAGTGTCTCAAAGTATTCGCATGCAGGACATACGCCTTCTTTATTGAATTCTATTTTTGGTCTAGTGTCGGGCTGGAGGCATTTTATACAGTATTTCATTAATTTCTCGCGTAGTGTTTATAAAATAGACTTTATTGAATTTGCGACATATTCTTGTTGTTCATCTGTTAGTTCAGGAAAAAGAGGTATAGTAAAACAGCGGGAGTAGTATAATTCAGCGTTTGGATAATCTTTTATATTAAAGCCTAGGTTGCGATAATATGGTTGCATTACGATTGGCATATAGTGAACATTGACTCCAACACCTAAATCCTGAAGTTTTGTAAAAACTTCTTTACGAGAAACATCTACTTGTTTGAGATCTAATTGTAAAAGATGCAGATGCATGGAAGAAGTGGTTCCCTCACATATTTCTTGGTGAAACAAGGGTAATCCGCTTAGTAATTCTTTGTAACGGATGTGAATAGAGTTTCTTTTAGAAACAACTTCCTGCAAGCGGTTCAACTGGGATACACCCAGCGCTGCTTGAATATCTGTCAGTCTGTAATTATATCCAAGTTCAATTTGCTCATAGTACCATGGCCCATGCGTATCGTTAGTAAAAAGGTCTGGATCACGAGTGATCCCATGTGATCTACAAAGTGCGACCGTTTTGGCGATTTTTTCACAATTTGTCGTAAGAACTCCACCTTCTCCAGTAGTGATTATCTTCACCGGGTGAAGGCTAAAAACTGCGATGTCTGAAAATTGACAATCACCAATTTTTGTGTCGTCATATTCTGCACCAATAGCGTGTGAAGCATCTTCTATGATCTTAAAACCGTAAACTAATGATAGTTGGAATATAGCTTCCATATCTGCGGGCGTCCCACACATATGTACAACAACCAATACTTTAGGTAACGTCCCCAACTGATCTGCAATAGTGAGTTTCTGTTTGAGTGAGCTAATGCATATATTAATTGTATCAACATTAATGTCCACAAAATCTACTTCAGCACCACAATAAAGCGCACAATTTGATGACGCCACAAATGAAATAGGAGAAGTCCAAAGAATATCCCCCCTACTCAAATCTAGCGCAACACATGCCAAATGTAGTGCACTTGTCGCACTATTTACTGCAAAAGCGTGCTTTACCCCAACGGTTTGTGCAAATTTCGTCTCAAATTCTGGTAATTTGGGTCCCTGTGTTAGATAATCACTTTTTAGAACTGCTACTACTGCTTCAATGTCCTCCTCAGTGACATTCTGTTTACCATAAGGAATCATCAAATCGAACCTATCAGTTCTTTATTTTTCTCAATCCATTTCATTAGTTCATAATTAGTCATCCAATCTGTATTTGTTTCTGAATTGTAGACAAAATCTTTTTTAACAGGCTTACCCATCGCTATATACTTTGGCTGTGTATAGTAATCATTCACTTGGGGTAATATTCGATAATGGTCGCCATATTCAAATGTGAACGGTGCATCATCGGTACCAATCATTTGCTCATGTAATTTCTCACCAGGTCTGACCCCAATAATTTTTATTTTTGCTTCAGGATTTATAGCTTTAGCAATCTCCATAATGTTCATGGATGGTATCTTCTTTACAAAAATCTCCCCACCAATCATTTCCCGAAACGCCGTCAATACAAGCTCTACACCCTCTTCCAAAGTAATCATGAATCGCGTCATTGACTTATCTGTAATAGGAAGTAGTCCTGTATGTTTAATAGATTCAAAGAATGGTATTACGGATCCACGTGATCCCATCACATTACCATACCTTACAACTGAAAATTTAGTACCATATGGCGAATAAACATTTGCTGATACAAACAATTTGTCACTAGCTAACTTTGTAGCTCCATAAAGATTGATTGGACTACTTGCTTTGTCAGTCGACAAAGCAACTACACCTTTCACTTTTTTGTCAATCGCAGCATCAATAACATTCATCGCACCAATCACATTTGTTTTTACGCATTCAAATGGATTATACTCTGCGGTTGGAACAATTTTAGTAGCAGCGGCATGAACAACGTAGTCTACATTATCCATTGCGCGATACAGTCTATCACGATCTCTAACATCACCAATGAAAAACCGTAATCGGTTTTCACTCGTGAACTTTTTTGCCATTTCCCATTGTTTCATTTCGTCCCTAGAAAACACAATCACGCGTTTAGGCGAGAACTTTTTAAAAATCTGTGGAATAAAACAATTGCCAAACGATCCAGTTCCGCCGGTAATTAATATAGTCGAATTATTTATCATTGGGTCTTACTTTCAAGGTATTTTTTTGGTGTGCTAAACTCATATCGCTGTCAAGCATTTCTTTAATTAAATCGTTGGCTTCTGACAATATCTCTGCCAATTATGAACCATTCTGTCCGGTAAAACTTGTTGTAATTGCTTTTTTCATAGTAATCTTCAAAATAATACTGCTAGTATGTTAGTATATCTATTAATTTAAACACACGGACATTTAGGAAACCAGGTTATGTGACAAAATAATTAATAATCTCTTTTCCAATAAATTTAACATGTTGTCTTGCGCCACCACATTCTAAAGATTTGGACTCAAAGTCCATAAATCCATATCCGTTAGTATCGTGATGCCCATTTTTGACCGCGACGAATACAAAAGACGCTTGCAAATTAATAAGTTGGTTGCTTACTTTAAGGATATCTTTTTCCCTTAACTGTTTATTATAAGTTAATGTTACAAATACACTCCCATCTCTAACGTCCACATCGTTGAAGAGCCGTATACCAGAGTGCTTAATAGAACGCAGTAAAGCTACACCATTTTTTTCTGATTTTAGGTCAGAAAAAGTTAGCTTGAAATCGCGTGTCATACGAGGTTCGACCTTAAAGTTTTTTAACCCGATATTCTTTAAAAACTCATCGTGTGAACGAAGCCTATAATAGATTTGTTGTTCATCAACCGCTATTTGACGCAAAGCAGTTGCAATGATTTTATGACCATCAACATCCGACAATATTTGACCAATAATTCTATCATAAACTTTAATTGCATCTAAAATTGGATCGTCTGCTTTTCCAACATATTCGGATGGGTTCGATAGCGAACCATCGTAGTGCTTCGATGCTAAAAAATAATGGTGTTGAACATGCGCAAAACCATTTAAAAATAATGTCGAAAAGTCACTATTACGTTTCCTGGTAAACTTTATAAATACGTCGGATAAAAACAAATCTAAAAATAGCGCTTTATTCCACCTTTTTCTTCGGTTGAAAAAAAGCTTGATGTAGGTCGGCCAATTTCTTAACTTTGAGAAGTAAAAAAATGCCCCCAGTAGGTACATTAAAGTTATAGGTTGTATTTTTCCTTCCGCATTATCGTTCACGGCTTGCCGCAATGCCTGATGAATTCCTCTACTCATAATTGAACCATCTGAAGAAGTGTTAGTCCATGGGTCAGGAATAAAAAAAGCTGGGTGTTTAAGTCTGTTTTCAGCATTCATTGGACTAACACATCCGACCTTCAAACCTAAGTTTTCTAATTTCTCAAATATTTGTTCCCCACTAAATTCAACAATATCACCTAAGCGAAATACTTGATGCTCTTCAAAACCTTTCCCTGTATGAACAGATACCCAATGCACCCAAGGTTCAATATGGTCATAATCACTTTCGCCAAATGTCTTAAATCCCACGAGTTCAAATAAACGATTAAACCCAGAAAATACGTTTGGATCTTGATCAATATATTTCTGCACTAAGTCAAAGTTGATTTCGTTCAACTCAATTAAACTAAGCTTTTTCATCACAATCCTCCAGTCCCAAAAAAACTATTCATCGTCACTTCTATTATGCCCACTTTTAAACTAAATTATTTTTCATATGATATATAAATGGCTTTTCTTATCCAGTTCATCATCTTAGTATTTCAAAAATGAGGTTTTAGTTGCAAGAACACTATCAAGCCTTTGTCTCTATGAGGTCCCAGCGCATAGCTTGGCCATATGCTATATCTTGCAACGCCACCGAACCTAAAACCGCATCAAGATGCTTTGGTGCCAAACCATACCCAGGACGAATAGAGCGAACATTTTGCGTGGTGATGACAGCACCTGCAGGGATATCCTGAACTGCGTAGAGCGATCTGCGGAAGACGCTATTCGCGCGCTCGCTTGATTTAAGCCCATAATCCACGGCACCAATAGATTTCCATGCAGTAAGGGCATCGCGACATAGGGCTTTAAATTCCGACGGTTCAAGTGAGAAACTATCATCGGGCCCTCCGCCATTGCGATCAAGGGTGAAGTGCTTTTCTATGATCGAAGCGCCTAGCGCAATTGAAGCAGTTGCGGTTGTGTTGTCAATCGTGTGGTCGGATAGGCCAACTGGTACGTCAAACCGCCGCGCTAAATCCACCATCGTCGCCAGGTTGTAATCGACTGCAGGCGCGGGATAACCCGAGACACAGTGCAACAGCGCCAATTCCTCGCATCCACCTTCACGGGCAGCTTGCACAGCATCCATAATCTCATTTAAATTTGCCATACCAGTTGAGATAATCATTGGTTTACGCTTAGATGCTACATACCGGATAAGCGGCAAATCTACAGCCTCAAAGGAGGCAATCTTATAAGCTGGTGCCCCTAGTTCATCTAGTAAATCAACCGCCGAGTTATCAAAAGGCGAGGAAAAAATCGTGATATCTACCTTGTGTGCATGCGCGAACAGTTCTTCATGCCATTCCCATGGAGTATGTGCCCATTCGTAGAGATCGTAAAGCGTTTGGCCGTTCCACAGCCCAGAATTAATCTGAAACTCTGGGGCATCACTCTTGATCGTGATTGTATCTGGCCGGTAAGTTTGCAGCTTAACAGCATCGGCACCGGCTGACTTTGCAAAATCAATAATTTTGAGAGCCTTCTCTAGGCTTCCGTTATGGTTTGCAGATAGTTCAGCGATTAAATAAGGGGGGTGGCTTGGCCCAATTATTCGATTGTTGATTTTCATTTATTGCCTCGTCAAGAAATTAAGTCAAAATAACACTTGCGACACGAATTATGTTAATAAGTGTAGATTAATACAACGCTTCTTCATGCTATCTCCATAAATCTAGTGTGCGAAGAAATTTTATAAATTTAACTCTTGCAACAAGATGATCTATTTTTGTTAACTGGCAATTCATAACTTCTTCGGAAGATATACTGGTTTCTTTGAACCCAAGTGCCTTATTTAACTTTATTGCGCGTTTATTTGATCTAAGTATATTTACAGTTCCCGACACTAGCGATAACTGATTAAACGCATAGTCATACAACCATAAACATGAATAGATGTTTATAGGATGTTTCTGAAATTCAGTGTTACCGCAAATGACACCACTTTCGAACGTTTTTTCACTACGGTTAATCTTAGTAAGATTGCAGGTGCCCACATCATGATATCCATGACTATAGATGAAATGTTTTTGGGTATCGGAATCAATATTTAAAAACCAGTCTATTTGTTCAGAGCTTTGAATTTTAGTTGGATTCAACATATACTTTCTTACATAATCTTGGTTGCGCCAATACCGCAATAATTGCGTGTCGTACACGGTTACCGGACGTACGCTTGCCAACAAAACCTCAAACCCCTAATAAGTTGGCGCGTAATTCTGTAACTACCTCAGCCATTGAAGGGTCATATAAATGCAAGTCACGTGTTTTGTTTAGCATTATTTTCAAATTAATTTTCAAGATCATAAACTCTTATTATCTTTCGCAAATACTTTTTGTTATCATCTCATTTGGAGCAGTATCAAGTGTAGTTTGATTTTTTCAATAAAAAATGAAAACATATTAACCAAAACAAACTACCGTATTTAGAATAAGTCCACACAAGATTTGTATAGCCCTCTAATTTTAGACTAGAGTTCATTATGTCATTAGCTCATTATGAAATTTCTTTACATAACTCCCATGCCAATGCAACTTTCATATGACCCTTCATCGATCCTTTATGCAAGATAACCACCATCAAGTGTTAATTCCGTTCCAGTGATCCATCGGCCCCCTGGGCTCAGCAAAAATGTAGATGTATTCGCCACATCAGCAGTCTGTCCGACACCAAGAGGATGGGCTAGTTCGTAGGCATCACCTGCTGAGCTTGGTAGTTTCTGCAAAACTCGGCTGTGCATTTCAGTTTCCACAGCTCCACAGGCAATTATATTTGCTCGAACATTAAGAGGCGCTAATTCAACAGCTAGGCTCCGCAAAGCACCTGTGAGGGCCGATTTGGATCCGGCATAGGCAACCATCCCTCTTTGACCACGGCATGCTGCAATCGACGAAATTAATACAGTTGAACCCCCGTCAGGATTCCAAAAGCGCTTTGACGCACACACAGAAGCGAGACCTAAAAAGCCAAAAACTGAGGCATCAAAAGCTTGGCTAATATCAGTCTCTGACATGGATCGTGTTGAACAAATAACTTCATTTCCAGCAGCATAAATAACACCATCAAACGGCGCATAACTCTTGGAAATTGCCTTTGCTACGCCTTTTGCATTGTCTATGCCCGCCCAATCTCCAACGACGGCAACATGCCTCTGCCCTTGATCTATAGGTAAGGCTTTAATTAATTGATCTAACTTAGCTTCAGAGCGTGCTGTCGCCACTATCGATGCGCCAAGGAATGCCAATTGCTCTGCGCAGGCCTTTCCAATTCCACTACTGGCGCCAATAACCAGCATTTTCTTGCCAACGAAAATTGTTGGCAAGAAAATATGATCTGATGATAATATCATATTTCTACAATTGCAGTTTTTAAGTCTTCAGGAATATCGAATGCAATAGCGCTCCAAGCTAAGCCTACACCAAAACCCAATAACAAAACACGTTTATTGGCAACAAATGAACCCAATGCGTGTTCTGAACATATCAAAAGTGGAATTGTCGACCCACTTGTATTCCCAAAAAGTTCCAAGTTTGACGGCATTTTTCCAGCATCAATATTCATTTTTTCGCGAAACTTCGAAGTCACCATATTATTGGCTTGGTGGATCAGATAGTTATCAAATTTATCGATTGGATCATATTTTACACTCCACAGAGATGCCATCTTTTCCATCGCAAAAGATGCAACATCTACTGTAAAGTTAAAAACATCCATACTGATGAGGATATGCCGTAGCGGACGATCCAGTCGTCCACTCAATGACACTGCACGCCCAGCCATGAATTCGGGACGCAACAGTGCATATCTTAGGCCAATCAGACGCTTACAGTGCTCAGGCACCAACCCATCATAATCGTTAGCCTTACGTCCAAGGTTTTGGTCTAGCAATAGGTCTGCCTTGTGCGTGCGATCCGCCAAATCATCAATCACCATTATCTGCGTTCCCGGCTTAGTAATTGCATGTTGCCAACGAGAATCAAAAGCATAGTGATCAACCACCAACCAATCAGAATTGCTCCCCATAGCTTTGCGGGTCTCTTCGGCGTCCTGTTGCCAGGGCACACCTGACCACGCTGCATGAACGGGCGGGGCAGTATTTGTTTGGCCAATAGGCGACTTCAGCAGCACAGCGTCAAAACCACGCGCCATAATTTGGTCTAACAGATGGCCCGGATGGTCACGGGTTACGAATTTACAATACGCACCCTCCTTGCGCAACGCTTCAGCTAGTGTAAGACACCGCATAATATGACCCGTGCCAATCAGGACAGAGGCATCCGCGCGAAAGATCACGCGCATGGTCAACCTTTCCTAGTAGCGGCGAGTTGTGCTAATGCTAAGGCCATTTCGAAGTCGTGCATGTCGTCTATGTCGATCGCGGTTTGCCAAGGCATCGGGCACAATACATGCCCTGGTCCATAAAAGGTTGCGTGTTTGTGCAGTTCTTGCACGGCTGCAATCCAAATAGCACCGGTCGGGCAATAAAGTTTGTCAAGATCCTGCGAGCGTGCAGAGCTAGTCTCTGGAAACAACCAGTCAGGCTGTCCGTTGTTCAGCATCCTGGCCGCCCACCAAGGATTCATCCAGCCAAATTCAAATGCACTGATTTGAAACTGATGCGGGCCTTTCTTAAAATTGTTCCAGGCAGCTTTGATTTGGGTGGCGCCACGCAGCGGACAGTTGGGCATTAATTGTGTGACTGTTTCAAAGACTTGGCCATAATGGATCTCAGCTTGCTTTAGGGCGCTTAGAACCGCTGCACTGACAGGGCTTTGATCGTCGGCATGTACCGTTCGAAGGAACGGAACTTCAGCTCCTTCAGTACGCGCCAATATGGCGATTTCTTCATCATCAGTTGAAACAATTACCCGGTCAAAAACGTTACTTTCGAGCGCCGCCGAAATTGTCCAGCTAATCATTGGGCGATTTCGGAAAGGCACAATGTTTTTGCGTGGTATTCGTTTTGACCCACCACGGGCAGGAATTATTGCGATATGTTTCACCATATGCTCCATCCACCATCCGCAATGAGGACATGGCCCGTCATTGCCGCACTGGCTGTATCATCAAGTAGAAAGCTAACTGGCCCGCCTGCATCTTCCTCCGTCAGCATCCGGCCCAATGGGGCCATTCGACCATAGCGTTCCTGAAAGTCATTATTAGTTCGACCAGCAAATCCACCGAATGCCACACAGTTGATACGGACGCGCGGCGCCAAGCGCACGGCGAGTTCCCGTGTCATATGGTGCAGTGCCGCCTTTGCAACACCGTATTGCACCGGGCTTCTCGATAGATCGCCCTGATATAGTGCTGGGTTGGGGCCCACTTCGCCATATTGCGAGCCAATGGTCACGACGCCGCGCAAGTCATGCGCGGCATGCCGCGCAAAAGCCATCAGCATCCGATAGGGCGCAACTACATCGAGCGCCAACTCGTTCAAAAAAGGCTCTGCTTCCGCAAGTCCATCCTTACCCAACGCCAAAGTGTCGAGCGATCGCGCATTGCTTACAACGTGGGTCACAATAATTCCTCGTTCCGCTAATCGATTTGAAATACTTTCATAGCTCTGCGCCGATAATAAATCTAACTCAATCACATCAACGCGGACACCAAACTCTCGCAGACTTTCGGCTAGGGAGGCACAGCGGTCTGGGTCACGTGAGGTCAGCACCAATGCCCAGTCCTTTTCGGCCAATTGCCTGGCAAACACTTGGCCAAGTTTTCCAGTCGCGCCAGTGATAAGAACCGTTTTTGTCATTCTATTCCCATTTCAATGATCTGCACCGCTCGGCGGTTGAATTCCTTTGATGTTCGTGAATGCCCCTCACGAACACCCATAACAAATTCGGCCAATGCTTCCTTAAATGCCCCAAAGCTGTCGGAGAAACGCAGAGTGACCTCGTCCCGAGAACCTACCACCCGTATCTCAAGTGGGGAGGGTACCCTCGTGCCTGTCGCCATGAGGTGTACATCCGGACCCTCTTTATACCTAAGCCCCAGAATTCGCCCATCTAAACCGACCTGGCCTGCAAAAAGACGTTCTGGACGTTGCTCATGGCCCAGCATCATCAGCAACGGGTCAATGAGATGAATGGCGTATGTTGACCAATACTTCGGGGTCATCGCCTGGACTAAATGGATCTCCCCAATTTTCTTGGCTGCGCTTGCGTCTAGTCGCAACTCTTGTGAAAATCTCAGCGCCGAGCAACTGAAAATCTGTCCAGGCCGGGTTTCCAACCCATGCAATAGATCAAAATTTGTCTCAGACAGGGCTAACGGCTTGTCGATATAAACCGGCAACCCTGCTTTCAGAAATGGCGCAGCAAGTTGGAAATGGTTTTTAGCATCGTCGCGGGCAAGAAGCAGTGCATCAATTTTGCCAATCATCTCTTCCGGGGTGGCAACAACATGATCAATAAGGGCTGCGCGTGCGATATGTTCAGCTTTGGCTCGATCCTGCGCCCATACATGCGTTACCTGCACATCAGGGAGACAGTCGTCGGGCCATTGGCGCTCAGCCAGATATTCTGGAATAACTGGAAATCCACAATCGGCCATTTCCAGCGAGTCATAGCCATTGCAAATAGCCGACCATGAGTAAGGATGTCCATTTCCAGGCGACATACCCAAAATACCCAGCCGCAATGTCATAATTTATTATACCATCTGCGAGGGTCGATCAGATCCAAATCGATTGAGGCCAAATCTTCGGCTTCAATCTTGGTATTTCGCCCCTCTTCAAACGCAACAAGAATCCCAGAAATTTGGTTTGGATGCTCAACTCCCAGCACACATTTTGCGACAGCCGGTTGTTGTGCGACAAACCCTAGACAAAATGCTACCGGATCAAGCCCACTGTCACGGACCCGCTCTTCAAAGCGGGCCAACAGGCTGTTCCAACGCATAAAATGGGCTGGGCGTGAATCTGGTGGCATCAATAGAAGGCCTTGCAAAAAGACCGAACGGACGTGAAGTTCAGCGGACAAATTAGATCTTAATATTCTCTGATCCAGTACGTTGAAAGGCGCCTGTACAACTTGGATCTTTGCAGGTTTAAGCCCTTCAATATCACTAGATGTATAAATGGAAACCCCAAGGGATCGGACACGATTTTCCGCAAGCAATCGCTCCATGGCCCCGAGGACCCACCGTCCACGCTCACTTATCATGTCACGATGATCGTGAAGCAGTACAGCATATAGACAGTCGACCTTCAAACGATCTAATGAGCGCAAAACTGAGTCATACACAGCTTCACCAAGTTGGTTATCAGAAAACCCAGAAAGCGATGGTATCTTGGTCATGATTTTCCAGCGAGAAACCCCAGCCCGCCCAAGGACATTCTCACTTTTACCATAGGCTGATGCTGTGTCCAGAATTCGAATGCCCGAGGTATAGGCTTGGTCTAAAATTTCTGCCACCTGGATCTCGTCCGGCGTACCGATTCGGTTCGCGACCCCATATTTCATTCCAAACTGGGCAGTTCCCAGAATCAGAGAATCTAATCCTTTACGATGCATAACATTCTATGTGCAGTGGACTCTCCAAATAAACCTTTACAAAAATAAACAACGATATGTGTGGCAGCATCTTCACACTCCAGGTTTGAAACTGTTGTATTCACCCATATTCTCACCTATTTAATTCCAAATATATGTACAACTTCTATTTAATTCTAAAATTTTCGCGTGTAAAACATTATTGCTAAAACGTATAAAAAATCTAAACTATTAATTTTAATGGCCTAGCCTCACCTTAATGCCCCCAAAAATTTCTCCCTATAACTCCTCATTATCAGAAACAACAATCTATTGTAGTTGACTTAGATTTTATATAATTCGACATTACATTGTAATTTATGTAAATATTTTATTTGTACTTTTTCAACTCTCTATACTAGCCTGTATCTTGTTCTAATTTAGCAATTTCTTTTTTCAATAGTACATATTCTTCCTTTTTACGCGCAAGAAATATGCCTGTAATTAAAGATTTTTCACGAATGCCTTTTGGAGTTAACAAATAAGAATATTTTATCTTTTGCGAGCTATCTTTAAAATTTGAAAGCTTTACAAAACCCATATCAATTAATGATGTTAATAGATAATAAGCAGATCCGTTAGAAATTCCAACTTTTTTGGCAATTTCACGCGTGGTCATTTGAGGGTTTTCATTTATTATTTGAAAGACTCTAAACTTTGCATCTTCCTGATGCTCTTTACGACGACTAGCCACGAATAGCTACCGCACAAAGCCTTGAGACAAAGCTATGTGATTTCATGCAATAAATAATTATACTATTCTCATATCATTCAAAATTGAACATGTATAAATAAATAACCTCTGTCAATAATAGATTTATATCTTTTTGAGATTAAAAATAAAAAATATACGGATATATAAGTTAAAAATTATTCATCTTGACAAAATAATGTTCAAAATAATACTTTTATAATATATATTTAATAACTAATTACATATTATTATTTGTATATGTTCAAAAATGAACAATAATTTACAGGGATATTTACATGTCAAAAGAGTGGTTCATTCTACAGTTTAAATCCAAT